>Ga0075012_10002162_pt1 | contig 19466 bp, 17 predicted proteins | sample All_14_2_FD_71474 | JGI IMG/M metagenome (GOLD analysis project Ga0075012, IMG submission 71474) | Freshwater microbial communities in response to fracking from Pennsylvania, USA - Allegheny Zone_MetaG_DW_15 | ecosystem: Environmental > Aquatic > Deep subsurface > Groundwater > Drilled... | reverse complement strand
CCAGCGAGGGCACCATGTTCCAGGGGTCACGGGTGGCGATGGCGGTGGTCACGGTCATGAAGAGTCCTTTCGTGAATCCTTCTCAGACAATATTAGCACTCCTGCTGAGAGAGTGCTAAGCCGAAAAAAGTTCCCATTCGGGTGGATATCGAATGGTGGGAAGGCACGGCTCGCCGTTGTCTGCTTGAGATTGCTCTCCATCAACGCCGCCGTCCATGGCAATGTTCAGCAGTCGCTGGGCTCTTACGATGCCAGCCTCATCTTTCGGGGCAGATGAAGTGTCGCCCAATCGGCTGCGCACCACTGAGCCCCGCCTGGTGCGATCATCGGCAACATGGGAGTTGGCAAGAGCGCCATAGCTGATATCTCAGCGCTGGTCGGCGACTCCAAGAACTTCTCGTCCGTATGCCGGGTGGTATGGCAGGGATGCCTTCTAAAACGGAGGGCCCTTGTGCCTCGCATCGCGATGGTTCTAACGCTCGCCTTATGTGGCGACTCTGTGTCGGTCGACAATGAGGCTTAACCACGAAGGGTTGCTCGGTGAGGGCTGCCATGGGCCCCTATGGGATCGACGTGGATTGGGTCTGTGTGCCCGGGGTTAGGGTGTCGACCATCAGGATGGGACGAATCAATGAGGCCAGACTCCGAATGGCTGGGTTCGCCGGTCCCGTGTTCAGGATGGCTTGGCACCATCGGATGGATCCCGCCGCTCCCAGGCCGGTTGGGATCGTGCGAACCGGCATGGTCAATGCTGCTCGGATCACGATTTCCTTCACCCTTATGCGTTGCAGTTCCATTTGCGTGCCCGTTAACTCCAAACGGAATCAAGTCTCCGGCATCATCCCCCAACTCCTCAATCGTCATCGGTTCTCGGGTGATCCCACCGACGAAGACCTTCCCATCGCGCGTCTTGTCGGCAATTTCGGCAACACGTTCGTCGGTGAGTGCGTCTGCCAGCGAATGGGGGCCGGACCAGTATCCTGGTTCCATATCGCCGTCGGCATTTGTGTACCAAGTCACTGTGACTTTCGATTTTTTCCCCTCCGTAGCGCCCCTCAACGCGAGGAGTGTGTTGCGAACCGGAACGTCGAATGCCTGGAGGTAGGCCTCAACCATGTTTATCAAGCCGGGCGCGTAAGAAATCAGCGATCGGGCAAGCACGCTGTCAACCGATTGGGACGGTGCTGGCGCCCACAGCCCGGTATTCCGAATCTCCTCTACGGTCGGAAATGCGAGATTAACTTGTTGCCCGTCCGAGGCCACCATACGCTTTTGCAAGTCTTGTGTGTCGATTGCGAAGACGGCCATGCCCTGAGCTGCCTGGCCACTGGGATTGGGATTGCCGAGGCCTATTTGAAAGCCGACCATGGCGACTCGCTCCGCCGACGGCTTGGCACTCCATTCTTTGCCGAATTTTTTCCAGTCCAGGCACACAACCGTGACCGCCATGGCGGTGCGGCCCTGTTGATCAATCAGGGGTATGTGGGCCGGGCCGCTGCCCTCGCGGAACCGCATCATCGACGAGTTGCAGGTTCGCCCTGCGGCATCAACCGAATTTAATCCATCAATGTTGCTGTATGCAGATTTGTCGTACGAGAAAAAGAAGTTCGGTTCGAAACTGCTCGAAACGTGCCCCGTGATTTTGAATTCGTCGCTATTAAGCGATACGGCGTTGGCGCCGCCGTGGAATACGAGGCCTGGCATGTTCTCGACGTTCCAATGCTTGTGCTGTTCCACGACCTCGTCCATCATCGCCGCTTCCACCTCAAGGTCCATCGAGCCATTAACGTCATAGATCGGTTCCGAGTTCTCTCCATTTTCGTGGCCGTTGTTCGCCATTTCCCCATTCAGCGAAAGCAGTGTCGTGTTTGACGATGCACGCAACTCGAGCATATTTGCGACAGCCCTGAGCAGCATGAAACGGGATCTGATGATCCGGCGGCCCGCCTCGACGGTGACGGGCGTCAACGTTGGCGGGTGGTATATGGTGTGCACGCTGCTCAGGGAAGGCAGACGCAGCGCTCGGAGAACACTCGGCGCGCTAGCACTGCTAAGCGCGGAGCCCAAGAGTCTGAGGTTGATCTTCATACATTTTCCTCTGTGGGTGTTCCCGTCCATGTGTCGTCAAAACACATGGACGGCAAGGGATCAGGCCGACTCTGGGAGTGCTTCAGAGATCACCCTGAATTTGACGTTGTTACGCGTGACAACCATCATTGCCCCGCTGGCCGGGACTGTACATATGCCTGGCGCGACGTTATCCATCCAACTCACGATATCGACAACGTCAGGGTGCTGCTTCTGCATTGCTGCCCAAGCCCACGGCGCTGCGTTACTCGCAGCATCCCTGGTGATTGCTTCGTAAAAAGTCGTGTTCTTGTCACCGAAAATGGCGTCGATCGTCGGGCGCTCGCCGCTGCCGCTGTATTGATCGTGGTAATTCGTGTCGCCCTGGAATGCATTACCGCCCCCCCAGCGCAGGAAACCGTGGATTTTTACGCCGAAACGCACGACAGCGTTTGCAGTAAAAGTCAGACTCATCGGCACTTCGTCGGCGATGATTTCGTATTTGCCATCGTAACCAGCTGGCGTCTCGTGGGTGAACGAATAACGCTGGGTGTGTCCGGTGGTCTGGCTGTTCGAACTGCTGTCGCTTCCCGACTTGGCATGGTTTTGGCCGTAGGATTCGGTTGAACTGAACGAAGCTGATGGGAACATCGCCCCTTTGCCTCCCGTACTAAAGGACTCGGTCGCACTGAAATCCATGTGCCAGTCGTCGCTCCAGCCGCGTTCAACAGCAGATGACACCGCACTCTGGGTAAATATCTCCGCCTCGAACAGCGACGTGACTGGCGTTTCTGCCGCCATATTGTCGACCTCGAAGGTTGTCACGCTGGACGATTGCCCTTGTCCCACCCCGAAGTCGCCGCTCGTCGAGTCGGCCCCGTCGACACTGACGTTGATGAATTCGAACGATGTTCGCAGCTCACTCCGGTAACCGGCGCCCGCGCCGTCCGCGGTGCCGGCCCCTTGCGCCCCATGTTTAAGATTCGGTGCGAAAGCCGGGCCAGTTATTTGATAGTTCCCACTTCCAACGAAAGTTTCCCCCGTGCCGATCCAAATGTAATCGCCGCCCACGAAATTGGTGTCAACACCGCCCACCCAAGCATAGCCGAGCCGGTTTGCAAGACGAGCAAGCTGAGGGAGAATCTCGAGAAATACAGCCTGTTTGACGGTTTCGATGTCGATCTTCTCGCCAGGTTTTAATTTCGCAGTTATGCCGTCGATGACGGATGGCGGCGTATTGGCCGCCGCTGCCTTGGCAATGACTTCATCGTGATTCACAATGATGGGGGTTGCTTCGGTAAAGTTTTGCTTGTTCATACGAATCCTTAGTCGGGTTAAGAAGTACAACAGTGAGTCGGCACGGAATGGTTCTGGTCGTGGAATTTGATTTCAATTGCATTGGATATGTATAATCGCGATATATGTCGCGGTGATCCCATCGTAAGTTACTGCTTTTAGCAGCGGTGGGTTTTCAGCGGTCAAGCAGTTTGTCGGCTGGAGCGGGCAGGAGCGCGATACTTGCCTTGTTGCCTGAAATCGGCGCGGGCATGATTTTGACAAGCAAGCTTTGAAGTGCAGGTAGGTCCCCGTTAAAGCGATTGAGATCGACATTGCCTTGAATTCCGGGGAGGCGTCCATCCTCGCTATGCTGCCAAAACGTCCAGGTCGTCCAATCGAGTGGCAGCTTGATTTGGTTGGTGGTTGAGTACTCGGCAAGCCACAGGGGATAATCAGACAACCCCTTCAAATGCTGATTTGAAAAGAATCTGCTGGAGTAAATAATCGGCTTTACGTGGTAGTGGGCATGCAATTGGCCTAAAAAATACCTCAGATCGTTAGCCAAGCCCGCATCATTATTGTTATGCATCGCCTCGATATCGACTACGGGCGGCATATCTCCTGGCAAGACGTCTGCAACTGCGGTGAAATGCGCAAGCTGGTCTTTGGCGCTGACGCTTGTCACGTAGTAATGGTAGCTACCTACAATGAGTCCCGCACGACGCGCGCCGTGGATATTGGTGGCATAGTCAATGTCGGTGGTGGTAGCGCCTTGCGTCGCCTTAACGAAGGCATAAACAACGCCAGCCCGGCGTACTTCATCGAAACTGACGGTTCGCTGCCATTTTGAGAGGTCGATACCCAAAACGACGGACACTGGCGTCCGCGAGTCCATTTCGGCTAGGGAACTTAAAGGCTCTGCGGAACCTGAGCTGACATGCAGACAGAAAAGCGCTATCAGCTTCACCACACCATGACAGCGCGGCCTCAACGTGCCCCAACGCCAGGCTCTGTCTTGTGATTCCCCTGCCAGGTCACCAACCCTGATGAACATGTCTGTTGCCAAGATGCTTCTCCGGTGAGGGGCCTGTTTGAATGCGAAGGCCAGTTAAGGTTGTGTGGGCTGTTTGATCCCGCCAACGAACTATCGCGAAATCGGCTCAGGCAAACCATGACGGCGCATTACCAAGCATTACCAACTTGGACTCTTGGCGGGGTGTGTGACGGCTGGGAGAGCCCTTGGATTGGCTCTTGGTTGCTTTTCATCTGATGGGATGCCAGCGACAATCGCTGAAAACCATATCCATCAGGGACCCACCATGGCCATCTTGGTAGACACCTCGACCGGGGTCGCGCATGCGCTCAGGCCCTATCACGTATTCGGCCGGTCAGCCCAGCACGCTGACAGCCCCCTGATTGACCCCAAGGTGTCGATGCTCCACGCCACGGCCCGCTGGAGCGCGCCGCAGTGGGCTTTGACTGATCAGAGCCGCAATGGCTGTTACATCAATGGTGAGCGTCTGCGCAAGGACCAGGCTACTTGCATGCAGGTGGGCGATGAGATCCGATTCGGCGCACCAGACAGCACCCCCTGGCGCGTGGTGGACGTGGCGGCCCCCGCAGACCTGCTGCTGCCCCTGGTACCAGGTAAAAGCGCGATCACGCTGCAAGCGTTTCAGGTCTTGCCCCATGAAGAGGCGCCGCAGGCGTGTATCTATCGCTTGGCTGGTGGCCAGTGGCAACACGAGACGGCTGACGGCGCACTGCCACTTCATGATGGCGATCTGGTCTACCTGGACGAGGAGGCCTGGCGCTTCGTTTGTACGGTAGAACCGCGCAGCACGCTGGTGCCGGGTGGGGTGACCTGCATGAAGTTCCAGTCGAGCCTCGACGAGGAGCATGTGAGCCTGTCGCTCTCGTGTGGCAGCCTGACCTTGGACCTCGGCGAGCGCAGCCACCATTACCTGCTCATGGTGCTGGCTCGGCAACGCCTGAACGATGCCGGGCAGGGCTTTGATCTTCAGTCGCAAGGCTGGCTTGACTTCGATCAGTTGGTCCGCATGCTCGGGCAGGACAAGGCCCACCTCAACATCCAGATATTCAGGCTGCGCAAGCAGTTCGAGCCAGCCGTGTCACAAAACCTGATCGCCCATGACTTCATCGAGCGCCGCCGCGGGGGGGTGCGGCTGGGCAATGTGGCTGTAGAGGTCTCGCGCGGCTCGGTGCTGGAAGGCACATGGCGGCCATCAGTCCCATCGCGGCGTATGGGCATCAGTGACAGCCGTGAGTGACTGACTTGCAGGGAGCGCCTGCCTTAGCGACCGTCGCCCCACGGTTGTTGTGCGTCGAGCCCTGTCGTCTGCGTGACGATGTTCTTACCACGCGAATGACCGGATGCGGCGTAGACCTGCCTTGCGTTAGCGAGGAGCATCAATGTCAGCTGTCGTTCACCGCCGATATTCGGGGTGGAGTCTCGGCCGTTCAGTTGCCGAACGCCGTTCCTTCTCGAACTGCTGTTCATTCAGCCGCAGGCTCGGCCTCTGTGTGCCGGTCAGGCTCCGTGGTGCGGAGGATTTCGTTCAGAACGGACGTGGCGTAGTTCCCGGCGGGCAAAGAGAAGGTGAGCACCAGTTGATCGGCTTGCGGCCATGCCCATGACAGGTCCGCCGGGCTCGCCACCAGGGCGCGGCGATCCTGATCCAGGCCGGCGTGTTCCATGCCGTCGCACAAGGTGGCGTGGCGCGCTGCCACGCCGTTTTCCAGGGCCTGGGCCTCGTCTGTGGTGCTCACGCGGCCCCGACCCCAGAGCGGTCCGGTGGGGCGGCCCGCCTCGTCCATCACGTCACCGGGCAGGGTCTGGCCCCAGAGCCCCTGCTGAATGCGCAGCGCCAGCACTTCATTGAAGACGAAGGAGCGCACCGCCGACAGGTATATGCCCTTTTTCTTCGGGTTGCGCACGCGGATTTCGCGCGCCAGCATGGCCCGGCCCTGCTCGACGTTGCCGCCGTCAAAGCCGAAACGCTGCGCGCCGAAGTAGTTGGGCACGCCCTGTGCCGCAATGGCCTTCAGATTGGCCTCGATGGCGCCTGCGTCGCCGGTCACGTCACGCAGCACGATGCGGAATCGGTTGCCCTGCAGATCACCGGGGCGCAGCTTTTTCACGTGGCGGCTTTGGCTCAGCACCTTGAATTCCGGGTGCTGAAGCTGGGTCAGGTCGGGCGTTTCGCCCTTCGGGAAATAGATGCTGAACCACTGCCGGGTGATGGCGTAGCGGTCCTTCAGGCCGGCATAGCCCACGTCCCATTCGTTCACGCCGGCAGCCTCGGCCAGTTGCTGGGCGACGAAGGCGGTGTTGGCACCGTTCTTTTCGATGTCCAGCCAGATGTGTTCGCCCTCACCAGAGGGCTGCTGCAGCGGCAGTTCGGTCACGATGAAATCCTCGTTGAGGCGTTTCAGGGTGGCGCTGGCGCCGCTGGCCGGATAAGCGTGGGGCCACTGCGGCAAGGTCGTGTATGGAGCGTCGGTCATGAGGGGGCTGGCGGCACCAGTTGGGGATGGGGACAGCCTGCTTGGCCGGCCAGGGGTAGGCCGTGATTCTCCCCTACCCGTATCAAATGAGGCCACGATTCCTGAAGCACGGGGACCAAGTCGCCACGCCCAAAGTGCGAGTCCAGCCAGTTTCTGAACGTGCAGATAAGACCGCCCCTAAATAAATCACTTGCGCATACCGATAAGTGCAAATAAATGATTCTGCTACGCACATCTTGGCTTGCGTCAGCGGGAGTCGTCGTGCTCGACGGCATCCCGTGCAGATTTCCAGACAGCCTCACGCCTTTGATGGAATCACAGACATGAATTTTTCGATTGGACACGCCAAGCGTCAGTTGGCCGCCCTCAAATGCGGCCAAGCCTGGATCGAGTTCGATGCCAGCGGCATCATCTTGCAGGCCAGCCCTGAGTTTCTGAGCACCATGGGCTATGCATTGGACGAAGTGCGTGGCCAGCACCACCGCATGTTTGTGGATGCAGGTTACGCAGGCAGCCCTGACTACGCCGCATTCTGGGAAAGATTGCGCAGCGGCGAGCCGCAGTCGGCAGAGTTTGCGCGGCTGACCAAAAGCGGTGAGCTGCTTTGGATGCGCGCCACCTACAGCCCTGTTCGCAATTTCTGGGGGCGGGTCTGTGGCGTCATCAAAATCGCCCACAACACCACCCAGCAAAAACGCGACGCGTTCGAGGCAGCGGCCAAGCTGGAGGCCATCTCCAAGTCGCAGGCGATGATCGAGTTCACGCCCGAGGGCACCATCCTGACTGCTAATGACAACTTCCTGAGCGCGCTGGGCTACCGGCACGACGAGGTGGTGGGCAAGCACCACCGCATCTTCATCGACAGCGCGGAGCAGCGGTCGCCTGCCTATGAAGCCTTCTGGCGTGACATGCAAGCAGGCCAGTATCGCGCTGGCGAATTCAGGCGTGTTCACAAGTCGGGCCGAGACGTCTGGATCCAGGCCAGCTACAACCCTGTTTTCAACCTCGACGGCCAGGTGATCAAGGTGGTGAAGTTTGCTTCTGACATCACGGCGCAGGTGGTGCTGCGCAAGCAATCTGAAATCCTGTCTTTGGTGGCCAATGGCACCGACAACTCGGTGGTCATCACCGACGCGCAGGGGCGCATCGAATACGTCAACCGTGGCTTCAGCAAGCTCACAGGGTTCAGCGAGGCCGAGGCGATGGGTCGCAAGCCAGGCGAGTTGGTACAGGGGCCGCACACCGATGCCGCCACCGTGGCGCGCATTCGGCAATCTCTGGATGCCCAAAAGCCCTTCTACGAAGAAATCCTGAACTACACCAAGTCAGGCCAGCCTTACTGGATCTCCTTGTCCATCAACCCCATCTTCGATGCCAACGGCAGGCTGGTCAGGTTCATCTCGATCCAGGCCAACGTCACCGATACACGGATGCGCTCGCAGGAAGACGCCACCCGTTTGAACGCCATCCGAGCCTCCACCGCCACGGTGGACTGGAGCCCGGACGGTGCGCCACTGGACGCCAGCCCAACCCTGTTGAAGCTGTTGGGGTTCGATGACTTGGGCGCGACCACTCAGGCCTTGCGCGCCTTGTACCAGCACGTCAAGCAAAGCGAGCATGCCAATGCCTTGCAGGGTGGCCAGGTCGTGCAGTGCGAGTGGCAGGGCCAGCATGCCAATGGCGACAAGGTCTGGCTGGACATCACCGTGAACCCCATCCGAGGCGTTGACGGCCAACTGTTGAAGCTGGCTGGCTACGCGATGGACATGACCTTGCGGCGACGCAATCTGGACCGCATCCGCAGCGTGGTGGAGACCATCAATGGCCTGGCCATGCAAACCAATTTGCTGTCGCTGAACGCAGCCATCGAAGCCGCCCGCGCAGGCGAGGGCGGGCGCGGCTTCGCGGTGGTTGCCACCGAGGTGCGCAGCCTGGCCAAGCGCTCAGCCGATTCTGCCGGCGAGATCGCCAGCATGCTGCAGGGCTGATCAGGGCGCGTATGCGATTGTGATGGGCACCCTGCGCCAGCCGCCGCTCAGGATTCCTGAGGCCGGCCTCGAGGAGCTGCGTCAGGCTGACGTGCCCCCTCGTTACCGGACCAGTTGAACGATTGCTGTGCAGCGGTTGCGGTCTTTCCCGTTCCGCAGCTCAGCAGTCCGCTGTCGACGAGAAGCGGGCATCCAAAAATGTCCATCAGTGGCCGCCAGCGCCTATATGCAGCCGTCGCCGGCGCAGTGACGCGCCTACCCGACTTTGCCGCGGTCCCTAAAAGGTTGTTGTACATGGCATTGAGGTTAGCGACGGCTATGCCATTGCAATCCTCTGTGGTGTGCTGTCTAGTTGTCTCACCAAAATGTAGCTTCCTGTTCGTAGTCACGCCACGGCAGGCCTTTGATGCACCTAATAAGAGGGCTCGCTGCTCACTGTTCCGGTCAGCTGTTATCGGGCATAGTTCTGCTTCGGAGTTAGTTTGAAAGACCTTGCTGTCAGCTACCGCTAGAAATCGCCCTCACCCGCGATGTTGAGCCAATTGGAGACTGCGGGCATCGTTTCGCTTACCAGGAATCCAGTGTTGTTTCTCATCCTGAGGTCTGACATCAATCCGAGTGCCCAGTAAGTCGCCATGAGTCGATAGGCGTCTTGTCCTGTCATGTCACCTAAGAGTTCCTGAAAGAACGTCACATCAACAGGTACTGGACCTGGTGCATTGGGTTCGCCATATTGACGGCTGACCGCCCTACACACTAATGAACCCAAGGGCGACGTGCGGATGACCTGTTTGAGATCCTCGCTGAACGTACTTGCAACATTTACGTTTCGGGATAGCTCATCGAGCTGCGAGATCGTTAAGCCTAATGTTTTGGCGGCGTTTTCAAGCAGCACCACCTTCATTCCGCCTTTGACGGCGTTCATTTCACTACGTGCTTCTTCGATGCGCAATCGATTGTGTGCATCGACACGCCCGATGGCATCGCGCAACTGCTCGTTCTGCACCTCCCACTCCGAGAAGAACGCAACCTTTTCCTCGACCGTTACCACTCGCTGCTGTTGCGCTTTCACTATCGCGGTTTGCGCGATCTGAATGACGACCTCTTGCGTGGCGACTATCTTGCCATTTAGCCAGGGCCAGATGAACGTGAAAAACAATGCGGCAGCAAGAGGGTAGGCGATGACTTTGGTGATGATGGCGTATGGCGACCCCAACAGTTGGGTATCAATAAAGTCAAAACTCTTTGTGTATGGCTCTTGACTCAGCAAAACTACAATTACCCTGTAATTGGCAGTGGCGAGTGCAAGGAAATACGCTGCCAGAAATGGGTTTTGTACTCTATTCCTGATGGATGTCTTGACGTCCTCAACGATGCCTTCTAAGACCCCTGACTTTTTATCGTCGGCTGTATTCGACATTTTGCTTATCTCACGGTAGAGGTTATATGAAGATGACCGTTAGCACTTGGGAGGAAGAACATCTGCCCGCATTTCTTCGCCTTGTACGCTGCACACGTGGTTTCTACCACTTTGCCAAGAAACTCCAGGATCGCATCATCAAAATTGGACTGGCATTGACAGGCAGTGTCGAAGTAAGCAAAGCGGCGGGTGCAGGGGTACGGCAGGATCATGGTCCCTGCCAATTGCGGGGTCGCGGCGGTCACAAAGATTTGCTTTCTGAAGTGCTGTGCCCAAGAATGCCTCTGATCACACCATCAGGTCTGGAACCCTGATATCGGTTGCCGATGTCGGCTCAACTGACGGCTATCGGTAGCTGCATCGTTCATCGATGTGCAAATGGACGACTACTCCCGGCCTCAAGTTGCCGCCGCCTAATGGACGGTAACTCTGCAGCGTCATACAAACTCGCGCGCGCGGCGCGCACCGTGGCAGCACCAAGCGATGGCGCTCGCATGTCTCAACGACACCACTGCGTGTGATCGCGCAGGAGTATTGTCGCTCGAACGAATCCCACCTGCTGTTACAACCCTTGTCAGACGAGCCACTGACCCGCGCACTCATGCACCACGAAGACGACAGCCCCGGCCATCACCTGCAACGATCAGACTTCATTCGACGGCTTGTTCAAGCACCACCACCATCAATGTCCCCGGACAATCAGGGACCATCCATTCCCCGGCGAATCGTGCAGTACTGGCATGACCTGCAGGCGCTGCCTGCTGACGTGCAGGAGTGCATGGATTCTTGGTCGAGGTGGGGATCAAGCGGATTCGAGTACCGTGTTTTCGATGCGCGCAGGGCGGCTCGCTTCATTGAACAATCGCTGGGAAGGGACCATCTGCGGGCGTTCACGCGCTGCTACCACCCCGCGATGCAGGCCGACTACTTCCGGTTGTGCCATCTCGTCATCAATGGCGGAATGTACGTCGATGCCGACGACGTGTGCATCGCCAAGGACATCTCGGAGCTGTTCGTCGGGAGCGGCGTTAAGGTTCAGCCACTTTGCTACGACATCGCTTCGGACTCGATGGTTCAGTGCGAGGTTTTCCTGCAAGCGGGAACCAACCGGGAAGGGTTGATTTTCTACGTCAACAACAACCCGTTGATCGCTTGCGAGGGAGACCCCATCGTCAGCCGAGCACTTGAGCGTGCAACCCTGCGCTTGAACTTCGCAGCCGCGGGTGAGCTGCCGGAGATTCAATCGACTACCGGCCCGGGCAACCTGTCGCGCATCATCTTCGAGCTGGGCGCGCGATGCCCAGATGAGCACCGGGTGACCGTACTTCGAACCTGGGACTCGATCGGCATGTCCAAGTGGCCGCTGGGCTATCGTGCCGACGGGAGAAACTGGCGAATATCCAATAGGAAGCGCTTTGCCTTTGATGGGGAGGGCGCGCCATGAACCTGTTCGAGCCACTGAGGGGCATCCGCCACCTGTTGCACACCATGTTCTTGCGCTTGCGCCTGCTGCTGCCGAAACAGAAGGCCTGCGCATTCGGCCCCGTGGGCGGCGGCTACCCGGGCAGGATCAGCGACATCTATGTGATCAATCTTGACCGGCAGCCGCAGCGGCTGGTGGCTGTTGCCCGGGAGCTGGATCGCATCGTGGATTGCACGGGGCAACCACTGTCAAAGCGACTCATCCGGCACGCAGCCTGCGACGCGCGGGCCCTCCCGGCCGCAACGCTTGCTGGTGTCGATGTCGAGCCCTACTACACGCTTGCGGATCAACTGTCCGTCGACCCGTACCCCCAGGTGCTACCGGACACGTTCGATCTGACTCGCCCGATCCGAATGAGCAATGCAGAAATTGCGGTGGCTCAATCGCACATTGATATCTGGAAGAGGATTGCCAGTTCTAAGGCGCCATACGCGCTAGTGCTGGAGGATGACGTTTGGTTCGAACAAGGCTTTGGCAGCCTTGTCGACACAGCGTGGGAGGAGATGCGGGATCGCGACGGGACCGATCCTGACTTTGACATGCTCTACCTGTCCTTCAAAGAGGTGAAGCACGGTGCTCCCAAGATTGCGCTCTCGCGCAGCGTCTTTCGACCGGAGCGCGGGCTTTGGTATCTCTCGGGGTATGTGCTGTCCAAGCGCGGCGCCCAGCGGCTTCTTGCACGCCTGCCGTGCCGCGGACCGGTCGACCTTTGGATCAATCAGCAGTTCCCAGTGACAGACGTTCGCGCGCTGCGCCGCTCTGTCATCCCTCAGCGCGTCGATCTGCTGTCCACGAACTCCTACTCAATTCTCCCCGTCCTGAGCCAGATCGGGATTCTTTCCGATGCAACGCCTGGTACGTTCCATCAGCGTCCCACGAAAAGACCTGTGTTTGCCTTCGGCTCTAGGAACGCGGGCCTATCCTCCCTGGCCGTGGCCTTGTCGATGCTGGGCTATCGCTGCTGCAGTGACTTGGACGACCTCCCGCATGTGGAGCGAGGCCGCTTGCTTCGAGGTCAGCGTGGACGCGTTTTTGATGCCTACGTCAATGTCGCCGCGCTTGAGCCCCACATCGCGCAGCTCAAGGGGCGGTATCCCGGAGCGAAGTTCATCATCGTCGGCGAGATCCCCGAGAACTTGCCGCTGCCCCTTGAGAGCTTCTTGCACCAGCGTGCCGTTCCAGAGGGCTGGACGGAGCTGTGTGAGTACCTGCGCATGCCGCCACCCAGCGCTAGCTATCCGTGCGCTGCGGAGCTAGGCGTTCGTCGTCTTCGCCCTCCTGCGGCCGCAAGTGAAAGCCTGGCAAGAGGCAAGCGGCTGGAGCACGATGCTTCGCCGTGGGTTGCCCCGCCATCGCGCCACTGGCACGGTATCGACGTGGAGCTACGCGAGCCGGGGCCGAGGTCGGTGGCATCTCGAGCCCGGTTTGACGACCATTTGAGCGAACTCGACGCGTCTCGTTGGCTGTCGCGCGACGATACGTTCCCCGGGAACCTAGCACTCTTCAGGCCAGGCAGCGTGCGAATTCTGCCTTCTGGCGGTTTAGAGCTGGTGGTCGCAAGTGCGTCGCTTGGTGTTCGTGAGCTGAGCGCGGGCGCTGTTTCCAGCCGAGGCCGGTTCCTGTATGGACGCTTTGAGGCAACTCTGCGAGCGACCAACGTTCCTGGCCTGGTCTCGGGCTTCTTCCTCCACCGAGATCTTCCGCGCCAGGAGATCGATGTGGAGATCACCGGTAACCGTCCAGACCAGATGCTGGCCAATGTCTTCTTCAACCCAGGCTGCGATGGCGCGAAGTTTGACTACGGTTACCGGGGTACGCCGTTTGCCATCGAGCTCGGGTTCGACGCCTCGGAGGCGTTCCACACCTACGCAATTGAGTGGGCGCCTGACGAGATCCGATGGTTCGTCGACGATCGCCTTGTGCATCGGAGAGTGCTCTGGGACCCTACGCCGATTCCCGATCTGCCCATGACGCTGCATGTCAACACCTGGCCGACACGGTCCGAGGAGCTTGCAGGAAGACTTGTGCGCGAGTCCTTGCCGGCTGTCGCTGCGGTTCGGCGAATCGCGGTGGATGCGAACAGCACCGACGCGCAGGGCGATGCCGTCTCGGTCACGGAAGAGTTGGGGTGGCTGGTCGATACGGCGCAAGAAGGACAGCCGACATCCTCGCGAGTTGGACCTGCTCATCGGGACGCCCATGCGAGAGAGGGAACCCTATTGATCAAGCAGGGGCGGGGACGCTAAAGAGTTGATCAGCCGCGCACATTGATGATTTGCTTCCATTTGGAAGCATCACGGCCTGAGGGAGGCCCCTCGACGCGCCCTGACTTCCCAGGGACCGCTTTCAGCCTAGTGCGAAGGTTCGATGAACTTCAGCTTCCCTTACAAAGTTGCCGCTGGGCTCAGATAAGCGTGCGGCAGCATCGGGTCGGTTGCTGCCTATCCGGCCACGATGCTGAAGGCGCGCTAAGCGCTCCAGAGGGGTCATCTCCATAGGCATGGAAGAGCAATGTTGAAGCTGAGCGACCGGGACCAGTTGACCGCGCGAGATGCCGCAGGCCGAATGGCGCGAGGGCGAGCAGCATCGGCATCATCAGCCATTACAGCCGCCACATCAGCGACAGCAATATGCGCAGCATCGGCTCCATCACGAAGAAGGCCGGCAAGTGCAACTCCAGTCGCGCCAGGTCGAGCGATATCTCCGCATGCTGCGCAGCGGCCGGCGCCTCTTCTTGCTCGGACGGGGGCGCTGTAGCGGCAAACCTGAACCGAAGCCCCTACAGATACTCCGGCCCACACTGTCTGGCCGTGCTACACCGGTGGCGCCGGCTGCTCCGCCAGGCCACGCCGCAATAGATATTGCTGATGCTGCCCTACCACCTTGCAAACCAGGCGCAAGGCGGCACGTAGACTCTGCTTCTGTTCGGCGCGGGTCTCGGCTGTCCCAAGCGCCAGGAGTTGTTCCTGAGCGAATCTCAGCTGCGTCGCGAAGTCCAACAGAGCCAGATGGCCATCGGCCACCTGGCGCCGCGAGTTGTCCGCATGCACAGCCGCGATTACGGTGGGCAGCAAGATGGCCAACATCTCTGGCGGCAGGGCATGCGCGACGAACAGAATGTACAGGTTGCACGCGAAAGCTACCGCCGCGGCCCCCACCGTGCCCCACTGCGCCAGGCGTTCGCGACGCTCCAACCTATGACTTTCGTGACGTAGGTGGGCCAGCGTTTGGCCGATCAATTTCTGCAACTGCAGCAACTTTTCGGCACTCAGGCCGCTGCCGGTGCAAGCCGGTGCCGACGACTCATCCGTCGCCTGCGCGGCCCGCCAAAGTGCCTGGCCAGGAAAACGTGTAGAAGGCCGTTTGCCTAGCAGTTCGACAGCGCACTGGAACTCGCGTGCCGTCCGGCTTGCGGTTTCGACCAGCGCCCGCAAGGGCCATCGTTGACTTTTCATCCACCAGCCTAGGGCCGTACCGGCTACTAGCAACACCGTTTCCATCACCAACCAGTGCGCCGACAGGTGAAATGCCTGGACCAGGGCCATTAGCGCCAGCAGCGCCATCAGGGGTGGCAGAACCGCGAGGATGTTCATGCCGGTGCGGAATCGCTGATTCCAGTTCGCGTGCGTCTGTTCGCTCACGGGACCCACGACGAGATGTGAAGTTGCATGCGCCGTCGCGCTGATGGTCCCGAATTCGCCTTCATCCGTTTCATATAGCCACGCGCCTCGCGCGACGGCAACGGTCCCGCGATCGCTGCCGTAGTTGAACAGCGCCTGCTCCGAGACAATGGGCCAGGCCAGTCGCTCGTGCGCTAAGCGCCTGGCAACGCGCGTGTGGCCGACTATCCACAGTTCCTCGTAGGCGCCGTGGAACACATCCGCCAGAATGGGAAAGCGCTCGCCCCCCGCGGCGGTGATGACGACATCATCTGTCCGGCCTTCCACCCAGCCGTCCAGAGTCTGATAGCGAGCGGCAATGCTACACACTTCGGCGGCTCGTATTTCGGAACGGCTTAAGACCACAATCGGTGGCCCGAGTTCGCCTTCGATCAAAGCAGCCGTCGGCGGCTGGACGGTGGTAGTTTGCGGTGATGCTTTCATAAATGGGTAGGGCAAAGGCCTGCTGCGCGGGCGCGCGATCGGGCGCGAGTATTGTCTAGCCGGCAACAACGGCCCGCCGCCTAGCTCCCAGCTTAAGCTTGAATTAGCTTACGATCACCCAAGCCGCGAGAGTCGCACGCCTTGCGATGTAATCGGCCGAAAGGAATGTAATCGCGCATGATGCACCCAATGTTCTTGTCGTTCGCCGGCGACTCCCGAGAACTGGCAGATCGGATCAAGAGCCGCTTCCGTGACGACTTGGTCTATGCGTACACACGTACGGGAGGAGATGGAGACAACTTTCCCGCCGAAATTCTCATGGAACTACGGCAATGCAAGGTGTTCGTCGTGTTCTGGAGCGCGGCTTACGTTCGCAATGACCCGCAACGGCCGTGGTGCAGGCGCGAACTACTAACTGCCGCAAGGAGAATCCAACAGCAGAATTTAGCTCGTTTTTTTGTTGTCCAAGTTGACGACACTCCGCTTGACGCCAAGCTTGTGGATCCAGATACAGGGGACTTGGTCGATGCGCTGGCCCCACTCCGCAGCGAGTCACGTGCGTTTATTCACCCTGTAAGTGAGCGTGCGATTGAGTGGCGCATCTCCTTGGAGCTTGCGCAAATTGAACACTCCGATCATCCAATTCTCCCGCGCGACTCACTGGTGCATGCGCTTCGAGACGTGCTAAACACTGGAAGTCTGCGCTCCAAGACGCCAGTGGTTTTCGTCAACGGTTTTCACGGAAGTGGGAGGCGCACACTGATTCAGGAGGTAATGAGCAATCAGCGCCACCTAACAAGCTACCCCGTTCCATTAGATGGCATCGATGGTCCAGAGGATCTGCTGCGAATCATTTGGGGAGACGTGTTTCATAAGTCCCTGCATGAACAACGCCAGATGATGAAGCACATCGCTGATGATCCTCGAGCTATCAAGGGCTATTTTAGGCAAGTGGGTCCGCAATTGGTCGCCAATAGGGCTTACTTGGTGATCGCAAAAGAAGATTCGACCGATCTGAACGAAGTAGCACCCAGATGGCTGGCTGAGTGCCTTGGCGTCATTGCACCTGCGGTTCAGCCGCTTGTATTTTGCACGATTGGTCGTCCGCTTCCAGAGTTTATGCGGCAACTCTTGCCGAATGGAGGGGACGTGGACGTGCCCACTCTTGAAGAGCGGGAGAGCGTCGAGCTTGCAGAGATGCTTGTGTCAGCAGTGGATCCCACAAGGGTTGCTCGGTGGCATCCCCATATGGCAAGGATCGTCGAGGCCTCGGCGAACAACCCAAAACTTATGGTCGACATAGTTCGGACGGCCTCTCGCCGTCGCTCACTCGATTTTCTCGACCGCGACATCAACCATGAGGTACAGCGATTCGATCAGCGCGTGCAACAAGCAATTGAATGGGCCTGGGAGACGATCAAAGGTGAACCTTTTGCAGTGCAGGTGCTGGATATCATTGGACTGCTTGGAACTACGCATATCGACTCTCTCAAGGAGATCTTCGTTGACGACTCAGTTCACATCGGAGATGCGGTCTACCATCTGGTGCAGGCGGGCTTGGTTGAGCACCTTTCAGAGTCAACTTACCGTATCCCCAAGGCGCTAGCGCGGAAGTTGAACTTGTATGTTAAGGGGGCACTTCCCAGATCTCAGTCGATGGAATTGCTAAGACGGTTTGCGAGCCATACCTTAAGAGAGGGCGAAGGCTATAGCGCCTTGGCGCTGAACAATCGACTTCAACTTCAATTGTCAATGGGTGAGGCGATTCCGGAAGAGGATTTGATATTTGTCACCGCTGCGATGCTTTTCAAAGCGGGCTGGCAACGCTACCGGCTCGGTCAATTCCGTGCTGCTTTGGTAATGCTCCGCCGTGCCTTTGATTGCATAGATCGGGTTCAAGACGATGCGTCGCGGTTGGAAATAATTCGTTACTATGGGCTTGCGGCCGCCAAGGAGCTATCGGGTGCGGACGTAACCGCAGCCGTAAGGTATCTAAATAAGGCTGGCAACTTCAGCTCCCGCCTGGAGAAGGTACGGGCAACGGCGCTGTACATCCAAGCGTCTGAGAAAAAGGCCAACTCCCAGTTTGATACAGCTCTCGAGTTGTATCAGGAAGCGATTGATAAACTGCCAGAAGGAACATTTAATGATTCGCTTCGCTCAAGAATGTTGAATGAGGCCACGCAGTGTGTGCTGCGAATCGAACCAATCAACACACAGCTCGCTCTTTCAATGGCGGAGAGATCCTGCGCAATCCGAGGCAACGCGAACAGCATCGATATGCTTCTGCGTGCTTTGCTTCGTCGAACCTACTACGATCCAGCGACTCCTGAGGAGGAGATAAAGAGGAACATTGCGTCCATGGTGGAGTGGGAAGCTCGCCTGCGGCAAAAGTGTGAGGCAGGCGGGCTCAGCTTTTATGAGAGACGCGTCATTGACCGATTGGAGGCTGAAGCAATTGACGCTGTTCTCGCGACGAGTTTTGAGTTTCCAAGCTTGGACTTGTCAAGACCAATTAATCTTTGCGAGCAAGCCTTTTGTAAATTCCGCGAGGACGCGATCCTTTGGAATAAGTGGGATCTCCTGTTGCTCGATGAGAAGAACCGAGATTGGGGCGCGCTTCATGAGGAGGTTGGGCGCTACTTGGCTGAAGCTGGGCATAGCAAAATGAACAGAGGAAATGCCGCCCGCATCCACATACTTACCCAAGATATTTCCACTGAGGCAGGCAGGAAACAGGCAATTGTTGAGCTAGACCGGTATAAAGCTGATGGTACGCTCCCTCGCACCGTTGCATCGGATATTCGTCGACAACTTGATGCAGGCGACAAGCGAAACTCAAGACTTATTGGGCTAACCGTCAAGCGGCAGCAGGATTTTTTCCATGAAGACGAGTAGCTCGTTATCGCGCCGGAGTTGTGTCGGATCCCGTGAATTGCTTCAAATTCATCCGAAGAGAAGCAAAATTCGCGATGGCTTGTCAAGTCCCGATGGTCAAATTCGGCTTTAGCCGTGGCACGAGGCGCTCAGTACCGCGTATCGATCATTGTTGGCGGCACAGCCGGCTGCTGCTTCATCGGTTGAATTTCTTGGCGTCAGACGCGGTGTGGGCCGATTAAATGCGTGCCGCATCTCCAAGATCGAGGACCGTGACGTATTCGCGGGTAGCGCACTCAGCCACGCCGACGTTTGCTAAGTCGTATTGTGCCTGACAGGTGTCCGATCGGCAGTCAGTACGTCGCATACGCAGCGGGCCCATAAACGTCCGGTTCCAGCTACCGCGTCCATTCGGTATCAGGCGCCGGACTGTCGGCAACCAGCCTCAAGCCGCCTGAGCGAGGCCGCGCCATGTTCCCTCTCGCTTTCAACAAGCAGTGGGTAGTCTGGGAGGGGACAGTTCATTTAGACCAATCTTTCAAGCCATGCCTTGTACGCAGGACTCGGCGTGAACTTGCTTGCAGCTCAATGAACCCGCAGCACCTCAAACTGCTGTCGGATTGGAGCGACCTGTATCGACACCTCATCACCCTCACATTTGCCCAGCATGGCCCTGCCCAAAGGGGCTTCGCTGCTGATGACCTGAACGAGCTGAGCGCCGC
>Ga0075012_10002161_pt1 | contig 19476 bp, 17 predicted proteins | sample All_14_2_FD_71474 | JGI IMG/M metagenome (GOLD analysis project Ga0075012, IMG submission 71474) | Freshwater microbial communities in response to fracking from Pennsylvania, USA - Allegheny Zone_MetaG_DW_15 | ecosystem: Environmental > Aquatic > Deep subsurface > Groundwater > Drilled... | reverse complement strand
CGAACTTACAATGAGACGCGCAAGGCATATTGTCACCGAGAATGAGCGGGTGCTTGAAGCGATCGAAGTGATGAGAAAAGGGAATGTAAAACGACTGGGTGAGTTATTCAACGCCAGTCACGACAGTCTGCGCGATGACTTTGAAGTGACGAATGATGCGCTCAACATTGTGGTTGAATGCGCACGGGAACAGTCCAGTTGCTATGGCGCACGCATGACCGGAGCGGGCTTTGGCGGCTGTGCGGTTGCCCTGGTTGATGAAGAAAAAGCCGCAGAGTTTGTACAAGCTGTTTCAGCGGCATACAAGCAAAGGTCGGGGTTGGAGGCGAGTATTTACGTCTGCAAAGCAAGTGAAGGAGCAAGCGTCCTTCAAGGATAAAAAAACGGGACACTGTGAAGTGTCCCGTTTTGATTAGGTGTAAGCCATCTGCTCGACCGGCACGCGTTCGCGCTTGCGCTGCTGGCGTTTGATGATGCGCTCGGCAGCAATGCGGGTTTGGCGGTGCTGGGCGTTGCTAATGATCAACTTCATGAACTTGGTGTGATCAGTATTCGGATCATTGAGCAGGGAGAAATCAGCGGAGCCCGGTTCATGCGGCGGATAGAAGATACCGCAGTTGGGGTTGATCTCGAGCATGTGAATGGTGCCATCAGCATCCATACGATAATCACAACGGGCATAGCCGTTACCGCCCAATTCCTTGAAGACGCGTGTGGTTTGCTCGCGAAGGATCTTGTCGATGCGGGGATCGCTCACTACGGCAACAGACATCTTCTCGTAATCGACCCATTTCATATCGTAATGCTTGAAGGATTCGCCATCTGGGAAGATGAATTCCACCGGGGTGAAGGTGAAGGGCTTGTTCGGATTCTTGGTGTTTTCCGCAATGAGACAGGTGAACTCGCGTCCTTCAATGAATTCTTCGATTAGGGCGCGACCAAATTCAGCAATGGCAAGCTTCAACTGTTCGCGAAGTTCATCCACATTCGTAACGCGGGAGTTGCGGCGAATACCAACGCTGGCATAGCCATGAGGCGGCTTGACAAGCATGGGGAACTTGAGACGCTTTGCGATCTTTTCTGCATCTTCAGCGCGGCTGGCAAATGCCCAGCTGGGGGTAGGGACAGAAACACGCTTGGCGGCGTTCTTCATCTCATCACGTGTGGGATCGAAGAACTTTGAATCAGCGCCTGTAAAGGCTGCATTATATTTTTCAAGCGCCTTGACCAAGGCAATTCCTGAAAGAGCATCATCGGGTGTGCCATCGCACAAATTGACGAATACATCCACACCTTCATCCATCAATTGTTTGATCTGTTTTTCAACTTCGGTTGGTTCCACATGATGCTGTTTCCAACGATAACCGTTCATGTATGGTGATGGATCATACGGGATATCGTCATCATCAGGTGTGCTTGTTAGTACGCAGATATACATGATATTTCCTTTGTCATTCCTTCTTCGCGATTTTGATTTTGTTGATCAATATAAAATCGCATGCAGTCGAACATCTAAACATCTTTATCATATCAATAATGAATAAAAATATTTTTTATCATCATTGATATGATTATTGTATTCAACTATTTGTTTATGTAAAGGTTTTTACACATGTTTTTATCTTAAAATATTTGAAAGCTTTATTCATCTTTTTATAATATTCAATCATATAGTCATTAAGGTTTTTAAGGTTATTAACGTCTTTAAGAAACAACAAAGGACACGAATCAATTAAATGCTCTTCATTTCAATTGATATTATTCCAAAGCGAACGAACTATCGACTATTTATTCAACATACAGACATAATTTATTCTGTAGTTTTCATACAGTCGATTATTAAATAAAAAGAAGGTCACGGTAAACGTGACCTTCTTTTTATTTCGTCGAAATTTCCACTTCGGCGCTCATCCCCCACAATAAGCCTTTGGCTTGTTCATCCAACTCGATCGTGACTGGATACACCACATCGCCGCCTACTGTTTCTGCGATCGGTGAGATGCGAACGACTTTGCCAGTGAGGGTCATATCCAGGGCTTCTACATATACGTTGACGGTTTGACCGATCTTCACACGGGCAATATCACGCTCACTCAAATCAGTGGTTGTGATCTGGAAATTATTCAGATCGGCTAAAGTCAACACGATCTGATTGACCTGTACCAACTCGCCGGGAATCACAGCCAGGTCTACAACAGTCCCATCGAAGGGAGCGCTGAGAGTTGCTTGGGCAAGGGATGCAGCGGCAGAATCCCATACCGCTTTGGATTGGTCGGCTCTTGCTTGCGCTTTCCGGAATACTTCATTGGGGAGGCTGTACCAGCTCTTTTTCCCTGTATTCGGGTTGACGTATAAGACCTTATCTGCCTTTTGTAGGATCGCTTCCTGAGTGCGGGCATTGAAGTCGGCTTCGGCAGAGATGACGGCAAATTCAAGGTCAGGTGTGTTCAGGGTCATCAGAACATCATCTGCTTTGACCACATCGCCTTCATTAATGAATATCTCTTTCACAAGCGCAGAAACGGTAAAGCCAAGGTGTGACACCTGCGCTGGTTCCACTTCGGCAGATGCAATGACGGCATCTGGTGAAGAGACTGGAACTTCTTCTGTCACTATGGGAGCGGCAGTTTCAGCTGGTGCAACCGGCGTTGGGCTGGCACAAGCCGTCAGCACGAGCAAGCCAACGGTGAGTAACAACAATCGCTTCATGGCAGCCTCACTCGCCAACGCTGATATTTACATCCGCGCTCATGCCCCACAATAAACCTGCGGGCTGTTCATCCAGTTCGATGGTCACTTTATAGACCACATCGCCGCCGATCTCGGTGGAAATGCGGGCAACATCCACAACCTTGCCTGTGAACTCTTCACCCACAGCTTCAATGAACACTGTGGCAGGCTGACCCACTTGGACGCGCGTCACATCGCGTTCGCTCAAGTCGGTGGTTTCGATTTGATATTTCGAGAGATCGCCAAGCACCATCACGACCTGTCCCGGGGCGACCGTCTCATACGGGGAGATATCGACCGATATAACAGTACCAGCGAACGGCGCAGTCAGATTCGATTGAGCGGCGAGGACAGCCTTGGCTGAGTCCACCAAAGCTTGAGCCTTGGCAACGTCATTTGTTGCTACGTCGATATGTTCCTGAAAAGGTACACAGCCCTCACCACGACAGCCCACGTTGCGGACCAAATACTCAAGATTGATCTGGGCATACGCAAGGTTCGCCTCAGCTTCTCGGACTCTCGCCTCTAAAATGGACGTGTCGAGCTGCACCAGCACATCTCCAGCATTGACCTTATCCCCAACCTGCGCGTTGACTTCCGTTACACGCCCAATATTGGTGAAGGAAAGATTCGCATCTTGCACTGGAACCACAATCGCCGAAGCCGTAACGGAGTCACCGCTCGATGATGTTTGATTCGATGATTGAGACTCACTGCCCGCATCCAACACGACGGTGGGGATGGCTTCTGCTGAACTTGCCTGTCCACAAGCTGACAGTGTGACCGCCAGCAAGCTAACAATTACAAAAAAAACTTTTTTCATTCGTTGTTTCTCCAAACCTGTTTATCCTTTAGTATGTAAAGTATATCAGATTGCACAGGTTTTGCAAAGGTTTTATCAAGGATGGATTTTTAGCCCTTTGTGTCCTTTACGATCACGCCATCCTCCAAGGTGACCACACGTGAGGCATACTTGATCACTCTGGGATCATGAGTTGCAAACACAAAGGTGGTGCCTGTTTCTTTATTAAGGCGTTTCATGAGTTCCATCACCTGCTCCCCATTCTCTGTATCGAGATTGGCAGTGGGTTCATCGGCAAGGATCAGTTTGGGGTCTGTCGCCAATGCCCGGGCAACAGCGACGCGTTGTTGCTGACCGCCGCTCAACTGATCGGGACGGTGATGGGCACGTTCGGTCATATCCACTGCTTTGAGTAAATCCATGGCGCGCTGCTTGCGTTCAGCGGGACTCTTGCCATTGAGCAGGAGCGGCATTTCCACATTTTCAAATGCGGTAAGCGTAGGGATGAGCGCAAAGAATTGGAAGACAAACCCAATGGTGCCTTTGCGCAAGTCTGCGCGTTGATTGCGATTCAGGTTGGTTGTTTCTTTACCTGCAATGAACACTTTTCCAGTTGAGGGCTGGTCGAGACAGCCGATCAACTGCAGTAAGGTTGTTTTGCCGGAGCCCGAAGGACCCACCAGCGATGTAAATTCGCCGTCGTTAATGGTCAGGTTGACGCCGTTCAGGGCGCGAGTTTCCACTTCACCGATCTTATAAACGCGGGTGACGTCTGTTAATTTTGCGACTTCCATGATATTTCTCCTTTATTGTGCCTTGTGCAACGCTTCAACGGGCTCCATGCGGGAAGCCATCCGCGCCGGATAAAGTGAAGCGACTAATGTGATAACAAAAGCGGTGACGATCAAATTGACGGCTGAGTCGAGGGTAAGAGTGGTAAAGATGCGGTCGTTGAGCAACATGTCATTGCTCATACCCAGATCACCAAAGTAAATTCCGACCTTGCCAAAGTATGCAGAGATCGCCCAACCGATCAGGCTGCCAGCGGTAATGCCGCCGAATGCCAGCAAGCTGGCTTCTGCCAGGAACAACACAATGATCTGTCTGCCCTTCATACCAATGGCTGAAAGAATGCCGATCTCACGCGTGCGTTCGAAGACAGACATCAACAATGTATTGACGATCACAGTAGCGGTCACGCCCAAAATGATCAGGTTGATGATCGAAAGATAGGCATCTGAAAAATCGTTCACTAACACTAACAGTTCATTCATTTCAGACCAGGTCTGCGCCTTGATGCCTTCGCCTTGAATGGCTGCCACAACAGCATCTGCCTGCTCACGGTCTTTCAGCAAAATGAAGATCATGCTGGCGTGATTCGTCGCTCCAGAGAAAGCCTGCGCTTTTGCCAGCGGCAAAATGACCACGCCTTTATCGTACGAGGTTGTGCCAGTGGTGAAGATGCCGCGGATGGTGAATTGCTGTTCATCCACATCCCCTTCGGATGTGTTCACCAACAGGTTCAGTTGATCGCCTACACCCAGCCCAAGACTCTCTGCCAAGGGCGCGCCGATGACGATTCCCTCGCGGTCATCTGCGGTGATAAATTCGCCGTCCACCAGATTACGATACGGATCATTCGCCTTTGAGTCTGGGACGACGCCCATGATCTGAACGCCAACCGATTCATCACCAGCAGAAACAATCCCGCTCGCCATCAAGCGCGGAGTTGCTACTTCAACAGCATCCAACGCTTCGATCTGCGCCGCAGACTGTTCCGGGTTCTCGATCAGATATTCCCAAGCCACGCTTAGTTTGTCGGGGTCATAGTCCACATCCCGCACTTGAATATGACCAGTGTTAAGCCGCAGGGTCGTTTCCATGGAACTGCGCATTTCGCCCTGAAAGAATGCGGCAATGAACATCAGCAAAGCAGTACCCATCGCCAACGCCAGCCCTGAAAGGAATGTGCGGCGGCGATGTCTGCCTAAATTACGATATGCCATTTTGAAATAATTCATTTTTGATACTCACTTCCTAGGTTCTCTCGTCTTGTTTCCTATATGCAGGTATGAGAGAAAAAAAGAGGAAAGAATTTCTACACGTAATGCAATGCCTCAGCCGGTTCACGGCGAGACGCTTCGACCGCCGGATACACGGCCGCCAAAGCAGCGATGATCGCGACCGTGATCGCATGCTGCAAGACCTTCAACGGTACCAATTGCGGATAAATACTGCCGCTGATCAGAGCCGTATATTCCGTGAGGTCTGCAAATTGACTGTAATTCAAGCCATACACACCAAGGATGCCATTGATAAGCGTGCCGATCACAGCACCGATCACTGCACCCATAACACCGATCAAAACTCCTTCCAACAGGAAGAGGAAGGTGATCTCACGCGGCTTCAAGCCCAATGCACCGATCACACCGATCTCGCGTGTACGCTCAAAGACCGCCATCATCAACAAGTTGAGAATACCAATCGCGGCAATGCCAAGCATGAACACACCGAGATAACTCATGACGCCGGTCTTCATATCCATGGTCTTTTTCAGGTCTGGGATGCTGGTTTCCCAACTCATCACTTCATAGCCCGGTGTGGACGTATTGATGGTATCTATCACACCTGGTTCCAAACCGATCTGGGTCAACGAAATGACAACTTCGGTCACCTGACCATCCAAGCCGAAGAGACTTTGCGCTTCAGCCAATGAGACGTAGATTGTGCTCTTCTCAACCGATGGCACACCGACATCGAAAATGCCGATCACGGTCATCGTGCGTTGACGGGTCTGTTCGTGAGTCGAGTTCCCTACCAAAGTGATACGGTCACCCACTTCGATCTCCATCGCCGTGGCAAGCCCTTGACCAATGACGATCACATCGCCATCATCGGGCTGAAGGTAACGTCCACTGCTGATGTTTTCAGAAACCGGCGTGATCTTGCCTTCCTTATCTGGCTCCACACCGACGATCGAAATCGCAAAAGCGCCTTCACGGTTGGTCACCAAACCGCCAGTGACGATACGCTTCGAAGCCACAACCACATCGGGGTGCGACTCCGCCGCTTGCACAACAGCGTCGGGATTCTCCATCGGCAGCAACGGCTTGCGTCCTGCTTTATCGCTGTACCCAGGCGCATGCACCTGAACATTTCCACCAAGCAGTTGAATGGCATTGCCATAAATCGCCTGCTCAAAACCACCGAGCAATCCATCATAGATCACCAGCAACGCCATCGTCACACCCATCCCGACCGCGATCAGGAAGGTACGGCGACGCTGCCTCCAAACATTGCGCCATGCAATGCGCAGATATAAATTCATCGTAAACTCCTTTCAACTTGAAAGTGATTTCTTTTTGTATTATTCATAGCGAAGCGCTTCCACCACATTCATCCGCGCTGCCTGTCGGGCAGGGATGAACGCCGCAAAAACACCAAATAACAAACCGATCGCGATCGCCGTCAGGATGCCGCTCAGCGGGAAAACATAACCAAGCGGGAAGATCCCTTCCATGGCAACGACGATGACATATCCAAGATAGATACCGCCTAAAATTCCGAATGCTGTGCCAATAGCGCTCAGCAGCAACGCCTCTGCCACGACCATCGTGCGGATCTGCTGGCGGGTCGTGCCTACTGCCCGTAGCATGCCGATCTCACGCGTCCGCTCGATGATGCTGATGGTCAACGTATTGAGCATGGCGATCAACGAAGGGACTGCCAATAACAAGAACAAGACGAACAACCCGCTGAACGCTGCATTCATTTGAGAACTAAGCGCGTTGTAATACTCTGTGCCAGAGACAACCTTGAACGTGGGGTAATTCACTGCCAAAGCGCGAATCGCCGCATCGGCAGCTTCATGGTCTGCGTCTTTCTTCAGATTAAGTTGAAGGAAGACATCATCCGTTGAACCAAAATCAGCTTGCATATTGGTGTGCGAGATATAACCCGTCACCACTTTGGCATTGAGAATGTCTGCACCGAGGGCAACGATACGATAAGTCAACACACCATTGGGGGTCACCAATTCCACCGTATCACCCACTTGCTTCCCCAACGCCGCTAGCATGGCACCATTCACGATAATGTCGCGTCCCTCTGCAAGCGCAGAGTAGGTGGCATCTTCGTCAGCGAAGAGAGAGTCTTGAAAGTAAAGACCAGATACGGCTGGGAAAGAAGCGGGGTCGATCCCTAACACAGAGATCACCTGCCCATTCGATGTCGCACTGGCATAGCGCAGCGTGCTGACTTGGTCCACACCATCAATGGCTTTGAGCTGTTCGGCAAACTCTGGTTTGGCGCCGATATTGCTGCCCCACAACGCAATGGACGGCGGAACAAAAAGATAATCGCTGCCGAGGTCGTTGCGCATCATGTCATATAGAATGACGGTCAGGCTTGAGATCATGCTGCCCACCGCCACAATGATGGCAAGTGCCAACATACTGGTGCTGGCGGTCACTGCAACGCGCGAAGGTTGGCGAGTGATATTGCCTTGTGCAAGTTCACCGATCCCTTTGCGTGCATAGAACATAGCGATCAGACGACCAAAGAGAAGCGTGAATGGGCGGACCAACACCGGAGTCACCAACACCAATCCCAATAGAAAAAGCAAACCACCGGGGACAATGAAAACTGGATTCCTTGTAAGGATGGCAAGCACTGTAATAAGGATGACAACCACGCCTCCTACGAAGCCGATGCCTGATTGCTGGTCATAATTTGTATCTGCCGCTGATGCTCTCAACGCTTCGAGCGGAGTCACCTTACTGGCACCGATCGCAGGGATCACCCCTGCAATAACCGTCACACCGACACCCAGCAGAATCGAACCGATCAAAAGTATCGGAGAGACAACCGGCATGCCAAGGTTCAAGTTGACGAACTGACTCATGAACGGTTCCGCCAACCGAATGGAACCCAACCCAACGAGATAACCAAGGATCAAGCCAAAGCCTGTGCCAATGATGCCTTGCAAAAAACCTTCGGCAATAATCATGCCAATAATGGTGCGTCGATTCGCGCCTAAGGCTCGCAGCAAACCAATATCGCGGCGGCGTTCAGCAATGATGGTACGGAAGGTATTGAAGATAATGAAACCACCCATGAAAAGCGCCAACACGCCAAAGACATTGAACATGGTTTGCGCCATTTCAAGGGAAGCGAACATTTCGGTTCCGCTGAGCAACGTCCCAACTTGGTATTCATTCCCAAGGGCGGTTTCAATATTCTTCTGCACTTCGGCGCGGCGTTCTTCCATTGCCATCGTTTCGGTGTTGATGTTGATGATATTGACCTTGCCGGGTGTGTTCGTGATCAACTGCGCTTGAGGCAGGTTGACCCAAACAGTTTCGTTTCCGGGTGTGATCTGCGCTGGCAGAATGCCCACCACACTCAACTCGGTGGTGCCATCTGAACTGGGAATGCGGAAGGTGTCGCCCACATTCACACCCAAAGAGTCTGCAAGAGAACGTGAGATCACTGCCGCATTTGAGTCATTGGTTTGTAAAGCGCGTCCCTCAACGATCAAAAACGCACGAAGCGCATTTTCAGCCTCAGGGTCAATGCCTGCCAACGAAAGCGCGGTGACGGTATCTGGTTTACCAGGGTCGTTATCGAAGAAATCAGCCGGGATATTGACAGTCCGATTCAGGGAAGCTGCATAGACCCGCACGCCGTCCACGCCTTGCAGCTTGTCATCGATATTGGCAGGGAACGGCTCGCCAGAAATATGTGTGACGTTATAGTCCACCATGCCTTCTGCGCTTTGCACATTGACCTGTAACGCATTAAGCATGGTCGGCATGATGATGTTCATGCCAAAGACCACCAACACGCCAAAAACAACGGCAAGTGTCGTGAGGAAGGTACGTAATTTACGTCCGCTTAGGTAGCGGGCGGCAAGAGTAAGCTGGAGATTCATTTCAATCACCCAGTTCTTTCACCCTGCCTGCAACAAAGTCTGCGGATTTGGCGTTCTTTCTTTCAAGCAAAGTTTCATCTACCACCTTGCCATCTTTGAGGAAGATGATGCGGTCGGCATAGGCAGCAATGCGCGGATCATGAGTCACCATGACCACGGTGCGTTTGTATTCTTTGGCAACATCACGCAAGAGGCTGGCGATCTCATCACTCGAACGTGTATCAAGATTGCCAGTGGGTTCATCAGCGAGGATCAGGTCTGGGTCGGCAACCAAGGCGCGGGCAATTGCGACGCGCTGTTGCTGTCCGCCTGAGAGTTGATCGGGGCGGTTGTGCAAGCGGTCTGCCAAACCAAATTTCGTTAGCCAGGTCGTTGCCTTGGCTTTTGCATCGGCTGGTTTTGCACCATCCAATGTGATTGGCAACGCGGCGTTTTCCACTGCATTTAAAACCGGAATGAGATTAAAAAATTGGAAAACAAAGCCGATCTTGCGGCGGCGAAGTTCTGTCACTTTATCGTCGTTTAGATCGCTCAGGTTATGTCCTGCGATCAATACCTGCCCTGCACTGGGTTTATCCAACCCGCCCAATAAATGCAAAAGGGTAGATTTTCCGCAGCCGCTGGGTCCCATAATGGCAACGAATTCACCTTCACGGATGGTGAGATTAACACGGTCAAGCGCGGTCACTGCTGTGGCACCTGAGCCATAGGTCTTTGTAAGTTTTTCTACTTGAATGTTAGACATGTTTTTTTTCTTTCTTCTCTACATTTGAAATCTTCACAATAAAAAATTATTTTCCATCCGGCGGAGGATATGTGGACCCGGCATCGATCTTCTTCGGTCTGCCACGTTTACGGATCTCAGGCTCTGGAATAGGTTGGTCTTTAATGGCTTCCAAGCGCATTTCGATCATGTCGAGCCAGCGCAAGTCCGCTTCGAGATGCATGATGGCTTTATCCACTAAAAGGATCTGAGCCATTTCAATGCGCGAGTCATATTTATCGCGCTGGGTGGTGGCATCATGCAGTTCTTGAAACAAACGCGAACGCTGGGTTTGAATGATGCGCGCCGGGTCTGCTTCACCAGATAACAGACCGATCATCAACTTCACATAAAACTCATCACGTTGATGTTCGGTGGGCACGCTGTCGTTGAACCAGTCGCTCAAGGCTTCCCGTCCATCACGGGTGATGGCATAGATGCGCCGATCCGGTTCCCGTCCCTCACCCAGGTCAGACTTCGTCTCCACCAACCCAGATTCTTCCAAACGCTCAAGCGTGGTATAGATCTGAGCAGGCTTCACATCCCATGCTGCGCCGCCCACCACTGTGGAAAACGCAGAATGAAGCTCATACCCGTGGCGGGGCTTTTGGGCAAGCAACCCTAAAATGGCATTTCTGACAGACAAAAGGACCTCACTAAAAATAGTATACGAGTTACTAATTAATTGGACTCGAAAATATTATACGAGTTACTATTTTTTGTCAAGTGGATTATTATCACCTTCGCCTCCTCCCCGATTTGCGCCTGATACGGCTTTCTGAGAGCGACTCCACGCTGAGAGTTTTTTCTCCGTTACCTACACGCAAAAATCCGCGAGGACAATGCCTCGCGGATTTTTTTTATTTCGATATTGAATTTCAAGCTATGGATACCGACATAATCCACCAGAACAAGGTACATCATTACAGCATGAAGCACCTCCACCGCAACTGCCACCATATTCAACACAACTTGGACCAGGTCCCGACCCCGGCACCACTTCAGGTCCAGAAGAGGATGGAGGAACGGCAACCAAACACAATCCAGGCTCATTCCCTTTGGGCTGAAACCCTACAGCGATCCGACACGAGTTATCGAGTTCGTAGATTTCCTTGATCGGATAAAAGAGCGGAAAACCCGGGTCAGCTGCACCCGCCTGCTCATGGGTGTAATGGTCACTATAATCGAACATAGCGGGGTCAAGAGTGCCATGACCAGTCCACATATTCACTAAATAGGCTATTGGGTTTCCAAGCAAGGATCGTTTGACTGCAACATCGATGGTATTTGAGTCGTCGGGTGAGATGCGCACCCATGCAGCATCTGGATCATCCCCCTTTCCTTGATCAAACATGATCTGTTCAAAACCATCCCCAGTAAGGGCATTTTTATCAGACACCATAGGCGTCAGATTGCCTACATCGCCATTAGCATCAAAATAAATTTGAACTCCATCCGTAGTCCAATCGGTAGAAGATGGATTCAAAGCAAGGATCAGCCAATCGCCCCTGCCATCTAAATGAACGTCCACTTGCATGGCAAAACGATACGGTTCAACAGTCGCAGCTGAACGATCAACTACTTTGATAGAACCGTATATCCACAGGTCATCCTGATAAACATATGTATTTGTGATGTCAAGAGCAGGAAAATACACATCCATTGCATTGGCGCTGAATGGACGCTCGAACTGTTCGAGGGTGAATCTATCACCGCCATTAGACTTTTTCTGGTCTGAGGTTATGGATGAGTCTTGATCGCCTGCCTGTCCGCTTCGAATTTCAGGCAGGGCAGCAGGGAAGACCTGATGTTGAATGGGCGGTTCAGTTTGCGAAGAAATAGCCGGGGTATCTAATATTGCCACCAATTCAGTGGGAGGTTGCGTAGCGGGTTCTTCAGTTGCACTCCCCGAACTGTTACAAGCAAGCATGGCTGCAAAGATAGTGACGATTGCCGTTGTAAGCCTTGAGAATTTCTCGTTCATAAGACTCTCCTCTTTACCAATAAGACGGCTTCACGACATTACTTATTTATAATTTTGTACCCCACCCTTTGGATAATTCTACCATTCAGTTTAACCTTGGGTAATAAACCCAGATCCATAAATGGGGTTGGTCATCCCTCCGCTTTCACTTTACGTCTCAAAAGAGTGTTGACCGTACCCATATATTTTGACACAAGTAATCCCGCCCGCCAAAATGCGACAGCAGCCATGCCATGCGCTAATACGGCGAAAAGAGGTGGCGTTTCAAATGTGTAATACGTCCAGCACTGACGGGTTGTGCCCCACAGTTCGAGGAAATATCCAAGCCCAATACCGGCTATGAAGGTCAACAACGCCATACGGTAATCTGTCGGTGTGAGGATGAGCATGATGCACAACAGGGTGGCGAGAATGGTATAGGACTTGTCAAAGGTTGGGGAAACAAAGACCAGCATCAGGGTTAGGAAAGAGGCGAAGGTGATCCAGTAAAGAGAAGAAAATAGGGAATGGTGAATGGGTTTTTGAGTCCGGTGCTCCAGCCTTTGAAGAGTCCAGTTCATAAAGCGTGTGATGCGGTCAATGGAAAGGCTTGCGATGGGCCAGGCAGGGATGATCCACAACGGCGGACGTTCGGCTGTATAGTAATGCCAGAGGTTGGTTTGCGTGCCCCATGATTCGATCGCAAGTCCGCCGCAAATACCCACGAAGACGATCAATACATCGGTCTTGATGTTGGCACGCGCCACAATGGTAATGGACATGAAAAGGAAGATGCCCAGCAATAACCAATCCATGTACAACCACCACGCGCCGTTCCAATCAACATAAGAAAGGACTTCTTCAGCGAGCGGCCACCAGATATAAACGATAAGAATGATGGTGACGAAAAATCCACCTAACAATATGGATGAGTCACGAGTCCAAAAGGGATGATTTTGATTTTCCATTCGGCAGATTATAGTGCAGGATGGCGAGATCAAAATCAAACTTATGTACTATGTGATAAAAATTTTTTTGACGATATTTTAATACTTCAACAAGAATAAACCAGTATAATTTTTAAACAGGTGAATAAACACCTGAAACCAATTTCGGAGAAAAGGATATTGCCATGGGTCTCTTCAGTAACATTCTACAAAAACTTGGTCTTAAGAAGAAGGAAGAAGAAACGAAGTCAGCAGGTGCTGAAGGCGCAGTAAAGCCTGCCGCTCCCAAACCTGCCGCCCCTGCCGCGAAAGCTGCTCCTGCCGCAAGTGCTGGCATGAAAGCCGCCGCCACCATCAAGAAAGATGATGAAGTCGAATCTGCCCCCGCCGCTATCACGGTCGTGGATGTGGTCGCCCAGCTCGAAGAACGTGCCAAGGGCAAAGACCTGAATTGGAAAGTCTCCATCGTGGACCTGCTCAAGCTTCTCGAACTCGACAGCAGCCGCGAAGCCCGTGAAGAACTGGCAAAAGAACTCAACTGCCCTGCCGACCAGATGAGCGACTCCGCTCGCATGAACACCTGGTTGCACAAGGAAGTCCTTCGCCAGATCGCTGCCAATGGCGGCAACATTCCGAAAGATTTGCTCGACTAATCAGCAAGCACATAAAAACAGCGCGGATGTAAAGTCCGCGCTGTTTTGTTTTCCAAGCCCAATGATAAAATTTGTCGTTCTTCCGGCTGGCACCGCAAGCCAGACAAAACTAACAAAATGACCCCCGACTCGCTCACACTGGTTGTCGTCTCCGCCGCCATCCCCGCTTTTATGGGGTTGTTGCTATTAACCTTCATGTTACAGCGCAAGGTCTATGCGGGTTTTGGGCATTGGGTTGCCGCCAATTTCATACTGAGCGGCGGCTATATTGTCAGCGCTCTGCGCGATTATGACGTACATCCCTTTATTTCCATCATCATTGGCAATGTGCTGGTTATTTACACCGAGGTTCTGGTGTACGAGGGGTTCCGGCTTTTCTTTGGGCAACGCAAGTTCAGCAGTATCAACTACATTCTCCTGTTGACGTATACGCTTGTTCACGCCTACTTCACTTTTATCATTTCCAATTTCAACATCCGCGTTTTATGGTACAGCGTCTTCATGGCGATTCTGATCACCCGTATCGGGTTTGCGTTATGGTCGCCCTCCATCCCTGAACTCAAGCCCACTGCCCAGGCGGCATCTATTTTGGTCTTTCTTTCGGCTTCATTGCACGTTATCCGCATCGCATACGTCCTGCATTCTGACGGCATCACCAGCCTAATAGATAACGTCAGTGTATGGATTAACATCTTGGCCATCTTTACCATTGTTGGCTGGGCGTTCTACTATTTCTTTCTCACCAGCGCCCGCCTCGAACTGGAACTGCACCAGGCACGCGAAGAAATGACCAGCCTCGCCATCACCGATCCCCTGACCGGGCTGCACAACCGCCGTTACCTGATGGAACACGGCGTCTCCGAATTCAAACGCGCCCAACGACAGCGGCAAATCTTATCGGTGATATTTTTAGATCTTGATAATCTCAAACCCACCAACGACCGCTTCGGGCACGACGCGGGAGACATGGCGATTCTCCATCTTGCCCGCATCCTGCAAAGCGAAACCCGCCCATACGACCTGACTGCCCGTTTTGGCGGCGATGAATTTGTCATTCTGTTGCCAAACACCGCTCAAGAGCAGGCGCTACAGATCGCAGAACGAATTCGTACAAAAGCCATCCAAACCCCGCTCAATTTCAAAACGCAATCACTCCCCATTCAACTCTCGCTGGGGGTTGCCAGTTCCACCGAAGCCGACACCGACGTAAAGCAAGTCATGCAACGCGCCGACACGGCGCTTTATCAGGCAAAGAACGAAGGACGCAACCGCGTGGCAGTTCACTAAGCGGACAAGTCTCGCCACAGATGAACACAGATAAACGAGTTCGAAGAGTCTCAAAAAATCTTTTTCATCTACGTCCATCCGTGGTTACGAAAGAAGCCATTCTTAATGATAAAATCTCAATATGCTTTCCCGCGTGTATTCATGCGCCGTGGTGGGACTTGAAGGCGTGATCGTTGAAGTGGAAGTAGATTACACAAACGGTCTTCCAGCAGTCATCATTGTCGGCTTACCCGATGCGGCAGTACAAGAAAGCCGCGAACGTGTTCAAACCGCAGTCAAAAATGCCGGTTTGAATTTTCCACGTCACCGTATCGTTGTCAACTTATCCCCCGCCGCCATTCGCAAAGAAGGTCCCGCATACGACCTGCCGATTGCATTGGGTGTCGTCATCCTTGCTGGGTATCTTCCGCAAGAAAGCATTGAAGACGCCATGTTCGTCGGCGAACTCTCGCTCGATGGCATCGTCCGTCACACACGCGGCGTTTTACCCATGGCAGCCGCTGCACGTGCCAATGGATTCAAGCGGATGTTCGTCCCCGAAGTGGATGCGCCTGAAGCGGCTTTGATTCCAGACCTTGAAGTTTTCCCCGTCAAATCGCTTGCGCATCTCTACAGACATTTATCTGGGCGCGAACCCATTCAGCCTTATCAACCCTCTGAGAGTTTTCTCGAACCGCTCTACACCCCAACAGATTTTGCAGAAATCAAAGGACAAGAACACGTCAAACGTGCGCTTGAAATCGCCGCCGCAGGTGGACATAACGTGTTAATGGTCGGCTCGCCCGGCGCTGGCAAAACCTTACTTGCCCGCGCCTTGCCCGGAATTTTGCCGGATATGTCCATCGAAGAATCACTCGATGTGACACGCATCTACTCTGTGGCAGACCAACTCCCGGCAGGGACTCCGCTCATCAGGCAGCGTCCATTCCGCTCGCCGCATCACACCATCAGCCATGCAGGTCTTGTCGGCGGTGGGAATATTCCCAAACCCGGCGAAATCTCCCTCGCCCATCGCGGCGTCCTCTTCCTCGACGAATTCCCCGAATTCGGTACACGCGTCCTCGAAGTGATGCGTCAGCCCATGGAAGATAAAGTCGTCACCATCAGTCGTGCTAAAGGGTCACTTACTTTCTCTGCAAACTTCCAACTGATCGCCGCCATGAACCCCTGCCCCTGCGGATTCAGCGGAGACCCCGTAAAAGCCTGCACTTGCGCACCGGCTGTCATCACCAAATACCAAAAACGCATCTCCGGTCCCCTGCTCGACCGCATTGACATTCACATCGAAGTCCCGCGTGTGGATTATGAAAAACTGAGCGGAGATAGGCTAGGCGAATCAAGTTCATCTATCCGTCAACGCGTTCAAAACGCACGAGACATTCAACATCACCGATTTACCAATTCCCAATCTACCAATCCCGATGTACTATGCAACGCAGACATGCGCATCGGGGAGGTAAGGCAATTTTGCCAACTCCAACCCGAAGGTCAGAGCCTGATGCGGGCGGCGATGAGTCAACTCAATTTGTCGGCAAGAGCCTATCACCGCATCCTCAAGCTCTCCCGCACCATCGCCGACCTGGCGGGAAGTGAAGAGATCCAGTCACCGCATTTGGCGGAAGCGCTGCAATATCGCCCGAAGTTGATGATGTGATCATCTTTATCTTTTCTTGATACTCTTCCCCACATCCTTAACCCCAAATTGACCAACAACTGAATACACTGCCTCAATGGAGGCACGCATGAACGACCTTGTATTTCTTGGTTTAACCGTTCTGTTCTTTTTGCTTTCCATTGGGCTGCTTAATGTGCTCGATGGATTGCGGGAGGACAAATCATGAATCCGCTTTATTGGATGGCTGGAATTGCCGCGCTTGGGCTGTTGATTTATCTCGTCCTCGCGCTGGTCAAACCGGAGTGGTTCGGATGAACACTTGGCTACAATTGATTCTTTACTTTGGGACTTTGCTTCTCTTGACGAAGCCGCTCGGCGCGTACATGGCGAAGGTCTATCAAGGCGAACGCCTCTTTCTGGACCCGATACTGGGTCCCGTTGAGAGATTCCTTTATCGCCTCTCAGGCATTGACTCGCGCTCCGAGATGACGTGGAAAACGTACGCCATTGCGATGTTGGTTTTCAACATCCTCGGCGTGATCGCAGTCTATCTGCTGCAACGCCTGCAAGGGACTCTGCCCCTCAACCCGCAGGGACTTGGCGCCGTCTCGCCAGACTCCGCGTGGAATACCGCGGTGAGTTTTGCCAGCAATACCAACTGGCAAGGCTACGGCGGCGAGACAACGATGAGTTACCTCACACAAATGCTCGGCATGACCGTGCAAAACTTTGTCTCTGCCGCGACGGGCATGGCTGCTCTTGTTGCATTGATTCGCGGCATTGTCAGGCATACCACCAAAGAGATCGGTAACTTCTGGGTGGACATGACCCGCTCGACGCTTTACATTCTGCTTCCGCTTTCGCTGGTTGTGGCGTTGGCGCTGGTTTCGCAGGGTGTGGTGCAAACGTTCAGCGAGTATCAGGCTGTGTCGCTGATTCAGCCGTCGGCGGAGAATCAGGCGCAAATCATTGCTGTGGGACCCGCCGCTTCGCAAGTCGCCATTAAACAACTTGGCACCAACGGCGGCGGATTCTTCAATGTCAACTCGGCACACCCGTTGGAGAATCCAACTCCGTTCTCGAATTTCTTGGAGATGTTATCCATCTTGCTGATCCCCGCTGCGCTTTGTTACACCTACGGAAAGATGGTCGGAGATACCCGTCAGGGGTGGGCGTTGTTGGCAGTGATGACGATTGTGCTGATTGCGTTGTTGGGTGTGGCTGTTTGGTCGGAACAAAGCGGCAACCCGCTGTTTACAAAACTTGGCATTGACCAGACCCAGTCCGCGACCAACCCAGGCGGAAACATGGAAGGCAAGGAAGTGCGCTTCGGCATTGTCAACTCGGCGCTGTGGGCAACCGTGACGACTGCCGCGTCGAACGGTTCGGTGAATTCGATGCATGACTCGTTCATGCCGATGGGCGGACTCGTCCCGATGTGGCTCATGCAACTCGGTGAAATTATCTATGGCGGCGTGGGGTCGGGCTTGTACGGCATGTTGGCATTTGTCATCATCGCAGTCTTTGTCTCCGGCTTGATGGTGGGACGCACGCCCGAATATCTTGGCAAGAAGATCGAAGCCTACGAGATGAAGATGGCGTCCATCATCATCCTCATCCCTGTGATGGTGGTGTTGATCGGAACCGCTGTGGCATTGATGAGCGAAGCAGGACGCGCCACGATCTTCAACCCGTCTGCGCATGGGTTTAGTGAAGTGCTGTATGCCTTTTCGTCTGCTGGAAACAACAACGGCTCAGCATTTGCTGGGCTGGGCGCGAACACACCTTTCTATAACATCGCGCTCGGCATTGCCATGTTCATTGCGCGCTACTGGCTTGCAATTCCCATGCTGGCAATTGCAGGCTCACTTGCGAACAAAAAGAAAGTCCCAGCCAGCGCTGGGACATTACCCACCCACACCCCGCTTTTCATCGCCTGGGTCATCGGTGTCATCATCATTGTTGGCGCGCTGAGTTTCCTGCCTGCTCTGGCACTCGGACCGATTGTCGAGCACTTGATGATCTTCGGATAAAAGAAAAACCACAAAGGAGACGAAGGGTCACAAAGGAAAACCAAAAACCTTTGTGTACCTTTGTGATCCTTCGTGGTTGAAAAGAAGAGAACCTTATGACTACTAAAAATAAGACCCAAGCCCGCCGCGAGATGTATCAACGCGCCGTGCTGGAATCCTTTATCAAACTCAACCCGCGCTGGATGGTGCGCAACCCTGTCATGTTTGTCGTAGAAGTTGGCAGTGTGCTTACCACTCTATTGTGGATTCAATCCCTTATTGGCAAAGGTGAAGCGCCTGCTGGTTTCATCGGTGCAATTGCGCTGTGGCTATGGTTCACCGTCTTGTTCGCCAACTTCTCCGAAGCCGTAGCAGAAGGACGTGGCAAGGCGCAAGCCGAGTCGTTGCGTAAAGCAAGGCAAGATACACCTGCAAAGAAGGTCAGTTCGAACGTTAAAACGTTTGAACGTGAAAACGTTGAAACCGAAATAGTTTCATCAACATCCCTCCGCAAAGACGATTTATATCTCGTTGAAGCGGGCGACATTCTCCCCGCCGACGGCGAGATCGTGGTTGGAATCGCTTCAGTGGATGAAAGCGCCGTGACAGGCGAATCAGCTCCCGTCGTGCGTGAGGCGGGTGGTGACCGTTCCGCTGTCACAGGCGGTACGCGCCTCCTTTCCGACTGGCTCATCATCCGCGTCAGCGCCGACCCTGGGCAGGGATTTCTCGACCGCATGATCAGCATGGTCGAAGGCGCGAAGCGTCAGAA
>Ga0075012_10002159_pt1 | contig 19483 bp, 15 predicted proteins | sample All_14_2_FD_71474 | JGI IMG/M metagenome (GOLD analysis project Ga0075012, IMG submission 71474) | Freshwater microbial communities in response to fracking from Pennsylvania, USA - Allegheny Zone_MetaG_DW_15 | ecosystem: Environmental > Aquatic > Deep subsurface > Groundwater > Drilled... | reverse complement strand
TGGCACCGCAAGAACCGGGCGTTCTACCGGGAGTGCGGCGACCTCTACACCGCCTTCCTGAAGGGCAATTTCATGGTCACGACCTCGAACCTGTTCATGACCACCCGGGCGGTCAGGGCGGTGGGGAAGTTCTGTTCGCTCCGCTACCTCCACGACTACGACTACATCTTCCGGATGATGCTGGCCAACCCGGGCAAGGTGCACTACCTGGAGAATGAAAAGTTACTGTATTACCGCATTCATGCCGGCAACACCCTCGGCGAGGCGGCCATCGTCGGGCGGCTGCAGGACCAGGAGCTGATCCGAAAATATCTGCTGGAGGTCGTGCCGCCGGCGCAGAGAGGTTATGTCGCGGCCGGGACCGATCGGCTCGTCGAACTCGAGCAGGAACTGCAGGCGGTGCGGGCCGCCCTGCAGCCGGGCGAAGAGCAGGGGGTGCGGCCGGCCGCCCGGCAACTGCGGCGAAGCCTGACGACCTGGCTGCGCAAGAGGCTGCGATGATGTTTATTGGCTGCCGCCCACGGCAAGATGGGCTGATATGAGCTTCGAGAAATTCTATTCCATCCAGGCGCTGGTCAGGCGCGGACGGGAATTGACAGCCGGAGTGGATGTCGTCTCCTTCGACCTTTTCGACACCCTGCTGGTCCGGCGGATCCACGATCCCGATCTGGTCAAGCTGCCGGTGGCCCGCTTCATCGCCGCCCGGAGCGCCGAAGCCGGCCATCCCTGGCCCTGGCAGAAGGTCCAGAAGCTGCGTGACGACATCGAGCAGCGGCACCGTCAGGAAACGGCGAAGACCTTTGTCGATCATGAGGCCTGCTACCCCCGGTTCATGCTCGAGACCCTGGTGGAGATTTTCGGCGCCGACAAAGGGGCGGCCCTGCTGCCGGAGGTGACGGATTACGAGCTGTTGATGGAGAACAGCATGCTCGTCCCCCGCCGTGAGATGGTCGACTGGCTGCGGCAACTGGCGGCCGGGGGGAAGAGAATCTTCATCCTGTCCGACATCTACCTGCCGGCGACGCATCTTGAGGTCCTGGTCGACCATGCCGGTTTTCTGCAGCAGGTCGAGGCGGTGATCTCCTCGGCGGATACCTTTCTTGCCAAGGCCTCGGGCAAGGGCTACGAGCTGGTACGGGATAAATTCGCCCTGGCCGGCCAGAAGTGGCTGCATGTCGGCGACAATCCGGTTTCCGATGGCCTGCGGCCGTCCGAGGCCGGGATCACCGCCCTCGTGCTCCATGACGCCACGGAAAAATATCGCAAGGCGGTGGTCAAACGCTATGTCAATTACAGCGGCGGCCGCCCTTTCTGGCGGGGGCGGGCGCTGCAGCAGCTGATGCAGCCGGTCGAAGGGGAAAACGGCGAACGTCCCGAACTCTATATCGAGGGGTTCAACTTTCTCGCCCCCCTGCTGGGCGGATTTGTCCAGCACATCGCCGAACAGTGCCGGGCCCGCGGCATCGGCAAGGTATTCTTCCTGTCGCGCGAGGGCTGGACCTTCAAGCGGTTCTGGGAACAAGCGATGCCGTATCTCTTCCCCGACGGCCGACTGCCGGAGGTCGAGTATCTTTATGTCAGCCGGATGGCCCTGGCCGGGGCCAGCTGCGCCCATCAGGGCCTGACCCGGGCCAATGCCGATATCGCCTTCCTCCCTCCCGGCAACCGCGATTTCCGCGATGTCTGCCGGATCTTCAACCTCGATGTCACCGCGCTGGCGCCGCACCTGCATCGCCATGACCTGGCGGTCGACACCTGTCTCAGCCACCTCCATGAGGGCTATGTCCCCTGGGACAAGGTGCGGTTTTACGAACTGCTGGAGGATCAGGCGTTTCAGGAGGAGATCAAACGACAGGTCGCCGATGCCGGCGAGGCCCTGCAGCACTATCTGGCCGACGTCGGCTTCTTCAGACACCGGCAGGTGGCCCTGGTCGATATCGGCTGGCTCGGCACCATCCAGCGTTTCCTCTATGAAGCGGTGCAGCATCGACGCGACTGCCCGGTCTGCCATGGCTTCCTCTTTGCCGCGACCCGCGGCATTCCCTATCCGACCGCGGCGGGCAACACGATCGAGGGAGTGATCTTTGACCGCAACCGCTTCGATATGGCCGGAAGCACCATCCTCTATGCCCGGGACCTGTTCGAAGAGGCCTGTCGTGCCCCGCATCCGACGCTCAACGGCTACCAGCTCACCGCGGAGGGCTATGCCCTGCAATTCCGCGGCACCGACGACGCCACCGGCCAGGCCGAACTGCAGCAGGACCGATATTTTTCGCCGCTGCAGCAGGGGGTGTTCGATGCCGCCGCCCGCTACGGCGCGGCCTCGGCCCTCCTCGGTTACTCGATACCCGATTACAAGCCGTGGCTGAACTGCCTGCTGGTAGGGAAACTGGCCTTTCCGCGCCGCCGGGAAGTGGCCAGGATCCGGCACCGGCACCATCTCGATGATTTCTATGGCCGACATGTGCCAAAAAAGGTACATGTCAAGGGGAGCCGGCATCTGTGGGATTTCCCCCTGTGGCGGTTGTCGCTCGACCCTTTCCTGCGATTGAGATTTTTTCTGAGGCATCTGCGTGAACGCATCAGAGAGTAACAAGACATCCGTCATGTCGGGGCGTTGTGACCTGACCGGGGTTGAATTCCCCCGGGTGGCACGGCTGCTGATGCTCAACCGGATCATCCCCATCGGCAATCTCGGCGGTGGGGGAGGGGTGCGTTGCCTGATGGTACTGGCCGTCCTACATCTGCTCGGCAGGCCGCTCTTCACGCTGTTGATCCGTTATGAACACCGATTGCATTCGCTCTATATATTTCTGAAAAAACAGAAAAATAGACGATAATGGATAATCTCATTACCCAATTGCGACGGCACTGGTTCATTGTCGTCGTCTGTCTCGCCGCCTGTGCCGCGTTCTACGGCTTCTTCATCAATCGGGCCCATGTCGATCTGACCATCCACGTCGATAAACGGACGGTCTTCAAGATCTACTGGGCGGAAGCGGGGGAAAACTTTTCCGAAAAGCACATGGCCCAGGTCATGGTCAGGCCCGAAGTCCAGCATTACGGCTTTCACCTGACCAATCTCAAGAATATCGACCGGCTTCGCATCGACCCGCAGGAATATGCGGGCAAGAGCGTAATCGATGAGATCCGGATCCGGCAGAATGGGATTGAGGACATCAGCCTGTCCTCGAGTTCCGATTTCGCCCGGCTCAAGCCGCTCGACCAGATCGAGGGCCATTCGACCGCCCTTGATCAGCTGGTGACCGTTTCCAGCGGCAAAGATCCGAATTTCCTCTTTGAGGTCCATCCCGTCGCCGATCCCTTCGACTGGGGCAGTGTCGTCGCAGGTTGCCTCTTCATCTGCACGGTCATCCTCCTGGTCTACAGTTCCACCCACCACCTCGGGTTCGCCTACCGTTTTATCCCGCTCCTGTTGACCGTGGTGTTCCTGCTCGCGGCCACCATGGCGCTGATCAGCGAGCGCAACGTTCACCCGGACGAATATGTCCATATCGCCGCTTCGCGCTACTATATCGATCACTGGTTCCCGCCGGAGATCGGCGATCCGGCGGTCGCCGACACCTACAGCGTCTATGGTGTTTCCAGGCTCAATACCAACGAGATTTCCTACCTGTTCTGCGGCAAGATCGCGAAGATTCTTGCCCCGTTCGAACTCCCCGTACCCCTCGCCTGTCGCGTTTTCAATCTTCTTCTGCTGGGCCTGATCCTGCTCTTCACTTTGCGGGAACCGGATGCCCGTCTGGTCGCCGTCCCTCTGCTGATAAGTCCGCAGGTGTGGTACCAGTTCAGCTACTGTAACTCCGACGCCTTCGCCATCGCGGTGGCTTTTTTCGTCGGCTGTCAGGTCGTGGTCGGATCCAGCGCCCTCAACCGGTTCCTGTTGATGAGGCAAGGCTTCAGGCAGTGGGGCTACCTGCTTGTCGCCGCCCTGTTCTTCGGCCTCCTGTTCCTGCTGAAGAAGAATTTTCTCGTCTATACCGCCTTCCTGTTCTGGGTGATCCTGCTGCAGATCTGGCTGAGGACCGGAAAGGAGGAGCGGATGGTCCTGCTGCGCCGCTTCGTCGCCGTCTGTCTCGTCGGACTGTCCCTGCTGGCAGTCAAGATTGCGGCCGATTATCATGTCAACGGCTTTGATCGAAAAGAAAAGATCCTTAAGATGCGCGACAAAATCGCGGCGCCTCTCTACAATCCCAATACGCCTCTGGAGAAGCAGCATGCCCAGCTCTCCATGAAAGCGCGGGGGATCACCCTGGCGCGGATAATCCATAAAGACCGGTGGTTCGAAAAGACCTTCCGCAGCGCCTTCGGCGTCTATGGCTATTCAACGATCTCGGCTGGATTCGTCTACTACGATCTCGTCCGCTGGACCGGGCTGGCCTTTCTTGCCCTGGTCCTGGTTTCCCTGCTGGTCCGGGGCGGGGTGTACGTCAATCTCCAGACCCTGGCGGTGGTCGGACTGTCCGCCGCCCTGGTGGCCGTTGCCCTGTACCACTCGTGGACGAAGGACTTCCAGCCGCAGGGGCGGTATCTGCTCCCCATTCTGCCGATGCTGGGAGTCCTGTGCGCCCAGGGGAAGGAGTATCTGAACGCCAAGATCATGACCCTCTTTACACTATGCATGTTTCTGCTTTCCAGTTATTCCTTTATCTGCCTCGGGCTGCTTGAAATCCCGCGCCTGCTCCGGATCTGACACAGGTTACCGCCGCCGGAAGAACTCTCGTTCACTTTGCCCGTCAAATGGAGCGCAAGCGAGAAATCTCGTTGTTCCCGGTAAGGCGAAGGCGCGTGAAGTCTCCCCGGCTGTCATTTCGAAGCGAAGCGAGAAATCCCCTGTTGTGAAGATTGAGGTAATTTTTTGCGGCGGATAATTGCTGCAGGAGATCTCTCCCTGCGGTCGAGATGACAACGGGGGCAGGTCGAGGCGACAGCGAGGGCAGATCGAGGCGACAGCGGGGGCAGGTCGAGGCGACAGCGAGGGCAGGTCGAGGCGACAGCGAGGGCAGGTCGAGGCGACAGCGGGGCAGGTCGAGATGGCAGCGGGGCAGGTCGAGATGGCAGCGGGGCAGGTTCAAAATGGCAGGCAAAAGTTACGATGACTGGATGCATCGCGCCGACAATTCGAGTATATAGAGGACCATCCGTCGGCAATGGCGGCAATTTTTCACAACAGTACTCCTGAGTCGAACGAGTGAAATATGTGCGGTATTTGCGGTGAAGTCGGCAGGGCCCATGGGTACCGGGTCGAAGATGCGTTGATTCACAGGATGACCGATGCCCTGTCGCATCGCGGACCCGATGATGACGGTTACCATGTGCACGAGATGATCGGCCTGGGGCAGCGGCGATTGAGCATCATCGACCTGTCGACCGGTCATCAGCCGATTGCCAACGAAGACCAGACGCTATGGGTGGTTCTCAATGGCGAGATCTACAATTTCCAGGCGCTGCGGGAGCAGCTGTTGCAGGCGGGACATCGTTTTTCGACCAATACCGACACCGAGGTCATCATCCACCTGTACGAGGAGGAGGGTGTCGATTGCCTGAAAAAGCTGCGGGGGATGTTCGCCATCGCCCTGTGGGATGCCAAGGAGAAAACACTGCTGCTGGCCCGGGACCGACTCGGCAAGAAACCGGTGTTTTACGCCCAGCTGCCGCAATCGCTGATCTTTTCCTCCGAGGTCAAGTCGCTGCTCGTCGATGACCATCTCGGCCGGCGCCTGAATCCGCTCGCCGTCCATGACTTTCTGTCCTTCAAGTTCATTCCCCGCCAGGATGACCTGATCGCCGGGGTGCATAAACTGCCCCCCGCCTCGTACATGCTCTACCGCAACGGCGAGATGACGATCAAACGCTATTGGCATCTGCAGTATGCCGCCGACACCAGCATGACCGAGGAGGAGGCCCTCGCCCGCACCGAGGAGATCCTGGCGGAGTCCGTCCGCCTGCGGATGATCAGCGATGTTCCGATCGGCGCCTTCCTCAGCAGCGGCCTGGATTCGGGGATGATCGTCGCCCTGATGAGCCGGATGTCGCCCGACCCGGTCAACACCTTTTCGATCGGCGACAAGACCCAGGGCTACAACGAACTGCCCAACGCCAGGCTGATCGCCGAACAGTGCCGCACCAACCACAACGAGCTCGTGGTCCATCCGGATGCGGTGAAGATCCTCCCCGATCTGATCTGGCATCTCGACGGCCCCTACGCCGACGTACCGGCGCTGCCGATGTACTATGTGGCCAAGCTGGCCCGCGAGCACGTCAAGGTCGTCCTGACCGGCGACGGCGGCGACGAATCCTTTGCCGGCTATGATCGCTATATCGCCAATCTGCTGCTGGCGAAGTACCGCTCCTACCTCCCCGGCCTCATCCGGGAGAAGCTCGTGCCGGCCATCCTCAACCTGTTCAAGGAGAAGACCGAACGCAAGAGCTGGCGGCAGTCATGGCGCTGGTTCAACACCATGTCGATGCTGCCGGACAACGAGTGCTATGCCCGGGGGATCAGCTTTTTCCATTTCCAGAACGAGGACAAGGAACTGCTCTACACCGACGCCTTCAAGGAGATGGTCAAGGGGCACAACTCCCTCGACGGGATCCTGTCGCGATTCGCCGATGACCGCGTCCACGACCCGGTGAACAAGATGACCTTTTCCGACCTGATGATCCGGGTGCCGGAATACTCGAACATCAAGATCGACCGGATCACGATGATGCACGGGCTGGAGGCGCGCTGCCCGTTCCTCGACCACAAGCTGGTCGAGTTTGCGGCGACGATCCCGACCCGGATCAAGATCCGGCACCTGCGGCGCAAGCATCTGATCAAACAGCTGGCGAAGAGATACCTGCCGAAGAAGATCGTCGGCCTGCCCAAGCAGGGCTTCGGCTCGCCGATCAACACCTGGCTGCGCGGCGATCTGCGGGGGCTGGCCGAAGGCCTGCTGCTCAACTCGAAGCTGGTGAAGGACGGACTGTTCCGGCAGGACTACATCCAGACCCTGCTTGACCAGCACGCGTCGCAGCGGTTCAACAACGGCACGCGGATCTGGGGTCTGATCAACGTCGAGATCTGGTACCGGATCAACTTCGGCGACCGAAGTCCGGTGGAGATGAAGGAAAACCTCAAGGACCTGTTCCAGACATGGCAGTACGGCCAGGCAGGAAAATGAGCCGGTTGGCAGCTGTAAAGCACAGCCGGAAAGGCTTCGGAGTTTGGAAAGTTCGGCCATGAAATTCACCCGCAAACAGTATGTCAGGGCTGTCAAGGTAGCGATCAGCTGCGCGTTTTTCGTCGTCCTCTTTTCCTTTGTGCAGGGAAAGGAACTGCTGGCGATGTTCAGACGGATCGACTGGCTGTATTTCACCCTGTCGTTTACCCTCATTCCGATCATGCTGTCGGCCAGTTGCCTGAAATGGAAGGTGATTCTCGGGGACAAGGGGCGCCATATCTCCTTTACCCAGTTGCTGCGCATCTACGCGATCGGGTATTTCTTTTCCAACCTCCTGCCTTCGACGGTCGGCGGCGATGTGGTCCGGTCCTACTATTCCGGCCGGCTGCTCAACAATCAGGCCCTGGCCGCCGTCAGCATCTTCGTTGAACGCTTTACCGGCATCCTGCTCCTGTTTTTCCTGGTCGCCTTCGCCCCGCTGCTGGCCCCCGAGCTGTATCGGACGCCGTATATCCTGGTCCCGGCCGGCGCCGGGCTTGTCCTCATCGCCATTACCTGGTTCCTGTTGCGTGTCAGGGACCCGCTGGCATTGCCGACAAAGATCCTCGGACTGATCTTTTCCCTGCTCCACGCCTTCAGTACCTGGACGGGATCGGATCTTGTCGCCAAAGCGGTCGGATGGCTGGAGGAGGGCTGCAACTTCATCCTGCAGAAGCTGCAGCGGGTCCGGACCGAACTGGACAACGCCATGAACGCCTTCCGCCAGGACCGGATCTATCTGCTGCGGGTGTTTCTGCTGACCGTGGTGTTCTATGTCCTGACCTGGGTCAACGTCTATGTTTCTTTTCGCGCCTTCGGCGTTACCCCCGATTTCCTGCATGTCTGCGCCCTGGTGCCGGCGATCCTCTTCGCCGCCCATGTGCCGGTGACCCTGCTAGGCAACCTCGGCTATTTCGAATCGGTCTTCGTTTTCTATTTCCTGATGATCGGCATTCCCGGGGCCGAGACCCTGGCCATGGGGATCCTGCTGCGATTGAAGATGCTGACCATGGGGGTTATAGGGTATATTGTCTACCTGTTCTACACCCACAACAGGAAACAAGAATTCGAAGGCCTTGAAAATTTTACCAGACAATAATGAAGGTTGACGGCGGGTTGCCGTCTCTGCCCAGACATCCATGAGTGAACAGCTGCAACCTCGGAAAGAACCTTTCTCCTTTCTGCTGGAAAACGTCATCCGGCCGGGAATGTGCACCCGCTGCGGGATGTGTGTCGGCGTCTGCCCGCACGGGGTCCTGGATATCGCCGCCGACGCCTATCCCGTTCTTGCCGGCGAATGCGTCAGCTGCGGGTTCTGCACTGCCTGCTGCCCCGGCCTGGACGTCGATTACCCGGTGCTCTCCCGGCAGGTCTTCGATGCAGCTTATGACCCGGCCGATCTGCAGGGCCATGTCGAGCATCTCTATGTCGCCCACCCGAAGGACCAAAAGATCCGCCACGCCGGCGCCAGCGGCGGGATGGTCACCGCCATCCTCGATCATCTCCTGGCCACAGGGGAGATCGACGGCGCGGTCGTGGTCGGTACCGACGAGCTGCTGCCCTACAAAACCAGGGGGGTGCTGGCGACAACCGGTGCCGAGATCCGGGCCTGCGCCCAGTCGAAGTACTGCGTCACCCCCTCGCTGGCGGTCCTGCGGCAGCTCCGCCGGCTCAAGGGCCGATACGCCGTCGTCGCCCTCCCGTGTCAGGTCCATGCCCTGCGCAAGCTGCAGCGGGTCGACCGGGGGCTGGCCGCCAGAATCACCTGCATCCTCGGGCTCTACTGCCACTGTACGATGGAGGTCAACGGTCATGAAGAGGCGATCGCGGCCTTCGGCATCCCGCTGGCGGAGGTCGCCGCCTTCCAGTTTCGCGGCGGCGGCTGGCCGGGAGGCTTTTTTGTCGTCAAGAAGGATGGGACTGAAGTCCGCCTCCATGAAAAGATCCTGATCAAGGATGTGATGAATGTGATGTTCAGGCTCTATGGGCCCCAGCGCTGCCTGCTCTGCGTCGATGCCCTGGCTGAATATGCCGATCTCAGTTTCGGCGATTTCTGGGCCTTCGATTTCGCCGAGGATCTGTCGATTCACGAACGCTGCACCCTGATCTCCCAGCGCACCGCGGTCGGCCGGCAGCTGATGGAGGAGGTGCAGCGGTGCGGCCGGTTCGTGGTCCACACCCTGCCGCACGCCCGCAACTCGAAGAGGATCCTGCGAATGGCCCAGGGGAAAAAGACCAGGGCCTATGTCGGTCTCCACGAGGCGATGGCCAGCGGCCGGCCCCATCCGGCCTATAATTTCGCGATCCCCCTGCCGTCGGCCAGGCAGAGGCGGCAGGTGCGGTCGTTCAAGCTGTTTCAGCGGATCAGGCACCGGTCATTCCGAACCTTGATCCTGAAATTGCTGTTTTCCCCTCTCGGAGTGCTCGCCTACAGAGTCAACACCTTGAGGAAAAAGATCCTGATCGATTATCATGCCTGATTCATCCGCCCACAGAGATCGAGTGGCCCCGCATCGTATGCAGCCGGCAGGGTTGCGTCGGATACTGGTCATCCTGCTGGGGGTTGCCGCCCTGTCCTGGATGATGCCCGGCGGTCTTGCTGCAGCGGGTGAAGGTGGAAAAAGGGAGAAGAAGTCCCCGGCGCCGCTGACCATCTCCCTGGAACAGGCGATCCGGGTCGCCCTGAAAAACAATCGGTCCGTGAGGAATGCGGCGCTTGATGTGACCTCGAGCGACCTGTCGCTGAAGACCACGGAATCCGAGTTCGACGTCAAGATCACCCCGCAGGGGGCGACCAGATATTCCTCCACCGATGATGGCTATTGGCAGGCCGGGGCCACGGTATCGAAAAAACTGACCCAGGGGCCGACGCTGTCGGTGACCCCGCTTTTCGGCGAATCCGGGGGCAGCGGCAACAGCGAGGTCGACGTGGCGCTGACCGTGCCGCTGCTGCAGGGGGCCGGCTCCGATTATGCCCTGGATGGCCTCTACAGCAGCATCTATTCGAACAAGCGGGAGAAACTCTCCTTTGTGCAGCAGCAGACGGACACTATCCTGCAAACGGTGTCGGCGGTCTACGGCTGCATCCAGACCCAGCAGCAGATCACCTTTCTCGAGAAGCAGCTGGCCGACCTGAAACGGCATCTGTCGCTGGCCCGGATCAAGGAAAAGAGCGGCATCATCGACGCGATGGACCTGTATCGGGCCGAAATCCGGATCCAGAGCGTCGAGGAGGAACTGACTTCGACCCGGGAGGAACTGGCCAATAACGCCGACGAGGTCAAGGACCTGCTCGCCGTGTCGCAGCAGCAGCCGATCATCGTCACCGCTCCGGTGGCCTACGCCCCCGTTGAGATCGGCCTCGAAGAGGCGCAGCAGATCGCCGTGGCGAACAGGATAGAACTGGTCCTGAGCGCCATGCAGGTGCGGGAGACGGAGAGGCGGGTGGCGGTGGCGAAGAACCGGTTGCTGCCGGAGCTTGACCTGCGCCTGGGCTACAATAATTACCGGGAGGACGATTTTGACGCCCTGTCCGAAGAACGCTGGACGGTGGCCCTGTCGAGCGATACCGATCTCTTCCGCACCACCGAGCGCAACGAATATGCCCAGAGCAAGATCGAGCTGCAGCAGGTCCAGCTCAGCCAGCAGGGCGAGGAGGAACGGATCATCCAGGATGTCCGTTTCCAGCTGAACAGTCTGGGAAAGCTGCAGGAGCGAATCCGCATCCGGGAGGAGCAGGCCAGGCAGGCGATGGGCAAACTCCGCCTGGCCGAGAGCAAGTTCCGGCACAGCCTGGCCAACAACTTCGACCTGCTCGAGGCCCAGACCGAGATGCAGCAGGCCCGGACCGACCATATGGTGGAAACCATCAATTACATTATCGGCACCTATCGTCTGCGTTCGTCGCTGGGCACGCTCATTGACCTGAAAAGCGGAGCGGCGGTGAAGTGATGAAAAAAACGGTAGTCATATTCCTCGCAGTGGTCTGCCTGGTGCTCGCTGCCGCCTATTGGGGCGCGAGGGAGAAGAAACCGGAACAGGCCTCGGTCGATGTCGAGGTGCAGCGCCGGGATTTCTCGGTCGAGATCAACGTCGTCGGCGAGCTCGACGCCGCCCAGTCGCACATGCTCTCCTCCGAGATCCAGGGTACCGACGGCAAGATCATCTACCTGATCGAAGACGGGACCAGGGTCAAGAAGGGCGACACCCTGGTCAAGCTCGATCCGCTGCCATATCAGAAACAGGTTGAAGAACTGCAGGCCGAGGTCGCGGAACTGAAATCGGCGGTCGAGGCGGCACGGCAGATGATGGCCTTCGAGGAAAACCAGGTCGGCCAGGAGATCGCCAGTGCCGAATACAACCTCAATGTCGCCGGCCTGGAACTCAGGCAGTTTGAGGAGGGGGATGGGCCGCTGAAGATCTCGATGCTCCAGGAGGAGCGGCAGAAGGCGAAACTCGAACTGCAGCGCTATGAGGCCTTCTACAACGACCTGCTGCAGCTGAAGAAGGAAGGCTTCGACAACAAGTCGGAAATCTCGGCCGCCGAGGAGAAGGTGACGGTGCTGCGGGAACAGCACAAGGAGGCGAACGGCCGGTTCGAGAGTTATAAAAAGCACGTCTACCCGGCCTTGCTGGAGAGCGCCCGGGCGAAGAAGCAGAACGCCCAGCTGATGCTTGACCAGAATCGCCAGGGCGGGGTGCACAAGGTTGCCAAGGCCCAGGCCACCCTGGGCCAGATCGCCGGCAAGGTCGCGGCCAAGGAGGCAGCCCTGGATCAGGCCAGACTCGAACTGAAAAAAACGGTGATCACGGCGCCGCTCGATGGGATCGTCATTCATTACGAGACGTTCCGGGATGGCGAGAAGCGCAAGCCGCGGGAGGGCGATTCGGTCTTCATGGGCCAGCCGATCCTCTACCTCCCCGATATTTCGAAGATGATCGTCAAGACCAGGGTGCGCGAGGTCGATCTGTTCAAGCTCTCCCTGGGGCAGAAAGGGGTGGTGCGGGTCGACGCCTATCCCGACACCGCCTTCCAGGGTGACCTGACCTTCATCGGCGCCCTCGCCACCTCCGAGGCCCCGGGCTCCGGGCAGGAAAAATATTTCCAGGTCATTTTCACGGTCGCCGGCGGCGACCGGCGGCTGCGTCCCGGCATGACCTGCCGGGTATCGATCATTGCCCAGGCGGTGAAGCAGGCCGTAGTCGTTCCGACCCAGGCGGTCTTTGCCGACGAGGGCGGCGACATCTGCTATGTCCGCACCGGTTGGGGCGCATATGAGAAGAGGCGCATCCAGACGGGGGTGCAGAACGAGGATGTGGTGCAGGTCACCGCCGGCCTCGAGCCGGGGGAAAAAGTCAGCCTGGTCCTTCCCCAGGGCGACTGAAGGCCGGACAAACGATGACCACGATGCTGCTGCAGGCGAGGAAGATCAGGAAGAACTACGTGCTGGGGGGAGGCGAGATCGAGGTCGTCCGTGGTATCGATCTCGACGTGTCGGCGGGGGACTTCGTCACCATCATGGGGACCTCCGGCTCCGGCAAATCGACCCTGCTCCATATCCTGGGCGGACTGGCGCGGCCCGACAGCGGCTCGTATCTCCTTGGCGGCAAGGATATGCTGACCCTCTCCGATGACGAGTTATCGTGGATCAGGGCCCATTGGGTCGGCTTCGTCTTCCAGACCTTCGACCTCCTGGCCGAACTCGATGTCCGCGACAATGTCGCCCTGCCGTTCCTCTATCATCACGTCATCCCTGCCGACCGCGAGGTGCGGGTCGACGCGGCGATTGAACGGGTCGGGCTCGGGCACCGCAAACGGCATCGGCCGATGGAACTCTCCGGCGGCGAGATGCAGCGCGTCGCCATCGCCCGGGCGCTGGTCATCGCCCCCAAGCTGATCCTCGCCGATGAACCGACGGGAAATCTCGATACCCGCAACAGCAACGAAATACTTGCTCTGTTCCAGGAGCTGAACGCGGCCGGGACCACGATCGTGATGGTGACCCATGATCATCAGGTCGCTTCCTACTCGAAAAAGATCATGACCATGGAGGATGGCCTCCTGTCGGTCGCCTGATATGACGAAAATCCTGCTGCTCATCGATGTCGCCCGACGGTCGCTGTTCGTCCATAAGCTGCGGTCCTTCCTCAGCGTTCTCGGCGTCGTCTGCGGCGTCATGGCCGTCATGTCGATGATCTCGACCGGGGAAGGGGCCAAGGAGGAGGTGCTGCAGCAGATCGAGGAGATGGGGATCACCAACATCTATATCAACCGGTTGGCGCTGACCGAGGAACAGCTGAAATCGGCCCGGGAGAAACGGTCCTATGGCCTGTCCTGGCATGACGTCGGCCGGCTGCGGGAGAGTGGCCTGTTCTTCAAGGAGGTCGCCGCCCTGCGGGAGGTGACTGCCACCCCGCTGGGCACCAAACGGACAATCCTGCCGAAGATCGTCCTCTGTACCGCCAGCTACGAAAAGGTGATGGGACTGACCCTGACGGAGGGCAGATTCCTGCACGATCGGGATATGGCTGCCCGCACCATGGTCTGCGTCCTCGGTGCCCGGATCGCCCGGGCCCTCGGCAGGGAAGGGAGAATCGGCAGCACCCTGCGCATCGGCGACGCCCTTTACCAGGTGGTGGGGGTCCTCGCCGAACAGGACGTCGGCGGATCGGAAAAGGTCAAGATTTCGAGGGACAATCTCAACGAAATGATTTTCCTGCCCTTTTCGCAAACCGGAACCGATACCCTCGCCGCCGAGGAGACAACGCGGTCGCATCTGACCAGGATCATCGTTGAAATTGATTCGCAAACGCATGTATTCCCGGCCGCCCGGCTGATCGACAGGATCATGGACATCGCCCACAATTCAGTCAAGGACTACCAGATCGTCGTCCCGCTCGAGTTGCTCCAGCAGTCGCTGCAGACCCAACGCATTTTCAATGTCGTTCTCGCTGTAATTGGTGGAATTTCTTTGCTTGTTGGTGGAATTGGTATTATGAATATCATGCTTGCGACGGTGTCGGAACGCAGGCGGGAGATCGGGATACGGCGGGCGGTCGGCGCCACCCGGAAAGACATCGTCGTCCAGTTTCTGACCGAGTCGATACTGCTCACGGTCACCGGCGGGATCCTCGGCATCGCGAGTGGTTTCGTTTTTGTGGTGGCCATGGAGATGTTGACCGGCTGGTCGATCAGGATCACCGTCGGGTCGATGCTCATTCCGTTTATTCTGGCGGTGATGACCGGGGTGTTTTTCGGTCTTTATCCGGCGTTGCAGGCGGCACGGCTTGATCCCATCAAGGCCTTGCGAACAATATAGCACTGAGAAACGAGGAGAGGAGAGATATGTTGCGGCGATATGTCAATACAACAGGGATTGTACTGCTGGTTGTCGGCATGTTGATATTCAACACCAGGCTGACGGCGCTGGCGGCATCGGCTCAGGAGCCTCCGGCCCCGGAAGGGAGTAAGCCGGAAAAGACCCAGGAAGCCAGGGACGTGGCGGCGGAGTACCAGGTGGAAAACATCACCCGTCAAGCCCGGGGAGCGGAACCGCAGACGACCACCACGAGTTCGGGCGGTAAGACCCTGCTCTACGGTGGGATCGCCGCCGCCGCGGTCGTCGGTGCGGTTGCCCTGGCGGCCGGCTCGGGCGGTGGTGGTGGGTCCAGCGCCGATGTGGCGGAAGAACCGGAAGAGCCGAAGTTGAAACCGGTCGGGGCCGATCTTGCCGGCGACAACTGGCACGGCCGGCTGATCCTGGTCGACAGCGGATTCAAGGAAGATGTGACGGCGACCGTCAAACAGAACGGCGCTGATATCGAGATAACCACCTCTTCCACCCAGAAATATGGGAAAAAGTTTATCGGCCATATCGACAGGAACGCCTTTATCCAGGTGCGCGACCAGGATACCGGGGAGGACTGGACGACCATGAATAACGATACAAGATGGAATATGATCGATCTGTATGACTATGTCCATAGTTTCCATGATCTGGATCGGTTGTACCTGACGCGGGAGTCGAGGCAGTGAGGTTGCAGCAACGAGACCACCTTCTGTCGCCACCATCTTTTTCTTGGCTCGAAACTGTGTTTCACCCAATGTATTTTGAATCAACGGAGATCGTCCCTTGTTAGTATCCGTAGTTATTCCACTTCTCAATGAAGAAGAAAATATCGGTTTCCTTTACGAGGAGCTGAAAGGCGTCCTCAACACCCTGGAGGACGACCACGAGATCATCTTTATCGATGATGGCAGCAAGGACCGCAGTCTGGCGATCCTTCAGGGGATCCAGCGTGATGACGCCAAGGTCGTCGTCGTCAGCTTCCGCCGCAACTTCGGCCAGACGGCGGCGATGGCGGCGGGATTCGATTATGCCCGCGGTGATGTCATCATCACGATGGACGCCGATCTCCAGAACGACCCGCACGACATCCCGGTGCTGCTCGACCAGATCCGCGCCGGCAACGATGTCGTCACCGGCTGGCGGTTTAATCGCAAGGATACCTTCATCAACCGCCGCCTGCCGTCGATCATCGCCAACCGGCTGATCTCCTTTACCACCGGCGTCAATCTCCATGATTACGGCTGCACGCTCAAGGCCTTCCGCCGCGATGTGATCAAGAACGTCAAACTCTATGGCGAGATGCACCGCTTTATTCCGGCCATTGCCAGCGGCATGGGCATCGATTTCACCGAGGTCAAGGTTAACCATCGACCACGGCGCTTCGGTTCTTCCAAGTACGGGATATCCAGGACGATCCGCGTCATTCTCGATCTCCTGACCGTCAAATTTCTGCTCAGCTATTCCACCCGGCCGATCCAGGTGTTCGGGTTGATGGGCGTCGCCACCGGCGGCATCGGCTTCCTGCTGGCCCTGATCATGACCGCGCAGCGCCAGTTCTTCGGCGTGCCGCTGGCCGACCGGCCCTTGCTGTTTCTGGCCATCATGTTGATTTTTATTGGTTTTCAATTCGTGTCACTGGGCCTGATCGCCGAGTTGCAGGCACGAACCTATCATGAGTCACAGAGCAAGGCCGTCTACTACGTCAGAGCCGTGTACCGGCAGGAACCGGCCCGGGGGCAGGATCCAGCCCAGGAGCACGATGCCCCGCAATGAACCGACCATCGAGATCCTGATCCCGAACTGGAACGGCAGGCACCTGCTGCAAGACTGTCTCGATTCGCTGCACCGGCAGACCGTTGACGATTTTGTCGTCACCGTCATCGATAACGGCTCGACGGACGGTTCCGTCGAATTCCTCGCCGCCAACTATCCGCAGGTGCGATGCGTTGCACTGCCGGAGAACCGGGGCTTCAGTCAGGCGGTCAATGCCGGGATCACCCAGTCGTCGGTGCCATGGATCCTCCTGCTCAATAACGACATGGAGGTCGAGCAGGGCTGCCTTGCCGCATTGCACCAGGCGATCGACGAAGACCGCGACTACGATTTCTTCGCCCTGAAGATGATGAACTTCCATCAACGAACCTTCATCGACGGCGCCGGCGACGGGATCCTGCGGGGTGGAGCCGGTTATCGCCTGGGGACGATGGAACCGGACGGTCCGCCCTACGACCGGGATCGCGAGGTGTTCGGGGCCTGTGCCGGCGCCGCCCTTTATCGCCGCGACCTGTTCGACCGGGTCGGCCTGTTCGACGGCGATTTTTTCGCTTACCTTGAAGACGTCGACCTCAACCTGCGGGCGCGGCGGCTCGGCTGCCGCTGCCGTTTCCTCGCCGGCGCCAGGGTCTATCATATCGGCAGCGCCACCTCCGGCTCGAAATTCAACCCGCTCACCATCCGCCTGTCGACCCGCAACAGCATCAATGTCGTGGTCAAAAACTATCCGCCGTCGCTCCTGTTCCGGTATCTGCCGGTGATCGCCATCTACCAGACGGCGTGGTTCTGCTTCTGCGTCAAAAAGCGGCTGCTGCGGCCCTATCTCCAGGGGATGGTCGATGCCTGCCGGTGTTTTTCGACCATGGCGGCCAAACGAGCGGCGCCGGCCGGGGCGAAGATCGCGGTGGCCGAGTTCGATGCCATCCTCCGTCGGGGGGAGCGGGACGCCGTCGAGTCGATCATGGCCCGCCGGCGGGCCGAGGGCAAAGGAAACGGGCTGCTCCGGACCTACTGCCGGCTTTTCTTGCGGTAGCCGCCATCGATGGCCAGTCCGATATTCGTCATAGTGGTTACCCACGATTCGGCCCCGGTCCTGCCGCAATGCCTCGCCGCCCTCGACCGCCAGACCCTCCGCCCGCAGCATATCGTCATCATCGACAGCGGCTCGGCCGACCGCAGATATCTCGAAACCGTGGCGCAACGACCGGATGTGACCCTGCGTGGTCACGACAATATCGGCTTTTCCCGGGCCAACAATATCGGCATCCAGGCCTTGCCGCCCACGGCCGCGGCGATGATCGTGTTTTTGAATCCGGATGCCTTCCTGTTCCCCGACGCCCTGGCGGCGGCCGCCGCGGTGCTGGAACAGCATGCCGACGTCGCCGTGGTCGGCGGCCGGCTGTCCGGGTACGATCCCGTCAGCGGCGAGGCCACCGGCAGACTCGACTCGACCGGCGTCTTCCGCAAATGGTATGGGCGCTGGTTCGATCGCGGCCAGGGCGAGCGCGACCGCGGCCAGTACGGCACGGCCGAACCGGTGCCGGCGGTCTGCGGGGCGCTGATGGCCTGCCGCCGCGCGGCCTTGCCGGCACCGGCGACCGGGCGGGTGTTCGATGAGGACTTCTTCCTTTACAAGGAAGATATCGAACTGTCGTTGCGCCTGCGCCAGAACGGCTGGACGCTGTGGTACGAGCCGCGGGTCCGGGCCTACCATTGCCGTGGCTGGGGCGGCAGGCGCCGGGAGGTGCCGCTTACCCTGCGACTGGCGGCGGCCAAAAGCGAGGTGCTGCTGTACCGCAAACATCCTTCACCCTATATCCTCTGGGCGGTCGGCAAATATCTCCTGGTGCGATCGTGCCGTTGCTGATGGCTACAGGTACAGGAGTTATTCCCCATGCATGACGATCATCGGCACTCCCCGACAATCTCGGTCATCATCCCCACCCGCAACGGGGCGGCGACCCTGGGCGAGCTTCTGGCGGTACTGGCGCTGCAGACGGTACAGCCGGACGAGATCCTGGTCGTCGATTCGTTGTCGGAGGACGAGACCGTCGAGGTCGCCAGGCATTACGGGGCTGAGGTCACCGTCATCGCCCGGGAGGCATTCGATCACGGCGGCACCCGGACCCAGTTCGCCGAGGCGGCCCGGGGCGAACTGCTGATCTTCCTCACCCAGGATGCGATTCCGGCAACCCGGGACGCGCTGGCGCAGCTGATCCGGCCTTTCGCCGCGCATCCGGAGGTGGCGGTGAGCTACGGCCGGCAGCTGCCGCACCGGGACGCCACCTGGAGCGCCGCCTCGCTGCGGGCCTTCAATTATCCGCCGCAGTCCTGCCTGCGCACTTTCAACGATCGCCAGCGCTATGGGCTGAAGACGATCTTCGTCTCCAACTCCTTTGCCGCCTACCGCCGGCAGGCCCTGGCCGAGGTCGGCTACTTCAAGAACGGTTTGATTTTTGGCGAGGATACCTGTACTGTAGGACGACTGCTGGAACGGGGCTACAGCATCGCCTATGTCGGCGAGGCCAGGGTCTACCACAGCCACAACTACTCGGTGGTGGAGGAATTCCGGCGGTCGTTCGATATCGGCGTCCTCCATGCCACGGAACACTGGCTGCTGGACACCTACGGCCATGCCGAAGGAATCGGAATCGGAATGGTCCGCCGGCAGTTGACCGAACTTGGACGCGAGCGAAGGGTGGCCCTGATGGTCGACGTGGTCGTCAGATCGGTCCTGAAATACTGCGGCTACCGCCTCGGGCGATCATTCAGGAAGATCCCTGCCCGGTATGTTCCTTACCTGAGCATGCACAGGACCTGGTGGAAAGGAAGGTCCGCAACCGATGCATCCTCCTCCGCCGGCACCTGAACCGCTCGCCTCATATCAATAATCGGCCGGAAAATGCTTTCTACCAATCTGCGTGAGCAGAGTTCCTTTATCGTCAGATGCTTCCATCTCCTTGACTGTCTGCTGGTCGTCGGCTACCTGTGGCTGCTCGTCGTCTGGTACCGCGTCCCCTGGAGTCCGTACTACACCCGGCTGGAGGTGATTACCTTCATCCTCTGCCTCATCGCCTTCCAGTCGTTTCAGCTCTACCGGTCATGGCGGGGGTGGCGGTTCTATATCGAGTTCCT
>Ga0075012_10002158_pt1 | contig 19485 bp, 20 predicted proteins | sample All_14_2_FD_71474 | JGI IMG/M metagenome (GOLD analysis project Ga0075012, IMG submission 71474) | Freshwater microbial communities in response to fracking from Pennsylvania, USA - Allegheny Zone_MetaG_DW_15 | ecosystem: Environmental > Aquatic > Deep subsurface > Groundwater > Drilled... | reverse complement strand
TCGCTCCAGACTTCCTTGAACAGCTTGTCGTGGGAAAATTTCAGGTCGGATCGTTTTTTCATGTTCCCTGACGTATCATCATGCAGGATGAATGGCAAGATGATTATGGGAACGAGGGGGTTGGCCCGGCATGGTGGGCCGAGTGCAACTCGACGTTCCTGGTGAGGATGGGGGCCATTTGTCGGGTTTGGAGAAACCGACCTACGAGGGTGGAGATTTGGTTGGGGGGTCTGATGGATTTTTTCACTTTTTTTGAATGGATATGGGTTTGAATCTGATCACGCGATACACGATGAAACATACGATGGTTTGTGGGCTTTGGCTTCTTACGGTGGCGGGACTCGGTCTGTTGGCCGGGGTGTGCCGGGCCGATGATTTCACATGGGAGGTGAAGGCCGGGATCACCGGGGAGTACTGCGACAATCTGTATTCCGAGGCGGATGACAAGTCGTCGGACGGGTCCATGGTGCTGTCCTCCCAGGCCAGGGTGTCGAACGACACGGAACGGCTGAAGTTTCAGCTGGCCGGTGAGCTGTCGGGAACGGTCTATGGGCGGTACGACGACCTGAACAACCTGGACTGGCGGGTGAAAAACAATGTCACCTGGCTGGCCGGTGAGCGGACCAGTCTTTCGTCGAATATCAACGTGGGCGAAGATTCCAGCATCGACCGGTATCTTTCGGAAACGGGGACGCTTCTCGATACCCGGAAAAACAGGACGCTGCGGTGGAACGGTTCGGTGAGTCACTTTCTTGGCGAACGGCTGACGGGTTTTGCGGGGGTGGATCTGGCCGATGAAAACCTGGAAACGGGGGATGACAACGGGCGGGATTATTCCATGAATTCTTATGGCCTGTCTTCGGGTCTGCGGTTTCAGGCCGATGAACAGACCCGGCTGAGTGCGGTGCTGGGCTACGGGTATTATGATTTTGAGACAAGCTACGTGGACCAGGTTTCGGCGGTGGCGGGTGTGGAACGCTCGCTGAGCGAGAGGCTTTCCTGTGGTCTGACGGCGGGGGCGCTTTACACGGCCTACACGTATGAGGTTTTGGAGTTGAGGAATAATTGGGATTGGACCGAACCGCCGTTGATTGTCACCGTGGAAAAGACAGACCGGAGCTGGAGTTTCACGGGCGGAGCGAACCTGGCGTACCGGGATGATGAACGGACGTTCCGGGTGTCGGTGGAGGAGAAATCCCAGCCGTCCACCTCCGAAGGCCGTTCCCTGGAGGTGACGTCGGTGAACCTCTGGTATCAGGGGAAGATCGATGAGAATCTGGGGTACAGGGTGTCAGGGTCTTACCGGTTCAACCGCAGCGACGATCCGGATCTGGACAGCCCCTTGCGGACCCGGACCTGGCAGGTTTCACCGGCGCTGGATTACACCATCGGAGAGAACCTTCTGATTCAGGGGGTTTACACGTTTACGGAATACCGGGAAAAGCCGGAAAACATCCAGCGGAACGTGTTCCGGGTGATGTGTGAGTACACGCTGAAATGAGGAAAAGCGAACCCTCTCCCAACGGGGCTGCGTCTATTAGCCCAGGGTACGGGGTGTTCCCAAATAATGCAAAAAGAAGTTTGTTTCACATGTCAGGATGGTTTATGTTCATGGGGCCACAAGGGTTCCATGGCACGTTACGATAACATGGGCTGTCATGAACGGTTCGTTTGACGGCCATCACTTCAGAACTGCGAGAAAACAATGAACAACGCTTTTGAATCACACGTCGACACGCTGGACAGCGAGGGTTTTTTTATCGACGACCAGGTGGACCTGGATATTTCATCGATCTGGAACGCTCCCAACTACCTGGAATCCAGGCACTTCGATCTTGATCCGGTTCAGATGGAGAAAAACCGCTGCGTCGGGATGTTTCCGGATTCGCCTGTGACCGAACACTACACCCAGCTTAGGGCCCAGGTTCTCCAACGCACCCGGCTCAAAAACTGGCGAACCCTGATGATCACCAGCCCGGGGCCCGGGACAGGAAAAACGGTGACGGCCATCAACCTGGCCCTGACCCTGGCCAAAACCTGCGAGGACACGGTGCTTCTGGTGGACTGCGACCTGAAGAACCAGACGGTCTGCCGCTACATGGGTCTGCCGGAAGACAAGGGTTTGGTGGATGTGCTGTTACGCGGAAACGCCATGAGCCAGGTGATCACCTGGCCGGGAATCGACAAAATGACGGTGATTTCGGGCGGGACTCCGTTTCAGGCCAGTTCAGAGCTTCTGGGTTCCACCCAGATGTCCCGGCTGGTTCGTGAGATGAAAAAAAGGTACCGGGACCGCTACGTGATTTTCGATATGCCCTCCTGTCTGAACACGGCCGACGCCCTGTCCTTCGCCCCCCATGTGGACGGCATCCTGATCGTGATCGAAGAGGGAAAAACGACCCACAAAGAGATCGAGTCCACCCTGACCATGCTGCCCAAAGAGAAAATCCTGGGGTACGTGATCAACCGGAAAGGGTAGTTTATACCTTATTATATATAAGAAAACGGCTTGTAAACGCCAAAGCCCGTCAGGTGATTCCTGGCGGGCTTTTTTTTTGAGGATAGGGGGCCATTTGTCGGATTTGGAAAGCCCAAGGTACGGGGGTGCTTCTGGGAACGCCGGGTTGCACCCGGCATGGTGTGCCGAGTGCAACTCGGCGTTCCCGGTGAGGATGGGGGCTATTTGTCGGGTTTGGAGAACCCGACCTGCTATGGTGGAGATTTGGGATTGAAACTTCACCTTGGTCCGTCCTTTGGATTTGAGTCGGGGTATCGGGTTCGGGATTGAATTTTCTGAGGTTTACAGGGCGGGGATCTCTGTGGTAAACATTCCTGATTTCAAGGAAATGACCATTTGACGAGGACGATTATGGCGAAACAGAAGATCAGCAAAAAGGATCTGGAAGAACGGGCCGAAGCGATGAAGAGTCTTCCACCCAGTATCAGGAACAGCATGAGCGACGAGGAAAAAGAGCTGTTTCTCCATGGAGATGAGTGGCCGGAAAGCCTTTTTGAAAAACTCAGCGAATTCATCGTGAAAAGCGAAGATATCTCATGAGGCGGCCATGAGCACCCGGGAAAAGCTGCTGGTTCTGCTCCGGGAGCACACGGGCGATTTTGTTTCCGGCGCGTCCCTGACCGAAACCCTGGGGGTTTCCAGGGCGGCGGTGTCCAAACATGTGGCGGCCCTGAAACAGCAGGGCTACGCCATTGCCGCCTCGTCGGGAAAAGGGTACATGTTCCGGGACACGCCGGACCGGCTGCTGCCCGATGAAATCCGCCACGGTCTTGCAACCCGGGTTTTCGGCCAGGGTATCATCGACTACCACGAGACGATCGGTTCCACCAACGACCGGGCCAAGGAGCTGGCGGCCCAGGGGTCGGCGGAAGGCTCCCTGGTGGTCTCCGAAGACCAGAACCGGGGACGGGGACGCAAGGGCCGGACCTGGTTTTCCACACCGGGACACGGCATCTGCCTTTCCATGATTCTCCGTCCGTCCATGAACCCTTCGGAAGCCTCCCGGATCACGCTGATGACGGCGGTGGCCCTGGCTGAAACGTTCCGGGACATCACCGGTCTTGACGTGACCATCAAATGGCCCAACGACATTCTGATCCGGGGCCGGAAGCTGTCGGGCATCCTCACGGAAATGAGCATGGAAATGGACCGGGTGGACTACGTGGTGGTGGGTGTGGGGGTGAACGTGAACAGCCCGGCGGACCATTTTCCGGCGGAAGTCCGGGACATCGCCACGTCCCTTGCCGTGGAAACCGGCCATGCTGTCAGCCGGGTCGACCTGCTCCGGCAGTTCCTGGACCGGTTCGAATCCTGTTACGCCCTGGTGGAGGGCCAGGGGTTTTCCCAGATCATGAAACGGTGGAAGGCCCTTTCGGACATCATCGGACGAACGGTGGCCGTGGATCTCATCGGCTCCCGCATTCAAGGACGGGTGGAGGATGTGGACGAAACCGGGGTCCTGGTGCTGCGCGACGACGACGGACAGGTTCACCGGGTGATCTCGGGCGATGTGCTGCTTCAGGACCTTTGATCATGAACCGTTTGACACAAGGGGCTAAATCCTATAGTATTTCTATCAATCAATGACGATAACATCCCCTGATCCGGGACCTGATATGACGTCAACGCTCCAGCGCCGCACCCAGGAGACGCCTCCATGTCCGATGCTTATTCACTGACCCTCAAAGAGATCGCCCATCGCCTGCATATCGGCGAATCGACCCTCAATGTCTGGCGGAAACGCTACGGAAAATGGATGCCTGAAACCCTGTCTGACGATCCGGAACGGGTCCTTGACGTGTTCCGGCTGATCGCCCGCTGCACCAACGCCGGGTTCGACAACGATGAAATCCGGAGAATCCTCCGGTCCACCTACGACGACAGCGCGGAAAACCATGACCGGCAGCCGGACCTTTCCGGCGGAAACGGCCGTGCAGCCCGTGATGACGGGCTCAAGGACACCCTCGATTCCCTGAAAGACCTGATGACCGGAATCGTCAGCCAGCAGGCCCGGATCGCCGAAGCCCAGGAGCGGCGGGCCGCGGCCCAGGAGCGGATGGCCTACGCCATGGAGTGCCGGGCGGAAAACGAGATGCTCCGGACCAGCGTGATGCGTGACCTGGTGGTGGCGATCCAGGACCTGTCGGTGAGGGGTTCGGTGAACTCGATGATCGAGCATGTGAAGAGCATGCCGGGGCCCAGCGTGGAAGAGCTGGCTGATTTTTCCCAGGACAGCGGATTCGACATGGACGACCTGGAAGAGCTGACCGCCTCTGACAGCGATAAACCAGCGGAAACCCCGTTCCCTGATTTCGACGAAACGGCCGGGGTGGACCACGGCCATGAAGAACCGATGGAAGAACCGGCACCGCCCATGATGGCGGAATATTTCCCGCCGCAGCCCCCCGAACCGTCACCTGCCCCGGAACCTCCCCCCGAAGATATGGACGACCTGTCCCTTTTGCTGGAAGAAAGTGACGGGCCGCCTTTGGACATGGATGACCTGTCTCTCCTGCTCGAACCCGAAGACCGGGGCGTTCTGTCGGCTCCGGAGGATATGGACGACCTGAGTCTGCTGTTGGAAGAAAGCGACAAGGCCCCCCAGGACATGGATGACCTGTCCCTCCTGATTGACGAGGAACCGCAGGCCGCTCCCAAGCCGCCCCCTGCTCCTCCTGAAAAACCGGCGGCATCTTCCGGAACGTCAAAGGAAGAAGACTACAAATCAACGGTTCTCAAAAAAATCATCCAGATGAAGCGGAAAGAGAACCTTTCCGTTGAGGAAACCACGCGAAGGCTGAACGACGAGGGTTTTAGAACCCTTTCGGGCAAAGGTCAGTGGGACGTACGGACGATTCAGGGCATTTACAAGTACATCGATTCGTTTTCATAGGGGCATTAAAATTCGTCGGACCAGCCCTGCTCGCCGATCAGTTTCACGAAGCGGCAGCCCCCCAGGTTTTCCTGGGTGAAGCCAGTCTGGGTGCGGGTGATTCGGATCAGCTCCTGGGTGTGCTGGTCTCCCACGGGAATCACCAGGCGCCCTCCCGGGGCCAGTTGATCGAGAAGAGGCAAGGGGATGTCCGGCGCTCCGGCGGTGACGATGATGCCGTCAAAGGGCGCCTCCTCTTTCCAGCCGGTGGTGCCGTCCTTGAACCGGGTCACGATGTTGAAGTATTTCAGATCGTCGAACAACTTGCGGGTTCTGACGAAAAGGCTGTGTTTCCGTTCGATGGTGTAGACCCTGGACACGATTTCCGAGAGAACGGCGGCCTGATAGCCGGAGCCGGTGCCGATCTCCAGAACCCGGTCCTCCTTGTGAAGCTGGAGGGCCTGGGTCATTTCCGCCACGATGAACGGCTGGGAAATGGTCTGCTGCTCGCCGATGGGAAGGGGATAGTCCATGTAGGCCTGATCCATCATGGCTTCGATGACGAAAAGATGCCGTGGAACAGTCAGCATGGCTTTCAGCACAGCAGGGTCCGTAATACCACGCTCCCTGATCTGCTTTTCGACCATCTCTTCCCGCAACCTCTTGAATCTTTTCTCGGTAATATTCATGGATCCGCTTCCTGTAAGGGCTTTCACTCGGGCGTTCGCCGTGGAACATTCGGCTATATAACACTTTGCATTTGAAAAATCCTGTTTTTTTAGTAGAATGCCTCAATTTTTACAAACAGGAACCCATGAAACCTTTTTCATTTCAGGACAACCGCCCGTGACCGGTACCCGCCAGTTCACCATTTCCCTGATCCTCCTTATCCTGATCATCACCCTGGGCTCCCTGGGCTATGTGGTCATCGAAGGCTGGGATGTCATGGACTCCCTGTTCATGACGGTGATCACCCTCACCACCGTGGGCTTTGGCGTGGTCCACCCCATGGGCAAGGCCGGCCAGGTGTTCACCATCGCCCTGATCTTCATCGGCGGAGGTTTTTTCATCTACGTGGTGGGGGCCATCGTTCAGTTCATGGTGGAAGGACAGATCCGTGCCATTCTGGGGAGACGAAAATTGGACCGAAAAATGAGCCATCTCAAAGACCATTACATCATCTGCGGGTACGGGCGGATCGGCAAGGTGCTCTGCCACCAGCTGACCCTGCACAAGCGGCTCGAATTCGCCGTCATCGAGCAGAACCCGGAACTCGTCCCCGTTCTTGAAGAGGACAAGCGCCTGTACATCATCGGGGACGCCTCGTCCGAAGCCTGCCTTCTCAGGGCCGGAATTAAAAAGGCCAAATGCCTTGTGGCGGCCCTGGCCACGGACACGGACAACGTGTTTCTCGTGCTCACGGCCCGCCAGCTCAACCCCGACATCCTGATCATGGCCCGGTCCAGTTACAAGGAAACCGAATCGAAACTCCGGGCCGCCGGAGCCAACCTGGTGGAATCGCCCTACGACATGGGCGCGGCCAGCATGGCCCAGAAAATCCTCCGGCCCACGGTGACCAGTTTCCTCGACCTGGCCGTGAACCGAAAAGACCAGGACATCCAGATGGAGGAGCTTCCGGTCACGGATAAATCCCCTCTGGTGAACATTATGCTGAAAGACACTGGGATCCGCCAGAAGTACAATCTGATCATCGTGGCCCTCAAGAAGGCCAACGGAGACATGGAGTTCAACCCTTCGTTCGAGACGATTTTCAAGGCCGGGGACACGGTGATCGCCGTGGGCAAGGACAACGACCTGATGCGTCTTGAAAAGGTACTGAATCCGGAACGATAAACAGGGCGAGACTCTCCGCGCTGGGTGTTTGACAGACTCCCCGCTTCTGTGCTATCAATGACACGGATATTTCAAGCGGGCCAACCCCTTACAACCATTAAAAAATATGACTGACCGATTCCAGACGACCGCCAGCACGGTTTCCTGAAAAGACATCGCGACGAGTCGAACCATCATCCGCCGACCGGAGGGCACCCCATGGCTGACAAACCCGTCATCAAGATAGGCCATCTGAAAATCACCGATCATCTCATCCTGGGCGTCACCGATCTCAAGCAGCAAAAAGGCATGGAAACCTTCAAGCACTGCACGCTCAAGCCGGTTCTCAAAAACGGCTGGAACGAGGTGGCCGACGATCTTTCCACCGGAGCCATCGACGGGGCCTTCATCCTCGCCCCCACGGCCATGGATATCTTCAAGTCCGGCGTGGACATCAAGCTCCTTCTGTTCACCCACAAATCCGGAAGCATCCTGGTGAAGAACAAGGCGGCGAACATCCAGAAAATCGAAGACTTCGCCCGGAAGGTGGTGCTGATCCCCTACCAGCTTTCCGTCCACAACATGCTGTTCCACAAGCTCCTTTCCGAAAGGGGCATGAACCCCGGCATCACCTCCGATCCCAAGGCCGACGTGTTTCTCGAGGTGGTGGCGCCGTTCCAGATGCCCGACGCCATCCGTTTCGACGAGGAAGGCGAGATCGCCGGCTTCATCGTGGCCGAACCTTTCGGCAGCCTGGTGATTTCCAGCGGTTTCGGCGAGCCGTTCTACCTGTCCTGCGAACTCTGGAACAAGCACCCCTGCTGCGTGTTCGTCATGAGAAACGACGTGATCCAGAAAAACCCCGACGGGGTCCAGGAAATCGTCACCAGCCTGGTCCGCTCGGGCATAGCCGTGGAAAACCAGCCCGATTCCGCCGCCATCATCGGCGGCCGTTTTCTCGGCCAGGACCCCACCATCATCCGCAAAGTCCTCACCGATCCCAAGGACCGCATCGTCACAGACGAGCTGTTCCCGGTCATCGAGGACCTGGCCATCATCCAGGATTACATGTTCGATAAAATGAAGATCCTCAAAGACAAGATCGACCTGGAAAAATTCCTGGACACCCGCTTCGCCAAGGAAGCCGGAGCCCGGTAACAAGGATGGGGCCGTTGTCGGGACAACGTGATCCGACAAAAATAAAGGCGGGATTCCAAAGAATCCCGCCTTCAGGTCACGCCGCCTTTGAAGAAGAAACTATTTCTTTTTTCTCCTGAACCTGACGAGTCCGGCAAGACCGGTTCCCATGAGCAGCAGGGTGGCAGGCTCGGGAACGGGGTCATTGGGGGTGTCCGGAATGTAGGTGTTCACGGTCATGGAAATGTCCAGCAAATTAAAATCATTGACAAGACAACCGGCAATAATGAGTGGGTCGGGCATGTCCGGCGCGAAAACATTGACAGAACCCATGCCGTGTCGGGCAAAAGCTTCCATCATCGCGTCGCTGAGCTCGAAATGCAAGGTCCGGTCTTCCGTTTCCTTCCACAGAAAGCCGCTGTCGCCAATCGCCATCCTTTCGGTCTCGATCGTTTCTCGGTATTCATCCGCTTCCACCACGAGTCTGAGAACATCGTAGTCTCCGTCATCGTCCCTCAAGGTCAGGTCGATGCAGGCTGATACCCAGATTTCTTCAGGTGTCATGCCGAAGGCATCCTGGGTCAGCATAAGTTTGGTGTTGTCGTATCCGCCCTGATTCACGAAATCAAATTCAAAAACGCCTTTCTCAATCCCGCCATAGAAGAAGCTCTGGGCGATGTACTGACTTCCCGTGTAGCTTTCCACGTAGGTGAATGTGGCGGCATAGCTTGAGGTGCATAAAAACAGTAAAGCAATAACAGTTCCCATCCATTTGATCTTCATTTTAATCCTCCCCGTTAAACGTGATAACCTGACCGGACTTGCGGCGTGTGACCTCTCCGGCCCGAACATTTTACACATGTAAAACATTTTAAAAATCATAAGACCTCTTGCATGCATCGTGCCTTTTTGGGCTGGTGGCGTCCATTAAAGCTAAACCTTTTGTTCACACCGTGTAACACCTGTTTATTTTTTTGATGGAATGCAACCCGTTCTTCACATTAGGAAATATGGTTCACATGAAAAGGGAAAAGCAGGGGGACAAGATGGGAAACATATTTCCCACTCGTTCAATTCTCGCGGGCATGGCCTCCTACGGTCTCACTCATCGGGAATGGCCGGTCACCCGGCCTTCCGGATAAAATCGGCAAAGCTGCTGCACAGGGGAGACAGGGCCCGTGATTTGTGAACGGTGAGGTAGAAGTGGCGGGACAGGTCCACGCCTTCGATGGAAAGGGCCAGGAGACTGCCGTTTTTCAGGTCGTCTTCCACGGCTTTGGTGGACAGGATGGAAACGCCGATACCGCTTTTCACACCCTGGCGTACCGCCGCCGTGTTGCCCATGGTGGCCACGACTTTAAGGGCTCCCGGATCGACGCCGGCGTTCTGAAGGCTTTCACCTAAGGATTTCAGGGTTCCCGAACCCGATTCCCGGGCGATGAACGGTTCACCGGCCAGCATACCGATAGACACGCTGCTCCTGTCTTTCCAGGGATGGCCGGGGTAAATAACCAGGCTCATGCTGTCTTCGATCACCTGTTCCTGGACCAGGTGACGGTCGTTGTACCGGGCTCCCACCAGACCGATCTCAATGGCCCCTTCCCGGATGGCCTTGACGATCTCTTCGGTGTCGCCGATTTCAAGGGCCACCGTGACTTCGGGGTAGGATTTCATGAACGACCCGATGATCTGGGGAAGGATGTAGCCCCCGGGAATGGTGCTTCCGCCTACCACCAAGTGTCCCCGTGTCTTTCCCTTGAACTGGGCCAGGGCTGTTTCCGTTTCACCCTTGAGGGCGAGAAGCTTCCGGGCGTAGCCGTAGAGAAGGGTTCCGGCCTTGGTGGGAAGGGCCTCTTTGCCCAGACGGTCGATCAGGCGACATTCAAAATGGTCTTCCAGGTCCTTGATGTGGCTGCTCACCGTGGGCTGGGACAGGTGAATGGCCGCTCCGGCCTTGGAAAAACTTTTCAGTTCCACGACTTTGGTAAAAATGTGAAGCTGCCAGAGATCCATGGATCACGCTCCATTGTGATTGAATTTTTCCTTGAGTTTCCCCTCGACCACGGCGGGTACAAGATCCCTGATATCTCCACCGAAACTGGCCAGCTCCTTGACTCCGGTGGAACTGATGAAAATCCAGCGCATGCCGGTCATGAGAAACACGGTCTGGATGTCCCGGTTCAGGCGGCGGTTGAACATGGCCATCTGGAATTCGTTTTCAAAATCGGAGACAGCTCGCATGCCGCGAAGAATGGCCTGGGCGTTTCTCTCGATGGCGTAATCCACAATGAGCCCGTCAAAGGCGGCCACCTCCACCCGGCTGTTTCCCTTAAACGTTTCCCGGATCATCGAAAGCCGTTCCTCCACGGTAAACAAAGGGGTTTTCTTCCGGTTGTTCAGAATGGAAACGATGACTTTGTCGAAAATCTTGAGTCCCCTCTCCACAATGTCCACATGGCCGTTTGTCAGGGGGTCGAAGGTGCCGGGGTAAATGGCGGTGGTCTGCATGGCGTGTCCCTTTTCATCCTTTCGGGCTGAAATTGATTTGGAATCGTTCTGACCTATCATAGTTTTTCTCTATGGCACAGGCTTTTTTTGCTTTGAAAAAATGTCAGGGTGCTGCGGCCGTAAGTCCGCTGGTCCTGGATCACCCACCCCTGGGGTAAAGGCGGAACCGCGTCGGCGGCGTCATGCTCCACCACGATAAGGGCCTCTTGGGCCAGGACTCCGGATTCCGCCAGGGCGGAGAGGGTGGGCTGAATCAGGTTCTGGCCGTAAGGCGGGTCGGCGAACACCAGGGTAAACTTCGGCTCGCTGTCTTTCAGGCAGGCGAGCCCCCGGCGGATGTCCCAGGATATCACCGTAATGCGGTCGTTCAGAGAAGGGCATGACGCACCGTTTTTCCGGATCACCGACAGGGCCTCGGGGTTGTTTTCCACGAAAGTGCAGGATGCGGCCCCCCGGCTCAGGGCTTCGAGACCCAGGGCCCCTGTGCCGGCGAAAAGGTCGAGAACCACCGCGTCCCGGACGTCAAAGGCAAGGATATTGAACAGGGTTTCACGGAGCCGGTCCGCCGTGGGGCGGGTGGCCATGCCGGGAACGGTGAGAAGCCGCTTTTTCTTGCAGACCCCCGCGATGATGCGAAGGGTTCCGGGTTTTCCACTGTCTTTTCCTGCCCTGGTGGTTTTCATGGCCGGTTGTCAGCCTTCCATGGCCCGGTCCACCCGGGCTCTGGCCACACCCAAAGCCTCCGCGGCTTTTTCCCGGTCGAGGTTGAGGGCCCGGACTTTTTCACGGATAAAAAGCCGCTCGAACTCGGACAGGGCCTGGTCCAGGGAGGTCATGGCGTTGAACGGCGGGCACAAAGGTGCGTTTTCGGCTGAGCTGTTGCCGTTGAACAGGGAGGTGACGTCCGCCGCGGTGATGGTGTCCCCCGTGACGTTGACCGCCAGCCGTTCCACCAGGTTTTTCAGTTCACGGACATTGCCGGGCCAGACTTCTTTGGCCAGGATGTCCAGAACGTCGAATCCGGCCGTTTTCATGGGCGAGCCCGTTTTTTCCGCCCATTTCCGGAGAAAAGCGGCCACGAGAATGGGAATGTCCCCGGCCCTTTCACGCAGGGCCGGCACATGGATGGGCATGGCGTTCAGCCGGAAGTAAAGGTCTTCCCGGAACCGTCCCTCCTCGATTTCACGCTCCAGGTTCTTGTTGGTGGAGGCGATGATGCGAACGTTCACGTCAAGCACACGGTTGCCCCCGAGACGGGTGAATTTCTGTTCCTGGATCACCTGGACGATCTTGGCCTGGTTGGCCAGGCTCATGTCCCCGATCTCGTCGAGGTAGAGGGTTCCGCCGTCGGCGATCTCAAATTTTCCGATATTTTTCGACACGGCCTGGGGAAAGGCCCCTTTTTCATGGCCGAACAGCTCGCTTTCGAACAGCTCGTCGGGAATGGCCGCGCAGTTCACAGTGACCATGGGTTTATCCGAGCGTTTGCTGAACTGGTGGATGGTTTTGGCCACCAGCTCCTTGCCTGTGCCGTTTTCCCCGGTGATCAGGATGGGGGAATCGGTGGGGGCCGCCACCATGATCTGCTGCTTCATGGCCATCACAGGCGGGGTGATGCCGTCGATGGAGTTCTGGGAAATCATCCGGGTTCGCAGGTACCTGTTTTCCTCTTCGAGACGCCGGAAATTCAGGGCGTTGTTGATGGCCACGATGACCTTGTCGATGGAAATGGGTTTTTCGATGAAACTGAAAGCCCCGTGTTTGGTGGCGGTCACCGCTGTTTCGATGGTGCCGTGACCGGATACCATGATCACCGGAATCCTGGGGCTGATCTTCTTGATTTCCTTGAGGGTTTCGATCCCGTCGATTCCAGGCATCCAGATGTCGAGCAGCACCAGGTCCGGCGACTCGTTTTCGATGACCTTCAGGCATTCGTACCCGTTGGCGGCCGTGAGGACCTCGAAACCTTCGTCGGAAAGCAGGCCCTTGAGGGTGCTGATGATGGACGGCTCGTCATCGACGATCAATAGGGTTGGAAACATGGGACCTCCTTTTCATGGATTTCTCTCAAACATGGTCTCAGGCCGGAATCTCGATCACGAACCGGGAGCCTTTGGGGTGGTTGTCGAACACCCGGATGGACCCGTTGTGATCGGCGACAATGGAATTGACAATGGCCAGCCCCAGTCCCGTACCCGATTTTTTCGTGGAAAAATACGGCTCGAACAGCCTGGGTTTGATGGGTTCCGGAATCCCGGCCCCGTCGTCGGCCACCTCGAGAGAGACGATGTTCCGGTTTTTGTCGTGGTTCATGGTGATCCGCACATGACCGCTGTTCTGGACAGCGGCGATGGCGTTGTCCAGAAGGTTGATCATGGCCTGCTTGATCTGCTGGCGGTCCAGGTTGAGGCTGGGAATCCCGGTTTCCCGGACGATTTCGAAGCTCACATGGTTGTGGCTCTCACGGTAGAGAGACACGGATTCCTCGATGATCTGGGGCAGATCGCAGGGCGTGGGGTTGCTCATGGGGAAGCGGGCGAAGGAGGAAAAGGCGTTCACCAGGTTCCGGATCAAATCCACGTGGTCGATGATGGTGCGTGTGCACTCGTCGAACACGGGGTCTTCGATCCTGGCCGAGTACCTTCGTTTCAAACGTTCGGCGGACAAGGCGATGGGGGTCAGGGGGTTTTTCACCTCGTGGGCGATGCGCCGGGCCACCTCGCGCCAGGCGGCCACACGCTGGGCTTTTTCAAGTTCCGTCAGGTCGTCGAACACGATGACCACGCCCATGGGGTTGCCGTTGTCGTCTTTCAGGGCGTTGGAATGAACCATGAAACTCCGCAGCCTGTTGTTTACGGTGAGGCTCAGGGGGAAATCCACCCCTGTTCCGCTGAGTTCAAGCTTTTCCGCCACCTCGTCGGCCTTGCCCAGGTGTTGGTTGTCCAGGAGGTCCTTGTAGTTCCTCCGGATAAGTTTTTCGGATTTGACGCCCAGCATGCGCTCCGCCGACTTGTTGATGGTGGCCACATTGCCCCAGGGATCCAGGGAAATCACGCCGGCACTCACGTTCTGGAGAACGATTTCCATGTACTGGCGTCGCTCTTCGATTTCCTGGTTCTGCTCTTTCAGCATCCGGGCGGAAAAAGCCAGCTGTTCCCGGCTGATGCTGAGATCCCGGGTCATCTTGTTGAAAGACTCCACCAGGGTTCCGATTTCATCGTCGGTGGAGATGGTGATGTTGAAGGAAAGGTCTCCCTCGGCCACCCGTCGTGTGCCTTCCGCCAGCTCCAGAATGGGAATGGTCATGGATTTGGCCATGTGAAAGGCGAACCAGATGGCGCAGAACACAGCCAGAAGGGCCACGATGGACAGGGCGATGACGAAGGACAGCTGGATCGGCGTCTTGTACAGTTTGATCTGCTGGTATTCCTCGAACCCCAGGGTAATGGCCGACATGCTGTGAACCATGCTGGGGGGCATGGCCACGGTGAGCACCACAAATCCCCTGATTTTTTCGCCCTCAACCCCCAGGGGAATCGTGGCCCTTGACCGGATGAACTCCATCTTGCCGAGGGTTTCCGAATAGGTCCGGATCGGGCTTTCTTTATCGGGCTTCAGCAGTTCTTCCAGGTCCGCGGGTTTTTCCAGGTAGGAGGCCACCTCTCCGGTGGTGGAGCTGGCAAGACGTCCGCCCAAGGCGTCGTAGATTTCCACGGCGCTCAAGTGGGTTTCCTCACGGACAGCGTCCAGGTACTTTTGCAGCCCCTCTTTGTTACCTGTGTCGAGATAGTCTTTTTTTTCAACGGTGGTCACCACGTTTTCCATGAAAAAGCGGCTGTGCTCTTCCACATAGGCGTAAAGCTGGCGGCCCACGGACAGGGAGTTTTCCAGGGCTTTTTCCACCGGGGGGTTGAACCAGAAATCCAGGCTGGTGGAGATAAACTGGATGGAAAAATAGAACAGCACGGTGGTGGGCAGAAGGGTCAGGGTGATGAAGGCCACCAGGAGCTTGGTCCTGAGCTTGGACCCCATGACCCTGTGCCGCCTTTCGTAGTAGAGTTTCACCAGATTCCGGAACACCAGGATCAAAAGAAGCAGGAACAGCATCATGTTGATGTTGATGAGAATGAACATCAAGATGGTGTTCGACGCGGGCACATCGTCACCGAACGGTGTGGTGCGGGTAATGAAGAAGGTGATGATGGAAACGGCGGCCAGGATCACGCCGATCAGGATGAATTCGGTTTTACGGCGTTTTTTCTCGATCTGGGAAATTTCCCTCACGGTTTTGATCAGGTCAGATTCCATGGCTCGTGCTCAGGTGTTCAATAGACGAAAGAAACGGCGTTCCAGCGCGTTTCCAGTTTCCAGGAATTCAGGAAAAAAAGAACGAATTTCAGATACTTGGGTCTTGCAACCTTGTTCATTCTGGCCTTGATCCTGACCTTGTAGGTTTGACCTTTCACCAGCCCCTTCACCTGAGCAAGGTTCAGTCCGTCCACCCGTGTCATCAGAAGGGCGGCCTCCTCGAAAGTCGAGACTTTCACCGGCTCGGCGTTTTTCCAGGACCGGGTGACGATGTACTCCTTTTTAAGCGTATCGTACTTGATGGTGTTGATCAGGTCCAGCTGGGCCACCGGAACGTCTTTCCAGAGTTTCTTGTCAATGTAGATGTTGACGGGAAAGGAAAAGGAGATGTTGACCCCGCTGTTCACCGCGATAGCCAGGTTTTCGTTGAAGGCGTTTTCCACGTCGAAGTAGAGCAGAAGGCTGTTGTTGATGCTGTTCACCGTCATGTTGGTGATCCGTGCGGGCCTGGCGGCAGCGGCCGGTCCGGTCCAGAAGACAAGAACGGCCAGGACGATAAAACAGAATCTTTGAAGCCAATCCATCCGTTTTCCAAAAAGATGGCCCTGATTTTCCCTCGCCCTGAAAAAACCGGTTTGTGGATGATTTTTCGAATGACACAACGCCGATGGTCTCATCTATCGCTTCGTTCCCCCCGGTTAAACTCTGAAAGCCGGATTTCAAGGTCTATGACGGTCTGTGTTGCCAGAACCTGCCGAATTCACGGTCATCTATATCCGAGCCCCCCCTAAATGGCAAGTGATTTTGATTTCAGGGGATTCTGATTTTCAGCGTCTTCGAAGGTCCGTGTTTCCCAGCAGTCCTTGCGGTTGAAAAGTTCTTTCAGAAACGCGTGGTTGAAGGCGTGTCCCGATTTAAAGGTTTCGATATGGCCGAGAATCGGCATGCCCATCAGGGAAAAGTCTCCCAGGCAGTCCAGGAGCTTGTGCCGGACAAACTCGTCGTTGAACCTGAGGCCGTCCTCGTTCAGGATGCTGTCCTTGTCGATGGCGATGCCCGTGTCCAAGGTGGCGCCTTTGGCAAGGCCGTACATCCTGAGCTGTTCCACGTCCTTGTAGAAACCGAAGGTCCGGGCCATGCTGATCTCTTCGGCGAATGTTTTCTGGCACATGTCGAACACGAAGGTCTGTCTCCGGATCAGGGGGTGATCGAAGTCGATGGTGCAGCTGAGTTTGAAAAAAGGGTGGGGCGTGGCTTTCACCACCTTGCCGAACTCCTCGATGGCCAGTTCCCGGGTGATCACGATAAACGACCGGGGATTGGGGAGATCCTGAACCCCCGCATCCAGGATCATGGCCGTGAACTGTCCCGCGCTGCCATCCATGATGGGCATTTCATAGCCTGTCAGCTCCACCAGGGCGTTGTCGATGGACAAACCGAAAAAGCTGGCCATGAGATGCTCGATGGTGGACACGATGGCCCCTTCCTTGCCGATCACCGTGGCCAGGCTGGTGTCGACCACGTTGTTGAATATGGCGCTGATGGCCGGGCTGTCCGGAAGATCGGTTCGGACGAACTTGATGCCGTGGTTGGCCGGAGCCGGTTTGATGGTCAGGGTGACGGAGATGCCTGAGTGGACCCCCACACCGGTGCAGGATACAGGTTTGGCGACAGTGCGCTGTCGGGTGAAAAGCGGCGTATATTCCATAAACAGAGGGAATCCTTCCCTTTCATGAACCGATGTCCCTGCTTTTCCGTTTCTTTCCGGTTAAAGGGCTGTCGATCCCGTCTGATCCGCACGGACGTCACTGCGCAGATGTTTGTGTGTTCGAATCCGGGTCAAAATAAGCGGGGATTATACATCAAACAGGACGAATTGCAAAATACAAAAGGATTGTTCCTTTTGAGACCATCTGATATAGCGGCCTGGAGGATGTTCCTTTTCGAATCCACCGTCTTGGGATCGGTCTTTATGAATGACCGGATGCCGGCTTTACCAAAATGGATACACATCCCGCTTACATAAAACATAAAAATGGAGCCATCCTTCATTCGGCGTTCGATGTTGGACGTTGGGTGTTCGACGTTCATTATTTCATGATTCGAAGCCGATTCATGATCCAGCCCCAAAAGGAGGAGCCTTGCTGTCCCGTATTTCAAGCTGCGCCGTGGAGGGAATCCACGGCTCCATGGTCGATGTGGAGGTGGATATAAGGTTCGGGCTTCCGGCCTTTGTCACCGTGGGCCTGCCCGATGCCGCCGTCAAGGAAAGCCGGGAGCGGGTCCGGGCCGCCATCAAGAATTCCGGTTACACCTTTCCCGACGACCGGATCACCGTGAACCTGGCACCGGCTGACGTGAAAAAAGACGGCACCGCCTTTGACCTTCCCACGGCCATGGCCATTCTCACGGCCTCGGGAGCCCTGCCCCAGGACCGGGTCGCCCCGTTTCTTTTTTTCGGGGAACTGTCTTTAGACGGGCGCCTGAAACCGGTGAAAGGATCGCTTCCCATGGCCATGGCGGCAAGGAAAGCGGGCTTTCAAAGCATCGTGGTTCCCCACGAGAACCGGCGCGAAACCTCGGTGGTCCAGGGGCTTGACGTATATCCGGCCAAGACCCTGTCCCAGGTGGTGGGCTTTGTTCTCGGGAACGTGGACCTTGTTCCCGAAACCACGGACGTCCACACCCTGTTCCGGGACGGGGGCCGGCATGACACGGACTTTTCCGAGATCATGGGCCAGGAACACGTGAAGCGGGCCCTGGAGATTTCAGCGGCAGGCGGCCACAACATGCTGATGACAGGGCCGCCCGGGTCGGGAAAGACCATGCTGGCCCGGAGTTTTCCCTCTATCCTTCCTCCCCTGTCCTTTGAAGAGGCCATCGAGACCACGGCGATTTTTTCCGTGGCGGGAATCCTGGAAAAAGACCAGGCCCTGGTCACCCGTCGACCGTTCCGTGCCCCGCACCACACGATTTCCGACGCGGGACTCATCGGCGGAGGCCACCATCCCCGGCCCGGCGAGGTGAGTCTGGCCCACAACGGGGTTCTTTTTCTCGATGAGCTTCCCGAGTTCCGGAAACACGTGCTCGAAGTGCTGCGCCAGCCCCTGGAAGACCGGAACGTCACCATTTCCCGGGCCGCCTCCAGCCTGACCTTTCCCTCGTCGTTCAGCCTGATCGCCGCCATGAACCCCTGTCCCTGCGGCTACATGACCGACACCACCCACGCCTGCACCTGTTCGCCGGCCCAGATCGACCGATACCGTTCCCGGCTTTCCGGGCCTCTTTTGGACCGAATCGACCTGCACATCGACGTGCCTGCCGTGCCGTTCAGGGAAATCCGCAAAGGCCGGGCTTCGGAAACCTCGGCCGATGTGAGGAGCCGGGTCTCGGCAGCCCGTGACATTCAGAGCAAACGTTTCATGAAAGCGGCCATCCACGCCAACGCCCAGATGACCAACCGGATGATCCACAGACACTGCGCCCTGGACGCCGAAAGCCTGAGTCTTCTGGAACAGGCCATCAACCGCCTGGGTCTTTCGGCCCGGGCCTACAACCGGGTGATCAAGATCTCCCGGACCATCGCCGACCTTGCCGGTGAACCGGACATCCGTGCCGTCCATGTTTCCGAAGCGATCCAGTACCGGAGCCTGGACCGGGGAGGAAGGATGGCGCGATAGAGTGAATCCTGGTAATCCTGTTCGAATGAACAAATGATAAACGTCGAACATCCAACGCCCAACATCCAACGTCGAATGGCGGATGACTCCATTTGATATGCTGTTACGGCTGGAGATTATTATATGATGCGAAAAACTCGGCCCTGTGATCAAACTCACTGATTTTCCGGGAGAAATACCGTAAAGACCTTGACAACATCGTCATTATTAAACCGGCAACTAAATAGAGCAACTTTTTTTTGTTATGGGTTTATGGTTGATTTAGCCGTAGGTCGGGCTTTCGCCCGACGTCATTGTCGGGCGAAAGCCCGACCTACTTCGTGTATTTTATTGCCGTGTTAATATGACGTGTAAAGGAAGAGTCCGTTTCATTCATCACAAAATTTATGGAAAATGGAGGAGATATGGCAAACATCAAACGGTGGTCTTTGATGGCCTTTCTGGTCTTGGCCGCCTTCACCGTCATCGGGTGTTCCGGTGACAGTGGGCCCAAAGACCTGACCTGGGACCAGGAAAAATGGGACGAAAGCAACTGGAAATAGAACGAAGCGAATCAACACAGCTCATCTTGAGATAAAGGAGACACCGATGAAAAAACGTTATTCCATGATTCTGATGATCGTCTCGGT
>Ga0075012_10002155_pt1 | contig 19491 bp, 19 predicted proteins | sample All_14_2_FD_71474 | JGI IMG/M metagenome (GOLD analysis project Ga0075012, IMG submission 71474) | Freshwater microbial communities in response to fracking from Pennsylvania, USA - Allegheny Zone_MetaG_DW_15 | ecosystem: Environmental > Aquatic > Deep subsurface > Groundwater > Drilled... | reverse complement strand
GGCGATTATATTGTAAGTGCGCAGTTTATGAGTGAGGACGGGGAGCGCGGGGAATTTTTATGGATTTCGGTGCAGGCAATGGGGGAAGGGGAAGTTACGGGAATGATGGAAGGTCAGCCAGATGTTCGGAAAGACATAAAACATGGTGATGTTGTGACGGTTAAGGAATCAGATATTGTTGATTGGATGTATGTTCCGGAAGATGGTGACCATAAGGGGGGATATACTCTTAAAGCATTGGGAGATTCCACCGAAGAATGAATATGAGGTTATTAGTTACGGGGGCGGGAATAGCAGTTATGGGCTTGGCTTTTGGGCAAGTTGTTGCCCGTTATCAATCGGATGTGAGTAATTTTTCGGCACAGTTTCCGGGGGTTGTTGAAGAAAGCAAGACGGTTACGAGTTGGAATGCGGGTCAGTTGACGAGTTCGGTTTATGCGACTCAGTATCGAAGGGGATTTTATCGGGTGGCGGTGACGCCGTTGCCGCGAGAAGTGATTCGGAGTAAATCGCCGCAGGAATTGCTGGATGCAGCGCGCGATGGTAGCTTGACGATGAACAAGATGAAGGTGGAGTCGGAGCAGAAATTGCTGGTGAATGGGGCTCCGGGGCGGCGGTTTATTGTGACTACACCGGATGCGCCGAATGTTGTTCATTTGGTAGTGATTGCGAACGGACGGCTTTATCAGGCTTCGGCGGCGGTGCCGAGAGAGGATCTGGCCCGTGGGGTGGACTTTGTGAAGTCGTTTAATTTGAGTGCGGTTGTGAGTGCGGGTGACTAGGATTTTTTGCGTTTGAGCGCGGCGATTGCGCCGAGGCTCAGGATTGCGATTGTTGCGGGTTCGGGAACGGCATCTCGTTCGAGGCTCCAGGAATTGATGACGATGTTGTTATTGGTGCCGAGATTTTGCCATTGACCGAAGAGAAATGCTTCGAGTTGGACATTGTTGATGGTGGTGGCATTCCCGGTGATGTTGTTAGCATAATCGCCGAAGCTATTGGTGATGGTTGGATTGATGCCATCGACTGTTCCGGTGAGGTTCCAGGTGGGGTAGGTGAGGCGGACGGAGACATTGTTGCCGCCGAGGAGGACATCGAATGGATTTGTGGTCTGGCTAGAATTGATATCGGTGACGGTGGTTCCGGCTACGTTGAAATCGCCTTGGCCGGTGATTCCGCTGAAGCTGATGGGGAATGCGAAACTATCGGTTGCGGATTGCGTGACGTTGACGACGGAATTTGTTTGGGAATTTTGTGAGCCGCTGGCAAGGGTGGTGTTAAAGTTGAGAGTGGCGTCGGATTGGAATGTCCAATCGCCGGCGAATGAATATGCCTGGCTTAGGGCGGAGACGGCAACGACTGCGGCGGTCAGAGCGATTTTTTTCATTTATTTTCCTCTCTCACAATGTTGTGAATTGAAGTTTTAGTTTATCAGGAATGTTGTTTATTTATATTTTTCGACATATTTGAGGCAGCAAGCGCGGATTCGACCACGAATGCGGTTGATGTATTTGGCGCGCTCGGTGACGCTGACTGCTCCTCGGGCATCGAGGAGGTTGAAGATGTGGCTGCACTTGAGAGCGAGATCGAGAGCGGGATAGACGAGGGCTTCTCCGATGGGGGCTTTTTCATCGGTTGCGGGTTGGTTTTCGAGCGTTAAGATCTTTCTCGTGGGATCGTAATGGACTTCGGTTTCGATGACTCGTTTTGATTCGGCTTCGTAGAGATCGAAGAGGTTGAACAGGAGTTTTGTGTCGGCGACTTCGAAGTTGTAGAGGTTGTTTTGCATCTCACTTTCAAACTCGGCTTGGCGGTAGGAGAGGGTTTCTGACCAATCGAGTCCATCCCAGAACGAGTTTTGGCCATTGATCATGAGGCAGAGGCGTTCGGGGCCGTATGTGATTTCGGCGCAGACGGGATCGCAGTCGATTCCGCCCATTTGTTGGAAGAATGTGAATTGGCTGATCTCGGTTCCGTTGAGCCAGATTTCCCAGCCTACACCGGCGGCACCGGCGGCTTGGGATTCCCAGTCATCTTCGACGAGGCGGATATCGTTGCTTTTGGAATCGAAGCCGAGAGCATCGAGCGAGCCCATGTAGAGATCGACGATGTTTTCGGGGCTGGGCTTCATTAATACTTGATATTGAAAATAGCGCTGCGATCGTTGGGGATTGAGGGTGTAGCGTCCGTCAGCGGGCCGACGTGAAGCCTGCACGTAGGCGACGTTCCAGGGTTCGGGGCCGAGGGATCGGAGAGTGGTTGAAGGGTGCATTGTTCCGGCACCGACTTCGACATCGTAACTTTCCAAGATGGCGCATCCTTGGGCGGCCCAGTAGTCGTCCAGAGTTCGGATGAGATTTTGGAAGGTCATCATGATGGCTGGATTGGATGGTACCTAGCGAGAGCCGGGTGAGGGGTTATTGCAATGGGGCTCTCCTTTGATAAAGAGAGCCCCATTGCTTTTGCGTTAAATGGGATTCTTACATCCAATGGAAACCATCGTCACCCTTGAGGAGCTGCAGCTGATTGAGCTGGCCCAGGTGATACATGGAGTGAGCGAGTCCGTGAAGGATCATTTTGCCTTTGGTGGTTGGCATTCCCCAGGGAGCGGTGATGGGTGTATCGAGGTCGGCGACATCGGTTGCATCGATTGCGGCTTCGAGGTCGCGGCATCCTTTTGTGAACATTTCTCGGCTTTGATCTTTGGTTGTGATTTGTTCGAGGACAGCGTATCGAGGTTGCATATCAATTTCGACATCGGGATTGCTGAGTTTTTCGGCGATGACGGTTTGGAACAAACCAGCTTCGGCCATGTAGTTTGTGGCGGGGCGGGCCTTTCCGCCGGGGCAACAAGCGAAGTCTTCTTCGGGCGTTGCATCCATGTCTTTGTTGGCGAGGTGTTCGACTTCTTGAAGAAAGTCTTTGAGCATTTGTGTGTTGTTCATGTTAGTCAGTCCAGTGTAGGGTTTTGTCGCCGTTCAACATTTGAGTGAAGGCGAGTTGTCCGTCGTGATACATTGAGTGTCCGAGGGCGTGCATGATGTAATGCGCTTTTGTAATGGGCTCGTTCCATTGGGCCATAACCGTTTGGTTGAGGTCTTCTTCGGTCATTGATTCAATTGTTTTGCGGAGGTCTCGGAAGCCTTTTGTGACCATGATTGCGGCTTTGCGTTTTGAATCGACCTGCGTGAGTTCGGGATTTGGGCCGACTCCGATATGTCCGGTGGCTTCGGGGTCTTTGACATATTTGGCGGTGTAGGCATTGAATGCACCGACTTCTGTCATGTAGTTTGTGGCGGGTCGACAGGATTCTCCGGCGGTTTTTTCAAACAGTTCTTCGGATGTCGCTTCGACATCTTTTTGAACGAGGTATTCGACTTCGCCAAGGTAATCGAGGAGGAGTTGTTTGACGCTCATGAGTTTTGTTTCTCCCAGAGGGCTTCGAACTCGCCGACGAGACGATCGATGACTTCGAATCCGCCTTGCCAGAATTCTTTGGATTTGAGGTCTACGCCGAGGTGGGCCATGAGCTCTTGGGGTGTTTCGCTTCCGCCTCGCTCGAGAACGTCGATGTATTTATCGGCGAATTCGGGGCCAGCAACCTTGGCTTTTTCGTAGAGAGCGAGGGTGAGGAGTTCGCCGAAGGAGTACGCATAGACATAGAACGGTACGGCGAAGAAGTGACCGACATAGAGCCACCAGATTTTGTGTTGTTCGCCGAGTTTGACGCCGTTTCCGAACATTGCTTGGAGTTCCTCTTGCCAGTGATTTTGGAAGTCTTCGGTGCTGAGTTCGCCTTTGTCACGTCGGTGGTTGTGGCATCGTTGTTCGAATCGGAACATTGCGGATTGTCGGTGGACGCTGGCAAAAATTCCTTCGATTTTATCGGCATAGAGGGCGAGGGCATCTTGGGTGGATGCGTTTTTGACGAGGTCTTCGAAGACAAGGATTTCGGCGAAGATTGATGCAAGTTCTGCGAGGGGGAGCGTGCCGTGGAAGTTATAGAGATTTTGTTTTCGGCTGAGGCTGCTGTGGACTCCGTGACCGAGTTCGTGGGCGAGGGTTCCGACATCGGTGAGGTTGCCGAGGTAGGTCATGAGGATGACGGGGTGGGTGTCGGGGGTGTTATAGCTGCAGAAGGCTCCGCCGGTTTTTCCGGTTCGAGGCTCAGCGTCTATCCAATTTTTGTCAAAGAATTCTTCGGCACGTTGAGCTAAGGTTTTGTGGAATTGGTTGAACGACGTGATGACGATTTCTTTTGCTTTTGGCCACGCGATTTCTTCTTTTGATTCGAAGAGGGGCGCGTAGCGGTCGATGTGGGTGAGTTCATCGAGTTTCAGAATGTCTTTTTTGACATTGTAGTATCGCTCGACCACATCGGACCGCTCTTTGCAGAGTTGCATGACGAGGTCAACGGTTTCTTTGTCGAGCTCGTTGGCGAGGTGGCGGCTTTGTTCGGCGTATTCGAGGGTGCGGAGTCGGTCTTCGAGTTTTTTGTCGGCGAGGATTGTGTTGTAGGTGTAGGCGATGACTCTTTCGAGTTCTTTGAGCCCGGCGGTGAAGGAGTTGGCGGCAGCTTCTCTCACTCGGCGGTTGGGATCGCGGAGTTTATCGAGAACTTCCTCTTGGCTCAGTTCTTCGGTTTCGTTGGTTTCGGGGTCGGTGTAGCGGAATACGTGGTTGGCGGTGACTTCATCGTGGAGTCTCTGCCAGGCGCGGAGACCGGTGTTTGACGTTTCTTCGAGGAGGATTTCTTTTGATTCGTCGAGGGTGTAGGGGGTGTAAATTCGGACTTTATTGATGTGGTGGGCGTATTGATCGAGAACGGAATCTTTGAGAAGAGTGGTGATTTTTTCTTCGGGGATTTGTTGGAGTTCGAGGTCGAAGAACATCATTTTGATGCTGAGTTCGGATGACTTTTCGGTTTGCTCTTGCATGAACGCGCCGATTTTTGGATCGCTGGTGTCGCCAGCGAAAAGCAGGTGGGCGAATGTGATGGGTTTGCTAGCTTCGTTGCTGATGTCTTCGTAAGTCGCGAGAGCATCGGCGAGTTCGGCGGCGTTTAAATTGCTGAGGTTGCCTCGGTATTGGGTGGCAAATTTATCGGCTCGTTCGTGGGCGGTTTTCCAGGTTGTTTCGATTTTGGCGTCATCGATTCCTTTGAATAGGGCGCTGAGATCCCAAGTTATTCCGGCGGCAGTGGCGGGGGCAGTTGTGCTCATGATGTTTATCCTTATACCAATCTTAGAGGTTATCCCGTTAGCACGAGTGGATTCTCGGGTCGTTGGGCGGATTGGAGAATTTCTCGGGCATTGGCGAGTGCGGATGATCCGATTTCTTCTCCAGCGAGGAGGCGGGCGATGGCTTGAGGTCGATTTTCTTGACTGAGGGTTTGAAGTTGAGTTCGGGTTTGGTTTTTGGTCGTGGTTTTTTCGATTTCGATGTGGTGATCGGCGGCGGCGGCGACCTGCGCGAGATGGCTGATAACAATGACTTGGTTGTGGGTGCTGAGCTCTTGAAGTTTGCGGGCAGTGATGGCGGCGGCTCGACCGGAGAGGCCAGTATCGACTTCGTCGAAGATGAGAGTTTGGACGCCCTGGCTATCGGCGCAGGCGACTTTGATGGCGAGCATGACGCGGCTGAGTTCGCCGCCGGATGCGATTTTATGGAGAGGTTGGCTGGGTTCTCCGGGGTTGGCGGTGAATTGGAATTCGACGAATTCTTGGCCGGAGTCGTCGATTTCTTTGGGTTGGAACTGGAGGCTGAATTCGGCTTTGTCGAGAGCGAGCTCGCGAATGTGGGAGAGGGTTTGTTTTGCGAAATCTTTGGCCCTTTGATGGCGGAGGAGGGAGAGGGAGTTGGCGAGGGATTCGAGTTCTTGGGTTTGAACTTCGAGTTGCTGGGTGAGATTGGTGGCGTCTTGCGATTGGTTGAGGAGCTGGTCGAGTTCGGATTGTGCTTCGGTCAGGTAGTCCAGAATTTCTTCTTCACTTTCTCCATATTTCTTTTTGAGGCGGTTGATGAGGTCAAGGCGGGCGGCGGCGGTTTCGATGGCTTCGGGGTTGTAGTCGAGCGTTTCGACATAGTGGCGCATTTGGAATATGGATTCTTGAAGGGCGGATTCGGCGGTTTCGGCGAGTTCGAGAGTTGAGGCTAGTGTGGGGTCGAGGGCGGTGGCGTGGGCGAGTTCGCGGGCGGCAACGGAGAGGCGTTCGGAGGCGGAGTTTTCGGATTCGGAGAGGGAATCGATGAGGAGATTAAAGGTGTCGCCGAGCTTTTGGGCGTGGATAAGGCGATTGAGAATGGTTTTGACGGCTTCGGATTCGAGGGGTTTGAGGTCGGCTTCGATAATTTCAGAGATTTGGAATTCGAGGAGGTCGATGCGTTGGGCGCGATCGCGTTCGGAGGTCTGGAGAGATTTGATTTGCGATTTGAGGGCTTGGACTCGGGCGAGCTGGATTTGGAGTTCCGTTTTGAGAGTTTGGGCGGGTTCTCCGATCCATGTATCGAGGAGTTCGAGTTGCTTTTCGGGATTGAGGAGGTTGCGGTGGTCGTGTTGGCCGTGGAGGTCGGCGATGTGGGGGCTGAGGGAGCGGAGGATACCGACGGTGGTGGGTCGGCCGTTGATGCGGACGGTGGATCGGCCTTCCGCGGTGAGTTCCCGCTGGATGAGAAGTTGGTGGTCTTCGAGGTCGATTCCGAGGTCGTGGCAGGCTCGTTCTGCATGGGGATTGGTTTTGAGATCGACGAGGAGGGAGATGTGGGCTTTAAGGGCACCTTGGCGGACGAGGTGGGATTCGGCGCGGCCACCGAGGGCAAGAAGTAGGCTATCGATGAGGAGGGATTTACCGGCGCCGGTTTCGCCAGTGATGGCGGTGAGTCCGGTTTGGAGGGTGAGATCGGCCCGTGTGATGAGGGCGATGTTTTCGACGGTGAGGGATTGGATCATGGGCGTTCCTTTGTTTGTGGATCGTATGTCTACTATAGTGTATACGTCTTTTGCACGGGAATGCAAGGGGGATTTGAGAAATTATTCGGTGTCAGTCAAGATTTGCCTGCATGAACTAAGATCGTGTTTTAATATGCTAAGCAGGTGAGATTTTCATGCGTGACGAATTGTTGGACTGCTTTTTGATGGTTGATCGACTAATATTGGGTGAGGTGACATATGGGTGCGGCGAAGATTTCATATCCGTCTCGAACGAAACTCGGCGACATTTTTAAGGTCTTGGCGCAGGTTGAGACGGTGGACTTTTCACGGTTTCTTTTTGGCAATTGGAGGGCGGAGATTATCTCGGCAGAGTTGTTTGAGTTTATGGGGTCAGAAGATTTTTATATTTCATCGTTTCCGTTTTGTTTGCAATTGGAACTAGGTGTTAATGACACTGGACAAGCGAGGCGGTACTTTGAATGTACGGGTTATCAATTGCTTGGGTGGTCGAACTATTTGGTGGAGGAACATGATTTTAAAATCTCATTGATGGATGGTACGGGGGCTTTGATGCAGATTGAGTTTAGGGAAGATCAGGAGTGTTTCGTTAATTCTGATGATGATGAACTCCATTGGATTTTCGAGGAAATCGGGGAGCGGATCTGGAGTGGGCGGCATTTGAATACTTAGATGTGGGATTTGATTTATGATTTTTGAATATTTGATGTGGCTTTTGATTTACAGAATTCCGTACCCATTTTCATTTATTATTGTGTGGACTCTTGCAGCGGGGTTGGTGGCTGCCTTCTTGATGTCGGGATTAGGTGCCAAAAAGAGCGTTGTGACTAGAAATTGGTTTATGGTTTCATCGCTCTCGGCCGCAGTGTTGGCCCTGCCGCTATCAGTAGAATCCTTAGGGTCGATCTATTTTGTGTTGTTGAGTGTATGCATTTCATTGATGGTTGTTGCAGGTGTTTTTAATTTTCGTGCACAGGCAAAGGGAGTTGAGTTTCCATTCCGGGCGCATTTATTTTTTTGGGTAATGCCGATCTTGGTTTTGATGGCCGGTGCGAGGGCAACACTTGCATCAATGAGTATTTTTGGGAGCTAGTAAAAATCTTGCGAATATGCGTCTTGGATTTTGGGTCCGGGGTGGGGAGGGGGTTTGCAGGTAGAACGAGAGGGTATGTCACTCCCGATTGAAGAACTCACGCCGCGCCAGATTGTGGCGAAGCTAGACGAATATATTGTGGGTCAAGATGAGGCGAAGCGGGCGGTGGCGGTGGCGCTTCGGAATCGGTATCGACGCCAGCAATTGCCGGAAGATGAGCGCGCGGATATTATGCCGAAAAATATCTTGATGATTGGCCCGACAGGGGTGGGGAAGACGGAAATTGCCCGTCGATTAGCACAGTTGGCGCGTGCTCCATTTGTTAAGGTGGAAGCAACGAAATTTACGGAAGTGGGATACGTGGGACGCGACGTGGAATCGATGGTGCGTGATTTGGCGGCGAACGCGGTGCGGCTCGTTGAAGCGGAGATGGTCGCAGCGGTTCAGGGGCCAGCGCGGGAAGCAGCTCTTGACCAAATGGTTAATCTTTTGGATGATAAACCAGTGATTTATCCGACTCAGGTTTGGTTTGGTGGTGAGCAGATTGAGCAAGAAGCCGAAGCGGAGCCGCAAGAGACACAGGAAGAGCGCGAGGCTCGTCTTGCGAAGCTGAGAAAGGAAATTGAAGATGGCTTGCACGACGATAAGGTTGTGGAAGTTGAGTTTGAGGAAGCGCAGGGGAGTCAATTTTTGCAGGTGTTTACGCCGCAGGGGATGGAGGAGATGGGGCTGGATATGAACCAGTTGATGGGTCGGGGTGGGCCGAAGACATCTTATCGTCGGGCGCCGGTGAGGGATGCCTTGGAGGTTTTGACTCAGAACGAAGCGAAGCGACGGATTGATTCGGGTTCGATAGGGATGCTGGCGATTGAGCGGGCGGAGCAGACCGGGATTATTTTTATTGATGAGATTGATAAAGTCGCGATGCCGAGTGGTGGTCAGGGGCCGGATGTTAGTAGGGAAGGGGTTCAGCGCGACTTGCTGCCGATTATTGAGGGGTCGGTGGTGGCGACGAAATATGGGCCAGTGAATTCGGATCATATTTTGTTTATTGCGGCCGGTGCTTTTCATATGAGCAAACCGAGCGATTTGATTCCGGAATTGCAGGGTCGGTTGCCGATTCGGGTTCGGCTTGAGGCTTTGGCGGAGAAGGATTTTGTTCGGATTTTGAAGGAGCCGAAGAATGCTTTGACGAAGCAGTACATCAAGCTTTTGGGCGTTGACGGGGTGAAAGTTGAGTTTAGTGAGGACGCCTTGGATGAGGTTGCTCGTTATGCGACTTTGGTGAATGAGAAAGCGGGGAATATTGGGGCGCGTCGTTTGCATACTTTGCTGGAGCGGCTTTTGGAGGATTATCTTTATGATGCTCCGGATGTTGCGCCGCCGGTTTTGCGGGTGGATGCGGCGTTTGTTCGGGAGCAGTTGGAGCCGGTGGTGAAGGATTTGGCTCGGAATCAGGAATTGATTTAGAGATCTTCCAGCGTACAATTAGGAATGCAGAATTACCTTCCTCCCGACCGCCTTTACTATTGGGCATCGGAATTTTTGAGGATATGGGAGACAGTCCCCTTGCCTAATGACGAAGTCGATCAGGGTCTGGAGTTTTGGTCGCCATTGGGCTACGGACGTGATCCTCATCTTAGCGACGTTCCGCAAGAGGCATTTACACAAATTCTATTGGGGAAATATCAAGGGCTTGGTACAGAATCCGAGGAGTTGACTCTCACTTGGAATGCTTATCTGGAGGGGGCGGAATTTATTCGGAGTTTGCTCGGGCATGGAGAATATGGAATAAAAAGTTTGTTTGCAGTTGAGATGCTCTATTCCTCAGGCGTAGCGGGTTATGAACCGGCGTTTATGGCATTTAAGGCTTACTTGATTGAAGTGATTTCGACAACTGAGGATGAGTTTATGCGAACTCGACATACCGCGTATCTATCAAGGATGGAAGAGGTTGAAGCGAACCGTCAGTTCTAAACACACGATCAGCTCATTCTATTCGTGCGGAACCAAACGTTGATATGAATTCAATGGATGGTCGATTTATTCAAACGATCTTGTCGGTGATTTTGGCAACGGCGGTTTTGCGGGTGGATGCGGCGTTTGTTCGGGAGCAGTTGGAGCCGGTGGTGAAGGATTTGGCTCGGAATCAGGAACTGATTTAGGGTAGCGGTTCTTTAGGGGGGGACTGTTGATTGGTGGTTCTTGAGATTGCTTTTTAGTTCTGACAACCCCTCACGATTCCTTCGTTGAATTCAGCGATAATTTTCAGCTTAAGCAATTGCGCCCTGGGAACGGGGGATGGGTCCCCGACTTCTCGGGGATGACGAAGGTAGGGAATTGTTCATTGTTTTCAGTTTGTAGATATTGGAAGATGGAATCCGCCCCAAGGGCGGAATGATGGTGGGACAATCCTGCGGATTGTTTTTTTTTCTGTCAACCCCTCCCGATTCCTTCGGAATCACCCTCCCCGATTCCCCGCCTTCGCGAGGACGGGCCCCGGTGAGGGGGTTACAAGTGGCTCGTAGGGAGATTTGTAATCAATTCTGAAATGAAACTAATTGGACAATCTTTTGGATTGCTTTTTGTATCTGAGGACTGGGCCCCGTTCTACAACGGGGTGACTAGGGAGAGAATTAGTGTTTCCCGGAGTTGCCTTGGGCAATTCCGGGGCATTGGGATTTGTAGTAGGAGATTTCTCGGAATTATCGTGCGAAGAGGGAAGGTTGTCTGAGTTCCCGGCTGCCCGAGAATGACGTGCGTGGGAGTTGGTTATTCCCTGCCTGTTGCGAAGCAAAAGGCAGGGGCACTTATAGGTGGTAGTGGTTGTAGAATGGATTCCGCCCTTACTCCCCGCTTCCTGCCTTCGCAGGTGTATCACGTAGGTAGCGGGTTTGCATTCCCGGCTATTGCTAGCCGGGGCACGTATTGTCGGGGAATGTTGGGGGATGGATTCCGCCTCAAGGGCGGAATGACGAAGGGAAGACGTTGCACGGGCAAGCGCTTAGATGATGACGAGGGTAGGCAGAGAATGGGGAACAAACGGGCACGGGTGGGTAGTCTTTGAAATATGTTGCGGCGTGGGTTTACGTTGATTGAGTTGCTTGTGGTGATTGCGATCATTGCGATATTGGCGGCGATTTTGTTCCCGGTTTTTGCCCAGGCGAAAGTTGCGGCGAAAGGGGCGGCTTCATTGAGTAATTTGAAACAAATTGGAACGGGGCATGCGCTTTATTCGGCGGATTATGATGATATGGCGGTTTTGGTTGGGCGGATGGATCCTTCGGCTCCGGTGAGTACGAATGGGGACTTTCATTATGCTTGGCCGAGTTTGCTGATGCCTTATATCAAGTCATCGCAAATGTTTCAGGATCCCTTGACGGCAGCGGAAGGGAGTTTTCAGGGTCAGCCGGTTCAGGTTGCACATCAATATTTGACGCAATATGGGTATGTGTATACGATTTGGTCGCCGCGCAGTGAATTGGGGGCGACGGGGACGACCAATCCGATTTCGATGACAGCGCCGGCGGAGGTTGCGGAAACGGTGATGTTTGTTTCAAAGAAAGATCGGGCGGGGAATCCGGATTGGCATGATTTGGGGACGCCAATTTGGGGGGCAAATTTGGTGAATCCGCCGGACTGTTCGGCGGTTGTGTGTTTTCCGGTGGCGCGGTGGGGGAGTGATTCGCCGAGTTATGCGGGTCAGACTTTTGAAAATGGAGGGTTCACGGGTGGGGTTGCTTTTAGGAAAACGAGGAAGGCGAGCGTGGTTTGGGGCGATACGCATGCGAATTATCGGAGTGCGGATCAGATGGCGGTGGGGACGAATTGGAGTTTGACGACGCCTTCGGGATCACTTGCGGTGACGGATTTGAGTCGTTATTTGTGGGATGTGAATTGAAGTGTTTACGATTCATTCAACCTCAAGGGTGTTGTGAGAGTAAGTATTTTAATGAGGGCAAAATTTTCTTGGCTTGTCTTGGTGTTTCTTTTTTTAACCTGCGAGTTGTGTCTTTTGGGATGCGAAGAACCGCATCGAGATGGGGAGGGCTACTATGGAAATGCCACCCAAAAGAATGATTTGTGTTGGCGGATATCTCCGATCAGTCAATTGGATGATCAAACAGTAAACAGTGAGCAGATAAAAGAGTTTGTCGCGGATTTCATTTTTGTAGAGAATTCGAAGCCATACCAGATGGTGAAACTAAATGGGGTTAGAGTTGATGATGGCGCGGAGTGCGAACCGAACTGTAAGTTTCCTGTGTTTGAGATAAATCGATCTCGATTTTCGTTGTGGCTACTTGATAAAGGAACGTTGGAGAAGTCGCCAGATTCTCTGGTCGGACAAGCGTTCTCGGCAGCAAAAGGTTCTCGAACAGTTGAAAAAGTGGTTCTTGAAAATGGGACGCTATGGCTATTTTCTCCAGGCAAGAAAAGTCGCGATCTTCTGGGCTTGGTTAATCTTGGTTTTGGTGAAGTTATCGTAGATGGGGAAATTGAAGTTGATGGCAGTTCGAAGGATGATCCTGAATTGCTATGGCTCCTGAATACTCTCGACGAAGCAGTAATTTCGCAATAAGAAAACTATCGTGCAAAAATCCCCGGCTGACTTGACGTCGCCGGGGATTCGCTTGTATCGTCGCTAGCTGTTGTTCTTTCGACGTCGGCGCGCAATGAGTGCGGCACCGGCGGCGAGGGTGAATTGGATACTGACGAAGCCATCGGGATGCGTTGCGTTGACAGATGTGAGTCGTTATTTATTGGATGTGAATTAAATTGCGATCGGAGAATTTATGAATAGGGTTTTGTATTTTTTTGTTTCAATTGCTGATTGCGCGTGAGAATTGGTCGCGAATTGTGGGGCGGCTGGTGAGGATGAACGTGTAGATTCCGAGGGCGAGGCCGAGCGGCTGGGCTAAGCAGTTTAGAGCAGCGGTGACTTGGATGAGAGTGAGGTTTCGGCGGTGTTTTAGTGCATCTTCGGTCTTGAAGTTGAGGATGCAAAGAGTGATGGCTAGTGCGATAACGGCACCACCAGCAAGCATGAAAATAGCACCGAAAAAGAATGGCGGCATATCGTCTGATTGGAGTTGGGAAGGACTCACCATAAACCAGAATCCGAACAGAAAGTGAGGAAGTCCGCAGAGTGATCCCACACCGGCTAAGTAAGCAAAAATGCGATGAAAGAGGGCGAGCCGGTTGATATCTTCGGCATCGATTTGAGTTTGTCTTTCGGGTTCGAGCATTGTTATCGGGCGGGGACTCGATAGGTGTTGCCCGAGATTTCGAGTTTGAGGTCGTTGGCGTTGACGGCTTTTGCGGATGCATCGGCGGCGGCGACAACGGCTTTGTCTTTGAGTTTGGGGGGAATGCAGTAGAGCATGATGGTTGACGGGAGGTTGCCGATTTCGGATGCTTTTTTGGCGGCGAGATTGGGGTTGCCTTGGGTTGGGGTTTCGAGGATGTCCCAGCCAGTTCCGTAGTCGGAGAGATAGGGCAAGAGTGATTCTTTGAGGGAGGCAGAATCGGCCATGGTTGGCGGGAAATAATCGTCGAAGTCGGCTTGATAAATTGCCATGGATGTTGCGCTCTGTTTGATGTTGCTGAGGGCTTGAGTTTTTTGAGCGGCAATTTTGGCTTGAGAAAACACGGGGAATAGGATTGCGGCAAAGATTGGGATGATGAGGCAGGCACCAGCGACGATGACGATTGCGATGATGAGTCCCACGTTCGATTTTTGTTGGGGTGGAAATGGGTTCTGTTGATGGTATTGGGGATTATTTTGCGGGGGCGGGGGGATGCTGCTCATTTGTCGCGTTCTTATTTTATGTTATTTTTGATTAGTCGATTGGAATAATCCTTTTTACAATGATAGTTCCGTTGAGATCACAACGGATTGTCCATTTTGGATTGAACTCTGTCGGACGTAGTGAAAACAGGATCGTTTCTGGCCGGAACTTTATTTCAGAAAGCTTTTTTCCTGAGACCTTTACGTTGCCAGTCGGAAGTGGTTTCGCCGCAGGTTGGTTTGTTGGCATAAAGGGCCTCAACTTCTGTGCGAATCTCTCCTTGACACCCATATCGAATGGAAGGAAACCATCATTTGCTTCGGTGTAGAGAAGAATTGCCGAGTAGATGTTTTTAGCTTTCTTTTTCAGGTTTTCTTGGCGAGTTTTTTCTCTTGCTTCAAAGGATGTCGGGGCAAGAATTCCAAACACTGTAAGAATCAATACAATCACTATGACAGAACCAATGTAGCTTGACTTTCGTGGTTTTAGATCCTTAGGAACTTGGTTGGATTGCATTCCGATATGCATATTTTACGGCAATTATCAGCTTCGGTAGATATTCGTCTGTTAGGGACCGCTTTGAGCGCGCTGGTATTCTGCCTTGAACTGAAATGAGCTTTAATCAACGCACAATTTTCTGTGGTGAGCTCCGCGCGGAGCATGTCGGTCAGACCGTTACGGTGAACGGATGGGCGAATAAGGTGCGTGACTTAGGAGGGTTGTTATTTGTTGATGTCCGGGATCGCAGTGGAGTGATCCAAGTTATTTTCCCGGAGAATACGAAAGCCGAGATTCGGAGCGAGACGGTTTTGAGCGTGACGGGGGAGATTCGCATGCGCGACGAAGCGAATCGGAACGCGAATCAGTTGACGGGGGATGTTGAACTGGCGGTTTCGAGCTTTGAGATTTTGAATCAGTGCGGGACATTGCCTTTTCCGGTAAGCGACGAGAAGTTGATGGAAAAAGTCAATGAAGAACTGAGGGTTAAGCACCGCTATATTGACCTTCGTCGGCCGATCATGTTGAAGAAAATGCAGCTTCGGGCGGCAGCAGTTAAGAAGATCCGTAACTATATGGATGATCAAGGGTTTACGGAGGTGGAAACGCCGATTATTACGAAATCGACGCCGGAAGGGGCACGCGACTACTTGGTGCCGTATCGGTTGGAACCGGGTGAGTTTTATGCGTTGCCGCAATCGCCGCAGCAGTACAAGCAGCTTTTGATGGTTGGGGGGATTGAGCGGTATTACCAGATTGCAAAATGCTTCCGAGATGAGTCTCAGCGGGCCGACCGGCAGCCTGAGTTCACCCAGCTTGACGTTGAGATGAGCTTTGTTAAACAAGAAGATATTTTGAGCTTGATTGAGGGGATGACGAAATCGGTTGTCAATGAATTGATTGCCGAGTTTGACCTAGGTATTGAACCACTTGGAGAGTTTCCGGTTTTGACTCATGCTGAATCGTTCCGACTTTATGGGAATGATAAGCCAGATTTGCGGTTTGGACTCGAGATTTTTGATGCGGGGTCGATCGTGGCGGGCTCAGCGTTTTCGGTGTTTAAATCGACTGTGGAGAGCGGTGGATTTGTGCGGGGGATTCGGTATCCGGGTGGGGCTTCGCTGAGTCGCAAGCAGATTACGGAGTTGGAGGACGAAGTTATGCGCTTTGGCGCGAAGGGTCTGGCTAACTTTGCCTTGATTGAAGCGTCGGAGGATGTTGAGGGATCGCGGCTGCTTGACAACGGGATGCGGATCAAGGGCGGGATTAGTAAGTTTCTTTCGGCGACGGAGGTTTCAGCTTTGGTTGAGCTTTCGGGTGCGGAAGTTGGGGACTTGTTGCTGTTTGTGGCAGATAGCTGGTCGGTTTCTTGCGAAGCTTTGAGTCGGTTGCGATTGCGAGTGGGGACGGATTGTGGTTTGCGCGATCCGAAGAAAATGGCGTTCGGCTTTGTGGTTGACTTTCCGCTGGTTGAGTGGAACGAGGATGAGCAGCGATGGGATCCGAGTCACCACCCATTTACTTCGCCGAAGGCGGAGGATATTGGATTTTTGACGACGGATACGGGCCGGGTTCGGGCGGACTGCTATGACATTGTTTGTAATGGCTATGAGTGGGGCAGCGGTTCGATTCGGATTCACAATCCTGAGTTGCAGGCGCAGATTTTCACTTTGATTGGTGTTTCGGAAGAAGCTCAGCAGGAGCGGTTTGGACATATTTTGGAAGCGTTCAAGATGGGCGCTCCACCGCATGGTGGAATTGCAACGGGGATTGACCGGTTGGTCATGCTGTTGATGAATGAAGAGAACATTCGCGAAGTCATTGCTTTTCCGAAGATGGGGAATGGTTATGATCCGATGATGGATGCGCCTTCGGCGGTGGATGATGCTCAGTGGTCCGAGATGGGGCTGATGATGGCTCCGCGGGCGGATAAGAAGTAGCGGGTTGGACAATCGTGCGGATTGCTGAGTTCTTTTTTGTCCACCCCTCCCGATTCCTTCGGAATCACTTGCGGGGCAGGTTCTGGAAGAATTACTCTGCTGTTGTTTGTGCCCCTCCCTTAATCCCTCCCCGAAGGGGCGGGAGATTGAACGACAATCCTGCGGATTGCTTTTCTTAGAATAGTCCGACCGTTACCGGTCGGAGCACCCGAATTGGTAACAGGTTGATATCTCGACCCTAAAGGGTCGGGCCACCCGGAGTTCTCCAACGGGGGTGACGAGAGTGGGGTTTGGTTTTTCCACTGGTTACACCAGTGCCACCCGGGATATGTTGATGTTGGGGGATGGATTCCGCCCCTGCCTTCGCAGGGGCAGGCTCTCTAGGGCGGAATGACGGGAGGACAATCCTGCGGATTGCTAAGTTCTTTTTGTCAACCCCTCCCGGCCATTTCGTGTCCACCCTCCCCGATTCCCCGCCTTCGCGAGGACAGGCCCCGGTGAGGGGGTTGTTTGCGTTGAGTAGCTCGTTTGAGGATAGTCCGACCGTTACCGGTCGGAGCACCCGAATTGGTAGTAGGTTGATATCCCGACCCTGAAGGGTCGGGCCACCCGGATTTCTACATCTGGGATGACAAGGGAGGGGGTTGGCCTTTACACTGGTTACACCAGTGCCATGCAATGTTTGTGGAAGTTGGGGGATGGATTCCACCTCGAGGGCGGAGTGACGAAGGACAATCCTGCGGATTGCATTTGTTTTTTGAGGACTGGGCCCCGGCCTGCGCTCGGGGTGACTAAGGAGGGGGTTTGTGGTTCCCGGAGTTGCCTTGGGCAATTCCGGGGAATGGAGGTTGCTTTAATGCCAAGGAGGAGTTCTGCAATCCCGGCTATTGCTAGCCGGGCCACGCAATGTTTGTGGAAGTTGGGGGATGGATTCCGCCCCAAGGGCGGAATGACGGGAGGACAATCCTGCGGATTACTTTCTTCTTGAGGACTGGGCCCCGGCCTGCGCTCGGGGTGACTAAAGAGGGGGTTTGTGGTTCCCGGAGTTGCCTTTGACAATTCCGGGGCAGGCTCATTAGGGCGGAGTGGCAGATTAGGGTCACTCTTTGCTGTTTCGGATTATCTTAAAGTTTTTCGATGTAGATGTTGCCGCTGGAGTCGGTGCCGCCATCGGGGCGGACGGTTGCGGAGAGGCGGACGGATGCGCCGGCGGGGATTGGCAGGTCTTTGAAGTTGTATTGGTTGCCTTTATGAGATCCGCCGGTTTGTCCGTCGTGAATGTCTTCGGCGACTTTTTGATCGTTGACCCAGATTTCTGCGGATTTGATATCGAGTCGGTGAGAGCCGCCCGTGTACATGAATGTGATTCGGTAGCTACCGGATGATTTGATTGTGTTTGAGACATCCCAGGAGAGGGATTTCCACTCCGAAGAGAGGTTGGTTGGCGACCATGTGTGCACGGAGTAATCGGTGGCTTTTGGGGTGCGGTAGTTGATTTTTGCGTGTTTGAGCCGGTCGAGGTGGGGGGTGAGCCGGGTCATGAAGTCGTTGAAATTCCGGCTGGATTGGGGAGTCCAACCGATTTCGGCGACGGCGCATGCACGGGGATAAGCCATGTATTCGCGGTGGTCATAGGTTTTCATGTACTCGGTCCAGATGTTGCCTTGAACTCCGAGAATGTGTTTTTCGTTGCCGGGTTTGATTCCGGCGACGGTGGGGTCGAATGAATAGACTTTGTTGAGGGGGACGAATCCACCGATGGCATCGGGTTCTTCGGCGGGTTGACCTTGGTAGTAGTCGAGGTAGAGGTAGCCGGTGGGGGTCATTACGACGTCTTGGCCGAGATTAGCGGCGGTGAGCCCGCCGCTGGTGCCACGCCAGCTCATGACGGCTGATCGTTTGGGGAGTCCGCCTTCGAGGATTTCATCCCATCCGATGAGGCGACGTCCGTTTTGGTGAAGGTGATCTTCCATTTGTTGAATGAACCAGGATTGCAGTTCGTGTTCATCTTTATGTCCGCGCTCTTTCATGCGTTGCTGTTCGGCGGGGTCGTTTTCCCACTGAGTTTTTGGGCATTCGTCCCCGCCGATGTGGATGAATTCGCTGGGGAAGATATCCATGACTTCGCTGAGAACGTCGCGGCAGAATTGGACGGTTTTTTCGGAAGTGTTGAGAACGCGGGACTCGACGCCCCATCGGGGGAAGACTTCGGCGGGTTTGCCGTCACCGAGTTCGGGGTAGGCGGCGATTGCGGCGATCATGTGACCGGGCATATCGATTTCGGGGACGATGGTGATGTGGCGGGCTTTGGCGTAGGCGACGACTTCGCGGAGCTCGGCTTGGGTATAGAAACCGCCGTGGGGGATGCCGTCATATTCGTTTGTGTTGTGGCCGATGACGGTGTGTTTGCGCATTGAGCCGACTTCGGTCAGACGTGGATATTTTTTGATTTCGACGCGCCAGCCTTGATCGTCCGTGAGGTGGAGGTGAAACGTGTTGATTTTGTGAATGGCAAGAGCGTCGATGAATTTGAGAAGTTCGTTTTTGGTGGAGAAGTGGCGGGCAACATCAAGCATGATTCCGCGCCATTTGAATCGGGGGGTGTCGCTGATGGAGACGCAAGGGATTTGCCAGACTTCGGACTGGGGCGTTGTTGCGTAGATTGATGTGGGGAGGAGCTGGCGAAGTGATTGGATTCCGTAGAACAAGCCGGCTTCAGTAGCAGCGGTGATGGTGAGTTCTTGCGGCGTGGCGTGGAGTTGGTAGCCTTCGGGGTGAAGCTTGAGGTGAGAGTTGAGTTCGAGAGTTATGCTGTTGTCGGGCTTCGGGTTGGTATCGAATGAGTAGCCGGTTGCAGGGGTGAGGTATCGCTTGAGGGCTTTTGCAGCTTCTTTGCTGCTGTGGTTGGTGATCGTGGTTTGGGAATTGATCGTGAATGTTCCGGCTTGGACTTCTATGGATTGAGGTTGGGGGATGATGGAAATCTTTGTTTGAGGGATTATGGCGAGTGCGGCAACGAGAGGCATGAACATTGGAATTAGAAGGATGATGACTGATTTTCGTGGTGCTTTGGCAAGGAAAAAGATTGAACTTCAATCAATTTGTGGGTAATTTGTTGGGGTTATGAAGTTGAGTCGTCGGTTGGGTTTTGGCGCAGGCGTTTTGGTTTTGGCGGGCGCGCTGGTTTTGGGGATTAGTGGATGCGGGAATTCTGGTGGGGCG
>Ga0075012_10002153_pt1 | contig 19496 bp, 17 predicted proteins | sample All_14_2_FD_71474 | JGI IMG/M metagenome (GOLD analysis project Ga0075012, IMG submission 71474) | Freshwater microbial communities in response to fracking from Pennsylvania, USA - Allegheny Zone_MetaG_DW_15 | ecosystem: Environmental > Aquatic > Deep subsurface > Groundwater > Drilled... | reverse complement strand
GGTGGGTGTAGGGCGCGGTGAAGCCGAGCGCGACTCCATCAGCGACGAAGCCTGCGGCCCGCCCCATGAGCACCCGGACACAGGGTCGGCAAAGGCGAAGGTAGGGGCTGGCACCCTGCTGGAGGCGGCGCTGACGAGAGGGAACCTGCAAGCGGCGTGGAAGCGCGTGAAGGCCAACAAGGGGGCAGCAGGTGTGGACGGGCTCGACATTGAGCAGACGTGCGACTTGTTGCGAACGAGTTGGCCGCAGACGCGCCAAGCGTTGCTGGCGGGGAAGTACCGGCCCCAGCCGGTACGAAGGGTGATGATCCCGAAGCCGGAGGGGAGCCAGCGCGAGCTGGGCATCCCCACGGTGCTGGATCGGCTGATCCAGCAGGCACTGCTGCAGGTGCTGCAACCCCTGATCGATCCTACCTTTAGCGAACACAGCCACGGGTTCCGGCCCGGGCGACGGGCGCACGATGCGGTGAAGGCCGCGCGGGCGTACGTGCAAACGGGCAAGCGCGTGGTGGTGGACGTGGACCTGGCCAAGTTCTTCGACCGGGTCAACCACGACATTCTGATCGACAGGCTGCAAAGGCGCATTGACGATGCTGGAGTAATCCGGCTGGTGCGGGCGTACTTGAACGCCGGGATCATGGATGGCGGGGTGGTGGTCGAGCGCCACCTGGGCACGCCGCAAGGCGGGCCGCTGTCGCCGCTGCTGGCCAATGTGCTGCTGGACGAAGTGGACAAGGCACTGGAGGCGCGGGGTTACGGCTTCGCGCGCTATGCCGACGACTGCAACGTCTATGTGAGCAGCATGAAGGCCGGGCAGAGGGTGATGGCGCTGCTCAGGAAGCAGTACGCCGGGCTGAGACTTCAGATCAACGAAGCCAAGAGCGCGGTGGGCAGTGCCTTGGGGCGCAAGTTTCTGGGCTACGAGCTGTGGGTGGCCAAGGGTCGGGAAGTCAAGTGTGCGGTGGCGCAGAAGCCACTGCTGGACTTCAAGGCCCGCATCCGGCAACTCACACGCCGCTCGGGCGGGCGCAGCATGGAGCAAGTGGTGCAGCGGCTGCGGCCTTACATGCTGGGCTGGAAGGCGTACTTCGGGCTGGCGCAAACGCCCAAGGTCTGGCGCAAGCTGGACGAATGGCTGCGTCACCGTCTGAGAGCGATCCAGCTCAAGCACTGGAAGCGGCCGGCGACGATGTACCGCGAACTCAAGGCGCTTGGGGCGGGGGAAACCGTTGCAAGACGGGTGGCGGCTAACAGCCGCCGCTGGTGGCGCAACAGTGATCGCCTGCTCAAGACGGTGTTGACCATCGCCTACTTCGACAAGCTGTGCGTCCCCCGACTCTCATGACCTCAAGCGCTCGAACCGCCCGGTGCGGACCCGCATGCCGGGTGGTGTGGGAGGGGCCCGGTCGATAGTGACCGGCCCCTATCCCGATTTCGCTCAGACTGTGTTCAGCCTGGGCTCGCATGGCCCGGTGCCTGTGGACGACGAATGCCGCATGGCTTCACGCTTCGACCTTTGATAAAGGACGCCTCCCCCGCCGCCGCTTCGATCTGACTTCAACCTTCGGAGGACTGCATCATGGATGCTCATGCACACACCTGGCCCATTTGGACCGTGGCCCTGTTGTCGCTATCTGCCTACCTCTGGATGTCTGAGTTGCCGATGCTGCCGGGTGCCTTGTGGCTGCTGGGCCATGGCTGATGCCGTGCGCATGGGCTGACAGCGAGCGGGCGGCTGACACACCCCACCAAACCGCTGGTTTTGAGGGGGCCACTCCCCAAACAGGAGGAGTGTGCTGGCACGGTGCGCACTGCCACACTGGTGTCGTCACTTTCTAGCATCCTTGCGAGCAGCATTGCGGAGGACCCCATGAGCCAAGACACCATGCATCCCTTGACGCAACAGTGGCGCGGCCGCTTGCGGGTTCTGCAAGGCTGGGTGTTGCGTGATCGCCAGCGGGTGTTGCAGGGCCGCTGTGACCTGCTGCTGGGCCAGATCAGCCAGCTCCAGCGGCGCGTGAGTGCTTCGGCACCGGCTGAGCTACCGGTCGCCCACCTGACCTCCTGAGTGAGTGTGGGGTCGGGCTGAGCGGTTGCCGCGTGCCCCAACGCACCCATCAATTTGGCCACGATGTGACCGGCGCTACGCGACCGCCATATGGCCGCAGGAGCGGTGAGGTCTGCCCCGATGCCCGCCCAAGGGGCCTGTGCTGCAGGGGTTGCTGCTCGCGAACGCCCTGCCAGCTATGATCGTCAGCTTGCCCAGGCGCAGCTGCAACGGCCTGAAAACCGGCCGCCGATGCTGCTGCCCTGTCCTCTCCTGCGATCCCCTGCGCCCCCATGTCCTCCGGCTTTGTTCCTGCGCCCATCCATCCGCTCATCAGCGTGCGGGGAGCCCGCACTCACAACCTGCGCAACATCGACCTGGACATCCCCAAGCACGCGCTGGTGGTGATCACAGGGCTGTCGGGTTCGGGCAAGTCGAGCCTGGCGTTCGACACGCTGTATGCCGAAGGGCAGCGCCGCTACGTTGAAAGCCTGTCGGCCTACGCCCGGCAGTTCCTGCAGTTGATGGACAAGCCCGATGTCGACGTGATCGAGGGCCTGGCCCCGGCCATCAGCATCGAGCAGAAAGCCACGAGCCACAACCCACGTTCCACCGTGGGCACCATCACTGAGATCCACGACTACCTGCGCTTGCTCTACGCCCGTGCGGGCACGCCGTTCTGCCCTGACCACCGCCTGCCCCTGGAGGCGCAGAACGTGAGCCAGATGGTGGATGCCGTGCTGGCCCTGCCTGAAGACACCAAGCTGATGGTGCTGGCCCCGGTGGTGCGCGATCGCAAGGGCGAGTTCACCGAGCTGTTCGCCGACATGCAGGCGCGCGGCTATGTGCGCTTTCGGGTCGACGGCCAGGTGGTCGAGGCCACCGAGCTGCCCAAGCTGAAGAAGACCGAGAAGCACGACATCGACGTGGTGGTCGACCGCCTCAAGGTGCGCCCGGACATCCAGCAACGCCTGGCTGAAAGCTTCGAGGCCGCCCTGCGCATTGCCGAAGGCCGCGCCGTGGCGCTGGAGATGGACACCGCCAGCGAACACCTCTACTCGAACAAGTTTGCGTGTCCGGTGTGCAGCTACTCGCTGCCCGAGCTGGAGCCGCGGCTGTTTTCGTTCAACTCGCCGGTGGGCGCCTGCCCGTCGTGCGATGGCCTGGGCCAGGTCACGGTATTCGACCCAGCCCGGGTGGTGGCCTTCCCCAGCCTGAGCCTGGCCGCCGGTGCCATCAAGGGCTGGGACCGCCGCAACGCCTACACCCACTCGCTGCTGGAAAGCGTGGCCAAGCACTATGGCTTCAAGACCGAGCAGGCCTGGGAGGAGCTCACGCCCGCGCAACAACACGCGGTGCTGCATGGCTCGGGCGACGACGAGATTGCCTTCACCTACGAAGCCGAGACGGCTTCGGGCAAGAAGCGCAGCGTCAAACGCTCGCACCCGTTTGAAGGCGTGATCCCCAACTTCGAGCGCCGCTACCGCGAGACCGATTCGGTGGCCGTGCGGGAAGACCTGGCCCGCTACCAGGCCAACAAGCCCTGCGCGCAGTGCGCCGGCTCACGCCTGCGGCGCGAGGCACGCCACGTGTTCCTGCCGTTGCTCGCGGGTGAAACCTCGCAGAAGGCCGGCAAGCCGATCTACGAGGTGGAACACGCCACGCTGGCCGACTGCCTGCGCTACTTCGAAGGCATCCAGCTCACCGGCGCCAAGGCCGACATCGCCGACAAGGTGATCCGCGAGATCCGCGCCCGCCTGCGCTTCCTGAACGACGTGGGCCTCTCGTACCTCAGCCTCGATCGCAGTGCCGACACGCTGTCGGGCGGCGAGGCGCAACGCATCCGCCTGGCCAGCCAGATCGGCTCGGGCCTGACGGGCGTGATGTACGTGCTCGACGAGCCCAGCATCGGCCTGCACCAGCGCGACAACGAGCGCCTCATCGGCACCCTCAAGCACCTGCGCGACCTGGGCAATAGCGTGCTGGTGGTCGAGCATGACGAAGACATGATCCGCACCGCCGATCACGTGATCGACATGGGCCCGGGCGCCGGCGTGCATGGCGGCCGGGTGATGGCCCAGGGCACGCCCGACGAAGTGGCCGCCAACCCCGAATCGCTCACCGGCCGCTACCTGGCGCACACGCTGAAGATTGACGTGCCCAAGGAGCGCCACAGCCTGGCCGCCCAGCAGAAGGCGGGGCACGAGCCGCAGGTGCTGCGCATCGTCAACGCCCGCGGCAACAACTTGAAGGGCGTCACCGTCGAGATCCCGGTGGGCCTGTTCACCTGCGTCACCGGCGTGTCGGGCTCGGGCAAGAGCACGCTGGTGAACGACACGCTCTACACCGCCGTGGCCAAGAAGCTGTACCAGAGCCATGCCGAGCCAGCGCCGCATGACGAGATCGAAGGCCTGGAAGTGTTCGACAAGGTGATTGCGGTCGACCAAAGCCCGATCGGCCGCACGCCGCGCTCCAACCCGGCCACCTACACGGGCCTGTTCACGCCGATCCGCGAGCTGTTCGCCGAGGTGCCCGCCGCGCGTGAGCGCGGCTACGGCCCGGGCCGCTTCAGCTTCAACGTGGCTGGCGGGCGCTGCGAAGCCTGCCAGGGCGACGGCGTGCTGAAGGTGGAGATGCACTTCCTGCCCGACGTGTACGTGCCCTGCGACGTGTGCCACGGCCAGCGCTACAACCGCGAGACGCTGCAGATCCTCTACAAGGGCCGCAACATCGCCGAGGTGCTGGGCCTGACGGTGGAGGTGGCGCGGGACTTCTTCAGCGCCGTGCCCACGCTGTCACGCAAGCTGCAGACGCTGATGGACGTGGGCCTGGGCTACATCAAGCTGGGCCAGAGCGCCACGACGCTGTCGGGTGGCGAGGCCCAGCGCGTGAAGCTGGCACTGGAGCTGAGCAAGCGCGACACCGGCCGCACGCTCTACATCCTCGATGAGCCCACCACCGGCCTACACTTCCACGACATCGACCTGCTGCTGGGCGTGCTGCACCAGCTGCGTGATGCCGGTAACACCATTGTCGTGATCGAGCACAACCTGGACGTCATCAAGACGGCCGACTGGCTGATCGACATGGGCCCAGAAGGCGGCGGTGGCGGCGGCCGGCTGGTGCTGGCGGGCACGCCGGAGCAGCTGGCTGACTGCGCCGACAGCCACACGGGCCGCTTCCTGAAGCCGTTGCTGGCGGTGGGCTGAGCCTGGGCAGCGCTCAGTCGGTGAACAGGCGCACGCAATCGCGTCCGCCGTTTTTGGCCTCGTAGAGCGCGCGGTCGGCGCGTTCCATCAGGTCAGTCGCGCTCACGCCCACCTGCCAGTTGGCCACGCCGAGCGAGAGGCTCACGCGGGTCTGGGTGTCGGTCTGGCCGTGGCGGCGGATGCGGCTGGCGCCCACGGTGTGGCGGATCTTCTCGGCCAGCACTTGTGCGGCCTGCAGCGAGGTGGACGGCAGCAGCAGCGCAAATTCCTCGCCGCCGATGCGCGCGGCCATGGCGTTGTCGGGCAGCTGGTTCTTCAGCACCTGGGCCACGGCGCGGATCACCTGGTCGCCAAAGCCATGGCCGAAGCGGTCATTGATGCGCTTGAAGTGGTCGATGTCGGCCAGCACCAGGCAGGGCGGGGCGCCGGTGGCGCCGTGTTCGGATTGGGCGATGCACACCGCCAGCCGCTGCTCGAAGGCGCGGCGATTGGCCAGGCCGGTGAGGGCGTCCTGCAATGATTCGCGGCGGGTGCGGTCCACCTCGTCGCGCAGGTCCTTGATTTCAGACTGGCTCTCGGCCAGGCGCTTTTGCAGCTGCTCGATGGCGCGCTGCATGTCGTGCGTGGTGTCCAGCAGTTCCACCAGCACTGGGCTCGGGGTGGGGGTGGACAGCTCGGCTGACAACCGCGTCAACGTGGCGCCGTAGCGGGCGGTTTCGTTGACGGCCAGCGTGGCCGATTCGGACATGCCGTGCAGCACGCGGTCCACGCCGTCCGTCATTTTCTGCGCGGCTTCGGGGTCGCTCTCGACCACGTGCTTCCAGAACAGGCCCTGGGTGCGGGCTTCGTCCAGCAGGCCGCCGGCATCATGCAGTTGGCGGTCGACGGCCAGCCGCAGGTTGGGGTTGTCGCCGCTGACGTAGCCGTACCAGACCGCATAGCTGATCGGGTGCAGGCCGGCGGCCTGCTTGGTCATCAGGGGCAACGCGAGCCGGAAATACTCGGTGCTTCGCTCAATGCTGTGCTGGTACTTCAACAAGGGGACTACTCGGTGCGGGCTACTACAGGGGTGTCATCGGCTGCCCGGGCACAGGCTGAATGCCTGCAGGCGCCGAGACTGATAGGAATGGCAAATCGTACCGAGATCGGGGCAAACCCGGATGTCGATGATCTGGCGCAAATGCCGCTTGCGGCAGCCCGTCACGCGCGCCGCGGCGGGCGCTGATATTCCTTCAGCAGGCGGGCCAGGGCGTCGCGCACGGCGGCGTCATCGGCCTGCGGGTGAGCCAGGGCCCAGTCGAGCAGGCTCTGGATGTCGCCACCGCGGTCTTCCAGCCGGGCGATGCGCAGCCGGGCGAAGGGCGTGGCCACGGTGGCATCGGCATCGGCCAGCAGCTCTTCGTACAGCTTCTCGCCCGGGCGCAGGCCCGAGTAGCGGATCGGGATCTCGTCGAGCGTGTGGCCGCTCATGTGGATCATGTCGCGCGCCAGGTCGGCAATCTTCACCGGCTCGCCCATGTCGAGCACGAACACCTGGCCGCTGTCACCGATCGCGGCGGCTTGCAGCACCAGGCGGGCGGCTTCGGGGATGGTCATGAAGAAGCGGGTGATGTCGGGGTGCGTCACCGTCACCGGGCCGCCGCGGGCGATCTGCTCCTTGAACTTGGGGATCACGCTGCCCGAGCTGCCCAGCACGTTGCCGAAGCGCACGGCGATGAAGCGGGTGGTATGGGGTTCTGAGTGCCCCCTGGGTTGGGCTGCGCCCAGCCCGCCCCCCAAGGGGGTCAAGGAAACTTGGGGCGTCCCGGCGTTTCCTTGCGCCGACAGGGCTGAGACCACCATCTCCGCAGCCCGCTTGGTGGCGCCCATCACGTTGGTGGGGTTCACCGCCTTGTCGGTGGAGATCAGTACGAAGCGCTCGGCGCCTGCGGCCGCGGCGGCCTGGGCGGTGTACCAGGTGCCCAGCGTGTTGTTGCGCAGCGCGGCGTGGGCGTTGTCTTCCTCCATCAGCGGCACATGCTTGTAGGCCGCGGCATGGAACACCACCTGCGGGCGCACGCGCTGGAAGGTGGCCTGCAGATGAGCCGGGTCGCGCACATCGCCCACCAGCCGCAGCAGCGGGATGTGCGGGAAGTGCTCTGACAGCTCCTGCTCGATGGTGTACAGCGCAAACTCGCTCAGTTCGTACAGCACCAGCTTCAGCGGGCCGAAGCGCGCCACCTGCCGGCACAGCTCCGAGCCGATGGAGCCGCCCGCGCCGGTGATCAGCACCACCTTGCCGGAGAGGCTCTCGCTGATGCCACCTTCATCCAGCTGCACCGGCTCGCGGCCGAGCAGGTCGTCCGGTTCGATGTCGCGCACCTGGGTGGGTGTGAGGCCCTGGCGCAGTTCGGCGGCGCTGGGCACGGTGGCCACCGGCAGGTGGGTGGCGGCGGCCAGATCGAGCGCGCGGCGGCGGGTGCTGGCGGGGGCGCTGGGCATGGCCACCACCAGGTGGGTGATGCCGTGGAGCGTGGCCCAGCGTGGCACGCTGTCCAGCGGCCCCAGCACTGGCACGTTGCCCACGCGGGCGCCGTGTTTGGCTGGGTCATCATCGAGCAGGCCCACCACCACCCAGCCGCGGTGCTGGATGCCGGCGATCAGCAACCGCGCCGCCGTGCCTGCGCCCAGCACCAGCGCGCGGCGGGTTTCCTGCGCGCTGCCATTGGTGCGGGCGCGCATGTGCTCGTACAGCATGCGGTAGCCGATGCGCACCACCGCCAGGCCCATCAGGCTGACGACCGGGTGCAGCGCCAGCACCGCGCGAGGAATCTCCACCAGCTGCGCCATCAGCACCACCACCGCGCCACCCAGGCCGGCGATGCCGCAGGCCAGCGTGAGCCGCTGGATCTCGCCAAAGCCTGAGAAGCGCCACATGCCCTTGGGCACGCGCAGCGCAATGAACACCACCAGGTAACCGGCCACCAGACCCAGCATCACGGTGGTGTCGTAGTCGGGCCGGGCGGTGTGCCAGCGCTCGAAGCCCAGGCGGAACAGGTAGGTGATGTGCCAGCAGGCGGCCACCACCAGCGCGTCGATGGCCAGCGCCAGGCCCTCGCGGTAGGGCCGCAGGCGGGTGAGCAGGGTGTCGAGTTGGTGCCAGAGCATCCAGCAATTCTCGCTTCCTCGGGTGTCTCGGGCTTCGAGTGATCTGGATGGGCCAAAGCACCCACCATATCGAAATGGAGTGCTGTCATATCTGCTCGATAGGCTGATCCGGCAACATTGTTGTTGTGCTCATTCGTTGTTCTGCAGGTGATCGAGCCAATGGCCTGGTTAACGCTGGGTTTGGCCGCAAGTGCTTCGCCGGGCGCAGAACAACGGTCCAATTCAAGGGAGGAACGCAAATGTCTTCAAGAAGCTGGCGGTTATCCGGTGGACTCATGGTGTGGTGCGCGAGCGCCACGCTGCTGTCCGCTTGTGGCGGAGGGAGCGATGTCGATGCGAGTACCGCGTCAAGCCAGGCAGCGGACGAGTCCACTGATGCTCAGATCCTGGCGCTGACAGGGCGCAAGTGGACGGTTGGACGGTTGCTTGAACCCGGCAACTTCTCCGATCTGAACGACAGGCCGGTTTCATCGCATGCAGCGGGCATCGCTGATAGCGGCAACGTGTTGGTTACCTTTGTGAAGTCAGACGGCACACGAAACGTGCTCTACGCGGTGCGTGGCACGCCCAGTGCCGGCACGGCCTCCCCGGTGTGGTCTGCACCGAAGGCCATCGACATCGGTGCTGGTGGTGCCTTTGCGCCAACCCAAATCAACAGCGGCTGGAGCTTGGGGTTGGCCGTTGCACCGGGAGGAAAGGCTTACGCGACCTGGGTGGCGCAAGCTAGCTGTACCGCGACAACCTACAAAACGTTGGGGAGTTGCTACTTTCTCTACGGTGCCGCGTTTGACGGCACAAATTGGCTCAGTCCAGAGTTGATTGGCGACACTCCGCGCAGCTTCGGGGCACCGATTCCGCGTATCAATGACAACGGCGATATCGCGGTGCTGTACGAGGGCTACGTGCGAGTGGGCGCGAGCGCCACGTCCAACGTAGCGGTGGCAAGCCGAAACCTGGGGCAAGTGGGCTTTTTTAAGTCTGCGCTGGGCGCGTGGTCTCTAAGCACCGCGCGCTTGTTGGGCCAACACGTCGATCTGCAGCTTGATGCGAATAGCAACCTTACGCTGGCAGGTAGCTTCCCGCTAAACACAACGGTCGACAACATCGTTGCCTACCGAGGGCTAGTGGGCAAGGCTTTGGGCTCCCAAGTGGTGCTTGATACACAAGCAACGTCGGCTCGCTTCATCGGATTGGCTATGGCACCAGGTGGTCGCAGCTTTGCAGCGTGGGCGCAGCCGAACACCAGTTCCGGGACGGTTTGGGCAAGTGCTACATCCGCGGTTGGTAACCCTTGGGTTGCTACAAATACGGGGGTTGCTGCGCTTGCGCCGTTGTCCTACACCTACCGTCTTGTCGGACTTACAAATGGAAGTGCCGAACTCTATTTGGACAACCCTGCTGTCGTGGGCGATACGAACTGCGCGAGACGCCGTTGGACTCCTGCTTTGCCGACCTGGACCGCGCAGACCTTGCCTAGCGGATGTGCGGGCTGGCAACAGGGCTATGCAGTGGCTACAGCTTCCAACGGCAATCAACTTTGGTTGCGCAATACCAGTGCGTGGTCCAGCTTCGATGATGCTCTGAACCAAATTGTGAAGCCCATGGCGTCTGCAGGCTCTTCTGCTGCATCCGACTACATCTTAGGGTTCTCGAATGGAAATGCGTCCGTTCTGGGTGCATCACTTGGAGCGACATCTGTTCTCCTATCGCCAAGTGGTGTGGCGGCGATTCTCACCAGGAACGATTTCGACACCTTGCCCACTGCAACGACTGCCGGCATTCGGCGCCCGTCTTCCAGGGGAAACAACTTGTGGGGCTGGTACTTCAAGTAGGTGCAGCTGGATCCGCTCCCGTCGTTTGAGGGTTGGATCAACCATCGAGGTGATGGGGCTGGGGCGGAACCCGCCCCAGCCCGCAGGTGTGTGTGTTAGCGCTTCTGCAGGACTGCTAGTGTTCTACCGATGAGTTTGAGATCAAGCCACATAGTTCTATGGTTAACGTAGTGCGCCTGCAGCGCCAGCTTTGCCGGAAGTACCGTCTCCACATAGACACGCTCCGGATCGGTGGCTTTCGCTAGTAGTGTGTTCTCGTCACGGAATTCGATCGATGCCACGTCGGTGATGCCGGGCCGCACGGCCAGCACCTGCCGCTTCAGCGCTTCGGGGTACAGCGCCACGTAGCGCGGCACCTCGGGGCGTGGGCCCACCAGGCTCATCGTGCCTTGCAGCACATCGATCAGCTGGGCCAGCTCGTCGCACTTGGTGCGGCGCAGCCAGGCGCCCACGTGGGTGATGCGCGGGTCAGCGCCCACGGTGATCTGCGCGCTGCGTGCCTCGTCGTTGACCACCATGGTGCGGAACTTGTGGATGCGGAACTCGCGCCCGCCCCGGCCCACGCGCACCTGGCGGAAGAACACCGGCCCCGGCGAATCGAGCTTGATGGCCAGGGCAATGCCCAGCAGCAGCGGGCTCAGCAGCAGCAGCGCGCAGCAGGCCACGAACAGATCGAACAGGCGCTTGGCCATGGTGTCGTGGTCAGCCCTTCAGGGCCGCGCGCACGGCATCGGCCACGCGGTGCACGGCGGCATCGGTCATGCGTGTGTACAGCGGCAGGCTCAGCATGCGCTCGTAAGCGCGCTGGCTGTGGGGGAAGTCTTCCGCCTTCAGGTCGTAGCGCTCGCGCCAGTAAGGGTGCTGATGCAGCGGGATGTAGTGCACGCTGCAGCCGATGCCGGCGGCGAACAGGGCTTCGATCAGGGCATCCCGGCCGATGCGGGCCTCATCGGTGAGGCGCACGGCGTAGATGTGCCAGGCATGCGTGTCGCCGGCCGCGGGGCAGGGGGCCAGTGTCAACGGCAGATCGGCCAGCAGGTGCTGATACAGCGCGGCCTGCTCGGCGCGGCGGGCCTGGAAGGCGCGCACGCGCTTGAGCTGGTGGATGCCCAGCGCTGCGGCGATGTCACTGAGGTTGTACTTGAAGCCCGGCGCCACGATCTCGTAGTACCAGCTCGGCACCTTGGCGGTGAAACGGTCGAAGGCATCGCGGTTGATGCCGTGCAGGCGCATCACCTTGGCGCGGGCGGCCAGGGCCTCGTCACGTGTGACCAGCATGCCGCCTTCGCCGGTGGTCATGGTCTTGTTGGCGTAGAAGCTGAACACGGTGGCATCGCTGCCCAGCGTGCCCACGAGCTGGCCGGCGTGCGTGGTGGGCAGCGCATGCGCGGCGTCCTCCACCACCTTCAGGCCGTGCTTGTGCGCGATGGCCAGGATGGCCGTCATGTCCACCGCCAGGCCGCCGTAGTGCACCGGCATCAGGGCCTTGGTACGCGGGGTGATGGCGGCCTCGATGGCGGCGGGGTCGATGTTGAGCGTGGCCGGGTCGATGTCGACCAGCTTCACATCGGCACCCAGGTAGCGCACCACCTCGGCAGTGGCGGTGAAGGTGTGGGTGGTGGTGATCACCTCGTCACCGGGCCCGATGCCCAGCGCTTCCAGCGCCAGGTGCAGGCCTGCGGTGGCCGAGTTGACGGCGATGCAGTGCAGGCCTTCATCGCCCAGGAAGGCGCGGAAGTCGTCTTCGAAGCGGCGCGCCTTCGGGCCGGTGGTCACCCAGCCGGATTTCAGCGTGTCGATCACCTCGGCGATTTCGTCGTCACCGATTTCCGGCAGGGCGTAGGGGAGGAAGGGCAGCGTCGGGTCAGACATCTTGGGTCGGGAAAGGCGGCACGGCAAGGGGCCATGTCGATCAGGCGCGGGTGGGGCGTGGGCCGGACGAGAGGCAGCGATTAGGCCAGATCCCTGAGGCTTCCCCGATCGAGGGTGGTGGCCGTTTGGTATATTGCAAATGAGATATTACATGAGTCGAATGGAGTGACGATGGACATTGCCAAGGTCTTCATGTCCGGCCGCAGCCAGGCGGTGCGCTTGCCCAAGGAGTATCGGTTCGACACTGACGAGGTGATCATCCGTCGCACGCCCGAAGGCATCCTGCTGGTGCCGAAGCCGGCGCAACGCCTGGGGGATGCCTTGGCGGCGGCCTTTGATCGTTTGCCGCTGGACGGCGGGGCGGATTTCGAGCGCCCGCCCCAGGGCGACTTCGAACGGTCTGCCGATTTGTTTGCTGCGGCGTCAGCCGCTTCAGCTGCCGTGCATGAGCCTGTGCGGCGCTATCGCGCGAAACCAGCGAAGGCTCGCAAGTGATCCTGCTGGATACCAACATCTGCGTGTACGTGATCAAGGCGCGCCCTGCCGCCCTGTTCGAGCGGTTCAATGCGTTCGAGCCCGGGCAGTTGGGGGTGTCGGTGGTCACGGCGATGGAGTTGCGCGTGGGCGCGTTGCGTGCGGCCCATGCGCATGTGGCTGCGCGTGTGGAAGCCTTGCTGACCCGTTTGACCGTGCATGCCCTGAGCAGCGAGGTGGTCGAACCCTTTGCGCAGCTGAAGACCCGGTTGATGGCGCAGGGCGAGATGATCGGCCCGTTCGATCTGCTGATCGCGGCCCACGCGCTGAGCCTGGGCGCCACGTTGGTGACGAACAACCGCCGCGAATTCGACCGCGTGCCAGGTCTGCCGGTGGAAAACTGGCCTTAGTCCTTGGCGACCCAGGCCAGCACGTGAGTGCGCAGCCAGGGCAGGGTGTTGAGGGCGGTGTAGGCCTGCGGGTGCAGGCGGCAGGCCAGACGGGCCAGCGGGGGAGCCAGCGTGATGCGACGGGCCTGCAGCCGCCCGCGGGGAAACAGCTGGCGCATCCGGGCCAGCGGCACGCCGCGCACGTCGCGGTTGCGTGGGTTGTTCACGGTGAAGTCCACCCACAGCACACCGCCGCCCGGGCGCACCCAGCGCCACATGGCCTCGGCCAGCTGCTGCTGGAAGCCATCGTCGAGCAGCGACGAGAACACGGTGGATTGGTAGACGATGTCGAGGCTGCCCGGCGCGATGTCGAGCTGGCAGGCATCGCCGCCGTGCAGGGCCACGGCTTGCGGCAGGCGTTCACGGGCCAGTTGCAGGCGCTCGGGCAGCAACTCGGCGCCTTGCAGATGGGCGGGCGCGAAGCCCAGGCGCAGCAGTTCCAGCAGGTTGTCGCCGGCGCCGCAGCCCACTTCGAGCAGGCGCAGGGCGCGCAGGTCGGTGAAGCCCAGGGTGTTGAACAGGCGCAGCATCGCGCGCTGGCGCTCCTGCACGCTCATCCAGACGTCGGGGCGCAGCATGCTGTAGCGGTCGGCGCTGCCGCGGCGGGCATAGCGCTCGGCCACCGCATCGACTTCGCGGTGGCTCATCCCTTGAGCCCCGGCACGCGCTCGCGTACCGCTGCGATGAAGCGCTGCGCCAGCACCGGGTAGGTGTGGTGCTGCAGCACGAAGTCACGCCCGCGTTGGCCCATGGCCAGGCGCTCGGTGGCGGGCTTGGCGGCCAGGGCCAGCAGGCCGCGGGCGATGGCTTCGGGGGATTCGGGCTCGACGGTGAGGCCGCAGCCGGCTTCGAACACTGGATCGTTGCCGGCTTCCACCGAATGGAGCACCGCGCAGCCGCCCATCATGTAGTCCATCAGCTTGTTGGGCGCGATGCCGAAGCGGTAGATGGGCGTGCGCTGCCAGCCGATGTAGGCGATGTCGATGGCGTGCAGGAAGCTCGGGATCATGGCCTTGGGCACGGGCGGCAGCATCGTCACGTTGGTGATGGCTTCGGCCTGCACGCGCGCGACCAGGCGGGCGCGTTCGTGGCCGTCGCCGATCAGGATGCAGTGGAGGGGCTGGTCATGCGGGCCTTGACGTTGTAGCAGTTTGGCGGCGTCGAGCAAATGGTCCAGCGCGTTGGGCAGGCCCATCGAGCCGGCGTAGCCCACCACCGTGTGGCCGCTAGCGCGGGCCTGCTGGATGGCGCCGGCGATGTCGTCACGCAGGGGCGGCGGCGTCGCGGCCCAGTCCTCGGGCGAGATGCCGTTGGGCACGATGGCCAGCTTGGCGGCGTCGAGGCCGCGTGAGGTCATGTAGGCCTCCACCTTGGGTAGCATCGAGATCACCACGTCGGCATCGCGGTAGGCGGTGTCTTCGGCCCATTGCACGAGGCGGATGAAGGGGTGGCTCGGCGACATGCCGTTCAGTTCGATGGGTGATAGCGGCCACAGGTCATGCACCTCGAACACCACCGGTGCACCGCTGAGGCGGCGCAGGCGCTTGGCCACCCAGATGTCCATCGGGTAGGTGCTGCTGGCGATGATGAGGTCGGGCTTGAACTCGCGCACGATGGCGCGGCTGGCGGCCCACACGCCGCGGCAGTAGGCCCAGATGTTGCGCACCCGGCCCAGGCCGTTGCCCTGGTAGGCGGGGGTGGGAAACCAGTGGTGCTCGATGCCGTCGATCACGTCGATGCGCGGCGAGGTGACGGCCTCGGGCTGGCGTGAGCGCACGTGCGAGAAGCTGGCGGCGGCGATGCGCACGCGGTGCCCGGCGCGCACCCATTCGCGCGACAGGTAGTAGGGCCGGTACTCCATGCCGAAGGCCGGGCCGCCGCTGTAGTGGTTGAGGTAGAGGATGTTCAAGCGCGGGGGGGCGGCGTGAGTTCACGCAGGCGCTTCAGGAAGGTTTCCACCGCCGGGGGGAACAGCCCATGCTGCTCGACCCAGGCGCGGTTGGTGCGGGCGATCTCGGGGCCGATCTGCGCTAGGCGCTGGATGGCGGTGGGGTCAGGCAGCTGTCCGTCCGGCAGGATCATGCCGATGCTGGTCTCGCTGATCAGCTCATGGTTGGCGGGCAAGTCCGACAGGATGGGGATGCAGCCGTGGGCCATCGCTTCCAGCACTGAGACCGAGACCGAATCGCTGGCCGGCAGGCTCAGGTACCAGTTGGCGCGCGCATACCACTGGCTCTGCTCCTGCGCGCCCAGGCGGCCGACGAACTGCACGCGGTCCTTCAACTCGGGTTGGTTGGCCACCCACTGGCGCATCTCTTCGCCCAGCGAGCCGTCGTTGGCCACCACCAGGCGGGCTTCGGCGTGGCCGGCGGCCATGGCGGTGAACACCTGCAGCACGCGGTCGGGCCGGTAGATGGGCTCCAGGCCGCGGTTGGCGAAGAACAGCCAGGGCGACTTCTGGGCCGGTGGCGCGGGCATGCGTTCCAGGCCGAAGGGGAACACCATCACCTCGCCCGCGCCCAGGCGGCGCATCTCGCCGGCCATGTGCTGCGAATCGCTGGTGCACAACGTGCACGCGCGCAGCACACGCTGGGTGAGCCAGCGCCAGGCCAGGCCTTGTTTCGGGGTGACGAGGATGTCGCTGCCCCAGGCCGAGCCGACGATGCGCGCACGCAGGCCCCAGCCCAGCTTGGCGCCCCAGGCCAGCGTACCGTGCGAGGTGAGGTAATGGGGGTGCAGCCAGTCGGCATCCACCTGCTTGAGCCAGCGGCCCAGCTCGGGCAGGCGCTGGATGAGGCCGATGTTGCCCCCAGCGGCATCCACCCGCGCGCCCAGCGCCAAGCGCCGCCAGCTGGGCACCAGGCCGTCGAAGCCAGGCAGGAAACCGCGGCTGCTGGCCACCCACAGCTCCACCTGCGGCGCGAGCGCGCGCGCCCACTTCAGCAGGTGGGGGCTCTCGGCATCGCCGATCAGGGCCAGGCGCAGGGTGGAGGTGTTGGACATGGTGTCAGCGGCGGCGTGGCGCTTCTTCAGCGGGCAGCTCGGTGCCGGCCCAGGCTTCGTAGCTCTCACGCAACTCGGGGTGGGCCTGCAGCCAGGGTTGGTCGCGGCGGCGGCTGTCGCCGATCAGGCGCGCGGGATTGCCCTCCAGCACGGCGAAATCGGTGAACTCGCCGCGCACCACGCTGTGGGCGCAGACGATGGTGCCACGGCCCAGCACCGTGCCGGCTTCGATCAGGCTGTGCGGGCCGATGAAGCTGTAGGCGCCAATCTGCACCGGGCCGCTGATCCAGCCTGGGCGGGCTTGGTTGCCTTCGCTGAGCCAGCTGGGCGTCTCGCTGGGCCAGTGCACGAAGTCGCGGCCCAGCAGGCGCATGGCGCGGTGCGAGCTGTGCGTGACGATGCTGCAGTGGCTGGTGATCTGCACGCCTTCTTCGATGACGACGCCGCCCGAGGCTTCGATGAAGTTGAACGGGCCGATGTAGACATGGTCGCCCAGGGCCAGCATGTCTTCATGCTCGATGCAGGTGGCCGGCGAGATGCGCGTGTACGGCCGCCACTCTCCCTGCGAGTGTTCGCCGAAGACGATGCGGTAGAGCCAGCGCTGCACCAGGTGGCGTCGCCAGCGGTTCAATCGGGCCCGCCACGGGTTCACGCGGGGTCTCCTTGGATCGGTGTTGTGGAGTGAGTCAGGGGCCAAGTGGCCAGGCGCGCGAAGTAGACCCCAAAGTACAGCGCCATCGCAAGCGACACTGCCCAGCCTGCCCCTTGCAGCCCGCCCAGGTGCAGGCCCAGGGCCAGTGCAGCCACGAACACCACCTGGCCGACCAGTGCCAGCCGCAGCGCCCAGGCCTGCGCGCCCCAGGCCATCGTCACCACCGCCAGCGGCGAGGCCACGAAGTGCGCGCCGATGTACACCGCCAGCGCGCGGGCCAGCAGGCCGGTGTCCTGCCAGGCGGGGCCGAACAGCCAAGTGAACAGCCAGGGGCCGATGAGCCACAACGCGGCCACCAGCACGGCGGCCAGGGCGCCCAGCGTGAGCATCACCCGGCGCACGGCGGCGCGGCCGGCTGGGGTGATGCCCGGGCCGGTGCGGGCCAGCTGGGGATACAGCGCTTGCGAGACGGCCCCGCCCACCAACGTGGCGGGCGCCTTGAGATAACGCAAGGCCAGGCCCCAGAAGCCCGCGGCGGCCGGGCCCAGCGTGGCGGCGAGCAGGGCCAGCGCGATGGTGTCCTGCAGCGCGCCGGCAAAGGCGTGGGGCGTGTTGAGCAGCGGGAATTCGCGAAATCGTCGGGCGGTGTCGCGCAGTGGGGTGGTCGATCGCACGGCCTGCAGCGGCAAACGCAGGCAGGCCACGGTTGCCACGCCCGCCAGCAGTGGCGCCACGATCAGCCCGTGCAGGCCGGCCTGCAGCAGCCCGGCCACGGCCTGGCCCCCTGCGCCGCCGCCTTGCTGGATCACACGGGCCCAGGCCAGGGCCTTGAACCGTTGCGCCCTGGTGGCCCACATCGTGGCCAGCGAGACGGCGCCCAGCGCGGCCACCGTAGCGCCCAGCCACAGCGGCCAGCTGTCGTGTCGCCACAGGGCCCAGCCTAGCCCACCCGCGGTGGCGATCAGCGTGACGACGAGCAGGATGCGCAGGCCAAGTTGCCGCAGCCCCTCGGCCTCATCGTCATCGCGTGCCATCGGCAGCGCGAATTCGTAGCGCCCGCAGGCCACCACGGCCAGGTTGGCGGCCACGGCGGCAAAGAGTTGATAGAGGCCCATTTCGGCAGGTGTGTACAGCCGCGTCAGCAGCGGCCCCAGCAGCAGCGGCAGGGCTTGCGCCATGGCGCCGCCGGCGAGCAGGGTCAGGCTGGCGCGCAGCAGTCCCGGCATCGAGGCGGCTTAGAACACCAGCGGCAGGCCCACCCGCACGCCATCGCGCGCCGAGCGGTAGGCGGCGATGATCACCTCCAGCGAGCGCAGGCCCGAGTAGCCATCCACTTCGGCGTGCGACAGGCCCTGCAGCGTGTCGATCACGTTGCGGTAATACAGCGGGTGGCCGTGGCCGTAGACCGATTGCGTGGCGTAGCTGGCGCTGGTGATCTCGGCGTCTTCGGGGCGGGGTTCGTCGAATTGCCAGTGCTGCACCTCGTTGAGGGCCACACCGCCCACGCGCACGGTGCCGCGCTCGCCCAGGACGGTGATGCTGCCTTCGAAGTTCTGGCCGTTGGTGAGCATGGTCACGTTGATGCTGGCCAGGCCGCCCGAGCGCAGGCGCAGGCTCATCGCGCCAGTGTCTTCGGCCTCGATGTCGCGGCCCAGCGTGGCGGTGTAGGCGTGCACGTTGTCCACCGGGCCCACCAGCCAGTCGACCATGTCGACGTAGTGGCTGGCCTGGTTCATGAAGGCGCCGCCGTCCAGGTCCCAGCGGCCGCGCCATGGGGCTTCGTCGTAGTAGCTTTGCGGGCGGGTCCAGAAGACGTTGACGTTGACCATGGCGATGCGGCCGAAGCGGCGCGCGTCGATGGCGGCCTTGAGGTGCTGCATCGTCGGGTTGAGCCGGTTCTGTTTGACGACGAACAGCTTCACGCCGGCATCGCGGCAGGCGCGCACCATGGCCATGCCTTCGTCCCACTTGGTGGCCATGGGCTTCTCGGTGAGCACGTGGCGGCCGGCTTGGGCGCAGCGGATGGTCTGGCGCGGGTGCAGGCCGCTGGGCGTGGTGACCACCACGATGTCGGCATCGCTGCCGGCCAACAGGGCATCGAGCGAATGGAAGGCCCGGGCACCACTGGTGGCCGCAGCGGCGTCGGCGCGCTCGGGTTGGTTGTCGCACACGGCCACCAGTTCGGCCCGCTCGGCATGCTGGGCCAGCGAGGTGAAGTGGTTCTTGCTGATGCGCCCGCAACCCACCAGGGCGAAGCGGATCTTGCGGTCGGTGATGGGGTAGGGAGCCGTCATGGGCCTCGTTGCCAGAGCAAACAGACAGGGCGCCACAGCGCCCAAACGTGTCATTTTAGGAGGCAGCCCCGCCAAGGCGCCTAAAATTGAAGCAGAAACAACGAGTTGACGATGACCGCCCACCTTCCCGCGCAGCCCGCCCCGGCCCCCCACGCCGACGACAACCAACTGATGACTGAGCGCCGCGAGAAACTCGCCGCGCTGCGTCAACATGCTCAGGCCACCGGCACAGCCGCCTTTCCGAACGACTTCAAACCGGCTGACCGTGCCGCTGCGCTGCACCGCGCCCATGCCGAGACCACGGCCGAGCAGCTGGACGCCACGCCCGTGCCTGCCAGCGTGGCCGGCCGCATGATGCTCAAGCGCGTGATGGGCAAAGCCTGCTTTGCCACGCTGCAGGACGGCTCGGCCGACGGCAACGACCGCATCCAGCTCTACATCACGCAAGACAACGTCGGCCCCGAGCTGCTGGCCGCCTTCAAGCACTGGGACCTGGGCGATATCCTCGGCGCCGAGG
>Ga0075012_10002151_pt1 | contig 19500 bp, 19 predicted proteins | sample All_14_2_FD_71474 | JGI IMG/M metagenome (GOLD analysis project Ga0075012, IMG submission 71474) | Freshwater microbial communities in response to fracking from Pennsylvania, USA - Allegheny Zone_MetaG_DW_15 | ecosystem: Environmental > Aquatic > Deep subsurface > Groundwater > Drilled... | reverse complement strand
CCGAGGCCGGCGCGGGCGGGTCGCGGCGACATCGAGCTGGAGATCGACGGGGTAGTGGTCCGGGTGCGCCGCGGCGCGGAGGCCAAGACCGTGGCGGCGGTGATCAAGGCGCTGAAGGCCGTGCGGTGATCCCTGCCTTCGCGGGGACGCCGGCCTCGGTGCGCGTGCTGGTGGCGACCCGGCCGGTGGACTTCCGCAAAGGCATGGGCGGGCTGGCGGCGCTGGTGAAGGATCAGCTGCTCAAGGACCCCTACTCGGGCGTGGTCTACGTCTTTCGCGCCAAGCGGGCCGACCGGGTGAAGATGATCTGGTGGGATGGCACGGGCCTGTGGCTCCTGGCCAAGACGCTGGAGCAAGGCGCCTTCAGCTGGCCGAAGGTGCAGGATGGGGTGATGCGGCTGACGCCGGCGCAGCTCGCGGCCCTGCTGGAGGGCCTCGACTGGCGGCGGGTGCAGCAGACGCGCCGGACGCGGGCGCCGCAGGCCACGGCCTGAAGGCTGCGGCGAAGTGAATCAGGCCGCACGCGGGGGCGCCACAAGGCCGCTCGAATATGGTCAGATCGCCCTATGGCCCAGGCGCTTCCCGGCGATGTCGAGACGCTGCAAGCCCTGCTCCTGAAGGAGCGGCCCGAGCACGCAGCCGCCCTGCTGGCCAAGGATCATGCCGACGCCGAGAACGAGCGCCTGCGCCAGATCATCAAGGCCTTGCAGCGCCACCGCTTCGGCCGGCGCGCCGAGACCCTGGACGCCGATCAGCTGGCCCTGGGGCTGGAAGACGTCGAGCAGGAGATCGCCGCCGGCAAGGCCGGGGCGGAAGCCCGCTTCGCCGGCCGCAAAGACCGAGCGCGCGGCCAGGCGGCGGACCAACCGCGGCGCGCTTCCGGCGCACCTGCCCAGGATCGAGACGGTCGTCGACATCGCGGACAAGACCTGCCCGGGCTGCAGCGGCGCTTTGCACAGGATCGGCGAAGACATCGCCGAGCGGCTGGACATCGTGCCCGCCCAGCTGCGGGTGCTGGTGGTGCGCCGGCCCAAATACGCCTGCCGGAGCTGCGAGGAAGCCGTGGTGCAGGCGCCCGCGCCGGCGCGGCTGATCGAGGGCGGGCTGCCGACCGAGGCGACCGTGGCCCATGTCGTGGTCGCCAAGTACGCCGATCACCTGCCGCTGTACCGCCAGGCGCAGATCTACGCCCGCCAGGGCATCGCCCTGGACCGCTCGACGCTCGCCGACTGGACCGGGCGGGCGGCCTGGCTGCTCAAGCCCCTGCACACCCGGCTGCTGGAGCGCTTGAAGGCCTCGGGCAAGCTCTTCGCCGACGAGACGACCGCCCCGGTGCTCGATCCTGGGCGGGGGCGGACCAAGACCGGCCAGCTCTGGGCCTATGCCCGCGACGACCGGCCCTGGGGCGGGCCCGACCCGCCGGGCGTGGTCTATGTCTATGCGCCCGATCGCAAGGCCGAGCGCGCCGCTGCGCACCTGGCGGGCTTCAAGGGCGTGCTGCAGGTGGATGGCTACGCCGGCTACCGGCCGCTGGCCGAGGCGGGCGACATCCGCCTGGCCTTCTGCTGGGCGCATGTGCGCCGGCGCTTCTACAAGCTGGCCGCCGCCGGACCGGCGCCGATCGCAAGCGAGGCGCTGGAACGCATCGCCTCGCTCTATGGGGGCACCTCAAGGTTTGTTACACGGACGGCGCTCGCCTTTATAACCCAAACGCAGCAGTTCGTTGATAAATATAGGAAATTATGATAATATCCTGCTTCGTTAGCGGGAGGCATTATCATCGATGACGGCAGAAATCCGCGAGATTCTGGGGCAGATCGCAACTGTCCAGGACATGGTCATTGCATTTGAGGACGAGGGCCGGTGTCGACGAGTTCTTGAGGCCGTGGTTTGGCCGTCTGGTCGAATATGTCCCGGCTGCGGCTATCGAAGGTCCACAATGATCACCGGTCGCGACAAGGGAAAGACGGCGAGGCCGGGGCTGTACCAATGCTCCAACGGCGCCTGTCGGCTGCAGTTCACCGCCACCACGAGGACGCCCCTTCACTCGACAAAGCTTCCGCTTCGCGTCTGGTTGACCGGGCTTTGGTACATTCTGCAATCCGACAAGGGCGTGTCCTCGATGCGCCTCGCCGAAGCGATCGGCGTCAGCCAACCGACGGCCTGGCGGATGGGCCATGCTCTTCGGTTGATGGTCGGACTGGACCGACAACTCGAAGGGGTGGTTGAATTCGATGAGTTCTACTTCGGCGGCAAGCCTCGTCGGGATGCCGGACCACCGAAGGCTGGTCGCGGCCAGAAGGGAAGGCCCAAGACATTGAAAACACCCGCCCTTTGTGTGGTGGAGAGGCCGCTGACGAAGGCAATCGGAGCCGTCGCCGGCGGTGCAGGGGCATCTGTCGTCGCTAATCTGTCGGAATCCGAGGCCGAGCGAGTGTTGACCCATGCCGTTGATCCCAGCGCCCATCTGATGAGCGACGAGTGGAGAGCTTTCGTCGAGGCGGGCGACGCGTTCGCGGCTCACGAGACGGTCCATCATTCGAGCGGAGAGTACGCCCGTGGGCAGGTCCACGCCAATTCCGCCGAGGGGATTCAATGATCGTGTGCGCCGCACGGTAAACGGCGTCTTCCACCATATCAGTCCGCGGCACGCCGACCTCTACTTCAACGAAATCGGCTTCCGATGGTCGCAGCGTGTCGTCGCAGGCCAAGCAACCCGCCAGACACGCAAAGGCCGGAAAGTCGAACGGACATTGTGGTCACGGATCGCGCCGGCCACGCAGATCGAGACTGCCTTCCGGTCTGCAGTCGGGCGACAAATGCGGCGCACGCCAGACGGAAGTATCCGCATCGTCTCATCCGTGGCTGTCTTTGGGTTATAAAGGCGGCGTGGTTGAGCGAACAAACCTTGAGGTGAGCCCACGTTCGGCCGGGCCCGTTGGGCGGCGACCGGCGGCCTGGTCGTATCGAGACTCAAGCCAACCTGATCCTGGGATTGAGCGAGGGCAAGCGGACATCCACCAGGCCGTCTCCGACAGCGGCAACCCGGCGTCAATCTCAGGAATCCCAAACGATTCAGTCAGGTCACAGAATGCTCAAGGCTCGGCTCGTGTGGCGGCAGTTTGGGTCGCACCAAGCGCCCCATGGGCGTTGGTTCCGCCCTGGCTGCATTGAATTTCATAGCCTGATCAGGCCTCTTGCTTCGGCGCGTAGCCGAGGATGGCCTTGGTTTCCAGGAACTCGTGGAAGCCGAAATCGCCCCACTCGCGCCCGTTGCCGCTCATCTTGTAGCCGCCGAAGGGGGCCATCATGTCGCCGCCGCCGCCGTTGATCGACACCTGGCCGGCGCGCAGCTTGCGGGCCACGCCGCGGGCCTTTTCGAGGTCCTCGGCCTGCACATAGGCGGCCAGGCCGTACTCGGTGTCGTTGCCGACCTCGATGGCCTGTTCGAGGCTGTCATAGCCGAGGATCGACAGCACGGGGCCGAAGATCTCTTCCTTGGCGATGGTCATCTCGTTGGTGACGTTGGCGAAGACGGTGGGCTTCACATAATAGCCCTTTTCCAGGCCGTCCGGACGGCCGACGCCGCCGGAGACCATGGTCGCGCCCTCGTCGATGCCGGCCTGGATCAGCTTCTGGATCTTGTTGAACTGGATTTCCGAGACCACGGGACCCAGCTGGCTGTTGCCGTTCGGGTCGCCGACGGTGACGGTGGAGACCGCCTCGCGGGCCACGGTGATCGCCTCGTCCATGCGGCCCTTGGGGACCAGCATGCGGGTGGGCGCGTTACAGGACTGGCCGGAGTTGGTCATCATGGTGGCGACGCCGCGGGCGACGCCCTTGGCGAAGGCTGAGTCGTCCAGGACGATGTTGGGGCTCTTGCCGCCCAGTTCCTGGGCCACGCGCTTGACGGTCGGGGCGGCGTTCTTGGCCACCTCGATGCCGGCGCGGGTGGAACCGGTGAAGGAGACCATGTCCACTTCCGGGTGGCTCGACAGCGGGACGCCGACGCCGATGCCGTCGCCCTGGACCATGTTGAAGACGCCGGCGGGAACGCCCGCGGCATGCATGATCTCAGCGAAGATGTGGCCCGAGAACGGGGCGACTTCCGAGGGCTTCAGCACCATGGTGCAGCCCGTCGCGATGGCCGGGGCCACCTTGCAGACGATCTGGTTGAGGGGCCAGTTCCAGGGGGTGATGAACCCGCAGACGCCGATCGGCTCCTTCACGATGAGGGTCGGACCGCGGTCTTCCTCGAACTTGAAGGTCTTCAGCACTTCCACGGCGGTGGCCAGGTGGCCCATGCCGATCGGAACCTGGGCGCGCTGGGCGAGGTTGGCGGGGGCGCCCATTTCCTCGGTCACGGCGGTGGCCAGGTCGCCGAAGCGCTTCTGATATTCGGCCAGGATGCGGCCCAGGACTTCCAGGCGCTCCTCGCGGGTGGTCTGGCTCCAGGCCGGGAAGGCGGCGCGGGCGGCCTTGACGGCCTTGTCCACGTCGGTGGCGTTGCCCAGTGAGATCTTGCCGCAGACGCCCTCGGTGGCCGGGTTGATGACGTCGAGGGTCTTCTTCTCGACCGGATCGACCCATTCACCGTTGATGTAGAACTTCAGGTACTCGCGCATGGGCTCTCGCTAACTCGTTAGATGTTGAACATGATGACCGAACGGGCCAGTTCGCCGCGCTTCATGTCGGCGAAGCCCTCGTTGACCTGCTCCAGCTTGATGCGCTGGGAGATCATCTGGTCGAGCTTCAGCTTGCCGTTCATGTAGAAGTCGACGAGGCGGGGCATGTCGACCGGGAAGCGGTTGGAGCCCATCATCGAGCCCTGCAGCTTCTTCTCGCCCAGGAAGGCGGCGCCCATCAGGGTGATGCTCTGGCCGACCGGGATCATGCCGATGATGTTGGCCGTGCCGCCGCGGCGCAGCATGTTGAAGGCCTGCTCGGCGGTCTTGGACAGGCCGATGGCCTCGAAGGAGTGGTGCACCCCGCCCTTGGTCATTTCGAGCACTTCCTTGACCGCATCGGTCTGGGAGGCGTCGATGAAGTCGGTGGCGCCGAACTCCATGGCCAGGTTGCCCTTGGAGCCCACCATGTCGATGGCGATGATGCGGCCGGCGCCGGCGATGGCCGCGCCGTTGATGGCAGAGAGGCCCACGCCGCCGCAACCGATCACGGCCACGGTCTCGCCGGGACGGACGCCCGAGGTGTGGATCGCCGCGCCGACGCCGGTCATCACCGAGCAGCCGATGAGGGCGGCGCGGTCGAGCGGCATGTCCTTGCGGATCGCGACGCAGGCATGCTCGTGGATCAGCATGTGCTCGGCGAAGGACGACAGGTTCAGGAACTGGATCATCGGTCCGGCGGCGGTGGTCAGCCGGGGCTCTTCATCGGCGCCGCGCTTGGTCTCGGGCGAGACGCAGAGTGAGAGGTGGCCCGTCAGGCAGGACTCACAGTGACCGCAATAGGCCGAAAGGCAGGTGATGACATGGTCGCCCACCTTCACGGTGCGGACTTCCGAGCCCACCTGCTCGACGATCCCGGCGCTCTCGTGGCCCAGCACCGCCGGCAGCGGGTGCGGGTAGGAGCCTTCCATGAAGTGCAGATCGGAGTGGCACAGGCCCGCGGCCACGGTGCGGATCAGGACCTCGTGGGGCCCCGGCTTGTTGATCTGGACGTCTTCGATCTGAAGCGGCTTGCCCACTTCGCGCAGCACGGCGGCTTTCATCCTGGCGTTCCCCGAACAGCGCCCGCCTTAGCGGGCGGATTATCGAAGTCCGGGTATGCCCGAGACCTCCGAGAGGCCAACCTTATCGCCGTTCAGATGGCGCGCGCCAAGGGAAATTGGCGGCTCTCCTCAGGCACTCGCGGGCGCCGCGGGTTTGAGCCGCGATAGGGTCATTCGTTTGGGCCAGGCCGCCGGCCATTTCGGCCAGCGCAGGCGGAAGTCACGCCGCGGCGGGATGCAACCCTCCAGGGTGGCCAGCAGGTCCTCGGCGGGGCCGTCGTTAAGGAAATGGTTGGCGCCAGAAACCCGCTCGAACCCCATCGGCCGCCGCGTGCGGGTCTCGGCCACCAGCTTCTCGGCCAGCTCGATGGGCGCGAAATCGTCCTGATCGCCGTGCACGACGAGGACCGGGACCTTGAGGTTGCGCAGGGCCGTATGGCATGCCGTGCAGCTGGTCGGGCTGGTTGGTGACCTCCAAGACGGCATGGCGCACCTCGCGGGGAATGATCTTCAGCATCCGGGCCCCGACCTTCAGCAGCCACGCGGCCGTCGGTCCGGGCTGGCCGTAATAGCCCGACAGCAGCACCAGGCCGGCCACCTTGCCGGGATTCGGGGGACGGTCAGAGTGACCCGACAGGTTGCTCACCCTGCATTCTTAGGTGACCCACCCTGTTCCTTAACGGGCGATCCCCATGCGTTGACGTTAGCCCAACGTGACTGGTTGCGACGACGCGATGCCTGCAAAGCAGCTTTGTGCATTAAGGAGCTTTATCGCCGAATATCCCGGCGGCGGCGCCTTCCTGGCGATGGTGACGGACCCCGAGTACCGCGAACTGGTCAAGCACCGGCAGGCGGCGGTGGAGGATTCGCGCCTGATCCGCATGGCCCCGGTGGCGGACCCTGGGGAGGGGTTCGGGGAGTAGCTGAGCCGCTACTCCGCCGCGTCCAGCCGGCTGATCACCCGCTTGTCGTTCCAGTGGGTGTCGATGTTGCGCCGGAAGTAGGGCGGCCGATCGGACAGCACCTCGGTCTCCAGCCACAGCCGCTTCAGGTGGCGGATCTTTCCCGCCGAGCGGTCGTCCTGGTATTCGGTGCGGCCGTGCAGGACGTGGAAGTTGTTGACGAACTGCATGTCGCCGGGCTCGAAGCCCATGATCACCGAATAGCGGCCGCTCTCGGCCGCGTCCTCGATCCAGGTCAGGGCTTCCCGGGCCTTGTCGGTCAGCCGGGGAGCGTCGGGGATGCGCTGGGAGGCGCGGATGTATTGCGGGATCGCCCGTACGAACAGGCGGTCGTTCCATTCGGTGAACACCGGCACCGTGTACCAGCCCTTGGTCGCCGGCTTCTGCTCGCCGCGGAAATCGTAGGGCTGGGGCAGATACATTTCCGCCGCCAGGTCCGGCCGCTCCCGCACCAAGTCGTTGTGCAGGGCGACCGAGTTGGCCACGCCCGAGAGGCCGCCGGAGACGCCATTGGCCAAGCACATCAGACCCACGAGGTCCGCGCCGTCGCAGTGGTAGCCGAGCTTGATGCCGCCCAGCTCGTTGCCGCGGGCGGTGGGGTCGTCCAGGGCCTTGCCCTGGTCGGTGACGTCGCCCAACAGGTGGCCGTACTTGTTCTGCGCCCAGGGTTTGCCCAGGTGCATGCCGATGCCCCAGTAGATCAGGCACATCTCGTCGTTGGAGTAGTGGTCGCGTTCAACGCCGCGGATGCGCACGAAGCCGCGGCCGTTGATCAGCTCGTTCTCGATCCGCTTCAGCCGAGCCGCCAGGGTCGGCAGGGGAAAGTCCGCCGCGCCGATATCCAGCAGATCGCTGGACTTGGCGCCCGCATGCTCCACAGCCGCGGCGATCTCGTCGCACTCGGCCTGGGTCAGCATCTCCGTCCACGCGGTCGGATCGGCGACATCCTCGGCGCGCCATTCGCAATGGGTTTCCAGAAGCCTGGGGGTCATGGTCATCCCTCCCCTATTCCGCCGCCATTGCCGACGGCGCAGCCTGGGCGCCGCGTAGCAGCCGGCCCGGTAGCGCGCCGGTGGGCTCGCCGTTGCGATAGGTGATGTCGCCGGCGACGATGGTCACCACATAGCCGTCGGCCCGCTGGATCAGCCGCCGCCCACCCGCCGGCAGATCGTAGGCGACCTCCGGCGCGCGAAGGCGCAGATGGTCGTAATCGATGACGTTGAGGTCGGCGCGCAGCCCGACCGCGATCCGGCCGCGGTCGAACAGCCCCACCGATTCGGCGGTGTCACGGCACTGCATGCGGATCACCGCCTCCAGGGGCAGCTTGGGGCCCCGGGTGCGGTCGCGGGTCCAGTGGGTGAGCAGGCTGGTTGGGAAGCTGCCGTCGCAGATCATGCCCACATGGGCGCCGCCGTCGCTGAGGCCGGGCACCGTGTTGGGATCGGTGAGCATCTCATAGGCCGCGTCGAGGGAGCCGTCGGCGTAGTTGAGGAAGGGCACATAGAGCATACCCTTGCCGTCCTGCGACAGCATGTGGTCGAGGGCGACCGCCTCGTTACTGAGGCCGCGCGCGCGGGCCTGGAAGGCCACCGTGGATTCCTCGGTCGGCTCGTAATCGGGCTCGGCGGCCATCAGATGCATCTGGTCCCAGGCCTGGACCATGCCGCGGGCGCCGTCCTTGGGATCTTCCGACAACAGCTGCGCGCGCACCGCCGGATCGCGCAGGCGAGCCAGCTTTTCGGCGAGGGGCAGCTTGGCCATCTCGCGATAGGTGGGATGGAAGCTGAATGGGGTCATAGTCAGCTCCAGGCCGAACAGCACCCCGACGGGCCGCGCGGCCACCTGAGCCTTCATCGGCAGGCCGGCGGCCACCGCGTCGGCGAGGGCGGCCAGCAGCACCTTGTAGGCCCGGGGCCCGCGCGGGCTCTGCACCAGGGTGAAGGCCAACGGTCGGCCGGAGGCCTCCACCAGCCGGCGCATCATGGCGAACTCGGCCTCGGGATCGTTGAAGTCGGACACGAACTGCAGCGTGCCGCGGCCGGCGGCCTTCAGCCCCATCGCGATGCCCATCAGTTCGTCTTCGCCCGCGGTGAGCGTCGGAGTCGGCTGACCGTCGCTGGTGCGGTGGTTGAGTGTGCGGGAGGTGGAAAAGCCCATGGCCCCGACCTCGGCCGCGCGGCGGGCGATGGCGGCCATGGCGGCGATGTCGGCTGGGGTTGCGGCCTCGCGATTGGCGCCGCGCTCGCCCATCACATTCACCCGCACCGCGGCGTGGGGCAACTGGGCGCCGATGTCGATGTCGAAGCGCCGCCGGCTGAGCGCGTCCAGGTAGTCGGGGAAACTCTCCCAGTTCCAGGGCAGGCCCTGGCTGAGCACCGGGAAGGGGATGTCCTCCACCCCCTCCATCAAGCGCACCAGCCGGTCGTGGTCCTCGGGTTTGCAGGGGGCGAAGCCCACCCCGCAATTGCCCATGATCACGCTGGTCACCCCGTGCCAGGACGAGGGCTGCATGCGCTCGTCCCAGGTGGCCTGGCCGTCATAGTGGGTATGGACGTCGACGAAGCCGGGGCTGACCAGCTTGCCGCGGGCCTCGATCTCCTCGCGGCCCCGGCCGTTCACCTGGCCGACAGCGACGATGCGGCCGTCCTTGATCCCGACATCGGCCTCACGGCCCGTCGCGCCCGTGCCGTCCACCAGATGGCCACCGCGCACGACCAGATCGTAAGCCTGTTCCATGACCCGCGTTTCCTTATCGTTGTTTAGTCGATATTTCCCATATGGCCGGCGCATCCTGACATCTTGGTGGACGATAACCCCGGCCCGCGGCGGAGATCAATACCGGCGATCCCGTGATCGCGCTGTTCGCCGCCTGATCGGCGATGTGTTCGCCATTTCGATGGGAATTCCCTGCTCTTGGCCGACGTCTGGACGCACGTCTCCTGTCGATGGTCCACCAGGCCGGTAAGGGTATCCCCCTCAACATCGTGGCAGCGGCGACGGACGCAACGCCGCGATGGCGTCGAGGATCGTAAGCGTCCGGTGATGGCCGCCTACTTAAGCCGCGCCGCGCGCCGTAGTGTCCACTTGGATCCAAGTGGACACCTATCGGATGAAGTATCTCGCCATGGAGAGGGTGCCAGCGGCCGAGACGGGCGAGCTGGTGATGCTGCCGGCGTCGGCGCGGGAGACCCGCACCGCCGGGCGCTCGCGGCGGCATTGGACCGTCGAGCAGAAGCTGGCGATCGTCCGCGAGGCGCAGGCGTGCGGCGATCCGGTGGCGGTGGTGGCGCGCCGCCACGACATGAACGCCAACCATCTGTTCATGTGGATCGACCAGGCGCGCCGGGGCGCCCTGGGCCGGCGGACGGCGAAGCCGCCGCCGACGGAGCCGATGGACTTCATCGACCTGGGCGTGGTCGGCCAGGACGCGCGGCAGCCTGAGGAGGGGCCGGCGGCCGCCAGCCGCCCGAGCGCCGCCGGCGCGATGGAGATCAGGCTGCCGAGCGGTGTGCGGATCCGGGTGTGCCCGCCGGTGGACATGGACGCCCTGCGCCAGGTGATCCTGGCGGCGAAGGACGCGCTTTGATCCAGGTCGCGCCCGGCACGCGGGTCTACCTGGCGTGCCAGCCGATCAGCATGCGCAAGGGCTTCGACGGCCTGGCCGCCGAGGTGGCCAACATCCTCAAGGCCGACCCGTTCTCCGGCAGCCTGTTCATCTTCAGGAGCAAGCGCGGCGACTATCTGAAGGTGCTCTACTGGGACGGCTCGGGCCTATGCCTCTTCGCCAAGCGGCTGGAGAAGGACCGCTTCGTCTGGCCGAAGATCGTCGACGTACGGCTGAAGATGACGCCAGCGCAGCTGGGGCTGCTGATCGAGGGGATCGACTGGCGGCGCACGGTCGCGCCGGAGCCGCCGCGGCAGCCCGTGGCCGTCTAGCAACCCATTGAGTCACAAAGGATTCACGTGCATCCGGTGGTCGCCTTGGTAGCCTCGGGCATGTCGTCGAGCCCCGCCTTGCCGTCGGATCCGGAAGAGCTGAAGGCGCTCGCCCGCGCCCTGCAGGCCGAGCTCTACGCCAAGACCCTGATGATCGAGAAGCTGAAGGCGCAGCTGGCGGTGCTGCGCCGCGCCCGCTTCGGCCGCTCCTCGGAGAAGCTCGACCACGACATCCAGCAGCTGGAGCTCCTGATCGGCGACCTGGAGGAAGGCGAGGCCGAGAGCCAGGCCCGCACGGCCGCGGCCGCTCCGTCGTCCCGGCCGACGGCGTCGGAGGCTCCGGCGGCGAAGGGTCGCCGGCCGCTGCCCGAGCACCTGCCGCGCGAGGTGGTCCGCCACGAGGCGCCCTGCGCCTGTCCCGAGTGCGGTGGGACCGTCTTCTCGCAGATCGGCGAGGACGAGCGGGAGGTGCTGGAGTACGTGCCCTCCCACTTCAAGGTGCTGAAGCACGTCCGCCCCAAGCTGAGCTGTCGGGCCTGCGAGACGATCGTCCAGGCCCCCATGCCGTCGCTCCCCATCGAGCGCGGCCGGCCGGGGCCGAAGCTCCTGGCCCACGTGGTCGTCGCCAAATACTGCGATCACCTGCCGCTCTACCGCCAGAGCGAGATCTACGCCCGCTCCGGCCTGGAGCTCGACCGCTCCACCCTCGCCGACTGGGTCGGCCAGATGAGCTTCCTCTTGACCCCGCTCGCCGAGGTGATCGGCCGCCACGCCCGGGCGGGACCGGCGATCCACGCCGACGACACGCCGGTCCCGGTCCTCGATCCGGGCCGCGGCCGGACCAAGACCGGGCGGCTCTGGACCCTGGTGCGCGACGAGCGGCCCTGGGGCGGGCCGGCGCCGCCGGCGGCCTTCTACCTCTACTCTCCCGACCGCAGGGGAGAGCATGCCGAGACCCTGCTCGGGACCTGTCGCGGCCACCTGCACGCCGACGGCTACGCCGGCTTCGGCAGCCTCTACGCGCCCGATCCCAAGACCCAGGTCCCGCGCCTGGTGGAGGTGGCCTGCTGGGCGCACGCGCGGCGGAAGGTCTACGAGGTGCACGCCGCCACCGGCTCGGCCGCCGCCCAGGCGATCCTGGCGGGCATGGCCGCGCTCTTCGAGATGGAGGCCGACATCCGCGGCCGCAGCCCGGCGGCGCGCGTGGCCGTGCGCCAGACCCGCAGCGTCCCACTGCTTGCGGACCTCGCCGCGCTCATGGACCAGACGCTGGCGAGGATCAGCGGCAAGAGCTCGCTCGCCCAGGCGATCCGCTACGCCCGCTCCCGCTGGGAGGCGCTGTGCCGCTTCGCCGCTGACGGCCGTCTCGAGATGACGAACAACGCCGCCGAGCGGGCGATCCGGCCGCTGGCGCTCGGGCGCAAGAACTACCTCTTCGCCGGCTCCGACACCGGCGGCGCCCGCGCCGCGGCGATGTACACGATCATCGAGACCGCCAAGCTGAACGGCCTCGACCCAGAGGCCTATCTGGCCGATGTCCTGAGCCGCATCGCCGACCACTCCGCGGCCCGAATCGACGAGCTGCTGCCGTGGCGCTGGGAAGGCCCGGAACAGCGCGAAGCCGCGTAGCCGCCAAGTGTCCATCTAAATCCAAGTGGACGCTTAGCCCGCGGCCGTCACCGGACGCTTACCGAGGATCTGCTGGAACAAGTCGTGCGAGACCATGACCTCGGCCATTTGGAACGTGATCGACCGCCCGTGCCGGACGACCTTCGCGCCGATCTCCACCAGCCGGTCGCGTAATGTGGTCATCGACCAATGGCTGACCTCATTGGGCAACGTCAGTGTGCGGAGGAAGTTGGCGAGGTTGTAGGCCAGGGCATGCAGTTGCAGCCGCACGGCATTGGCGGCGAAGCGGCGGCAGGACAGGCGGGTCCAGACGATCGCGTTCTTTCCCTCCTTGATGTGCTGCTCCGCCGTACCCCGCTGATTGTAGAACAGCGTCACCCGTTCCGGCGGCCGGCTTATGTTGGTCACAATGAACCCGACGCGCGGAAACAACTCGCCGGGGTGCCACTCGACCTTCGCTACCACGCGGCGGGCCTTGTTCCACGAGGCCGCCTGATAGCTGAAGCTGGCGTAATAACGGCGGACATCACGCCAGAGCCCGGTCGCCGTTGCGACATCTGATCATGGTGTCAGCTTGCGCGGGTCTTCCCGGGAAGGCCGGGAAGACGTCAAGCGAGATGGGAAAGAGTAACTCCAGGGTTGAGGGGTCCGACGGCCCGCCCCTCCCGTCTCATCAATAGGTCAGCCAAGCCTCAGACACATCTCGGCTTACGGAGTTACGGCCCAGGATTGGAACGGTCACCAACGTCGAGGACAAGCGTGTATCGTGTATCTGTCTTCATCGTTCTTCATATCTCTCTTGCCGCCAGCGCCTTCCCGAGGATCATGTCCGAAGCCTTTTCAGCGATCATCATCGTCGGTGCGTTGGTGTTGCCTGAAACGAGGCGCGGCATGACCGAGGCGTCTACGACGCGCAGCGCCTCAACGCCTCGCACCCGGAGCTGCGAATCTACCACAGCCATAGGCCCGCGGCCCATCATGCAGGTGCCGACCGGGTGGTAGATGGTGGTGCCGCCCATGCGAGCATAAGTCAGCAACATTTCGTCAGTCTCGAATCCTAGCCCGGGGTTCATCTCGTGGTCGATGTAGCGAGCGAGAGCCGGTTGGCTCGCTATCTTGCGTCCCCACTTAAGGCCCGCAATCGCGACCTCTTGGTCGAGCGGATCGGCCAAATAGTTGGGCGCGATAGCTGGGTAAACGCTGGAGTCGGCCGACTTGATGCGGATCGTGCCACGGCTTTCAGGGCGCAGTTGGCAGGGAGCGATGGTGAGGCCTGGCTCACCTTCAAGTTCCATCTTCTGCTGGGTGGCGAGCTTTTCTGCGTCCATGGTGGCCGGCAAGATATGGAACTGGATGTCAGGTGTAGAGAGATCGGGCCGCGATTTGACGAAGGCGGCGATATGCGCGGCCGACAGCGTGAGAAGCCCCCGCCTCAAGAAGGCGTACTTCAGGGCCTCCCCCACGAGTCGCCGACCTTTAGACATCTCATTGACGGAGAGGACCCCCTTCTTCAACCGGTAACGCAGGCCGACCACGTAGTGATCCTGCAGGTTTTCGCCTACGCCCGGCACGTCCGCCACCACGGGAATTCCGTGCTCTTGCAGAAGGGCCGCAGGACCGACGCCAGAAAGCTGTAGGAGTTGGGGCGAATTGACCGCGCCGCCGGCCAGGATCACCTCGGCATTGGCTGTCGCCGTCCGTCGCATACCGTTCTGGGTGAACTCGACGCCGACCGCGCGCTTCTCCCGGAAGAGGACCCGGGTGGCGAGGGAACCGGTTTCAACGACAAGGTTCGATCGCTTCAGAACCGGATGTAGATATGCGACCGCGGCGGACCAGCGCCGGCCGTTCTTCATTGTCACCTGGAACCAAGTCGCCCCTTCCTGCTGAGCGGCGTTCAGATCCTCTATACGCGGCAGGCCCGCCTGCACACATGCATCTATGACGGCGTCCGACACAGGATGGCCGTCGCGCATGTCGGAGACGTTTAGGGGGCCACCCGTGGCGTTCCAATCGTCCGCTCCGCGCTCCTGATGCTGCGAACGCAGAAAATACGGCTTCACATCATCATAGGACCAGCCTTCGCATCCGAGCTGCCGCCAGCCATCATAATCTTCCCGCTGGCCGCGAATGTAGAGCATCGCGTTGATTGAGGATGAGCCGCCCAACACCTTGCCACGCGGCCAGGCATGCTGACGCCCGCCCGAGCCGGGATCGGGTTCGGTTTGGTAGAGCCAGTTGACCTTCGGATCCTTTAACGTCTGCGAGTAACCCACAGGCACATGGATCATCACATTCGATAAGAATTGTGAGGGGTTATGCATCGGCCGGTCGTCGCCGCCTGCTTCCAATAGAAGCACGCGCGTCTTGCCGTCAGCGGTAAGACGATTGGCGAGGACGCATCCTGCCGATCCCGCACCCACGATAATGTAGTCCACCTGCAGGCTAATGGCACGAACTCCAACGCTTACCAAATATCAATATTGCACGACCATAGTCGATAAGCCTTGAGCCGAGATGTACGAACAATAACGCCATCGTTTTAGAGGAAATATTGCTCTGGAATACCTGGCGGATATGGCCCTTCCCTTCTCGGAAAGCTACAGTATTGAAGAGTCCACCGCTGATGGTTGTGCGCTCGGGCAGCGAACGCCGAGTCCTAAAGGGATTTTCTTTCACTATCAGCATTCGAGTCATTCGGTCGCCCGCCCCTTTTCGTCTTAGATCGCCGTTGGGAACCAGCGGGCCTGAATCGGTGGTCCGCCTTGCCTGATTGGGAACGCCTCAACCGCCAATCGCATCCGGCTGTCTCGACTTGCTGATGAGGTCCTTGACGATTGGGCCGAGTTCGTTCGGGTCGAAACGCCGCTTCGGATTTATGGCCGGCCCGCGATGCCAGCGCTCGAAGACTGTCAGCCGCCCCCCCGTGGATTCGAAGACCTGGCCCGTCACGTCCTTCGACTCGCTGCTCCCGAGCCAGACGACGATCGGTGCGATATTGGCCGGATCACGGGGGTTCCACTCACCCGCAGGCACCTCGACGCCGTAACCAAGATCTTCCGTCATCCGGGTAAGCGCCCCCGGCGAGATCGCGTTCACCGTGACCCCGTAGCGCGCGAGCTCCATCGCCGCGGTAATCGTAAAGGCGGCGATGCCCGCCTTGGCCGCGCCATAGTTGCATTGCCCCTGATTGCCCAGTAACCCGGAAACAGAAGTAGTATTGATGATCCGAGCGTCGACTGGATTGCCTTCCTTGGCGCGCGCCCGCCAATAATCAGCGGCGTGGCGAGCTGGACAAAAAGTGCCGCGAAGATGAACCTTGATGACCGCATCCCATTCGTCGATCGCCATGTTGGCCAGCATGCGATCGCGCAAAATGCCAGCGTTGCTCACGAGAACATCGAGGCTGCCAAAAGTCGCGGTCGCCTGATCGATCATCCGTTTGGCGCCCTCCCAATCTGATACGTCGTCGCCATTGGCGACCGCCTCTCCTCCCATCGCCCTGATTTCCGCCACCACGGCTTCAGCGGGTTCGCTCGATCTGCCCTCCCCCGTCCGCTCGCTACCGAGATCATTCACCACAATCCTGGCGCCTTGGCGCGCAAACTCTAGGCAGTGCTCCCGCCCTATACCCCTCGCCCCACCCGTCACAATGACGACGCGCCCCTCGCACAATCCAGCCATTCCCAGATCCTTGTTTCGTTGGATTTAGATCTTCTTCTCGCCCTGCCAGTATCTATCGCGGACCGTTCGTCGCACGATCTTGCCGGTCTCAAGCCGCGGAAGATCATCGGCGAAATCGACGGTGCGCGGGCGTTTGTAAGTGGCGAGGCGCGCCGCCGCGAAGACCAGTATTTCCTGGGCAAGCGCCTCGTTGGGTTCGTATCCTTGGTTGAGTTGGACCACGGCCTTGACTTCTTCGCCCCAGTCCGGGTTAGGCACGCCCACCGTCGCCACATCCTTGACCGCCGGGTGTTGGAGGACCTCCTGATCGATTTCCGATGGATAGATATTCACTCCGCCAGAGATGATTACCTCGGCGCTGCGACCGGTCAGAAAGAGAAATCCATCCTCGTCCACGTAGCCCAGATCGCCCATCGTGTAGAACGCTCCACGGTAGACGCCTGCAGTCTTCTCCGGAGCTTTGAAGTACTCGAACCTCCCGGTCGCAGGCGCCTCGAAATAGACGGTTCCAACATCGCCCTGCGGCAATTCCTTACCATTCTCATCCTGAATCTGCATGACGACCCCCGCAGTGGGCCTGCCTACAGAGCCAGGTTTGTTCAGCCACTCGGCCGGCTCGATGAACACCCCGCCGCCTTCGGTTGCGCCATAGTATTCGAAAACAACGGGCCCTAGCCATTCGAGCGCCGCCTGCTTCACATGCACCGGACATGGAGCCGCGCCGTGAAGCACCCAGCGCAGTGATGAAACATCATATTTCGAGCGGATGTCGGGGGTGAGGTGGAGGAGCCGATTGAGCATCGTCGGCACGATGTGGGTATGGGTGATGCGATGCTGATCGACTAAACGGAGCATTGCCTCCGCATCCCATTTGTCCATGAGTAACGTGTGAACCCCCGCGGAGAGCGGGAGCAGGAGATTCAGGCTCAGAGGTGCGGCGTGATAGAGCGGTCCGGTCACCACCGAAACGTCGTCTGCGCCATTGAACTGCGCCGTCTCGACCATTTTTGCAAAAAGAGAGGAAGCTGGTGGCGCGCTGCCCCGATAGACTCCCTTAGGATGCCCCGTCGTGCCCGAAGTGTAGAGCATCTGACTGCCCAGAAGGGGATTTGGAACATTCTCGCCGGATTCGCGCGCCATCAACGTGTCGTAGGACGCGAAACCCTTGATCGGCCCGCCCACCGCGAGCGTGACGCGCAGACCAGACGTTGCGGAGGCCGCTTGGATCGCGGCTGCCGCGAGCCGAGCGTCAGCAACGAAGGCCTTAGCCTCGCAGTTCTCGACGATATACGCGACTTCGTCAGCAGTAAGGTGCCAGTTGACCGGCGTTAGTCGGAACCCGGCGCGTTGGCAGGCCATGACCGTTTCGACGAATTCTGGTCGGTTAACGCAGAGAAGCGCCACCCCATCGCCGGGCACTAAGCCGGCGCCCCGTAGCAACTCGACGAGACGATTAGCTTGTGCGTTCAACTCCGAAAATGTGCGGTCGCCTTGTTCGGACGAAATCGCAAGTCGCTCTGGCTCGCGAGCGGCGTGCCAAGCGACAACCATGCCTTTGGCCGCAGCGTCCTCGAACGACATCCTAAGCATGGGTCACACCGTCTAACCTGAAGCCGAGCAACGGCTAATTGGATTGGGGAGCGATCTGAGATAGTCGCGCCACCATCGGGGCTGAAGCCGCTTTCGATTCGCAGAGGCGATCATAGAGGGGAGAACATCGGAATCGCGCAGCCGTCTTCGGCCTCGACAAAATGAACACGCACCCTCTGCCCGATACGAAGCGTGCCGGCATCGCAGTCAACGATGTTGGTCAGCATCGTAACGCCCTCATTCAGGGTCACGTAGGCGATGATGTGTGGCGGGTCCGCCTGGCGTGTGACGGAGAAACTGTAGATTTGACCGAGGCCCGACGTTTCCTTGAGCTCGGTGTCAGTTGAATAGCAAATTGGGCATATCGAGCGCGGGTAGTAATGGTTTTCGCCGCAGGCATTGCAAAACCCGACCATGAGCCGGCCTTGTCCCGCTGCCTCCCAGAACGGCTTGTTCTCGACGTTCGTAACGACGCGGCGCTTGATTTCGTTCAGATTGCTCATGCGTCTTGGTTTCCGAGAATTAGGGTCGCGCTTCCCATGCGGGAGCCAAGAAGCCCCCCGGTCCCGTGCGCCAGGGCGATGTCACAGTCGGGCACCTGGACGCGAGGATGGGCCACGCCCCGTACCTGACGAACCGCTTCGATGACTTTTGTCATGCCGCCACGGTTGCCCGGGTGGTTGTTGCATAGCCCACCACCGTCGGTGTTGAACGGCAAGCGCCCAACTCCGGAAATGAGGTTGCCGTCGGAGACGAACCGCCCCCCCGCTCCTTTTTCGCAGAATCCGAGATCCTCAATGGTCTCGAGCACCGTGATCGTGAACGAGTCGTAGATTGATGCGTATTTGATGTCCTTCGCCGTCACGCCCGCCTCTTCGAAGGCCTTCGGCCCCGACCAGCGCGCGCCAGAAAACGTCAGATCGACCCGTCCCGCCGAGAGATGCTTGGGCGCCTCGCCGGCGCCCAGAACCTTGACCAGAGGGCGTCGCAACCCTCTGGCTACGGCTTCGCTGACGACGACCAAGCCTCCCCCGCCGTCGGTAATCACGCAGCAATCGAGCCGATGAAGCGGATCCGCGATCATCGGAGAGGCCAAGACTTCGTCGACCGTCACTATGTTTCGTAGCCTGGCGTTCTCATTGTACTGAGCATGATGGGAGGCCGCGACCTTGATCCAGGCTAGTTGCTCGGACGTTGTTCCGAACTCGTGCATGTGGCGCTTGGCGCACATCGCATACATGTTGGCCACATTTGCGCCGAACGGCGCCTCGAACGGAAAATCCGGCGCTTCGGTATTGTGAAACCCGCCCGACTTGCCCTCCTTTGCGTCCGCTAAGGGGCGGCCCGCTAGCGTGATGAGTGCGATGTTGCAGTGACCGGCCGCGATCGCCTGCGCCGCATGATTGACATGGACCAGATAGGAGGACCCGCCGGTTTCGGTGCTGTCCATGTGCCGTACGTTCTGCAGGCCGAGGTACTCGATCATGTTGAGCGGACCCAGGCCAGGCGCATCGCCGGCGCAGAAGTACGCGTCCACATCACCCATGCTCAGCCCGGCGTCAGCGATCGCCCCCTTCGCAATTTCGGCATGCAGTTGCGCGAGCGTCTTGTTCGCCGCCCCCCTGCAGGGATGCTCATAGATTCCTGCGACAAAGGCTTTGCCTCGAATGCTCACGTCCCGCCCCTAACTCAGTCGGCCACTGAGGCCACGTCACGGCGAAGGGACTGCCTTCGACCCACGATTTTCGGTTCTTGGCTAACCCATCGCTAGGCTGACCGGGTTCCATTAACGGCGAATCTGGCCGCCCGTCGGGGCGATCCTTATCTCCCATATAGGAGGAAGACAAAAACACATATATGTCAGACTAGGTCAAGGCTTCGGATTGCGACCCGAATCGCTCTGGTGGTCGCCAAGGCGTAGGCGACCGCCCCGATCACCGTGGGCGGCGCGGGCATGTGAGAGCCGCGCCG
>Ga0075012_10002150_pt1 | contig 19507 bp, 12 predicted proteins | sample All_14_2_FD_71474 | JGI IMG/M metagenome (GOLD analysis project Ga0075012, IMG submission 71474) | Freshwater microbial communities in response to fracking from Pennsylvania, USA - Allegheny Zone_MetaG_DW_15 | ecosystem: Environmental > Aquatic > Deep subsurface > Groundwater > Drilled... | reverse complement strand
GGTGACGTGCAGCTCGTCGTGCAGGCGGCGCAGCCAGCGGCGCAGTTCCTTGCGCACCTTGGCGTCGAGCGCGCCGAAGGGTTCGTCGAGCAGCAGCACCTGCGGCTCCACGGCCAGCGCGCGGGCCAGGGCAATCCGCTGCCGCTGCCCGCCCGAAAGCTGCGACGGGTAGCGGTCGGCCAGCCAATCCAGCTGCACTAGGCCCAGCAGCTCATGCACTTTCTGCTTGATGACGGCCTCGGACGGGCGCGTGGCCTTGGGTTTCATGCGCAGGCCAAAGGCGACGTTGTCGAACACACTCATGTGGCGAAACAGCGCGTAATGCTGGAAAACGAAGCCGACATTGCGCTCACGCACGTGGGTGTCGGTGGTATCGGCGCCGTTGAACAGGATGTGACCGCGGTCCGCTGTTTCCAGCCCGGCGATGATGCGCAGCAGCGTGGTTTTGCCGCAGCCCGACGGGCCCAGCAGCGCGACGAGTTCGCCGGATTCAATGTCCAGCGACACGTCACGCAGGGCGTGAAAGTTGCCGAAGTCTTTGCTGACGTTGCGAATTTCAATGCTCATGGGGATTCTCTAAAAAAGGCAATGTTGATATCAGCTGCGGCCAGGCCAGAAACACCGATGGAGTCGGCTTTGCCGGGCCACGGGTGTTGCCCCTGCAACGGGGTGGCGTAGCGACACGGCGTGCGCGAAGCCTGGGGTGTGTGTCATGTTGTTGGCCGCTCCGGCGGCAGGGCAGCCGCGGCCTTCTGGTCGCGCTCAAACTGCCACTCGACCACGGACTTGATCAACAAGGTGAGCAGGGCCAGCAAGGCCAGCAGGGACGCCACGGCAAAAGCTGCGACTGACTGGTACTCGTTGTACAAAATTTCCACATGCAAGGGCAGCGTGTTGGTCTGGCCACGGATGTGGCCCGAGACCACCGACACCGCGCCAAACTCACCCATGGCGCGTGCGTTACACAAAATCACGCCATAGACCAGACCCCATTTGATGTTGGGCAGGGTCACGTGCCAAAAGGTTTGCCAGCCAGTGGCGCCCAGCACAATGGCCGCTTGTTCCTCATCAGTGCCCTGCGCCTGCATCAGCGGGATCAGCTCACGCGCGATGAACGGGAAGGTGACAAACACCGTGGCCAGGATGATGCCGGGCACGGCAAACACGATTTTGATGTCGTGCTCGGCCAGCCAGGGGCCGATCCAGCCCTGCGCGCCAAACATCAGCACGTAAATCAGGCCAGCGACGACGGGCGACACCGAGAACGGCAGGTCAATCAGCGTGGTCAAAAACGCTTTGCCCTTGAACTCGTACTTGGCCACCGCCCAAGCCGCGGCCACGCCAAACACCAGGTTCAGCGGCACCGCCACGGCGGCGGTGATCAGGGTCAGGCGGATCGCGCTCCAGGCATCGGGCTCGTGCAGGGCCTCCAGCGCGGCCGGCAGGCCTTTGCGCAGCGCCTCGGTGAACACCGCCGCCAGCGGCAGCAGCAAAAACAGGAACACAAAACCCAGCGCCAGGCCGATCAGGGTCCAGCGCACCCAAGTCGGCTCGGTGGTGCCCGCGCGGGCGTTACGAACGATGGTGGTACTCATGATTTGCCTCCAGCGCGGCGGCGCTGCCAGCTTTGCAGCGCGTTGATGACCAGCAGCAGCATAAACGAGATGCCCAGCATCACCGTGGCCACGGCGGTGGCACCGGCGTAGTCGTATTGCTCCAGCTTGCCGATGATGATCAGCGGCGTGATCTCGGACACCATGGGCATGTTGCCGGCAATGAAGATGACCGAGCCGTATTCACCGACCGCGCGGGCAAAGGCCATGGCAAAGCCGGTCAGCAGCGCTGGCGCGATGCTCGGGAATATCACATAGCGGAAGGTCTGAAAACGTGAGGCGCCCAGGCAGGTGGCGGCTTCTTCAAGCTCTTTCTCGGCGTCTTCGAGCACGGGTTGCACGGTGCGCACCACAAACGGCAGGCTGATGAAGATGAGCGCAATCACGATGCCGTTGCGGTTGAACGCCAGCTGGATGCCCATCGGCTCCAGGTATTGGCCGAGCCAGCCATTGCCCGCCAGCAGCGCGGTGAGTGAGATGCCAGCCACCGCGGTGGGCAAGGCAAAGGGCAAATCCACCAGCGCGTCGATGATTTTTTTTCCGGGGAATTCGTAACGCACCAGCACCCAGGCCAGCAGCAGCCCGGCAAACACGTTGAACAGCGCCGCCAGGAACGAGGCGCCAAAGGTCAGCCGGTACGAGGCCAGCACGCGTGGGCTGGCCACGGCGGTCCAGAACTCGGCCCATGTGAGCGTGAAGGTTTTGAACAGCAGGGCTGAGAGCGGGATCAGCACGATCAGGCTGAGGTAAAACAGCGTGTAACCCAGCGTCAGGTTGAAGCCGGGCAAGACGCGCCGGGTGGCACGTTTGGGGCTTGTCATTGGGCTGCCTGGCGAGGCAGAGAGAACGGCAGCGGTCATGGTTTTTTGTCTAAGGTTGATCGTTGCTGAAGGTGTGTTGGTCATGGCGGGGTTGATCCGCCATCCAGGGGTAGGCGTCATTCCATTGGCTTAACCCGCAGCGCACGTCGGGTATCCGACTTCGCCAATGTCCCCCGGCTCGGGCTACGCCCGAGCCTCCTCCTTGATTTGGCTGCGTCAGACACCCAACGCACGCTGCTCGCGTGTCACACCGGGCTTGGCGCTCTCATGAAAGAGTCATCCGTGCGTGGCTGGCTCACTTCACGGTATATATCTTGTCAAACTGGCCACCATCGTTGAAGTGCACCTTTTGCGCTTCGGTCAGCGAGCCAAAGTAGTCACTCACGGCGAACAACTGCAGCGGTTTGAAGGTGTTGCTGTACTTGGCCAGGATTTTTGGGTTGCTCGGGCGGATGCCGTGTTTGGCGGCAATCTCCTGGGCTTCGTCGGAGTACAGGTAGTTCAGATACGCTTTGGCGACTTCACCCGTGCCTTTTTTGGCCACCGTGCGCTCCACCACGGCCACCGGGTTCTCGGCAATGATGCTGACCGACGGGTGGATGGCATCCACCTTGCCGGCGCCGAATTCGCGGTCCACCGACACCACTTCTGACTCAAACGTGATCAGCACATCCCCGATGTTGCGTTGCAAAAAGATGGTGGTGGCATCGCGCCCGCCCTTGGCCAGCACGGGTACGTTTTTGAACAGCTTGCCAACAAAGTCCGCCGCTTGGGCGTCGGTGCCGCCGGTTTTGCGCACATAACCCCAGGCCGCCAGGTAGGCCATGCGGCCGTTGCCGCCGGTTTTGGGGTTGACCACGATGACCTTGATGTCGGGCTTGATCAGGTCGTTCCAGTCCTTGATGCCTTTGGGGTTGCCGTTGCGGGTCAAAAACAGCATGGTGGAGCTGGTGGGCGCGGCGTTGCTCGGGAAACGTTTGGCCCAGTCCTTGGCCACGATGCCGGTGCTGGCCAGAAAGTCGACGTCGGTGGTGGTGTTCATGGTGACCACATCGGCATCCAGGCCGTCGTTCACGGCGCGGGCCTGGGCGCTGGAGCCGCCGTGGGATTGGTCGATCTTGACGTCTTTGCCGGTGGTCTTTTTGTAGTTGGCCACAAAGGCGGCGTTGTAGTCTTTGTAGAACTCGCGCGCCACATCGTAGGAGGCGTTCAACAAGGTGGTTTGTGCTGACACAACGGTTGTGGCGGCCAGTCCGAAGGTGGCCAGGGCCAGGGTCACGGTTTGTTTGAATTTCATGAGAGCTTCCTTGAGGCAATGAAGGTGATAAGAGGGGTCGGTGGTCGGGGTCAGGTCGTGGCCATCTCGGGCTGTGCCAGGTTTTGTGCCTGGCCCATCAGCGACTGCAGCAGGGCCAGGCCCAGCGGCCAGGGGCCAAAACCTGCCTCCAGGTTGATGTGGCCAGCGTCTTGCAGCCGCACAAACTCGCTGCCCCAGGCGCGCGCATAGGCGCCCGCGGTGCGCACCGGGCAAAACGGGTCGGTGTTGCTGGCCACCACGATGTTGGGGTAGGGCAGCTTGTGATATGGCACCGGCGCAAAGTCAGCCAGCACGCCGCGGCGCTCCGGGTCGGCCGGGGCCACCAGCAGGGCGCCATGAATGCGTGCTGCCACCTCGGGTGGCAGATGCGCGGTGGCAATACAACCCAGGCTGTGCGCGGCAACCACCACGGGCTGGCGTTGTGCCAGGATCGTGCGGCTGATGGACGCCACCCAGGCGCTGCGCGAGGGCACCATCCAGTCGTCCTGCTGCACCCGCACCGCGCCCGGCAACTCGGCCGCCCAGAGGCTTTGCCAGTGGCCGGGCGGCGAGTCTTGCCAGCCTGGAATGATGATGGGAACCATGGTGGGGTTTGCCAGAAGGTGAAAAAAGGATCGGAGGTGGATTGTTCAGCAAGCTTGTTAAAACACAAACGACTATATTTTCATTTGCTTATTTGAATATAGACATATCAAACGAGGCGGACCAGCGGCCGCCAGCGCTCACCGCCCCAGCTGGGGCAGACCGTGTGTCAGAGGAGAGGGTGCGCCGCCTGGTTTGGCGCACGCGGGACCTGCCTGGCGCTACTCGGCCAGAGTGTTCAAGGATGGGGGAGGCAGTGTGCAGGCAGCGGATGCGATCGCGGTGGCCGTGGGTGTGGCTGGCGTCCATGCCACACGCCATCCGGGGCTTGGCATGAAGCCCCGGGGCTGGTTACCCCAGCGCGTCGTTCACCTGTTCGTGGAACTCCGCCAGATTCACGGCGGCGTTGACTTCACGCGGCAGGGCGTCGCGCACGCTGAACACGCCCAGAATCTTGTGGCTGTCAGCCATGACCACCGGCAGGTGCCGAAAGCCGCGCTCGATCATCATCAGCACCGCGTCAGCCACCTTCATCTCGGGGTTGACGCAGTGGGGGCTGCGCGTCATCACTGTGGCGATTGGGGTCTGTTGCGGGTCCAGCGCCTTGGCCAGCACCCGGGTGATCATGTCGCGCTCGGTGACGATGCCCAGCATGGTGTTGCCGGCGTCGATCACCAGCACACTGCTGCTGTTGGTGCGCGTCATCACACACGCGGCGGCGTACACGGTGGCCGTTGGCAGCACACTGATGACATGGCGCTGCGCCATCGATTGAGAAACCGTGCGTTCGGACATGGAAGGCTCCTATAACAGCGTAAGCGGTGGATTTTGAGAAGGTTGAATGCGGGTTGTGGGTTCTCAGCGTAAGGCCGCGTTGATTTTGTCCAGCGCCTTCTGGCCCGGGTTGAGCTGGCGGGCGTTCAGCGTGTTGAGCGGCGCGGCCGTGGTGTTGAGGGCGGTGTGCAGGTCGGTGGCCAGCGGGTCGATGTAGAGCAGGCCGGTCAAAATTTCACCTAAGGCCGCGTGGGTCTGCATGTAGCTCATGGCCGCATAACGGTCGGTGGGGTCGTAGTCGGTGTGCAACTTGCGCAGGCGCAGCATCGTGCCGTCGTGCTGCTCCACTTCCACCAGTGAACCGGCAGGGTAGTCGGCGGTGATTTCCTTGCCGGGCACCATGAAGTCGATGCGGCTCACCGCCTCGTTGTGCTGGCGCACGTAGTCGTAACTCTTGGTGCTGCCGCTGTGGTTGTTGAAGGTGACGCACGGGCTGATCACGTCAATGAACGCGGCGCCACCGTGCTCCATGGCGCCCTTGATCAGCGGCACCAGCTGCGCCTTGTCGCCCGAGAAACTGCGTGCGACATACGTGGCACCGAGTTGCAGCGCAATGCCGACCAGGTCCACCGGGCTGTCGTTGTTGACCACGCCTTTTTTGCTCTTGGAGCCGCGGTCGGCGGTGGCAGAGAACTGGCCCTTGGTCAGGCCGTAGACACCGTTGTTTTCGACGATGTAAGCCATGCGCACACCGCGGCGCATGGCATTGGCGAACTGGCCCAGACCGATGGAGGCCGAGTCACCGTCACCCGAGACGCCCAGGTACAACAACTCGCGGTTGGCCAGGTTGGCGCCGGTCAACACGCTGGGCATGCGCCCATGCACGGTGTTGAAGCCGTGGCTGGCGCCCAGAAAGTAGTCTGGCGTTTTACTGCTGCAGCCAATGCCGGATAGTTTGGCAACGCGGTGCGGCTCAATGTCCAGGTCCCAGCAGGCCTGGATGATGGCGGCCGAAATCGAGTCATGCCCGCAACCCGCGCACAGGGTCGAAATCCGCCCCTCGTAGTCGCGCCGGGTGTAGCCGACCTTGTTGGTGTGCAGCGTGGGGTGATGCAGCCGGGGTTTGGCGATAAAAGTCATACAAGCTCCTTGGCCACGCTGTTGTGGATGGTGCGGATGATGAAACGCGCAGTGATCGGCGTGCCGTCGTAATGCAGCACCCGGACCAGCTTGGCCGGGTTGATTTCCAGCTCGTTGATGAGCAGGGTGCGCATCTGGCCGTCGCGGTTCTGCTCGGCCACAAACACCTTGTCGTGTTCTGCGATGAATTGGGACACCGACTCGGGGAACGGAAAAGCACACAGCCGCATGGCGTCCACATGCACCCCGTTGCGGTCCAGCACGTCCAGCGCCTCGCGCATGGCCGGGCTGGTGGAGCCGTAATAAATCACCCCCAATTTGGTCGGCTCGGCGGCTTTGCGGAACACTGGTTGCGGCACCAGCGTGGTGGCGGTGATGAACTTGCGCAGCAGGCGCTCCATGTTGTAGATGTAGTCGGCCCCGGCCTCGGAGTACATGGCCTGCGGGTTGCGCGAGGTGCCGCGGGTGAAAAACGCGCCCTTGGTCGGGTGGGTGCCGGGCAAGGTGCGCCACGGAATGCCGTCGCCGTCCACATCGCGGTAGCGGCCAAAGGGTTTGCCAGCCTCCAACTCTTCGGCGGTCATGATCTTGCCGCGGTCGTACTCTTTGGCGTCGTCCCAGACAAAGGGTTTGCACAGCCGCTGGTTCATGCCGATGTCCAGATCGGTCATGACAAAAATCGGTGTCTGCAGGCGCTCGGCCAGGTCCAGCGCCGCCGCGCTGTGGGTGAAACACTCGTGCGGGTCTTGCGGGAACAACAGCACGTGTTTGGTGTCGCCATGCGACGCGTAGGCGCAACTGAGCAGGTCAGACTGCTGGGTGCGGGTCGGCATGCCGGTACTCGGCCCGCCGCGCTGCACGTTGATGATGGTCACCGGAATCTCGGCAAAGTAGGCCAGGCCGATGAACTCGGTCATCAGCGACACGCCGGGGCCGGAGGTGGCGGTAAACGCCCGGGCGCCGTTCCAGCCGGCGCCAATCGCCATGCCAATCGAGGCCAGTTCGTCTTCGGCCTGCACGATGGCGTATTTGTGCTGGCCGGTGGCCGGGTCCACCCGGAACTTGTCGCAATACTTCTGGAACGCCTCGGGAATCGAGGTGGACGGGGTGATCGGGTACCAGGCGGCCACGGTGGCACCGCCATACACCAGCCCCAGACCGGCGGCGCTGTTGCCGTCGGTGAAGATCTGGTCACCCACGTTGTCGGCGCGCTGCACCCGGATGCCCAGCGGGTACGCCATGTGTTCCTTGACGTAGTTGCGTCCCAGGTGCAGCGCCTGCACGTTGGACTCCAGCAGCCGCTCCTTGCCTTTGTACTGCTCGGCAAACAGCTTTTCAAACACCTCGGCTTCCACGTCCAGCAGCACCGAGAGTGCGCCCACATAAATGATGTTCTTGAACAGCTGGCGCTGGCGTGGCTCGCTGTAGGCGGCGTTGGCGATGTCGGTCAGCGGGATACCCATGGTCAACACGTCGTCGCGGAACTTGGCTGCAGGCATGGGCCGGGTGCTGTCGTAAAACAAATAGCCGCCGGTCTCGATCTCGGCCACGTCGGCGTCCCAGGTCTGCGGGTTCATGGCGACCATCATGTCGACCCCGCCACGGCGGCCGTGGTAGCCCTTTTCACACACGCGGGCTTCGTACCAGGTGGGCATGCCCTGGATGTTGCTCGGGAAGATGTTGCGCGGGCTCACCGGCACACCCATGCGCATGATGGCCTTGGCAAACAGCTCGTTGGCGCTGGCAGAGCCTGAGCCGTTGACGTTGGCAAACTTGATGACGAAATCGTTGACGGCTTCGATGCGTTTCATGATGTGTGGACCCCCACGCTTGTCGTTTCACGTACTGCGCTGCCCCCCGAGTGGGCCCTCGCGCCTTGGGGCGGCCCGGCGGCGCTCAAGTCCTGTGTGGCCACTTGATCTCGGCAGCGTGGCCCGGCCTGCGTGGTGTTCAACAAAAACTTCTGCATGTCCCAGGCGCCGGTGGGGCAGCGTTCGGCGCACAGGCCGCAGTGCAGGCAGACGTCTTCGTCCTTGACCATGATGCGCCCGGTTTTCAGTTCGGCCGACACGTACAGGTCTTGCGACGTGTTGGTGGCCGGCGCTTTGAGCCGGGTGCGCAGGTCGGCCTCGTCACCATTGGCGGTGAAGGTGATGCAATCCATCGGGCAGATGTCCACACAGGCGTCACATTCGATGCAGGTGCCGCGGTTGAACACCGTCTGCACATCGCAATTGAGGCAGCGGCTGGCTTCCTTGAAGGCGGTGGCAGCATCAAAGCCCAGCTCCACTTCCACGCGGATGCTGGCCAGCGCCTTTTCGGCGGGTGCCCAGGGCACGGCAAAACGCATGTCGTTGGAGACATCGTTGCGGTAGCTCCACTCGTGGATGCCCATCTTTTGCGACATCAGGTGGGTCATCGGCGGCGGTCGGCGGTTGACATCCTCGCCGTTGAGCAGCCGGTCAATCGACACTGCCGCTTCATGGCCGTGCGCCACGGCGGTGATGATGTTTTTCGGGCCGTAAGCCGCATCACCGCCAAAAAACACGTGGGGCACGGTGGACTGGAAGGTACCCTCACCCAGCACCGGCAGGCCCCATTTGTCAAAGGCGATGCCGCAGTCACGCTCGATCCACGGGAAAGCGTTTTCCTGGCCGATGGCCACCAGCACCGTGTCGCATGCCAGAAACACATCGGGCTCGCCGGTCGGGATCAGGCTGCGCCGACCCTTGGCGTCGTATTCGGCGCGGACGATCTCGAACGTCATGCCGGTGAGTTTGCCGTTCACATGCTCCACCGATTTGGGCACGTGAAAGTTGAGGATCGGAATGCCTTCGTGCTGGGCGTCTTCCTTTTCCCAGGGCGAGGCTTTCATTTCTTCAAAGCCGCTGCGCACCACCACTTTCACATCTTTGCCGCCCAGGCGCCGTGCCGAGCGGCAGCAGTCCATGGCGGTGTTGCCGCCGCCGAGCACAATCACCCGCTCAGCCACCGTCTTGATGTGGCCAAACGACACGTTGGCCAACCAGTCGATGCCGATGTGGATGTGTGCCGCGGCTTCCAGGCGGCCGGGCACGTCCAACTCGCGCCCGCGCGGGGCACCGCAGCCCACAAACACCGCGTCATAGTTGTCGGCCAGCAGCGCCTGCATGGAGTCCACCCGCTGGTTGCTTTTGAACTTGACGCCCATGTCCAGGATGTAGCCAGTTTCCTCGTCAATCACTTCCTCGGGCAGGCGAAAGCGCGGAATCTGCGAGCGGATGAAGCCGCCGGCCTTGGCTTCGCCTTCAAAAATGGTGATCTCGTAGCCCAGCGGCGCCAGGTCACGCGCTACCGTGAGAGACGCTGGCCCGGCGCCCACGCAGGCAATCCGTTTGCCGTTGGCCGGTGCGATGGTGGGCATACGCGATGCCACATCGTCCTTGTAGTCAGCGGCCACGCGTTTGAGGCGGCAAATGGCCACCGCTTCGGGTCGGGTGCCATTGTTTTCCTCGACGCGGCTGCGCCTGCAGGCGGGCTCGCAGGGGCGGTCGCAGACGCGGCCCAAAATGCCCGGAAACACGTTGGACACCCAGTTGACCATGTAGGCGTCGCTGTAGCGGCCTTGTCCGATCAGGCGGATGTATTCGGGCACGGGGGTGTGGGCCGGGCAGGCCCATTGGCAGTCCACGACCTTGTGAAAATAGGCCGGGTTGGCGGTGTGGGTGGCTTGCAAAGTTGTCTCCTTGCCCCGCTTGAAGGCGGTGGGTGCCACTGCGGGTGAGGATGATGGTACGCCAAGCACTGTGGGCCGGGTTGGGCCTGTGATCGCGAATTACAGAAAACATGACGCAAATCAAATGACAGCCTGACGCCAAATCAGCGAAACTAGCTTGTCGTTGCCGCTACAGTCGCGTTAAACGTCTCAATCTTGATATCTCAAAGGAGTAAGTGATGAAGCCAGTGTCCCAACCTGATCGTTTTCAAGCCCTGGACGAGTGCCACCAGCAAATCCATGACCACCTGGCGGCGCTGACAGACGTGCTGGAGAAGCTGCAGTCGGGTGCTGACGAGAGCCAGTACCGTGACCAGATGCGGGTGATCGAGGCTTTTTTCACGGGCAACGCGCTGCAGCACCACCTGGACGAAGAGAAAAATGTGTTCCCCAAACTGCTGGCCAGCGACAACGCCGAGCTGGTGCAGGCGGTGCGCACCCTGCAGCAAGACCACGGCTGGATCGAGCAGAACTGGCGCGAACTCTCGCCCATGCTGCGGGCCATTTCCGAGGGGGAATCCGGGGTTGATCTGACCGAGTTGCAGCACAACGTGGAGGTGTTCCTGGCGCTGCTGCACGACCACATCGTGCTCGAAGAAACGCTGATCTACCCTGAAGCCAAGGGCCAATTTGCCGTTGAGCTGGCGGCCCGCAAGCAGCGTCTGGCCAGCTGATCCGAGAAAAACCGTGTCTTTGGCCCTGGTGGATCAAGGGCCGGCAGCCAGCCACGGCTGAGCCATCCCCAAGGCTGCCAAAGAGCGGCCAGCGCCCCTCACCGCAGGCGGACGATTCGCCTGTCGGCCATGACAGATGCATCCATCAATCCCCGAGGACGACACCCATGAAGATCCACCCCCACACCCTCCCGCATGGCATGGCCCTGCTGCAAAACCCGCTGCTGAACAAAGGCACGGCGTTCACCGAGATGGAGCGCGATGTGTTGGGGCTGCGTGGCCTGTTACCTCCGCATGTGCAGACCCAGGACGAGCAAGTGGCGCGTTTTCTGGAAAACATGCGTCGCCTGCCGGACCCGATCGACAAATTCATGGCGCTCAGCGGTTTGCACGACCGCAACGAGGCGCTGTTTTTCCGGGTGGTGTGTGACAACCTCGACGAGATCATGCCGCTGATCTACACCCCCACCGTGGGTCTGGCCTGCCAGCGCTTCGGGCACATCTTTCAGCGCCACCGGGGCATGTTCATCAGCATCCATGACCGGGGCCGCGTGGCCGACATCCTGAAAAACTGGCCCAACAAGGCCGGCATCATCGTGGTCACCGATGGCGAACGCATTCTGGGTCTGGGTGACCTGGGTGCCAACGGCATGGGCATCCCGGTGGGCAAACTGTCGCTGTACACCGCCTGCGCCGGCATTGACCCGGCCATCTGCCTGCCGGTCACACTCGATGTGGGCACCAACAACGAAACCCTGCTGGCCGATCCGTATTACGTGGGCCTGCGGCGGCGCCGTGTCACCGGCGAGGCTTATGACGAACTGGTGGACGAGTTCATCACCGCCGCACGGGATGTGTTCCCCAATGTGATCATCCAGTTTGAGGACTTTGCCAACCACAACGCCTTCCGGCTGCTGGAAAAATACCGCGACAAGATTTGCACCTTCAACGACGACATCCAGGGCACCGCCGCGGTGGCCCTGGCCGCGGTGCTGTCGGCGCTGCGCGTCAAGGGCACCCAGCTGGCGGACGAAAAATTCCTGTTTCTGGGCGCGGGTGAGGCGGCCACCGGCATTGCCGACCTGCTGGTGGCGGCCATGGTGGCGCAAGGCGTGGCGCCCGAGCTGGCGCGCCAGCGCTGCTGGCTGGTGGACTCCAAAGGCCTGGTGGTGGCATCGCGCACCGGCCTGGCCGATCAGAAGCTGCCCTATGCGCACGCACATCCGGGTGTGGATGACTTTTTGTCCGCCGTGAAAGCGCTGCGGCCCACCGCCATCATTGGTGTGGCGGCGGTCGGTGGCGCCTTCACCACCGAGGTGCTGGAAACCATGGCCGAGATCAACCCGCTGCCGATCGTGTTTGCCCTGTCCAACCCGACCTCCAAAGCCGAATGCACCGCCGAAGAGGCCTACCAAGCCACCGAGGGGCGCGCGCTGTTTGCCTGCGGCAGTCCGTTTGCGCCGGTGCAGTGGAGTGACAAAACACTGGTGCCGCGCCAGGGCAACAATTCCTACATCTTCCCCGGGCTGGGGCTGGGGGCCATCGCCTGTGGTGCCAGACACATCACCGACGAGATGTTCCTGGCCGCGGCGCAAACGCTGGCTGCCTACGTGACGCCAGAAGATTTGCAACAGGGCAGCCTGCTGCCCCCGCTGACCAGCGTGCGCGAGGTGTCGGTGCACATCGCCGTGGCCGTGGCCGAGGTGATTTTCGAGCGTGGCCTGGCCACACGGTCACGCCCGGAGAGCCTGCTGGACCTGGTGCGCGGGCACGTGTACGACCCGCGCTACACCTCTTACGTTTGACGGTAGGGCCCAGCCAGCTGCTGCAGCTGGCTGGCGGCTTCCTTGAAACGCAGCGTCTTCACCAGATCGGCCACCTCCGCCAGCGGGGCGCTCAGCGCGGTGTCGGCGGCCAGCGCCTGCAGTGTCTCGAAGTGGGCGATGGCGTCAAATTTGTTGAGTGCCAGCAAAGGCATCAGCTGCGCCAGCGCGGTCTCGAAACGCGGCCAGTCCAGCGGCTGCAGCGTGGCCTCAGGCGTTGGCAGGGCGCCGGGGCCAGCCGACGGGGGCAACCATTTTTGGAGTGCCGCCCCCAGTGCCGTGATGGCGATGGGTTTGGGCAGAAAGTCATCCATGCCACTGGCCAGGCAACGCTGGCGGTCTTCTTCAAAGGCGTCAGCCGTCAGCGCAATGATGGGTGTGCGTGGCAGCCCGTGGGCGGTTTCCCAGTGGCGCAGCGCGCTGGTGGCGGCGTAACCGTCCATCACCGGCATCTGCACATCCATCAGGATGGCATCGGGCCGATGACCCTCGCAGACGTGGTCCAGCGCCTGTTGGCCGTCGTTGGCCAGCGTCACCGCCAGGCCGAGTTGCGTCAGCAGCCCCTCAATCACCATCCGGTTGACCGCGTTGTCTTCTACCACCAGCACGCGGCCGCTGAGCGGGCTGGCGCCCGGGGTGGCCGCACGGGCTGTGTCCAGCGGGCCTGCAGGCGCCAGGGCGGTGCTGGTGGCGCTGGCCAGGCGCTGCAGGCGCACCCGGAACCAGAACCGGGAGCCCGCGCCGGGCACGCTTTGCACGCCGGTGTCACCGCCCAGCAATTTGGCCAGGCTGTGCACGATCGACAGCCCCAGCCCGCTGCCGCCAAACTGGCGCGTGGTGGTGCTGTCGGCCTGCGAAAACGGGATGAACAACAGCGCCAGCTTGTCGGCGGCGATGCCCACGCCGGTGTCGGTCACGGCAAACTCGACCACCGCGCCCTGGTTGTCGTGGTCCAGCTCGCGGGCTTCGATGTGGATGTGTCCCTGGTGGGTGAACTTGACGGCGTTGCCCACCAGGTTGTTGAGCATCTGGCGCAGGCGATGGAGATCGCTGCGGTAGCGCTGGCCCGGCGGGCCGTGCCAGGTCACCTCCAAAACCAGCCCCTTGTTTCTGGCCGCGCCGGCAAACAGCGCCCACGATTCGGCCAGCAGCGCTTGCGGGTCCACTTCGGTCAGGTCGAGCTGGAACTTGCCCGCCTCGATCTTGGACAGGTCCAGAATGTCGTTGAGCAGGCTCAAGAGCGACTGGCCGGAACTGAGCACGGTGTGGGCATAGTCCAGCCGGTCATGCTCACTGAGTTGGGGTGCCAGCAGCAATTGCGCCATACCCAGAATGCCGTTCATCGGCGTGCGGATCTCGTGGCTCATCACCGCCAGAAAGCGGCTTTTGGCCAGGTTGGCCGCTTGCGCTTCCTCGGTGGCGCGCACCAGGTCGGTGATGTCGATGCGAAAACCCACATTGCCGCCATCGGGCAGTTGGCGCTCGATGATGCGCAGCACGCGCCCGTCGTCCAGATGTTGTGTCAAGGTGCTGTCGGCGCGCCGGTGCTGCGCCAGGCGCTCGGCCACCCAGGCGTCTTCGCGACCCAAGGCCTGCGCGTATTGGCCGCGCCGCGCCCCTTCGCGGATGATGTCTTCAAAACGGGCGCCAGGCACGATCAGATCGGCGGAGGTGGCGTACGACTGGCGGTATTTGTCGTTGCAGAACACCATGCGGTCATCGGCATCAAAGAGCACAAAGGCCTCGTCAATCGCCTCGATGGCGGTGCGCAGCAACTGGGTGCTGTGCAGCAGCTGCGCCTCGGCGAGTTTGCGCGCGCTGATGTCGATCATCACGCCGATGTAATGGACGATGCGACCCTGCGGGTTGCGGCACGGCTTGATCGACTCCCAGGCGGTGTAGTCGTGGCCGTCCTTGTGGCGGTTGGTGCGCTCACCCTGCCAGGCGCCTCGGGTCAGGATCTCGCGCCACAAGCTGCTGTACGACTCGGCCTGGTGGGCCGCTGAGAGCAGCATGCGCGGATGCTGGCCGATCAGCTCTTGCGCGCTGTAGCCGCTGATGCGGCTGAGTGCCGGGTTGACATCCACAATGATGCCGCTGGGGTTGGTGATCATGATGCCCTCGTGGGCGTGGGTGAACACCGCCGTGGCCAGGCGTGCTTCGTGGTCGCGCTCGTAGCGCAACATGGCATAACGCACCGCCTTGCGCAGCGCGGCGCCACTACCTCCCTTGACCAGGTAGTCCTCGGCGCCCGACTCGATCACGGCGCGGTTGGCGGCCTCGTCGTCCAGCGCGGTGAGCACCACGATCGGCGCATCCACCAGCGCCCGGCAGCGTTCGACCCCGGCCACGCCGCTCGAGTCCGACAGCTGCAGGTTCAGCAGCACCACATCGGGGAGGAAGCCATGGGTGCCTGACAGCGCCTGCACCTGCGCCAGGGTACGCACCCACTGCACCTCAAACACCTCGCTGTGGCTGCCCTGCAGTTGCTGACCGATCAGGCGCGCATCGTCAGCGGCGGGCTCGACCAGCAGCACCCGTTTGTGGCGCAGCGGCTCTGGCGCCGCTGGCGGGTGAGGCAAATCGGTCATGCCATCCCTGTCAATGGACCCAGGCCGGGTCGGGGCGCCACTGCGCCACCCACTGGGGTACGGCGGCACCCGGCATGGGCCGGGCAATGCCGTACCCCTGTGCCAGGTCGCAGCCCATCTCCAGCAGGCGCGTGCCGTGGGCGATGGTTTCCACCCCTTCGGCAATCACCTCGCGGCGAAACGCGCGGGCCAGCCCGATCACGGCTTCCAAAATGGCCAGGTCGTCCGCGTCAACGAGCATGTCGCGCACAAAACTCTGGTCCATCTTGAGCAGCGACACCGGCAGGCGCTTCAGGTACGTGAGTGACGAATACCCGGTGCCAAAGTCGTCCAGCGCAAAGTCCACGCCCAGGTCTTTGCACTGGGCAATCACCAGCGACACCCCGGCCAGGTCTTGCAGGGCGCTGGTTTCCAGCACCTCGATGGACAGGTCACCGCGCTGGATGTCGGGGTGGGCGGCCAGGATGGCGCTCAGCCGGGTGACAAAGTTGCTCTGCTGCAACTGGCGTGCGCCCACGTTCACACTCACCGGGAGCCTCAGCCCCTGGCTGCGCCATTGGCCGATCTGCCGCAGGGCGGTCACCATCACCCACTCGCCCACCTCGGCGGCCAACGGGCTGTCTTCAATCAGCGGCAAAAAGCTCGCTGGGGGCAGCAGGCCTTTGTCGGGATGCTGCCAGCGGATCAGCGCCTCCACCCCCATCACCGTGCCGGTGCGCATGTTCACCTTGGGCTGGTAATACAACACCAGCTCGTTGGCGTGTAGCGCCTGGCGGATACGCTCCAGGCTTTCGTGGCGGCTGCGCAGGCCGCTGTCATGCTGGGTATCAAACACCTGAAAGCGGTTTTTGCCGGCCAGTTTGGCCTGGTACATGGCCTGATCGGCCTGGCGCAGCAGCTGGTCGGCTTCCACCTCGGCGTCCTGCGGGAAAAAGGTGACGCCCATGCTGGCCGACACCTTGAGCTCCAGCCCACCAAACAGGGTCGGCTGGGACGCGGCTTCCAGCAGGCGAGCCAGCATCGGGACACTCACCGCCGTGTTGTCCAGGTCCGCCAGCACGGCCACAAACTCATCACCACCCAGCCTGGCCAGCGTATCGCCTTCGCGCAGCGATTTTTTCATGTTGCGTGATACGGACATCAGCAACTGGTCGCCCGCCTCATGGCCGTAGCGGTCGTTGACCAGCTTGAAGCCATCCAGATCCAGAAACACCACCGCCAGCAAACGCCCGTGGCGCTCGGCCTGCAGCATGCCCTGTTGCAGCCGATCGGCCAGCAGCACCCGGTTGGGCAGGCCGGTCAGCACGTCGTAGTGCGCCATGTGGTTGAGCTCGGTCTCGTGTTCTTTGAGGGCGGTGATGTCGGAGAACACGGCCACATAGTTTTGGGCCTGGCCGCTCTCATCACACACGGTGGTGATGGTGAGCATCTCGGCATACACCTGGCCGCTTTTGCGCCGGTTCCAGATTTCGCCATACCAGTGGCCTTTGGTCAGCAACTCGCGCCACATCGTGTCGTAAAAGTCTTTGCCCTGCAGGCCAGAGCCCAGCAAACGCGGGTTTTGGCCCAGCACCTCCTGGCGCCCATAGCCGGTGATGCGGGAAAACGCATCGTTGACATCGACGATGGTGCCGGTGGTGTCGGTGATGACGATGCCTTCGCGCGCTGTGGTGAACACGCCCGCAGCGAGCTTGAGTTGGTTGGCACTGGCCTGGCGCTCGGCCAGTTCCTGGGTGAGTTGGTCGCGCTGCAGCGCCACCTGTTTGCGCAGGCGCTCGTGCTCGAGCAGGTTGCGGATGCGCTGGCGCGCGGTGTCGACCTGGATCGGTTTGGTGATGTAGTCCCAGGCGCCCAGCGCCAGCCCCTTGAGCTCAAATTCCTGTTCATGCAGGGCGGTGACGAAGACCACCGGAATGTCTGCCAGCGCGGGCTCGGCCTTGAGCCGACGGCAGGTCTCGAAACCGTCGATGCCGGGCATCATGATGTCCAGCAGGATCAGATCAGGCGGGTTTTGCCGCGCCAGCTCCAGGCCCATTTCACCCGAGGTGGCCATCTGCAGGTCAAAGTCGTGTTTGAGGGTGGCGCCCAGCGTCAACAAATTGACGGGGGTGTCGTCAATGGCCAGGATGGTGGGTTTGGCGGCGGTCATGTCTGGGCGAAGGCGGGGTGAAATTATGCGCCCTGGGGCAGCCAGGGTTGCAACGCGGCACGCAGCGCGTGCAGGGCAATCGGCTTGGTCAGAAAGTGGTCCATGCCGATCGTCAGGCAGCGCTGGCGGTCTTCGTCAAAGGCATCGGCGGTCAGCGCAATGATGGGTGTGCGGGGGCTGGCGCTGTCCGCTTCCCACTGGCGAATGGCGGCGGTGGCGGCATAACCGTCCATCACCGGCATCTGCAAATCCATCAGGATCACGGCAAATCGCCCACCCGTCTGCACCCGCGCCAGGGCCTGCTGTCCGTCGTGCACGGTGTCTACCGCCAGCCCCATCTGGTCCAGCAGGCCTTGCACCACCAGGCAGTTCACCACGTTGTCTTCCACCACCAGCACCGGCAGGGCGGGCAGGGCAGCGCTGGCGGGATCAGCGGGCGGTGTCAGATTGGCTGGCGTGGGGCTCACCAGTGCGGGTTCAGGCGGCGTGGGTGGCAGGGTGGGTGCATCGGGCAGCAGCGCGGCGTTGACCCGCAACCAGAAGCGCGAACCCTGACCCGGGTGACTGTCCACGCCAACCTCGCCACCAAGCAGCTGGGCCAGGCTGCTGACGATGGACAGCCCCAAGCCACTGCCGCCAAACTGCCGGGTGGTGGAGCTGTCGGCCTGCGAAAACGGCTTGAACAGCAGGGGCAATTTGTCTGGCGCGATGCCCACACCGGTGTCGCTGACGACAAACTCCAGCACCGCGCGCTGGTCGTCTTGCGAGATTTCGCGGGCCGTGACCTCGATCTGCCCGCGGCGGGTGAACTTGACGGCATTGCCCACCAGGTTGGCCAGCATCTGGCGCAGCCGGTGGCTGTCGCAGTGGTAGCGCCGCCCGGGCGGCCCCTGCCAGCTGCAAGCCAGTGCCAGCGACTTGTTTTTGGCCGCCCCGGCAAACAGCGCCTGGATGTCGGCCAGCAGAGCGCTCGGGTCCAGCTCGGTCAGGTCGAGCTGGAACTTGCCCGCCTCGATCTTGGACAGGTCCAGAATGTCGTTGAGCAGACTCAGCAACGACTGGCCCGAGCTGAGCACGGTGCGCGCATAGTCCAGCCGCTGGTTGTCGGTGAGCTGGGGGCTCATCAGCAACTGCGCCATGCCCAGGATGCCGTTCATGGGGGTGCGGATCTCGTGGCTCATGGTGGCCAGGAACCGGCTCTTGGCCACGTTGGCGGCCTCGGCCTCGTTTTTGGCCAGGCGCAGCTCTTGCGAAGCTTCGGCCTGCGCTTGCAGGGCCAGCAGGTGACTGTTGTAGCCCTGAATCAGTTGGGTAATTTCTTCGGGCACGTTGTCCAGCGGCAGCGGTTTGGGCGCGGCTGAGGAGCTGGCAATCTGGCCAAAACCCGTCGACACCGCGCGAATCGGCGTGACGATGGTGCGGGCGAAAGCCCAGGCCAGCGTCAGCACCGCCAGCAAAGCCAGCAGCACTAGGCCAAAGGTGAACACGGCCAGCTGGCTGACTTGTTGGGTGAGAGGTGCGCGCGGCTTGATCATGACCAGCAGGCCTTGTTGGGCTTGAGCGGGGATGACGTGCATCAGCACCTCTTGCCCGTTGAGCGTGAGCCGGGTCACCGGGCTGGGCGCGCGCATCAGCGCCAGCAGCTCGGGTTGCACCGGCTGGCCGAAGTGGCCGGGGTCGGAGTGCAGGGTGGTGTTGCCCTGCCGGTCCACACCCATGAGCTGGCTGCCCGGCTCCAGCGGCATGCTGCGCAAAAAGCTGTTCATGATGTCGTTGTTGAGGCTGATCACCACCACACCCACCACCTCCGATTTGCCAGTGAGGGGTGAGAAGTGCTGGATGGCCCGTGTCACGCTGATGACCTTTTTCTGGTCAGAGCGCACGTTGAGGTTGTCAACCGCACCGCGCCACAGGGCCGGGGTGCTGGCGGCACTGGCTTCTTGCAGCAGCGCGTCCACCGCGTGGGGGCCGATCAGGCTGGCGTCCAGCGTCTCTCCCACCTGGTAGCGCGCGCCGCCGCGTGAAAACACGTTGAGCGACACCAGCCCCTGGGCGCGCACATAACTGTTCAGGATGTAGCCGATGCGCGCGCGCAGGTCCAGCGCATCAAAGGTGTCGGCCGATTGTTCGTCAGCGCGGCGCAGCGCCTGACCGATCTCGGCGTTGCCGGCCACGCTGGCCGCCAGGTCTTCGATCTGGCCCTGGTACAGCTTCAGGTACGACGCAAAACTGGCCAGCAGCCGGGTGTTGTCGGCCTCGGCCTGGCTG
>Ga0075012_10002143_pt1 | contig 19537 bp, 17 predicted proteins | sample All_14_2_FD_71474 | JGI IMG/M metagenome (GOLD analysis project Ga0075012, IMG submission 71474) | Freshwater microbial communities in response to fracking from Pennsylvania, USA - Allegheny Zone_MetaG_DW_15 | ecosystem: Environmental > Aquatic > Deep subsurface > Groundwater > Drilled... | reverse complement strand
GGGGGCGGTGGCCGGTGCGGCGGAAGCGGTCAGACCGGCCGGTCCGGCGGCAGGTCGGTGGGCCGGCGGGTCGGGATCTTCTCGGTCTGCGCCTCGGCGGCCGGCATCGGCCCGGACTCGTCGTCGCGGCGCCCGAAGAACCCGCGGTCCGTCCCGTCCATCCCCGGATCGATCAGCGCCGACTCGGCGCGCAGCGCGAACGATCCGAGCAGCACGCCGCCCACCAGGGTCACCAGACCCAGCGCGGTGAAGGTGATCGGCAGCACCCGGCTCCACATCGCCAGGTGGTCGGACTCATCGCGCGCGGCGGCCACCTGGGACTCGACCGTCTCCTCGGTGGAGGTGACGGTGAAATCGGCGAAGGTCACCTCGGGCTTGAGCGCCTCGCGTGCGTAGTAGTGGAACCCGTGCTCCTTGGCCCGCACGATCGTCCCGGTCACCGGATCGACCCAGAAGGTGCGTTGGGCGGCGTAGTACCGCGTCATGGTGATCGGATCTTCGGGGTTCTCGGCTTCCACGCCCCACAGCGAGGCCCGCGCGGTCACTTCGGCGTCCTCGTCGTTGTCGTAGAGCGACGCGTACTTGACCGGCTCGACCAGCTTGCCGTCGGCGTCGTAGCCGATGTTCTGGGTGAACCGGAACGTCGTCAGCCCGTTGACGTCTTCCTCGCCGTCGTAGTTCGCGTCGAACGCCTTCTGCGCGATCGGATCGAAGTACGGGTAGGTCTTCTTCTCGGTGTCGAACGGGAAGCGGTAGGACAGCCCGTCGTGCGGCAGCGCGACATTGGTGGGCGGATTGTCGTCCTCGATGGTGCGCGGCTTCTGCACGGCTCCACCGGGGTTGGTGTCACTGGACACCGCGAGCGCGGTGGCGCGGTCCAGCGTGACGGTGTCGACCATGGCCAGCAGCAGACCCTCGTCCTGCTGCTTGTCGGTGCGTCGCAGCGAGCTACCGACCTGCAGGGTCACCACGTCGGCATTGGCCGGGGCCTCGACGCTGAGCTGCTGTTGCAGGGCCACCGGAACGTTCTCGTCGATGACGAAGCGTTCCGGCGACGACAACGACGCCGGATCGAGCGCGGTGCCGGTGCCCTCGCTCATCAGGTCGGTATCGAGATCGAGTGGGATCTTGGCGATCTTGCCGTGGGTGTATGTAGACAGCAGCAGGGCTGCGATCAACAGGGCAGCACCCAACCCCAGAAGTCCACATGCGGCATATCGCAGGGCGACGGCGCGGTTCAACCCGTGCTCCCTTCGGTCGCTGACGACCCTAACAGCACTCCGGGAGGGCGAGAACTGTGACGATCCAGATCGGGCACACTGGTCGCCATGACGGCACCCGGCGACCGCACCACCAGCGGTGCCACCCGTGGCTTCCTGCCCGCCGTCGAGGGTATGCGGGCCTGCGCCGCCATCGGGGTCGTCATCACCCATGTGGCATTCCAGACCGGCAACACCGGCGGCGTCAGCGGCCGGCTGCTGGGCCGCTTCGATCTGGCCGTCGCGGTGTTCTTCGCGTTGTCCGGGTTCCTGCTCTGGCGCGGCCACGCCGCGGCCGAGCGGGGCCTGCGGCACCGCCCACCGACCGGGCACTACCTGCGCTCCCGGCTGGTCCGCATCATGCCCGGCTATCTGGTGGCCGTGATCGTCATCCTGATCCTGATGCCGGACACCAATGCCAACCTGACGGTCTGGCTGGCCAATCTGACACTCACCCAGATCTACGTCCCGCTGACGCTGACGTCCGGGCTCACCCAGATGTGGAGCCTGTCGGTGGAGGTCTGCTTCTACCTCGCACTGCCGGTGCTGGCACTGCTGGCCCGGCGGCTGCCGGTGGGCGCCCGCATCCCGGCCGTCATCGCCCTGGCGGTGGCCAGCCTGGCCTGGGGGCTGATCCCGTTCGACCCGCCCCACGGTGTCAATCCGCTGAACTGGCCGCCGGCGTTCTTCTCCTGGTTCGCCGCCGGCATCGTGCTGGCCGAGCTGTCGGTGAGCCGGGTCGGGTGGGCGCACCGGCTGGCACGGCGGCGGCTGCTGATGGCGGTGCTGGCCCTGGGCGCGTTTGTGGTGGCGGCCTCGCCACTGGCCGGCCCGGAGGGGCTGACACCCGGCACCGTCGGCCAGTTCGCCGTCAAGATCACCATGGGTGCCATCGTGGCGGGAGCGCTGCTGGCCCCGTTGGTGCTCGACGCCCCCGACACCGCGCACCGGGTACTGGGCAGCCCGGCGATGGTGACGTTGGGCCGCTGGTCCTACGGCCTGTTCGTCTGGCACCTGGCCGCGCTCGCCATGGTGTTCCCGGTGATGGGGTATTTCCCGTTCAACGGGCATCTGCCGGTGGTGCTGGTGCTGACGTTGGTGTTCGGATTCGCGATCGCCGCGGTCAGCTATGCGCTCGTCGAGTCACCGTGTCGGGAAGCGTTGCGCCGCTGGGAGACCCGGCATCACCGCGCCGCGCCGCGCGACAGTGCGATCGTCGACACCCTCGCTCAGTAACCGCCGCCGTGGGAGAAGATGCGGCGCGGATTGTCGACCAGCATGGTGTGCAGCTGTTCATCGGTGACCCCGCGCCGCTGCAGCGCCGGGATCACGTCGTTATGGATGTGCAGGTAGTGCCAGTTGGGCATCCCCACCGAGACCACCTCCTCGGGGAGCGCGTCGAAATAGCAGAAGGCGTCATGTGAGAGCACCATCCGCTCGGCATGGCCACGCTCGCACATGCGCGCCACCGTATCCACGCGCTGCTCGAACGGCAGGATCGAGTCGATGCCGAACCGGTCCATGCCCAGGTAGGAACCCTCGGCGATGAGCTCCTGCAGGTAGTCCAGGTCGGTGCTGTCCCCGGAGTGCCCGATGACGACGCGACTGAGGTCCACCCCTTCCTCGGCGAAGATGCGCTGCTGTTCCAACCCGCGCCGGGTGCCGGCGTGGGTGTGCGTCGAGATGGGCACGCCGGTCTCGCGGTGGGCGGCGGCCACCGCGCGCAGCACCCGCTCCACCCCCGCCGTGACGCCGGGTTCGTCGGTGGCGCACTTGAGAATGGCCGCCTTGATGCCGGTGTCGGCGATGCCTTCGGTGATATCGCGGACGAACAGCTCGGTCATGATCTCGGGGCCGTCGAGCAGGGTGCCCGGTCCCTGGAAGTGGAACCGGAACGGGACGTCGTTGTAGGTGTAGAGGCCGGTGGCCACCACGATGTTGATCTCGGTGGCCTCGGCGACCCGCGCGATCCGGGGGATGTAGCGCCCCAGGCCGATGACCGTCAGGTCGACGACGGTGTCCACCCCTCGCGCTTTGAGCTCGTTGAGCCGGTCGATGGCGTCGGCAACGCGCCGGTCCTCGTCGCCCCAGGCCTCCGGGTAGTTCTCGGCGATCTCGGTGGTCATCATGAAGACGTGTTCGTGCATCAGGGTGACACCGAGGTCAGCGGCATCGATGACCCCAGCCGCGGTGTTCAGTTCGGCCATCCCGCCGATGCTAGGGGCCGTTTTCGGCGCCGGGGCCGGTTCTCCGGTATCGACATCTACCCGGTACCACGGGTACCGTTTGGCCGATGGACATGTTGGACAGCGACACCCCCGACGGTGCGGCGATCGCCCTGCACGCGCGTGCGGTGCAGTTCGACCTCACCGACGTGCCCGCTCAATGCGTGTACAACGACCCCTACGCGTCGCACCTGTACAACGGGCTGAGCCTGCTGCTCCCCGCGGGCGAGGAGTGGTTCGTCGCCATCCTGAAAGAGGCGTTGCCGCTCATCGACGACGAGAAACTGCGTGAGGACGTCATCGGGTTCATGGGTCAGGAGGCCATGCACGCCAACGCCCACACCGGCATCAACGACTACCTGCAGGCCCACGGCATCGACCCCACCCCGGTGCTCGACCGCGCGCACTGGGTGTTCGGCAATCTGCTCGGACCGCGTGAGGTGACCGGCGCCAAGGCGCACAACTATCTGGTGGAGCGGTTGGCGGTGATGGCCGCGCTGGAACACATCTTCTCGTTCCTCGGTGACTGGGTGCTCAACGCGAAGCGACTCAACGGCCAGACCGCGCACCCGACCATCGTGGACCTGCTGCGCTGGCACGGCGCCGAAGAGGTGGAGCACCGCATGGTCTCCCATGATGTGCTGCGCTACTTCGACGAGAACTATGCACGCCGGGCCTGGGCGCAGGTCGTCGCCGGGCCGATGCTGCTGTACTTACTGTGGCAGGCCACCCGGTACCTGATGCGCGTGGATCCGAACCTCGACATGTCGCCCCGTAAGCGCAAGGCGATCTGGCGGGGCCTGATCCGGTCCGGGCGCCGCGGTGTGGCGCCGTCGGTGCTGCACACCACGTGGCGTGGGCTGCAGTACTTCTCGCCGCGCTACCACCCCGGCGATGTCGGTGACACCGCGCAGGCCGTCGCGTACCTGGCCGCCTCACCCGCCGCGCGGGCCGCGCTGAGATGAAGCGCTCCGCACCGCCGCTGGGTGCGCCGCTCGACGATCGCGCCACCAATATCGTCGTCTCGCTGCTGGAGCGGTTCTGGTTGAGCCGGGTGGTCCGGGCCGACTACGCCGACGAGCGGGCGACGCGCACGCCGCACGACCCGATGGCGCTTGTGCTGACCCGGCGCGAAATCGTGGCGCGCGACAAAGATGTTGTCGCGCTGACTTTCTCGGCGCCCGATGGCGATGTGCTGCCCGGATGGCAGCCCGGCGGTCACCTCGACCTACACCTGCCCTCGGGCCGACGGCGTCAGTACTCGCTGTGCGGCGACCCACAGGATGCGGATCGATACCGCATCGCGGTGCGCAAGATTCCGGCCGGCGGCGGGGGTTCGCTGGAGATGCACGACCTGCGGGTCGGCGACACGGTCACCGTCCGTGGTCCGCGTAACGGCTTCCCGTTCATCCCGTACGAACGGGCGCTCTACATCGCCGGTGGCATCGGCATCACCCCGATCCTGCCGATGGTGCGGGCGGCGCAACGACTGGGCGCAGACTGGCATTTCGTGTATTGCGGGCGCAGCGCGGAGACCATCCCGTTCCTCGACGAGATCGCCTCCTGGGACCCGACGCGGGTCACCATCCGCCTCGACGACGAACACGGTGTGCCGACGGCCGACGACCTGCTGGGGCAGGCGCCGGCCGGGGGAGCGGTCTATGTGTGCGGACCGCCGCCGATGATCGAGACCGTGCGCCTGAACTTCGATCGATCCGGCGCCGCCGCGCTGCATTTCGAGCGTTTCAGCGCCCCACCGGTGCGTGACGGCACGCCGTTCGAAATCGAGCTGGCGCGCACCGGCGACGTGCTCGATGTGGCCGCCGACGAGTCCGTGCTCGACGCCCTGGTACGGCATCGCCCCGAGACCGCCTACTCGTGCCGGCAGGGTTTCTGCGGGACCTGTCGGGTGGCGGTGTTGGCGGGTACCCCCGACCATCGCGAGAACAGGCTCACCGCCGAGGAACGCGAAACCTCGATGCTGACATGTGTATCCCGTTCGCTCACTTCGCGTCTCGTACTCGATCTGTAACCACCGTGCTGGCGGCCAGCATGGCCACCGAGAGCAGGGCGAGGAACTGCACGCCGGCCGAGTGGCCGACGTAGCCGTCGACCGAACGCCACGGTTCGCGGGACAGCACGGCTCCGGCGGCGATCAGCCCACCTGCGGTGAACCCGATGGTGAGTTTCTCCGAGAGGCCCCAGCCCGCCGACAGATGCCGGGCGCCGATCGCCCCCGCCACCACCAACAGACCGACGAGACCGCTGATCAGTGCGCCCGCACCCAGCGCCGCCGCGCCGGTGAGCCACGGTGACGGGGCCCAGGGACGTACCGGCTCTCCGATGACCTTCCGCCGGATCGGTAGCAGCGCAAGCAAAGCCAGTAGCGGCAGCAGGGCCAGCCCCCCGAACAGCCCGATCCGGTAGGTCAGGTTCGACGGGAACGTCAGGCTCACCATGCCGCCGGTGCCCGCGGGGACCACCCAGCCCTGCTGCCAGCCGTTGACGGTGATCGCCCGCAGTCCGGTGCCGTCCGCGGTGTGGGCGACCCAGCCGGGGTTGCGGCTCTCGGGGACCACGATGACCCGGTCGTGGTCCACCGACTCCACCCGCACCTCGCGGCGGTCCGAGCTCCATTGACCGATGTCCGCCGGTACCACCGGTGCGGGCCGCAGTTCTGCGGCACGGGCAGCGGCCAGCTGCACACCGTCGACCACGAAGGCCTCACCCGGGCTGACCAACAGTTCCTGCTGGCCCGCCGGCAACGTGATGGGTTCCGGCAGGCAGGGCTTCGCGGCGATCGGCTCGTTGTCCAGCAGCGCACCGACGGTGGTGGTGACCGAGGTCTGGATGAACTGCCCGGCCACCCCGATGATCGGTCCCCGCCCGCAGGGCAGCGTGACGGGTCGGTCACGGTCACTCGGGCGGGCAGCCGCGATCGGGTTGGCCGCGCCGTCGAGCACGGTCACCTCGGCCAGACCGGTGGGCTTGAGTTGATCGAAACCCAGTGCGGTGCGGTCGATCACGTCCGTCCAGTCCAGGATCGACAATTGCACCGTATCGGTCACGGTCGGGAACAGATCGAGCGTCTGCGGGCCGTCGCCGTTCATCCTGCGGACCTGCGGTCCGGCACCGAGGTCGACCGCGACCATCGTCGGATGCGCGGGCAGCACGGTGGCACTCGGTGTCAGCGTCACTCCGGCGACCTCGGTCGGTGCCGGGAGTTTCACCGTCAGGGTCGGCGGCTTCTTGAACTGCACGTCGCTTTGCGGCGCCGTCCACGCGGTACGTACGTCGCCGTCGGTGGCGGCGTACGCCGAGCCGAGCACATCGATCAGATCGGAATCGCCCACCGAACGCACCGTCGCGGGTGTGCTGATCAGATCGGCCAGCCGCGGCCCCTGCCGGGCCCGCACCCACACCGTCGGCGTCACGGTGGTGGTCTCCGGCACGGTGAGCGTACGGCTCATGTTCACGGCCTCTTCCGGGGCCAGCGCCATGGTGGCCGCGCAGCGGATACCGTCGGGGGCGTCCGCGCACCCCGGGCGGCCCAGCAGCTCGGAGCCGAGATCCCATTGCGCGACCACGGATCCCGCCGGCGGGCCGGGCACGTCCACGGTGCGCCGCAGCGTGACCGGGTGGGCGAAACCCGATGCGTCGTACTGGGTCACGGACAGGTCGGTGATGCCGAACTGCACCCCCGGTGAGCCGTCGTCGGTGCCCACGGCGGTGACCCGCATCCACGGTGTCTCGCCGAACGGCAGCGCCGCGGACAGCGGTTTGCCGGGCTCGTCGAAACGCAGGGTGGTGGTTCCGTTCACCGTCGACACCTCGATACGGCGCACCTGCGCCCCGACGGCGGTGGCACTCGGTGTGATGGTGACCGCGGCATTGGTCACCGGATGATCGAAGTCGACCTGCATCCACTGGCCTACGGCGGTCTGCAGCGAATTGGACACCCAGCTGGTCGACGAATCGGCATCGATGGCGGCCGCCGGCCCGGAGGACGGCGAGACATTGGGTAGCGCAGTCGAATCCGACGCCGAGCTGGACACACTGATCTTGCCGCCCGTCCACCGTGCGTAGAGCGGGTCGGTGCCGGCGGGGTAGTCCATCACCCGGTTGAACGTCTGCCGACGTTCGTCGGGGGTGCGCACCGCCGAGGAGTGGTTGTCCACGCGCCCGTAGTCGGTCTCCCGGGCCAGCGGGGTGTCGGTGATCGTCACCAGCGGGGCGTCGACACCGGCGCGTTGCGCATCGGCGGTCAGCAGCATCGGTCCGAGCGGTTCGCGGCCGGTGAGCCGACGTCGTTCATCAAGGCGCAGCAAGGCTTCCGGGCCGCCGTCCACGCGGGCCATCGCGGCGAGATCGGTCAGGTACGGCCCCGGCTGGGCGTTGTCGACCCGGTAGATCTGGACCGCCGGATACCGCGGGCGCAGACCGCTGTCGGTGACGAACCCGTCCAGGGTTCCCGGCCCGATGGAATCGCCGAACTCCGCGACCCTGGTCAGGCCAGGCGACCCGTCGATGGCGCGGTGCACCAGGATGGGTCGTGCCGACCGGGAGGTGTCCGGGTCCAGGTCATTGCGTACCACGACAAACGAAATGCCTTGCTGAGCAAGCGTATCGGCCAAGCCCGCCGAGGGTTGACCGGCTGCGAAAAGCCGTTGCACGGCGTCGAGGGCGCGGATGGTTTCCGGTGGGGTCAACGGAATCGAGTCGCGCACCCCCCACGGGCTGCCGCCCAGCACCTGCAGTGGCTCGTCGTGACTGTTACCCCAGACCTGGGTCGCGAACGGGGCTCCCGGCGCGACGAGCACCCGGCCACGGTCGGTGTTGTGTGCATCGAGCCACGCCGCCGTCTCGTGCCAATACCCGGGGATCGCCGCGAAACTGCCCGGCGGTGTCAGCCGCCCGGTCCAGGCCAGCGAGGTGCCCGCGGCCAGCGCGGTCAGGATGACGAGACCGACGGCGACCCGCTTGTCACGTTCGGGGTGCGCGAGGGCACCCACCCAGGTTGGTCGGGAGACGCTGCCGGGTAACGGTATCCGGCTCAGGAGGTGTGCCAACCCCAGTGCCAGCGGCAGCCGGATCAGCGGCTCAAGCTTGTGCACATTGCGCAGCGGGGTGCCGTCGGCATCGAGGAACGACTGCACACCGGTGGCGAACGGGGAACCCAGCCCGCCCGAGTAGCCGACGGCCAGCAGTGTCAGGCCGACGAAGAGGATCAGGATGAGCCGGCCCCGGAACGGCATGGAGCGCATGGCCAGCCCGGCCAGTCCGGCCGCCGCGACCAGTGTGGTGGCCAGCACCGCAACGGAACTGGTGACCAGTGTCGACCCGGCGGTGGCGGTCGGCGCGACGTACGGCGTCCAGGCGCCCGCGCCGCGCAGCACCTCGGTCAGCGACAGCCATCGGGTGGTGACGCCGGAGGACTCGATGAAGTCCAGGAAAGGAGGGCTGATGCGGCCCAACATGATCAGGGCCACCGACCACCACGCGATGGCCAGCGCCGTACACAGCGCCCACCAGCCGGTGAAGCGCCACCACTGTTTGTTGGGGCGGTGGGCGGCCCACCAGATGATCGCGGCCAGGCAGCCGGTCAGGGTGGCGACGGCGTTGACCGCACCCATCAGGGCGACGGCAACCGCCGAGCGGGCGGCCAGCAGGCGGATCCGGTCGTCGCCGCGCATCGCGCGGATGACCGGCAGCAGCACCCACGGCGCGAGCATCATCGGCAGGGTTTCCGAGGAGATGGCGCCCAGCGTGGTCAGTACCCGCGGGGACAGCGCGAACGCGGTGGCGGCGATGACCCGTGCGCTGGTGTTTCCGATACCGAGCGCTTCAGCCACCCGCAACAGACCCCAGAACCCGACGGTGAGCAACAGCGCCCACCACAACCGTTGGGTCACCCACCCGGGCAGGCCCAGCGCGTCACCAACCAGGAAGAACGCTCCGTGCGGGAACAGATAGCCGTAGGCCTGGTTCTGTGCCTGGCCGAAGGGCAGATCGCTGTTCCACAGGTCGGCGGCGCGCGCGAGGAAGCGCAACGGGTTCGCCGTGAGGTCGAGCTTGGTGTCCGGCGAGATGAGGCCGGGGGACTGGAGGAACGCCAGGATCAGGGCGGCGGACCCGACCAGCCACAGCCAACGCCGTGAGAGTGTTCCTTCGGCCGACTGCGCGCCCGGGTCAGGCCCGGTCGCCGTATTCAACGCGGTTGAGCACCGAGGACGCGGGGTCGCCCGACTGCACCGGTGGCTTGGTGTCCTGCTGAACCATCAGCGTCACGCCGAAGATCGCCGCTGCGCCCAGCAGCAGTCCGACCACGATGCTGGCCGCTGCGGGCACGACGAACCGTTCCATGCCCGCCAACCTAGCACGTCAGAATGGGGCGGTGAGTGCAGCGGAGCGGGAGTTCTGGCGCTCGGCGACGTGCACGGTGCGGGTGCGTCACGAGCGCACGGGTGCGCTGGTGTTCTCCGGGTACGATCGCGCCCACCTGGGCGGATACGAGTATCTCGTCACGGTCCGACCGGAGGACCTGCCCGCGGTGCGGGCCGCGCTCGGGGTCGGCCCGCACGCCGATGTGCTCGACGCGCTGTGCGCCGCGGTGGAGGAGATCATGGCCGTCGGCGAGCGCAGCTGGCTGTGCTCGCGCGGGGTTCCCTGCGATCTGCAGACCTGGTGAGCGGCTGCCCGACGGACGCGGACCGCTAGTCTCGAGACCCATGTCGATATCGCGCGCACTCGGTGCCCTGACCGCGCTGTCCGGTCTCCTGCTGGCCTGCTCGCCGGCCGGGCCGCAGGAAGCGGCCGCCCCACCGGCTCCGGTGAGCAGCGGCCCGGCCGTTCCGACGAACGCGTCCTTCGACCATCCGCTGCCGGCCGCCCCGGCGCCCCGGTCCTGCGATATCGCCACGATGTCGACCCGGGACAAGCTCGCGCAGCTGCTGATGGTCGGGGTCTCCGACGCGGCCGACGCGCGCGCGGTGGTCGCCGATCAGCATGTCGGCGGCATCATGATCGGCAGCTGGACCGACAAGTCGATGCTGGGCGCACCGCTGGCCGATATCGCGGCGCAGTCGGGCCCGCTGTCGCTGGCGGTCAGCGTCGACGAGGAGGGTGGCCGGGTGTCCCGGCTCGCGGGTGTGATCGGCAGCCAGCCTTCGGCACGGGAGCTGGCCGAGACCAAGACCCCCGACGAGGTCTACGGGATCGCGTTGCAGCGTGGCCGGGCCATGCGTGGCCTCGGTATCACCGTGGACTTCGCCCCCGTCGTCGACCTGACGCAGGAAAGCGCCGCGATCGGGGACCGCTCGTTCGGTGACGATCCGCAGACGGTGACCGAGTACGCCGGCGCCTACGCCCGCGGCCTGCGTGACGCCGGGGTACTGCCGGTGCTCAAGCATTTCCCCGGTCACGGTCGCGCAGCGGGTGATTCCCATACCGGCGCCGTGTCGACCCCGCCGCTGGCCGAACTGCAGACCAGCGATCTGGTGCCTTACCGCACATTGGTCAACCAGCCGCCGGTGGCGGTCATGGTGGGTCATATGGCCGTTCCGGGGCTGACCGGCGGTGAGCAGGCCAGCCTGAGTCCCGCCGCCTACAACCTGTTGCGCACCGAGTTCGGCTTCGGCGGTGTGGTGTACACCGACGATCTGTCCAGCATGGCCGCCATCAACCAGCAGTACGGAGTGGCGGCGGCGGTGCTGAAATCCTTGCAAGCCGGCGCCGATATCGCGCTGTGGATCACCACCGCCGAGGTCCCCGCCGTGCTGGACCGCCTCGAGCAGGCGGTTGCGTCCGGAGAGCTGTCCCAGGGCGCGGTGGACGCGTCGGTGCAGCGGGTGGCGGCCTCGAAGGGGCCTAATCCCAACTGCGGTCGCTGATCACCCGTACTCTGTGCCGATGGCCGGTGGAACCAAGCGGTTGCCGCGCGCGGTGCGCGAGCAGCAGATGCTCGACGCCGCCGTGCAGATGTTCTCCATCAACGGCTATCACGAGACGTCGATGGATGCGATCGCCGCCGAGGCGCAGATCTCCAAACCGATGCTCTACCTCTACTACGGTTCCAAGGAAGACCTGTTCGGCGCCTGCCTGGACCGTGAGCTGAACCGGTTCGTCGACGAGGTGCGCGGCCGGATCGACTTCACCCAGAGTCCAAAGGACATGCTGACCAACGCCGTTGGGGCGTTCCTCGGCTATATCGACAGCAACCGTGCATCGTGGATCGTGCTGTACAGCCAGGCCACCAGCTCGCAGGCCTTCGCGCACACCGTGCGCGAAGGTCGCGAGCGGATCATCGAACTGGTCGGCAGGCTGTTGCAGTCCGGTACCCGAAACCCGGAACCGGACGCCGATTTCAATATGATGGCCGTCGCGTTGGTGGGTGCCGGTGAGGCCATCGCCGACCGGGTCAGCACCGGTGACGCCGACGTCCAAGATGCCACCGAACTGATGATCAACCTGTTCTGGCGCGGCCTGAAGGGCAAGCCCAGTGACAAGGTGTGAACCGCCGAGCCGCTAGACCGCCACGCCCTCGATCAGGCTGAACGGTGTCACGGTCGGCACCACCCGGTCCAGCCGGAACCCGGCCCGCTGATATAGCGCTCGGTATTCGGCCTCGGTGCGTTCGCGCCCACCGGCCGACACCAGCATCTCCATGTCCAGCCACTTGGGCAGGAACTCGCGGCGGTGTTCGGGGATCACCGCCTCCAGCAGCACCAGCTTGGCGCCCGGTCGAGCGGCCGCCCGCACGCTGGTGAGGATCGCGACGGACTCGGCGTCGGCCCAGTCGTGGATGACGTTCTTCATCACGTACATGTCGGCGCCCGCAGGCACCGCGTCGAAAAACGATCCCGACTCCACCGCCACCCGTTCGGTGACACCGAAACGGGCCAACACCGCCGGTGCACCCTCCACGACCTCCGGCAGGTCGTAGAGCACACCGCGGGCGGCGGGGGCGGCGTTGAGGATCGCCGCCAGCAACCGGCCGTGACCGCCGCCGACATCGGCGATCGTCGCGTACCCGGTGAAGTCGTAGGCGGCGACCACCGGGTCGATGGCGAATTCCGACATGCTGGTCATCGCGTCGTTGAAGACCGCACCCAATTGCGGCTCGCTGTGCAGGTATTCGAACGCCGGCATGCCGCGCAGGGTGGGGATCACCGACTGCCCGGTGCGGACCGCCTCGGTGAAGTGGGTCCAGTGCTCACGGTGCTGGGGCGAACCCACGAACCGGGCCATCGCCGCGATCGACACCGGCGCATCGGTGCGTAGCGCATCGGCGACCGGATTGAGCGCATACCGACCGCGGCGCACCGTGAACACCCCGGCGCTGACCAGCGCGCGCATCAGCCGCGCCAGTGCGTCCGGGTCGGCGCCCACCCGCTTGGCCAATTCGTCTGTGCGCAGCGGGCCGTCGGCCAGCGCATCGGCGATCTTGAGGTCCGCGGCCACCGTGATGCCCTGGGACACCCACGCTCCGAGGATCAGCTCCAGCAGTACCGCGGGCCCGGGAGCGCTGCGCCGGCGCAACCGGCCGAGGCCGTCGCGGACCCGGTCCACGGCGCGGATGAGGCTGGCGGGAGGTACGCGGGTGGCGGCCATCCCCGCAGTTTAGAGCGCGGTCACCGACGCCGTAAGGTGCGGATATCCCTTCTTCAGGTGCCGCAGCGCCAACTCCCAGCCGCCGTCGACGCGGTCGGTGTACAGCCCGGCGCGCGCCGGCAGCAGTACCGGCTTGCCGAACCGCACCGAGTACTTCACCGCATCGGGCAGCTGGCCCTCGATATTGGCCAGCACGGCTGCCGCACTGAACATTCCGTGTGCGATGGCGGTCGGGAAGCCGAACAGTTTGGCGCCGATCGAACTGGTGTGGATGGGGTTGTGGTCACCGCCGATGGAGGCGTACGAGCGGATCTGGCCGGCGGTGAAGGTGAGTACCGCGTTGGGTGGCGGCAGCTTCGGCTGTTTGGGTGGCTCCGGCCGTGGCGCATCGGACAGGCTGGTGCGCTGTTGGTGCAGGAAGGTGGTGGTCTGCTCCCAGGCAAGATCGTTGCCGATCTTGATGTTGGTGACCAGGTCGACCAGTAGACCCTTGCGGTGCTCGCGCAGGTTCTCCGCGTGCACGGCCACGTCCAGCGCATCGCTGACGGTGATCGGGCGGTGCTGGGTGATGTGGTTCTCGGTATGCACCGAACCCATTGCCGCGAAAGGGAAATCGAACGATGTGGCCAGCGACATCATGGTCGGGAAGGTGAGTGCGAACGGGTAGGTCAGCGGCACGGCGTTGTCGAAACGCAGCCCGGTGACGTTGGCGTACGCGGCGACGTTGGCGGGGTCGATCCGCAGTTCGGGCACGTGCACGGTGCGGTCGGGGAGCCCGCCGGAACGCGGCACGAACGGCAGCGCACCGGCGACCGCGCGGGCCATGTTCAGCAGACCGTTGGGCTGGCTCATCACGCCCCCAACAGGGCCTGGCCGCAGACCCGGATCGTGTTGCCGGTGACCGCATTCGACGCCGGGCTGGCGAAGTAGGCGATGGTCTCGGCGACGTCGACGGGCTGTCCGCCCTGGAACAACGAGTTCAGCCGGCGACCCACCTCGCGGGTGGCCAGCGGGATGGCCTCGGTCATCTTGGTCTCGATGAAACCGGGGGCGACGGCATTGATGGTGATGCCCTTCTCGGCCAGGGTCGGCCCGAGGGCTTCGACGATGCCGATCATGCCGGCCTTGGTCGCGGCGTAGTTGGTCTGGCCGCGGTTGCCCGCGATACCGGCCATCGAGGACAGGCCGATCACCCGGCCGCCTTCGGACAGGGCGCCGGCGGCCACCAGGCCCTCGGTGAGGGTCAGCGGCGCAACAAGATTCACCGCGATCACCGAATCCCAGCGCGGCTCGTCCATGTTGGCGAGCAGCTTGTCACGGGTGATGCCGGCGTTGTTGACCAGCACGTCGACCGTGCCGCCATGGTGCTCGCCCAGGTGCGCGACGATCTGGTCCACCGCGTCGGGGGCGGTGACGTCGAGTGCCAATGCGGTGCCGCCGACCTTGGCCGCGGTCTCCTTCAGCGCCTCTTCGGCCTGCGGTACGTCCACGGCCACCACCGCGGCACCGTCGCGGGCGAAGACCTCGGCGATGGTCGCGCCGATACCGCGGGCGGCACCGGTCACCACGGCGACCTTGCCGGCCAGCGGCTTGTCCCAGTCGGCGGGCGCCTGCGAGGCGGCCGCGCCGACCCGGAACACCTGCCCGTCGACGTATGCGGACTTGCCGGACAGGATGAAGCGCAGCGTCGATTCCAGGCCGGAGGCACCGGCGTCGGCGTCGGCGGCCAGGTAGACCAGCGATACGGTGGCGCCGCGCCGCAATTCCTTGCCCAGCGACCGGGTGAAGCCTTCCAGGGCGCGCTGCACGATGTGCTCGTGGGCGGACAGCGATGCCGAGGGCTCGGTCCCGACGACCACGACCCGGCCGGAGGCGCCGAGGTTGCGCAGCACCGGGGTGAAGAACTTGTACAGCTCTTTGAGGTCGGCCGGTTCGGTGATGCCGGTGGCGTCGAACACCAACCCGCCGAACGAGTCGGCCCACCGTCCGCCGATGTTGTCGGAGACGACGTCATAGTCGTCGGCGAGGGCGGCGCGCAGCGGTTCCACCACCCGGCCCGAACCCCCGATCAGCAGCGATCCGGCGAGCGGCGGCTGGCCGGGGCGATAGCGGCGCAGCTCTTCGGGCTGCGGGACGCCGAGTTGTTTGGCCAGGAACGATCCGGGCCCGGAATTGACGACTTGGGAGAACACGTCGGAAGCCATGGGGACTAACTTACTCCAGAGTAAGGTTTGCGGGTAACCTTGGGTCATGCCTTCACAAACCAATGACCGCCGCGTCGCCGTGCTCGGTGGAAACCGGATCCCTTTCGTCCGCTCCGACGGCGCCTACGCGAACGCCTCCAACCAGGACATGTTCACCGCCGTCCTCGACGGTCTCGCCGACCGGTTCGGTCTGCGCGGCGAGAAGCTCGACGCGGTCATCGGCGGTGCGGTGCTCAAGCACAGCCGCGACTTCAACCTGATGCGCGAGTGTGTGCTGGGCAGCTCGCTGTCGCCGTACACCCCGGCCTTCGACCTGCAGCAGGCCTGCGGCACCGGTCTGCAGGCGGCGATCGTCGCCGCCGACGGTATCGCCCGCGGCCGGTACCGGGTGGCCGCCGCCGGCGGCGTGGACACCACCTCCGATGCGCCGATCGCCTTCGGTGACGATCTGCGCGGTGTGCTGCTGAGCGTGCGTCGGGCCAAGTCCAACCTCGACCGGCTCAAGCTCGTCGGCAAGTTGCCTGCCGCCCTCGGTGTCGAGATCCCCACCAACGGCGAGCCCCGCACCGGACTGTCGATGGGCGAACATGCGGCCATCACCGCCAAGGAAATGGGCATCAAGCGGGTCGACCAGGACGAACTGGCCGCGGCCAGCCACCGCAACATGGCGGCCGCCTATGACCGCGGTTTCTTCGACGACCTGGTCACCCCGTTCCTCGGCGTCTACCGCGACAACAATCTGCGCGCCGACTCGTCGGCGGAAAAGCTGGCCAAACTCAAACCTGTCTTCGGCGTCCGCAACGGTGACGCGACGATGACCGCGGGCAACTCCACGCCGCTGACCGATGGCGCGTCGGTGGCGCTGCTGGCATCCGAGGAGTGGGCCGCCGAACACGACGTCCCGGTGCTGGCCTACTTCGTCGACGGCGAGACCGCCGCGGTCGACTACGTCAACGGTCCCGACGGGCTGCTGATGGCCCCGACCTACGCGGTGCCGCGACTGCTCGCCCGCAACGGTCTGACGCTGCAGGATTTCGACTTCTACGAGATCCACGAGGCGTTCGCCTCGGTGGTGCTGGCCACCCTGGCGGCCTGGGAGTCACCGGACTACTGCAAGGGCCGGCTCGGGCTGGACGCGCCGCTGGGCGCCATCGACCGCAGCAAGCTCAACGTCAACGGATCCTCGCTGGCCGCCGGGCACCCGTTCGCCGCCACCGGCGGGCGCATCGTCGCGCAGTTGGCCAAGCAGCTGGCCGAGAAGAAGAAGGAGACCGGCAAGCCGGTGCGCGGCCTCATCTCGGTCTGCGCCGCGGGTGGGCAGGGCGTGACGGCCATCCTGGAGGCCTAGGCCCGATCGCCGAAACAGCATTCCGGACGGGGCCCACTCGCGTTTTCCCTGCTGGAATGCTGTTTCGTCCTGGCTCAGAAGTCTGCGAAAAAAAGTTTCCGCCGAGCTGTAACGCCTGCCGGAGCACCGTCGATACATGGGATAGCTCCGTGTTGCCGTCTGACCCCCCGACCCGACGGCAACACGGGGCTCTTTTCTTTTCCGCCGTGCGTCACGGGTCCTTGGATGCGGTGACCGGTCCGGACCCGGGCGGCGCGAACAGGCTGCCCGCCACACTGCCGCGCGCCGTGCGGACCGCGACCAACGCCCAGGTACACAACAGACCGGCGTAGGCGGCGACGGCGGCCACCTCGAACGCCGGCAGGCCGGTGTGCAGGGCGAGCTGGGTGGTTCCGGTGACGAACGTGCCCACCGGGAACGTCAGGCTCCACCAGGTCAGCGCGAACGGCATGCCGCGCCGCAGCGTGCGGACCGTCAGCGCGGTCGCCAGCGCGATCCACAACACCGAGAATCCCCACACCGGCACCCCGAACAGGATCGAGAAGATCCCCATCCCGGCGGCGAGTTCCGGGGCGACCGCCAGATGCGCCTGCGTCGCCAGCAGGCCCGCCACCGTCACCGACTGGCCCAACGGGCCGAGCACGATCCACAACGTCGGCACCCGCGCGGTGCCGGAGGTCCCGTACAGCGCCAGCCGGCTCCAGATCATCGTGATGATGATGAGCGCGGCGATCAGCGACAACCCGAACATCGCCAGGCAGCCGTAGAACATCGTGGTCCGCCCGGTGCCCGGTGCCATATGCGGGATCAGCATCGCCCCGCCCGCGGCCGACACCATCGGCGGCACCACCGGCATCAACCACCCGCCGAACGCGGCATCGGGCCCCACGTTGAGCTGGGTGAACATCAGATACGGGATGGACACCGCGGTGTACAGCCCGCCGATGGTGCCCGCCGACCACAGCACCCAGTTGATGTCGACGGCCAGGCTCTCGCCGATCAGGTCCTTGCCCACCAGCATGGTGCCCGTCCCCACGGTCAGTAGGGCCATGGGCGCGGCGCCGTAGAAATGCGCCATCTGGGGATTGCGCGCATGCCCGCGGGCGACGGTCGGGTGGCGGAACCACTGCACGCTGACCGCGACGACGAGCGCCACCAGCAGTGCGGCCGCGCACACCCAGACAATCTCGGTGAACACCCGCAGACCGGGCGGCTGTACCGGCAGCGTCGCCCCGGCGACGACGAGGATCCCTGTCCCCATCACCGACGAGAACCAGTTCGGGCCGAAATTCCCCAGCCGGGTCTCCGTTTCGTTCATCGCGCGGCGGGCATCATGGGAGGCATGCAGATCAGCATCCTCGGATCATTGTCCGGATCGGGCGGCACGACCCTCATCGACGGTGTCGTGTCGGAATTCGCCAAGCTGCGTGATGAGGGTTTCCGCCGGGTCTGGATGACCCAGATGCCGTACGAGCCGGACCTGCTGACCGTGCTCGCGGTGGCCATGCGCGAGGTCGACACCATCGAGGTCGGCACCGGCGTGGTGCCGATCCAGAACCAGCATCCGATGCAGTTGGCGCAGCGCGCGCTGACCCTGAACCTGATCGCGGGCGGCCGATTCATCCTCGGGCTGGGGATGACCCATGCAGCGGTCACCGAGGGCATGTGGGGCATTCCCTGGGATCGGTCGGTACGGCGGCTCAACGAGTACCTGGACGGACTCTTGCCGCTGCTTGCGGGCGAGGCGGCCGATGCGCCGGGCGAGATCTACACCACGCGTGGCGCGTTGCAGATCGCCGGTGCGCCGCAGCCCCCGGTCTACGTCGCGGCGTTGGGCCCGCAGCTGCTCAAGATCGCCGGCCGGCGTACCGCGGGCACGGTGACCTGGATGACCGGGCCGAAGACCCTCGCCGAGCACGTGGGCCCGGGGCTGCGGGCCGCCGCCGACGGCCGCCCCGTCCGGGTGGTGGCCGCGCTGCCGGTCAGTGTGACCGATGACGTGGACGGCGCGCGGGCGCAGGCCGCCGAGCAGTTCGCGATGTACGGGCAGCTGCCGTCCTACCGGGCCATGCTCGACCGGGAGGGCTACGCCGGGCCCGCCGACGCCGTTCTCATCGGTGACGAGGAGACGGTGACCTCCAGGATCGAGGGCCTGCGCGCCGCCGGCGTCGACGAGTACGTCGGCGTGGTCTACGACCGATCGCCCGAGGTCAGAGACCGTACGCGGGCGTTGTTGCGGGCGCTGGACACCCCCGGAAATTAGGCCTGGTGTGATTGTCGTCACAGGCGTACAGTCGACCGCACGACGGGTTCGGGAGTGACAGATCCAAAGAGCCGGAACGAGGTGAAACTCCGGCCGCGCGAGATACCGAAAGGTATGTGAGGACGCCCTCAAGGTCGAAAGACCGTCCTCCCGAACCCGCCCTTTTTCTGCCGCTGGCGAACAACCGAGGACAGCCGGGCGCGAGCGGCCAAGATGCTGGGATGGGCGACATCATCGCTATCCACCCGGACCGCCGGCCCGCGCGCGAGCCCGAACCGCTCTGGCGTGAGGTACTCGGCCGCCGGTTGCGCGACACCCGCCGGCGCCGCGGCGCCCGGCTGGTCGACGTCGCGGCTCGTGCCGGGGTGTCGCCGCAGTACCTCTCCGAGATCGAGCGCGGCCGCAAGGAACCGTCGAGCGAGATGATCGCGGCGGTGTGCGGTGCGCTGAACATCGACCTCGGGCGGCTGCTCGGCGGCATCTCGGCGGATCTGACCCGGCGCCAGCAGACCAGAGCCGGCGGCCCCACCCTGCTGGCCGCCTAAGCCCGCTGATCCAGCACCCGGTCGGCCAGCCCGTAGTCCACCGCGCCGTCGGCGTCGAACACCCGGTCCCGGTCGGTGTCGTGC
>Ga0075012_10002142_pt1 | contig 19537 bp, 19 predicted proteins | sample All_14_2_FD_71474 | JGI IMG/M metagenome (GOLD analysis project Ga0075012, IMG submission 71474) | Freshwater microbial communities in response to fracking from Pennsylvania, USA - Allegheny Zone_MetaG_DW_15 | ecosystem: Environmental > Aquatic > Deep subsurface > Groundwater > Drilled... | reverse complement strand
CTTCGTGATCTGTTTCAACGGCCACCACGAGCCCCTCGAGTTCACCTTGCCGCCGGAGGAGTTCGGTGTGGCGTGGCAACCCGTCATCGACACCGCGGCCACCGTTTCGCCGTTGTCGTCCACATCGGCCGCGGTGTCGATGACGGGTTGCCACGCCACACCGAACTCCTCCGGCGGCAAGGTGAACTCGAGGGGCTCGTGGTGGCCGTTGAAACAGATCACGAAGGAGTCGTCGATCACCCGTTGGCCGCGGGGGTCGAGGTCGGGAATGCCGTGGCCGTTGAGGAAGACCGCGACCGACTTGCCGAAGCCGGTGTCCCAGTCCTCGTCGTTCATCTCCGAGCCGTCGGGCCGGAACCACGAGATGTCGGGCACCCCCTCGGAGCCGCGCTGGCGGACCGGACGACCGGTGAAGAAACGGCGCCGGCGGAACACCGGATGCTCGGCCCGCAGCGCGGATAGCTTGGAGGCAAAGGCGACCAGTTCCTCGTCGGCGTTCTCCCAATCCACCCAGGTGATCTCGTTGTCCTGGCAGTAACCGTTGTTGTTGCCGCCCTGGGTGCGGCCGAGCTCGTCGCCGTGACAGATCATCGGCACGCCCTGCGACAGCAGCAGGGTCGTCAGGAAATTGCGTTCCTGGCGGGCGCGCAGCGCGGTGATCTCCGGATCATCGGTCGGGCCTTCCACACCGCAGTTCCACGAGCGGTTGTGGCTTTCGCCGTCGTTGTTGTCCTCGCCGTTGGCCTCGTTGTGTTTGTCGTTGTAGGACACCACGTCACGCAGGGTGAACCCGTCGTGGGCGATGACGAAGTTGATGGACGCGACAGGCCGGCGGGCGGTGTGCTCGTAGAGATCGGCCGACCCGGTGAGCCGGGAGGCGAACTCACCCAGACTGCCGGCCTCGCCGCGCCAGAAGTCGCGCACGGTGTCGCGGTACTTGCCGTTCCATTCCGTCCACTGCGGCGGGAAATTGCCGACCTGGTAGCCGCCGGGACCGACATCCCACGGCTCGGCGATCAGCTTGACCTGGCTGACGGTCGGATCCTGCTGCACCAGCTCGAAGAACGTCGAAAGCTTGTCCACGTCATAGAATTCCCGGGCCAGCGTGGAGGCCAGGTCGAACCGGAAACCGTCGACGTGCATCTCGGTGACCCAGTACCGCAGTGAATCCATGATCAGCTGCAACGAGTGCGGATGGCCGACGTTGAGGCTGTTCCCGGTGCCGGTGTAATCCATGTAGTAGCGCTTGTCGTCATCGACGAGCCGGTAGTAGGCGGCGTTGTCGATCCCGCGCATGGAGACCGTCGGGCCGAGATGATTGCCCTCGGCGGTGTGGTTGTAGACGACGTCCAGAATGACCTCGATACCGGCCTCGTGCAGGGTGCGCACCATCGCCTTGAACTCCTGGACCTGCCCGCCGGGGGTGGTGCTGCTGGAGTACTTGGCGTCGGGGGCGAAGAACCCGATCGTGTTGTAGCCCCAATAGTTCGACAAGCCCTTGTCGATCAGCGTGGAGTCGTTGGCGAAGTGATGCACCGGCATCAGCTCGATGGCCGTGACGCCGAGCGCCTTGAGGTGGTCGATGATCGCCGGGTGCGCGATGGCGCTGTAGGTGCCGCGCATCGCGTCCGGGATGTCCGGATGGGTTTGGGTCAGGCCCTTGACGTGCGCCTCGTAGATGAAGCTGTCGGCGTACTCGCGCTGCGGCGGGCGATCCACACCCCAGTCGAAGAACGGGTTGACCACCACCGACTTCGGCATGCTCGCGGCCGAATCCTCGTCATTGCGGCTGTCGGGATCACCGAAGTTGTAACCGAACAACGACTGATCCCAGGCGAAGGTGCCGTCGATGGCCTTGGCGTATGGATCCAGCAGCAACTTGTTCGGGTTGCACCGGTTGCCCTCGGCCGGGTCATGAGGACCGTGCACCCGGTAGCCGTAGCGCTGGCCGGGCTCGATGGTGGGCAGGAAGCCATGCCAGATGAAGCCGTCGACCTCGGGGAGCCGGTAGCGGGTCTCGGTGCCGTCGGCGTCGAACAGGCACAATTCCACCTTCTCGGCGACCTCGCTGAACAGCGCGAAGTTGGTGCCGGAGCCGTCATAGGTCGCGCCGAGGGGGTAGGCCTTGCCCGGCCACACTTCCTGGACGGGGTCCGTGGTGGTCGACGAATCGGGGGATTCCGGCATGGAGGTCCTCACTGCTCAACGGCGTACGACTGGCTTCGCAACTCGGCGGTGAGCGGCGACTGGGGGAGTACCCGGAACCACCTGATCGTATGCTGCGAGTTCGGTCACGCCCGGGCCAGGCCGGCGGTGCCGGTCTGGTCGGCGGGAACCGCGGTGACGGCTTCCAACCGCACCGCCACCCCGTTGAGCACCGACATCCCGGCCAGGGCCTCCAGATCCTCGGGCCGGTTGGAGGTCAGTTCGTTGACGTTGACGCCGGGGTTGGAGTTGGCCAGCCGCCAGCCGCCGCCGCGGTGTCCCCAGCCCTGCGGGATGGCGACGGTCCCCGGCCCGACCTCGTCGGTGATCGTCACCGGCATTTCGATCGCCCCGGTCGCCGAGACGACGCGGGCGACGTCGCCGTCGACGATCCCCGCCGCGGCGGCATCGGCGGCATTGATCCGCGCGCGCTGCGTGCGCTTGCCTTTCATCAAGGTCGGGCTGTTGTGCATCCAGCTGTTCTGGGAGCGGAGCTCACGGATCCCGATGGCCGCCAAGGGGAACTGCGGGCTCGTGCCGGGGGCGGTGCCGAGTCGGGCGGCCTCGGTGGCGATCTCGCCGGGATCCAGACGCACCTTGCCGCCCTTGTGGGTCACCACATCGGCGAGCACCCCGTGGGGTGCGTGTTCGGCCAGCACGATGCCGTGCGGATTCTCCTTCAGCCGGCGCGGGTTCAGCCCGCCGCGGCGCAGGCCGTATCGGTCCCCGTACGGGCCGATACGCAGCAGCGCGTTCATCATCTTCTGCGGTGTCAACCGCAGGCCACGAGCCTCCAGCCAGCGCAGCACCGGGTTGAGCCGGGCCAGCGGGCCGGTGGCGATCAGGGAGAGGCCCATCCGCGCAGCGAGCTCTTCGAACACCTCCCACTCCGGTCGGGCCTGGCCGTAGGGTGCCAGCACCGGTTCGGCGGCCTGCAGGAACACCGTGGGGCAGCAGGCCGCGTACGCCATCGGCATATCGTCGCGCTCCAGGAAGGTCGTGCCCGGCAGGATGTAGTCGGCGTGCCGGTTGGTCTCGTTGACATATAGGTCCAACGACACCATCAGATCCAGCGTGCCCAGCGCCGCGTCGAGGGCCGCGCTGTTGGGCACCGACAGCACCGGATTGCCGGCGAACACGAACAACGCCCGCAGTTGCCCTGGCCCGGGTGTGGTGATCTCATCGGCGATCAGCGCCGCCGGGAAGGAACCGAAAACGTCTGGGAAATCGCCGATCCGGGAACGCTTGCTGTTGTAACCGAACGCGCCCGAGCGTTCCCCCATGTCCTCGACGGGGATGACCTGATGCGACATCAGTGCCCCACCCGGCCGGTCGAGGTTGCCGGTCACCACGTTCAGCGCGTCGATCAGGAAACTGACCAGGGTGCCGTGATGTCCGAGGCAGGCGCCGGTGCGCCCGTAGGCGACTGCCGTTCGGGCGGTGGCGAATTCGCGCGCCAGCGCTCGTACGGTCTGGGCGGGCACCCCGGTGCGCAGGGCGGTGTCCTCCGGCGGAAAGTCCGCGCACAGCGCGCGCAGCGTGTCGATGCCCGTGGTCTGCGTCGCGATGGCGGTCCGGTCCTCCAGCCCCTCGGCGAACACCACGTGCAGCAGCGAGAGCATCAACCAGGAATCCGAATCGGGCCGCACCGCAACGTGTTCGTAGGCCGTCGCGGTCTCGGTGCGTCGCGGATCCACCACCAGGACACGCCCGCCGCGTTTGACGATCGCCGCCAGGTCGTCGCGGACCCGCGGCACCCGCATCGCACTGCCATGTGACACCAGTGGATTGGCGCCCAGCATGAACAGAAAGTCGGTGCGCGGCAGGTCCGGGAATGGGATCTGGGTGGCCGCGCCGTAGAGCAGCTTGCTGGCCACGTAACGACTGTTGATGTCCTGCGAGCCGGCCGAGTACAGGTGCCCGGCGCCGATCCGCTTCATGAACAGACCCGACCACAGGCTGGCTGCGTACCCGAATGCCGACGGGTTACCCAGATATTCGCCGACCGCTGCACCACCGTGGGTGTCGAGCACGGCCTGGAGTCGGTGCGCGATGTCGGCCAGTGCGGCCTCCCAGCTGACCTCGGCGAAGCTGCCGTCGGGTTGGCGGCGCAGCGGGGCGAGCACGCGGTCGGGGTCGTTCTGCACGTCGGTGAATGCGATGCCCTTGGGGCAGGCGCGGCCCTGCGACAGTGGGTGTTGCTTATCCGGTCGCAACGCGAGCAGGCGGCCGTCCTCGACGGTGGCGATCAGCCCGCACAACGGCTCGCAGATGCGGCAGTACGTGACCTTCTGTTCGACGGTCAAGAGGCCTCCTCGTGGGCTGTGACTCCGGTCACCGTAAACGGGGAGCGACGGGCCGGGCAAGCTTTTGCATAGTGCAAAACATGCAGGTGTCAGGGTGCGCCGAGGCGTTCGGTGATGGCGTCCGCGGCCGCGCGGACACTGGCTCCGAGTACGAGCAGCTCCCGGCCCTTCCTGGGCTCGGCCATCGTCAGCACAGACAGCGCGGCGACCGGGTTGCCGCCGGGATCGAAGCAGGCCGCGCTGACCGACAGCGGCACGTAAGTCGCCGTCTCATCGATGTCCCCGAGCATCAGTTCGGGTGTCATGACGGGCCGCTGCCCACCGATCATCCGTTCGGTCCGCCGAGAGCCGTGCACCTCGCCGATCCCGAAATCCGTCATCTGCTGCATCTGCGCCTGCGGTGCCGGCGACAACTCCACCGAGAACCGGCGCGTCCGGATCAGCCGCAGGATCTGCCAGACCCGCACCGGGTCGTCGGGCTCGGGCTCGACCCGGCGCAGCCAGGTGTCGACGGTGTACTGGTTCGCCCACGCAGCGAGCACCGCCCCGAGTGGGGGCCCGAACTCGATGTGGTCACCAGCCTGCAAGGGCAGATGGCCGGTGTCGCTGCCGTCCGGGTACGTCAGATCCGCGATCACGAGGTCTTCCGAGGACGGGATGAACAGGCATGCCGGCACGCCGGTATCCGCGCTCAGGCTCAGCATCTCCGGGCGGGCGTAGGTGGCGATCTGCAGTGAGGCCCGGGCCGCGGAGCCGACGGACACCAGGCGTGGGCCCAGTCGGTAGGTCTTGCGGGTCCGATCCTTGACCAGCCAGCCCACCCGCGTCAGCTCGGTCAGCATCGGATAGCAGGTGGCGGGGTCCAGGTTGACCAGTCTTGCCAGTTCGGTGAGTTGGTACTCCCGCTGCGGATCAGCAGCCAGGTATTCGAGCATCTCGACCAGACGCTCGGTCTGCGGGGATCTGCGGGCCATGTCGAGGCGATCTTTGCACTAATCCCGCCATGGATCACCCACCGCCGCGGCGGAAAGCGGTGCGGCGCAGCAGAGTCACTCCTCCTGCGGATCCTTGCGGGAGGCGCGCAGCGAACCGGCGTGCGCCTTCGCCGACGGATCCTTTCGGGTCTTGGCCAGGCTGGCGACGGTGACGATCACCAGGATGCCGATGATCACCACCAAGCTGAGGTAGGTGTTGATCTCCGGGATCCGGGGGTCGATATCCACGTGTCCCCAGTGCAGGATCAGCTTCGCGCCGATGAAGGCAAGGATGATCGACAGGCCGGTCGACAGATACACCAGCCGGTCCAGCAAACCCTTCACCAGGAAGAACAGCGCCCGCAGTCCCAACAGTGCGAAAGCGTTTGCGGTGAAGACGATATAGGGCTCGCTGGTCACCCCGAAGACCGCCGGGATCGAATCGAGCGCGAACAACAGGTCCACGCTGCCGATGGCGATGAGCACCGCCAGCAGCGGGGTGGCCATCCGCCGACCGTCGCGGCGGGTCAGCAGCTTGCCGCCGTCGTAGTCATCGCTGATCGGCAGGATCTTGCGGGTGGCCCGGATCATGATGTTGTTCTCGACATCGGGATCTTCGTTGCGGTGCCGGAAGAGCTGTATCGCGGTGTAGATCAACAGCAGTCCGAAGATCAGGAACATGAACGAGAACAACGCCAGCAGGGTGGCGCCGAGCGCGATGAAGATGGCGCGCATGATCAGCGCCAGAATGATGCCGAACGTCAGCACCTTGTGCTGGTGCTGTTCGGGTACCGCGAATGTCGTCATGATGATCACGAAGACGAACAGGTTGTCGACCGACAGGCTCTTCTCGACGATGTAGCCGGCGAAGTACTGCGTGCCGAAGTCCCCGCCGTAGGTCACCGCGAACCACACACCGAACGCGATGGCCACCAGGATGTAGAACACCGACCACGCGGTGGCCTCGCGGAAACCCACCCGGTGCGGGCGGACCGCCGCCAGGATGAGGTCGACGGCCAAGAGGCCGACGATCACGGCGATCGTTACTCCCCACGTCACGGCACTTATCTCGAGCATGGCATCAGGGTAGCGACACAGAATGTTCGCTCTGCTAAGAATTTTTGGGGGGCGTCGTCCTCACGAGACCGCCATCCAGACACCGAGCGCCACCATCACCGCGGCGATCACCCCGTCCAGGACGCGCCACGTGGACGGTTTGGCGAACAGGCCGGCCAGTCGTCGGGCACCGAGTCCCAGACCGGTGAACCACAGGGCGCTCGCTGCGACCGCCCCGGCGCCGAAGAGCCAACGCTGCTCCCGATGCTCGTTGGCCAACGATCCGAGCAGGACGACGGTGTCGAGGTAGACATGCGGGTTCAGCCAGGTCAGTGCCGCGGCGGTGAGCAGCACCTCGACCAGCCGGGCCGGTGTCTCTTCCGATGGGTTGAGCGCCCCGGGTCGCAGTGCGCGCCGGGCGGCCAGCGCGCCGTAGCCGATCAAGAAGGCTGCGCCACCGATCTTCGCCACCGTCACCGCGGTGGGGTGTGTGGTGACAAGCGCCCCCACCCCGGCGATGCCGGCGGCGATGAGGATCAGGTCCGACACCGTGCACAACGCGATCACCGGGATCACATGCTCGCCGCGGATGCCCTGACGCAGGACGAAGGCATTCTGTGCGCCGATGGCGGCGATCAACGCCATGGTGGTGAGGAATCCGACGAGGACGGGTGAAGCCATGCGATCACGCTAGGTCGACGCGGCAGTCAAGTACAGCTAATGATTCTTACTTGTCATTAGCGCAATTAATGTCATGCGCAGGCCCGGGCTACTTGAGCATGCTGCCGGCATCTACCGTCACGGGAAGGCCTGTGACGTAACGTGATTCGTCGGAAGCCAGGAACAGCACGGCGTTGCTGATGTCGACGGGTTCCACCCAGCCGATCGGCAGCACGTGCATCATCTGGGCGACGACGGCCATATCGTCCGGTCCGGGGTTCTCCAGGTCTGGGCGGAACAGCCGCATGGTGCCCTCGTTCATGAACATCGGCGTGTTCACGTTGGTGGGGCAGACGGCATTGACCCGGATGCCATGCTGGCCCAGTTCCACTGCGAAGGTGCGCATGAGACCGATGACACCGTGCTTGGCGGCGATGTAGTGACCGGTGTGAGGGTAGGCCTTGAGGCCGCCGACCGAGCTGGTGAGCACGATCGATCCACCGTTGCCGCCGGAGAGCATGTGGGGGACAGCGGCTTTGACCGACTTCCAGACACCCGTGAGGTTGATGTCGATCATCTCGTCCCAATCGGCCTCGCTGGTCTTGTCCAACGTTTGGCCGCCGTTGCCGATACCGGCGTTGGCAACGATGATGTCGAGACGTCCGAGCTGTTCCACGCCGCTGTCCACGGCCGCCTTGAGGGCCTGGTAGTCCCGCACGTCGACCTCGGTGGTGACGATGCGCCGGTTCAGGGCCTTGACCAGCTCGGCGGTCTGCGCCAGATCGTCGGGCGTGGACGGTGCGATCTGGGCGTCCTCGCTGATCGGGGCGCAGATGTCGACCGCGATGATGTCGGCGCCTTCCTCGGCCAGCCGGACCGCGTGGCTGCGCCCCTGCCCGCGTGCCGCGCCTGTGACGAAAGCGACCTTGCCCTCGACCCGCCCTGTACCCATGTGGCCCTCGATTCTGTTCCATCGACCGAATTGGTTTGTCGATCGATCAGGGAGCCTGGCACCGATCGATGGGACTGTCAACAGCCTGGCGATGCGCGGAGCCCATGGGTCATTGACGAACCTTGCGCACCGTGATTAGGTGTGGCCAGTCCGTGTGTTTGGTCGATCGATCAAGTTAGGTGGATCCTGGTGCAGCGAGCTTTCGGAACATGACCGCGCGCAAGCGACTGTGGGTCGATCCGCGGCTGTGCGAGGGGCATGCGCTGTGCCTGGACACCGCGCCCGAGGTCTTCGGTCTGTCCGGCGATGACGTCGCCGAATGCGTCGCCGAGCCCGCCGAGGAACTTCTGGCCCAGGTCAGCGCCGCCATCGACGCCTGCCCACGCGGGGCGATCAGCCTCACCGATGACCCGAAAGGACAACCCGCCCCATGACCGATCTCGCCGCCGTGGACTTCTTCTCCGATCCGGCCGTGAGCCAGGATCCCTACGAATACTGGGATTACCTGCGGCAGCAGGGACCGGTGACCCGGGAGCCGCACTACGGTGTCGTCGCCGTCACCGGCTACCAGGAGGTGATGGCCGCCTTCAAGGACCATCAGTCGTTCTCCGCCGTCAATGCCATCGGCGGGCCGTTCCCACCGTTGCCGTTCACGCCCGAAGGCGATGACATCAGTGCCCAGATCGAGGCGCACCGGCACCTGTTCCCGATTTACGAGCACATGGTGGTGATGGATCCGCCCGCCCATGACAAGGCGCGTTCGCTGCTGAGCAAGCTGCTCACGCCGCGGCGGCTCAAGGAGAACGAAGAATACATGTGGAAGCTGGTGGACAGCTCCATCGACGCCATCATCGACAAGGGACGTTGTGAGTTCCTGACCGAGTACGCCAAGCCGTTCGCCACCTCGGCGATCATCGACCTGCTCGGGGTCCCTGTCGAGGACCGCCCGGAGTTCCTGGCCGCGCTGGGAGCCGAACGCCCGGAAGGCAATCGGGTGGGCGCCCTCGACGGCGAGCCGGTGGGTCTGGACCCGCTGCAGTACCTTGACGACAAGTTCGTCGGGTACCTCGCCGAACGGCGCCGGGCCCCCCAAGACGATGTGCTGTCCGGCATGGCGACCGCGGTGTACCCGGACGGATCGACGCCGGAACTGATCGAGGTGGCAAAGCCGGCCACCTTCCTGTTCGCCGCCGGACAGGAGACCGTCACCAAGTTGCTCAGCGCCGCGGTGCAAACGCTCGGCGACCGACCGGAATATCAGCAGATGCTCCGTGACAATCCGGGGGGCATTCCGACCTTCATCGAGGAGGCCCTGCGGATGCACTCCCCGACGAAGATCGACTTCCGGCTCGTGCGCAGGACCACCACACTCGGCGGCGTGCACCTGCCGGCAGGCACGATCGTCATGCTCTGCCTGGGGGCCGCGAACCGGGATCCGCTCAAGTTCGAGGATCCACATGAGTTCCGGCCCGACCGCAAGAACGTGCGTGAGCACATCGCGTTCGGGCGCGGCATCCACACCTGTGCCGGGGCGCCGCTGGCCCGTGTCGAAGGGCAGATCACCGTGCGCCGCATGCTTGAACGCATGAGCGACATTCGGATCGACGAGTCGGTGCACGGACCGGCCGGGCACCGCAGCTACACCTATGAGCCCACGTTCCTGCTGCGCGGGTTGACGCAACTGCGCATCGAGTACACCCGGTCGGCATGAGGGGCGCGTTGCGTACACACCGGGGCGCGAGCCAGTAGTTACCCGCTGTCGGCGTGTTGCGCACCGTCCGAGGAGGCGCCTCCCGATGCCCGGGCGAGCATGGCGAGTTGGGCATCGACGAAGGCGCGCATCTCGCGATGACCGAGCGTGACGCCGACCGCCTCCTCGTTGCACAGGCTGCGTGCGATCTGGGCGATGAGCATGGACACCGCCACCGGCGGGAACATGTCGAGGTCCACGCCGCCGGCACGCAACGCGACGGTGACGGCAGCGGTCTCGATATCGCGGACGCGTTCCGCGTACGCGCGAAGCTCAGTACGGATTGTCTTGCGATGGTTGGCAAGTGCCATGAATTCGGTGTTGAGGCCGGTCAGCCGGGAGTCGCTGTTCATCTCCCACAGCGCCCGCAGCGGGTCCGCGTCGGTCAGTGCGGCACGCATCCGCTCGAGCGAGGCATCGGCACCGGCGCGCAGCACCTCGACGAACAGGTCGTCCATGGTGGGGAAGTAGTAGTAGACGAGCGCCTGCTTGACACCTGCTTCCGCGGCCACCCGACGTGACGTGGCGGCCGCGTAACCCTCGTCCCGCATGAGCTTCGCAGTGGCCTCGATGAGCCGGAACCGGGCGCCCGTGTCGGGTGACTTCGGTGTGCGGGCGGCTGCCACTCAGTTGCCCCGCGCCAGCGGGTTGCGGTGCACCATATAGGGCATGGCGCATTCTAACAGTGCGGTCGGTCGATCGATCAGTCCTTGGTCGCGCCGCTCAGTCGAGACCGATGCGGATGGTCTTGGTCTGCAGGAATTCCAGCAGGCCTTCCCATCCGCCGGTGCGCCCGAAGCCACTCTGCTTGTATCCGCCGTACGGGCCCTGCGGCGAGATCCTACTGGTCGAATTGATCCATACCGAGCCGGATTCCAGTGCCCGAGACACCCGGTGCGCGCGCCGCAGGTCTCGGGTGTGGACGAACGCGTTCAATCCGTAGCGCGTGTCGTTGGCGGTTCGCACGGCCTGGTCGTCATCGGTGAACCTGCTGATCGAGACGACCGGGCCGAAGGTCTCGGTCTGCGCCAGCGGTGACGAGTTGTCCACATCCGCGAACACCGTGGGTTCGATGTAGAAGCCTTGCGCCAGTGGACCCCCCATCCTCTTGCCGCCGGTGAGGAGCTCACCGGCACCGGCGCTCACCGCAAGATCCACGGTGTCGAGAATGCGGGTGAGGGCGCTCTCGGAGATGACCGGTCCGAACCTGACCAACGGGTCGAACGGGTCGCCGGCCGGGGCGGAGTCGAGCACTGCGAGGAACTTCTCGACGAACGTGTCATAGACCGATGCATGTACGAGCAACCGACTTGCGCACGCGCAGCTCTGGCCCGATTGCATCAGCGGCCCTTGATGCGCCGACAGCATCGCCGCGCGGTCCAGGTCCGCATCGTCGAAGATGATGTTGCCCGACTTCCCGCCCAGTTCGGCGACCACCGGTGTCAGGTTCTCGGCCGCCGCGCGGATCACAGCGCGCGCGGTGGTTCCGCCACCGGTGAAGTGGACCTTGCGAATTCCCGGATGCCGCACGAGGGCGTCACCCCCCTCAGCGCCGGCGGGCAGGATGTTCACCAGACCGGGAGGCAGTCCGGCTTCCAGACACAACTCGCCGAAGCGCAGGGCGGCCAGGGGCGCCAGCTCGGAGGGCTTGAAGATAACGGCGTTCCCGGCGGCAAGCGCCGGTGCGACACAGGAACCGGCGACCGCCAGTGCGCCGTTCCACGGGGCGATTACCCCGACTACACCGTAGGGTTCCCGCTCGACGAGGTTGACGTCGAACGATCCACTTACCGGGGTGCTCGACCCGGCGATCTTGTCGGCGTAGCCGGCGAAATGGCGCAGGAAGCCCTCAAGCATGTGCGCGGTTCCGGCGAACGATATCGGTACCGCGTAGTCCTGCACGTTCAGCGTGGCAAGTTCGTCCAGGTGTTGGTGGACGGCGTCGGCGAGGTCGATCAGTCGGTCGCGACGCATATCGACTGTCTGCGCCATCCACTCGCGTTGGGCTGCGCGTGCGGCGTCGACGGCGCGGTCGACGTCGGCGGCACCGGCCATCGCGACGGTCGCATTCGGGAGTCCGGTTGCCGGAAAGATGTGCTCGTGCGTGTGCCCGGTCGAGGTGATCCGGTCCCCGCCGATCAACAGTCCGACTGGTGCACCGGTCATTGCGCTCCCCACTCGTGGGCGACCCGTTGTTTCTGTTCACCGATCACCTGATTGAGGTGCGAGCCCTTCGGCCATCCGTAGTAGGCCGCGAAGTGCAATGCCAACTCGTCCATCTCGTCGAAGGACACCTCACGGCTCTTCAGCGCTGCGTAGACGTGGCTGACGATGGGGTAGGGGGCGTCCTGAAACGCCACGCACGCGACGGTGATGAGGCGGCGTTCCTTCATGCCGAGTCCGGGTCGCAACCACATCTCGCCGAACACGAAGTTCAGGATCCCGGCGCCCTGGAACGGGTTGTCCCGATTCGGTGCGAACTCCAGGCAGTTGATGTCCTTGAAAGACCGCGCTCCCAGAGCCAGGCGGGTCTCCGGATCACTGGGCGTGGGCAGCGGCAGCAACGGTTGCGGGGGTGGGACTTGCTCACCGCGCTCGCGGTGAATGCGGGCCCATTGTTCGTCGACGATGATGTTGAAGCGGGAGGCTTTCGGCCACCCGGCGTACACCGCGAAATGCAGTACAGCCTCCTGCATTTCGACGATGCTCACGTCCCCGCTGTTCAGTGCGGCGTACACGTGATCGCGCAGCGGGGCCTCGGCGTCGGCGTCGGCCACACACGCCAGCGTGACGAATCTGCGGTCTCGGCGGCTCAGACCCGGCCGCTTCCAGACCTCGGCGAACACGAAGTCGAGCATGCTGGTGGTGGTGGGGTCCGTGTCCTCCGGCGCCGGAGTAGTCATCACCTCGGCGAATGCCTGCCGGCCGCGTTCCAGGCGGTCGGTATCGGTCAGCGTCACAAGCGTTTTCCTTCCGAGCGGCCGGTCATCTGATGGTGACTCCGGCATCGACCTTGAATTCCAGCCCGGTCACGTACCGCGCTTCGTCGGAGACCAGGAACAACACCGCATTGCTGATATCGATGGCCTCGGCCATCACGATGGGCAGCGCGTTCTGGAAGATCGGCCCCAGGTCGGCTCGCGTCTCCACCAGCAGGGTGTGCAGCGACGCCGGTTGCATGCCGGTCTCGACGCCGGTCGGATGGACGGTGTTGACCCGGACATTGACCGCCGCAAGCTCATTGGCCAGCGCCTTGCTCATGCCGACGACGCCGTGCTTGGCGGCGGTGTAGGGGGTGTGCAGCGGGCTGCCCTTGATGCCCGCCGCCGAGCTGATGTTGATCAGGCTGCCACCACGGTCGACCAGGTGCGGCAGGGCGGCGGCACACGTGTTCCAGACGCCGATCAGATTGACGTCCACCACGGTGCGCCACTGAGCGGATGTGGTGGTATCCCAGGTGCCCGCGGTGAGGACCCCGGCATTGGCCACCGATGCGTCCAGGCCGCCGAGTTCGGCCACCCCGGCATCGACCGCGGCCGCGAGGGCTTCCGCATCGCGGACATCGACAATGTGGGTGATCACCCGGCGGCCGAGTTCGGTGACCAGACGCGCGGTTTCAGTCAGATCAGCTGCGGTGGACAGCGGGTACTCCAGCTCGGGCAGCGAGGTGCAGATGTCGATCAGGATCAGATCGGCGCCCTCCTGCGCCAACCGCACCGCATGGCTGCGACCCATTCCGCGGGCCGCGCCGGTGATGAGTACGCGTTTGCCCGCGATCCGGCCGCTCATAGCTTGTTGCAGAAGCCGGCGTCGACCGGGAACGTGACCCCGGTGACGTATTTGGCTGCGTCGGAGACCAGGTACTGCACCGCGGCGCTGATGTCCTCGGGCTCCAGCAGGGAGACCGGCATCGGGTTCTGCAAGTGGGGTCCGCCGTCGGGGTAGTTCTCCAGGAAGGCCGTCATCGCCGGGTTCACCGCCATCATGGTGTTGACCGCGGTGGGATGTACGGTGTTGACCCGGATGCTGTACGGCGCAAGCGCGTTGGCCAAAGTCCGCATCAGGCCGACAACACCGTGCTTGGAAGCCGCGTAGCCCAGGCCGCCGCCCTGGGATCCACCGAAGCCCTTCAGTCCGGCGGTGGAGCTGGTGAACACGATCGCGCCGCCGCGCTCACCGGCGATCAGGTGCCCGATGGCGGCCTTGGCGGTGTGGAAGGAGCCGACGAGGTTGACATCGATCGCCGCCGACCACATGGCGAGGTCCTCTTCGATGCTTGTCTCGCGGAAGGCTGTCGGGGCGATACCTGCGTTGGCGCAGACGATGTCGAGTCGGCCGAATCGCGCCACGCCGTCGTCGACGGCCGCTCGCACCGCCTGGAAGTCCCGCACATCGGCCACGGTGCCGAGCATCGTGGCGCCGGCGGCTTCCACCAGTGCGATCGTCTCGTTCAGTTCGTCGCGGCTGGCCATCGGATATCCGTTGGCCGGGATGTCGGCGCAGATGTCGATACCGATGATGTCGGCGCCCTCGCCGGCCAGTCGTAGTGCGTGGCTTCGCCCCTGGCCGCGTGCCACGCCGGTGATGAAGGCGACCTTGCCGTCCAATGAGCCCATGAATCCTCGCTTCACTGCGTGAGTAACCGTGTTACATCCGGTACGGTAACCGAGTTACTGTGGACCGGCAAGGGGTGGCGATGGCGGAGATCGATGACCGGCTGCTCGCCGTCGTCGTGGAGATCCTGGAAACCGAAGGCTATGACGCGGTCCAGTTGCGCGAGGTCGCTCGGCGCGCGCAATCATCGCTGGCCACCATCTACAAGCGCTACGCGACCCGCGAAGACCTGATCCTGGCCGGGCTGGAGGCATGGCTGGATGAGCATCGCTACTCCGAGGTCAGGGCACATCGGCGGGCGCAGGGACAGTCGCTGCACGAAGCGTTGATGGACCTCTTCAGGACCATCTTCGAGCCCTGGGAGAAACACCCCGGCATGTTGACGGCCTACTTCCGGGCCCGATCCTCGCCGCGGGGCCAGCGTCTGCTGCACCGGGGCCTCAATATCGTGGCTCCGGCCGGTCTGGAGTTGATGGCCGACGTCGACGAGGACTTCGTCGCCGATCTCAACGATGTGCTCTCCAGCGTGGTCTACGGCCTACTGGGCCGATTCGTGGCCGGTGAGATCGAAACCACCGACATCCTGCCGACACTGGACCGTGCGGTGTACTGGCTCACCGCCGGCTACGAGTCGACCAAACAGGGCGGACGGGTCGAGTGACGCGGTGTGCCTCAGCCCAGCGGCCCATGCTGGGCTGAACCGATCCCCTGGGTCGCTGCGCTCCCGCCCGCCGATACCCTTGCGCGTGTGCCCGATGACCTCTGGACGGCTGCCACCCAGCACCCATTTCTCGACGCGGTGCGCGACGGCACCATCACCGACGAAGCCTTCGATCGATGGTTGTGCCAAGATGCGCTGTTCGTCGCCGACCTGTTGATCTTCCAGTCCCGGCTGCTGGCCCGCGCGCCGCGCCACGCCCAGGGCGCCATCGTCGGCGGGTGCGCCGCACTGGTCGCCGAACTGGACTGGTTCGAAGAGCAGGCCGCCCGACGTGGCATCGATCTCGACGTGCCGGCGCTGCCGACCACGCTGCGATACCGCCAACTGCTGCAACGCCTCGACGGTGAGCCCTACCCGGCCGCGGTCACCGCGCTGTGGGTCATCGAGCGGGTCTATCTGCTCGGCTGGACCTCGGCGATCTCACCGACCTCGCCGTTCGGCGAGTTCATCGAGCACTGGACGGTTCCGGACTTCGCGGCCTACGTGGACGCCCTCGAGGCCCTCGCCGCCCCGGACGCCCATCAGGGACTGGTCGATGAGGTGCTGCGTCTGGAAGTGGACTTCTGGAACATGGCCACCGAGGCTCGGGCATGACGCTGTCCGCTCAACTGTGGTCGGAGAACGCCGATCTCGTCGCCGACGTCCTGGCCAACCCTTTCGTCCGCGGCATCGGGGACGGAACCCTGGAGCGGGAGCTGTTCGCCGGCTACCTCGCCCAGGACGCCTTTTTCCTCGAATCCTTCGCCCGTGCATACGCTTTGGCGCTGGCGCGCAGTGACGACACCGCCACCCTGCTGGCCTTCGCCGATCTGCTGGCGGGTGTGCGTGAGGAGCTGGGACTGCACGCGGGATACGCCGCCTCCTGGGGCATCGATATGGCCGGTGTGAAACCGGCCGCGGCGACACTGGCCTACACCGAGTTCCTGCTCGCCACGGCGGCCACCGGCGGGCTGGGGGTGGTGTGTGCGGCGATGACCCCGTGCATGCGCCTCTACGCGCATATCGGCTCGACATTGGACGAAGCGAGCGCCGGTCCGTACGCCCAATGGGTACAGACCTACGCCGACCCCGGATTCGAGGAGGTCGCCGCGCTGTTGGAACGGCTGCTCGACCGACACGGGGAGGACAGCCCGGCCGTCCGGGACGCCTACCGTCGGGCGATGCGTCTGGAGTTGGCCTTCTTCACTGCCGCGCTAACGCCGTGATGATCGCGGCGTTGAACGCCGGTAGATCATCGGGGTTACGGCTGGTGATGAGGTTGCCGTCCACCACGACCTCCTCGTCGACGACGGTGGCTCCGGCGTTGCGGAGGTCGGTGCGCAGACTCGGGTAGGACGTCAGCGTCCGCCCCTTCGCCACACCCGCCTCGACCAGCGTCCAGGGACCGTGGCAGATGACCGCCACCGGGCGCCCGGAGTTGACGAACTCGCGGACGAAGCCGACGGCATCGCCATCGGAGCGCAGCTTGTCCGCGTTGACGGTGCCGCCGGGGACGATGAGTGCGTCGAACTCGTCGACCGTCGCGTCTTTGACCAGCCGTTGCACAGTGAAGCTGCCGGCCGGTTCCAGGTCGTGCTCGCGCGCGCTGATCTCGCCGGTCTGCAAGGACAGCAGTTCGGTGGTTCCGCCGGCCTCGTCGATCGCCCGGCGCGGCTCCGCGAGCTCCGCGCGTTCGACCCCGTCGGTGGCCAGGATGGCGATCTTCCGCGAGGTGAGGGTGTTGTCAGTCATCGAGGGGGGATTCCCGCGACCGCGGGTCAGCGAAACATCGCGCCGACCGTGCGGCGCCGAGGCGATAGGGTCGAAGCGAACCGGGGCGTGGACAGAAACGGAGCGGGTATGGCGGTGGCGAATGGCCTGTCTGCGCGCGAGACGAAGCGCCTGCAGACGCGGGAGCGCCTGATGGGTGCCGCGGTGGCCGAGTTCAAGCGCTCCGGGATGGCCGAGGCCGACGTCGCAGCGATCGTGGCCGCGGCCGGTGTCGCGCACGGCACCTTCTTCTTTCATTTCCCCACCAAGGAGCACGTTCTCCTCGAGCTGGAGAAGCGTGAAGAAGACCGGATGGCCAAGCAGTTCGGCCGCTATCTCGACAAAGGACACGATCTGGAATCGGCACTGACCGAAGCGGTCCGTCTGGTTCTGGGACTGGAGCGCCGGCTCGGTGACCTTCTCTTCAAAGACTTTCTGGCGCTGCATTTCTCGCAGACCCGTCCGGAATCGGAGGACGGCGGCGATCACTCGCTGGTGCTCTTGTTGGCTCAGCGCATCGAGCAGGCGAGGTCCAAAGGCGAAGTGGATCCCGATGTTCAGCCGATGAACAGTGCGGTGTTCTTCCTGTTGTGCCTCTACGCGCTGGCGATCACCACCAATGACCCGATGCGACGCGACCTGCTCGAGGATCTGGTCAAGCGCACCATGCGCAGCGTCGTCGTTGCGGGCTGAGCGCGCGACGGTCTCTCAGCGGCAGGGGTCTTGTCGGCGGGCGATTTGAATGACTAGAGTCAGTCACCATGCGTACGCCCGCCTCCTCGGCGACCCTGTCCTTCGACGAACACGCCGAGCAGTCGCGGCTGGCTCAACGCCAGGCGGACAAGTGGTTGATCAGCGGTAGCATCCTGATCGGCACTGCGGCACTGGGAATTTTCGGCCTCCCGCTGTTCCTGCGCGGGGTGTGGCTGCTGCGTCGCGCGCACCTCAACGGATTGTCGGTGCGCCCGATGATCGTCACCCTGATCGGGTACCTGGTCATCATCGACGCGGCCATCAACACCGTCGGATGGGCGCTGGACCTGATCGGCAGCCACACCCTGTTGGCGCGGGTGTTGCTCAACGGCTGGGGTCACATGTTCGACGCCGGATACTTCTGGCATTTCAACGAACTCTGGATCGGTGGTGCGGCGGGACCGGGCGAAAAAGCCATGGAAGTGGGAATGATCCTCACGGTATTCACCATGCGGATCGCCGCCGCGATCGGCTTCCTGCAGATGAAGCGCTGGGGTCAGCAGTGGATGATCGTCACCTGCTGGATGGGTGTGCTGATCTGGGTGCTGTACGTCTTCAACATGACGATGTTCGCCGATGTCCGGTTCGCGGGAACCATCTTCCCCGTCGTGGGTTGGTGGCTCTACGACATCTTCTACATCACCCCGTTCCTGGCGATTCCCTATCTACACACCGTCAATCGCGAGATCTTCACCGATTGACCTTGCCCGATCTCGTCAGGCGACGCGCGGTCATTCTATTGACTCAAGTCAGTAACTCCGATAGAAACAGAGCATCATGAGCCGAACGGTGCGCCGTTGTCCGCGTCAAACGGGCTCCTGTGCGGGCGCTTTCGCCGTTGTGGCCACCTCGACAAGGAGATTCCACCGTGGACTACCTGTGGGAAGTGCTGCGCTACGTCGCGGCGTGGGGCGGCACCGGCCTGGTCATCTGGTTCTGGTATTGGATGTTCTCCAATATCGGAACCTTCTGAGCGCGCGGCACTGATGGGCGACCTCGGCGACAGCACGGCGATGGCACTGGAACGTAGTTGCGCGCTGACCGCCGTCGCGCTGAGCGACCGGCGCAGAGCGGGTGCTCGGCTGGTCACCGGGGCGCACCGAGGCTTCGGCCTGAACTACTCGCGCACCGACGTGCACGTGCCGTATCCGCCACCCGTCGCGGACTGGACCCGGCGCACGGTGACCTGCGGCATCGCCCTGCAATGCGCGGACTCCAAAGATCGGATCGGTGAGTATCGGGTCCACGAACTCACCGCCCGTGAGATACGTGCGCTCACCTTCGTCGAGGCCGGCGTGGCACTGGGCTGGGTCGCCGCGCGCTGGCCGGGGCTGATGGCGGAATTCGCACGTGCGCTTCCCGAACTGGCGCCGGCCGACCCACACATGGACGCCCACACCATGATCAGCCGGGCCATCGAACTGGCCCGCACCTCGGAGACTCTCGGCGCGCATCCGCTGCTGGGCAGCCTGCCCGCGAGCTACACCACGCCCACCGGGCTGGCCGACAAGCTGCGTCGGCAGTTCGGCCGGATGCCGTGGACCACAACACAGAAGCGGATGCCGCGGCCCTACTCGGTGCCCGTCGGCGGCGACGGTGGGGTGCGCAACCCGAACCTGCCCCCGCCGAGCAGGCCGCAGGACAACGATGTGGACGTCACACCCGAGCACCGCCCAGGCATCCCATACCCGGAATGGAATGCCTGGGCGAAGCGGTTCCTGCCCGACCATGTGGCCGTCGTCGAGATCGCCCGCGACCGCCGGATCGGTGCGGCCACGACAATGTCTGCCGATCTGC
>Ga0075012_10002141_pt1 | contig 19552 bp, 32 predicted proteins | sample All_14_2_FD_71474 | JGI IMG/M metagenome (GOLD analysis project Ga0075012, IMG submission 71474) | Freshwater microbial communities in response to fracking from Pennsylvania, USA - Allegheny Zone_MetaG_DW_15 | ecosystem: Environmental > Aquatic > Deep subsurface > Groundwater > Drilled... | reverse complement strand
CTTGTCGCCTTGTCTCCCCATCTCCCCATCTCCCTGTCTCCCCTTCTTTCTGTCTCCCCTTCTCCCTGTCCCCTCCCAACACACCCATTCCGCTCATACATCCTCATTCCCCTGCCAAAAACCGCCATTCACCGATTTTCGCTTTTGTACTTCTACATTCCGCCATACATTTGCTTCATCAATTCATAACAATGTAAATTTTTAAAGCCATGGAATACAATCTCAACAATACTGAAAACAATACCAAAGGTGGCAAACCTGTAAAAAGTGTAAGCGGGAAAGCCGCAGGTTTAGGAGTTCTTGTAATAGCTGCCGGACTGCTGTTGCTGGCGCGGAATACTGGTATGCTTACTCCCGCTGTTAGTAGAATTATCTTTTCGTGGGAAATGCTGATCATTGCAATAGGTGTCATTAATATTTTCTGGCGGCAGTCGTTCTGGTCGGGGATTATACTTATTGCAATAGGTGGTTTTTTCCTTTTGGTTAATTTTTATCACATGCCTTTCAGCACCTGGAAACTGTTTTTGCCGGCAGTAATTATATTTGTTGGTTTGCAGATGATTTTTGGTGCATCACAATGGAAAAAACATATGCATAATCGTCCGTTATTCCAACAAACTGTAGGTAGTGAAGATTTTTTCGAAGATATAGCCATATTCGGTGGCGGCGAACGCAAAGTTGTAACTCCTAATTTTAAAGGAGGTAGATCAATAGCTGCTTTTGGCGGTTCAAAAGTAGATCTCACGCACAGTAATATCATTCCAGGCACTAAACCAATGATCGAAGTTGCTTTCATTTTCGGAGGCTCCACCTTGCTGGTCCCATCCGATTGGAACGTACAGGTCGAAGTTTTTAATATCTTTGGAGGATATGTGGATAAACGGATTTCTTCACAAATCGATTATAACAAAACTGTTGTTATTAAAGGAGTTACTATCTTTGGCGGAGGAGAAGTGAAGAGCTTTTAATTAACTTCCGACATCCCACGTTCCACTTCAAATAACCCCGGCATTGGACAGATCATTTTTCTCCCGCAACCTGACTTTTTATTACATCGCATTTTGGATGGCAGTGGCTGCTATCCAATTTGCATTATCGTACGGGATTTATAATCAGGGATTAATCGTTTCAATTCTTGATAGTTTGGTTTCAAATGTGGTTTTTGCCATACTTGGAGTTGGATTATGGTATATGGTTCGGTTTTCGGGAAAGGATATTAAAGGTATTTATAAAAATATTGCCTATCACCTGGCAAGTTGTGCTATCACCATATTAATCTGGCAGGCAATTACATACCTGATTCTGAAAGCTCTTTTTGAGAATAATATTGAATACATGAATTTCTTAAGCGACTCGCTAATATTGCGGATCATTACGGGAATACTCATTTTCTTTCTTCTTATTTCGATTGATTTCCTGATTCTGAGTATCGAAGAAATGCAGGAGCGTGCAGGGCACGAAGCATCTCTTTCGGCCATGCTCCGCGATGCTGAACTTAGTATGCTGCGATCGCAGATAAGGCCGCATTTCCTGTTTAACAGCCTCAATTCTATCAGTTCATTAACACTTTCCAATCCGGAGGCTGCGCAGGATATGATTATAAAACTATCGGAATTTATGCGCCATTCGCTCAACCTTGGCACGGATACCATGAACACTCTCAACGATGAACTATACCATGCCGGTCTTTACCTCGATATCGAAAGAGTGAGGTTCTCGGACCGGATGAATATTGAAAAGCATATCAACCCTGACTGTGGCGAAATGATGCTGCCTTCTATGATTTTGCAGCCACTGCTCGAAAACGCGGTGAAACATGGTGTAAATACAATGCTTACATCCTGCATAATAGCTCTGAAGGCAGATTGCACTGATTCGTACCTTAAAATTTCGATAAGTAATAATTTCGATCCCGATGCCGTACCACGCAAAGGTACCGGTACCGGATTAAGCAATGTGCAAAAACGCATGGCGGCAATCTTCGGACGTAACGATTTGCTAGCTTATAAAGCAGATAATGAGGTTTTTGAAGTTACGCTTCAGATTCCTGTTCATAAAAACCAGTTCAACCTTAACCCGACAAAAGAATAATGCTTTTTGTCATTCAAACGTACTACTATGCAGACCGTTTCAACGCTAATAATTGATGATGAATCGCTGGCCCGCGATATTGTGAAACGATATTCAGCCGAACACCCGGCACTTAACATAATTGCCGAATGCAGCGATGGTTTTGACGCTCTGCGGCAAATTCAGACTCACAAACCCGATTTGTTGTTTCTTGATATACAGATGCCTAAACTGGATGGATTTGAATTGCTGGAAGTTCTTGATTATTCCCCGGCCATTATTTTTACCACGGCATTCGATCAGTTTGCTATCAAAGCATTCGAGATGAATGCAGTTGATTATTTGTTGAAACCATTCTCGAAAGAAAGGTTCGACGGTGCAGTCCAAAAAGCAATTCAGCGCATTGGCAACGAAAAATCTACTTCAAATGCTTCTTTGGAAGTTTTAAAGGAAAATGTTCAGGAATCGCGTGGAACTCTCGATCGCGTTGTGACCCGGCTCGGGTCAAAAGTATCTGTAATTCCCGTTGACAGAATATGGTACATCGAATCAGCTGATGATTATGTTATGATATATTCAGAGCTCGGTAATCATCTGAAAGAAAAGACGATGAAGTATTTCGAAGAGCATTTGCCTCAGAATAACTTTGTAAGGATACACCGAGGTAATATCATTAACCTTTCACAGATTTCAGCTATCGAGCCCTATACCAAAGATACTCATATAGTTACTTTGAAATGCGGAGCCAAACTCCGAGCCAGTGCCGAAGGGTATAAAAAACTGCGATCCATGTTATAACGGTGTCTGCGCAGCCTAACAGTGTCTGCGCACCCAACGGGTGTCTGAACACTGTTACAGGATTTCGTCGGTCAATAACTTTCTCAAGGATTTCCCACACTTATCTTAAAATTCTCATTCTTACAAAGTACTTTTGCATTTCAATTTTGAACACCCCACATCCTACCTCCCACATCCCACATCATTATGCACCTTCCAATATTTCAGCTGATAAACTTTACAATTATTTTAATTGTATTGATATTCCTTATTAAATATGTCTGGGATATGTTTTTTGGCGAAAGCTACGAACCGCCGGCCTGGGAGTACGCCCGTAAACAAAGCATTCTGCATAAAAAATTACTCAAAGTTTCGCGCAATTATCCTGATAAAGTTCGTCTGTACAATTTCTGGCTGCAAATACAACAAATTGAAAAAGATGCAATAGAGGGAGATATTGCCGAGCTTGGTGTTTACAAAGGTGATAGTGCTAAACTGCTTCATCTTATGGCTCCCGGGCGCACACTTCATCTGTTCGATACGTTCGAAGGCTTTACAACTAATGATCTTAAACCCGAAACTGGAGAAGCCTCAACTTACACTACCAAAAACTTTGCTGATACATCTATTAATAAGGTATTAAAAAATATTGGCGGAGATCCGGCTCAACTAAAAGTCCATGCAGGCTATTTCCCTCAATCAGCTGATGGATTGGATATATCCTATGCAATAGTCAACCTCGATGCCGATCTTTACAACCCTACCAAAGCCGGACTTGAATACTTTTATCCACGTCTTTCGCCCGGTGGAGTGATATTTATTCATGATTACAATTATAAATGGGAAGGATTAATGAAAGCGGTTGATGAATTCGTTGCAACTATACCTGAAAAACTGATTTTAGTTCCCGATTTGGATAGCAGCGTTATGATTGTTAAGAACAGATCATTTTAAGTTTTGCCAAACACTAGATTGGATTTTGTTGAAATTAGTTCTAACATGGTGTTAAAATGAATTATTTCAAAGGTATTATCCTTTCGCAAAGGCTTCATTTGATTCGTTTTATCAAAACAATCTGTAAGTTTAATAAAATTCGTGATAAATATTTTAGACTGGGTGTTGTACGTATAAAATAAGTTGTATCTTTGCACCCTCCTAAAACGCCAGCCTTTTTATATGGCAAACGTTTATAAGCGAAGGACTAATGTTTTTTAATAGTCCGGGAAACCTGAAAAAGTAAGACGCTATAGGTTTCAAAACACGATAACGACAGGATGAAAATTCTGCCAGCTTTTACGAAAGCCTCTTGTGTTACTAGTCTTATTATCAGTATTGTATCCCGTAGTATGCAAACTCAAAGCCCTTGCCGGAGAAAACCGCAGAGGGCATTTTTTTTGCCCGAAAGCAAAATAAAGGCGAATAAAATGCAAATAGTTTGAGTTATCCTATTGATAATCAAAAATTAAATTGTACTTTTGCAGCCCTTTTGAAAAAAACAGCTGAAATTGCCGTGATTACTACATTTGATTGAAAAACTTAACCAAACTTAATCACAGCTATTCAATCTGACCTTTGAAAAAACATTAAAGACAGATTAACTAACAGAAAAATCAATAGATTCAATATGCCTACAATAGCACAATTGGTTCGTAAAGGTCGTCAGAAACTGACAGATAAAAGCAAATCGCCGGCATTGGATTCATGTCCTCAGCGCCGTGGGGTTTGTACCAGGGTTTATACAACCACACCTAAGAAACCAAACTCGGCAATGCGTAAAGTAGCCAGGGTTCGTCTCACAAACGGTAAGGAAGTAAACGCTTACATTCCTGGTGAAGGACACAACTTACAGGAGCACTCAATCGTAATGATTCGCGGTGGTCGTGTTAAAGACCTTCCAGGCGTTCGTTACCATATTATCCGCGGAGCTTTAGATACTTCAGGTGTCGATGGCCGTAACCAAAGCAGGTCCAAATACGGAACCAAACGCCCGAAAAAAGGCGCAGTTGCCAAAGGTGCTGTTAAACCAGGAGCTAAGAAGAAATAATAACTGATTCGTTACAACGATAAGGACAACTCAACATGAGGAAATCATCACCCAAAAAACGGCTCATACTACCTGACCCAAAATTCAACGAACAGGTAGTCACCAAGTTTGTAAACAATATGATGGAGCGCGGTAAGAAAAATTGCGCTTACGATATTTTCTACGACGCTATCGAAATAGTTACCGAAAAACTAAAAGAAGATGGTTTGGAAGTATGGAAGAAAGCATTAAACAACGTAACCCCTAATGTTGAGGTTCGTAGCCGACGCATCGGTGGTGCAACTTTCCAGATTCCTTCGGAGATACGTCCCGGACGTAAACAATCAATAGGGATGAAAAACCTTATACTGTTTGCCCGCCGCCGTCACGAAAAATCAATGGCTTCGAAGTTGGCCAGCGAAATTATGGCTGCTTACAAAGAAGAAGGTTCAGCATTCAAAAAGAAAGAAGATACACACCGCATGGCCGAAGCTAATAAAGCTTTCTCCCATTTCCGGTTCTAATTATTAAAACAAAAAAGGAAGGTTTAATACATGTCATCAGATAAACTGAAATATACGCGAAACATAGGCATTATGGCCCATATCGACGCTGGTAAAACAACGACGACAGAGCGTATATTGTATTATACCGGCCGCAACTACAAACTCGGTGAAGTACATGAAGGTACTGCAACCATGGACTGGATGATCCAGGAACAGGAACGCGGTATTACCATTACTTCAGCAGCTACAACCGTGAATTGGGAATTCGAGGGGCAGGATTATCGCCTCAATATTATCGATACTCCGGGTCACGTTGATTTTACCGTAGAAGTAGAACGTTCTCTCCGCGTACTCGACGGAGCCGTTGCTGTTTTCTGTGCAGTAGGTGGTGTTGAACCACAAAGTGAAACTGTCTGGAAACAAGCTGATAAATACAGTGTACCTCGTATCTGTTTCATCAATAAGATGGACAGGGCCGGAGCCGATTTCTATTCAGTTGTTGATGAACTGAAAGAAAAACTTGGCGCCAATGCAATTCCGTTGCAACTTCCGATTGGTTCAGAAGACACCTTCATTGGTATCGTGGATCTGATCTCCAACAAGGCTATTATTTGGGATGATGAGTCAAAAGGAATGCATTATTCCGAAGGACCTGTTCCTGAAGATATGCTCGAAATAGTTGATGAGTATCGTACCCGCCTTATCGAAGGCTGTGCCGAAGAAGAAGATGAATTGATGGAAAAATATTTTATTGACCACAATTCAATTACCGAAGAAGAAATGCGTCGCATTATTCGCCAGGCTACTCTTGAAATGAAGATTAACCCGGTTGTTTGCGGTTCAGCTTTCAAAAATAAAGGTGTTCAAAACCTGCTTGATGCAATTACCTGCTATCTGCCTAATCCTTATGATGTTCCTGCAATATCAGGTATAAATCCTGATACCGAAAAGGAAGAAACACGTCATGTGAATTCAGATGAACCATTTGCTGCTCTTGCTTTCAAGATTGCAACTGATCCTTTTGTAGGTCGAATTGCTTTCTTCAGGGTTTATTCAGGAACACTTCAATCAGGTAGTTATGTATTGAATGCAACTACCGGCAAAAAGGAACGTATTTCACGTATCATGCAGATGCATGCTAACAAGCAGAATCCGATTGATATGATTGAAGCTGGTGATATTGGTGCAGCTGTTGGTTTTAAATCAATACGTACCGGTGATACACTTTGCGACGAAAAACATCCTATCATTCTGGAATCAATGACATTCCCCGAACCGGTAATCAGCGTTGCTGTTGAACCACGTACTCAGGATGATGTTGATAAACTTGATATAGCTCTGTTAAAACTCGCTGAAGAAGATCCTACATTCAAAATCCGTACCGATACTGAAACAGGTCAGACCGTGATTTCCGGAATGGGTGAACTTCACCTCGATATCCTGGTTGACCGTTTGCGCAGGGAATTTAAACTCGAAGTAAACCAGGGAGCTCCCCAGGTTGCATACCGCGAAGCAGTTACTGCAACTGTAAATCACCGCGAAGTGTATAAAAAACAAACTGGTGGTAAAGGTAAATTTGCTGATATCATATTTGAATTGGGCCCGGCTGACGATCCTGAATTTAAAGGTCTGCAGTTTGTTAATGAAGTTAAAGGCGGTAATATTCCTAAAGAGTTTATTGGCCCTATTGAAAAAGGTTTCAAAGCTGCAATGTCAAATGGTGTGTTGGCTGGATTTGCTCTGGAAAGCATGAAGGTTACAATAATTGATGGTTCGTTCCATGCTGTAGATAGTGATGCACTTGCTTTTGAAATCTGTGCAAAAATTGGTTTCAAAGAGGCTGCCCGCAAAGCAAAGAGTGTACTATTGGAGCCTGTTATGAAAATTGAAGTTGTTTGCCCAGATAATTATGTTGGTGATGTAACCGGCGATCTGAACAAACGTCGTGCAGTCCTCGAAAACATCGATGCCAAGATCAAATATCAGATTGTGAAAGCAAAAGTACCCCTGTCCGAAATGTTCGGTTATGTAACTGGCCTTCGCACAATAACTTCAGGACGTGGCAATTCAAGTATGGAATTCTCACATTATCAGGAAGTACCACGTAATATCTCAGAAGAGGTGATTGCTAAAATAAAAGGATACTAAAATTCAGTCATAATAACGTAATAAAAGCTTACAACGTGAACCAGAGGATTAGAATAAAGCTGAAATCGTACGATCACAACCTGGTAGATAAATCTGCCGAAAAGATCGTGAAGACGGTGAAATTGACCGGTGCAATTGTTAACGGGCCGATTCCTCTTCCAACCGACAAAAAGATCTACACTGTTCTTAAATCGACTTTTGTAAATAAAAAATCGCGCGAACAGTTCGAACTGAGTTCTTACAAAAGGTTACTGGATATTTACAGCTCAACAGCCAAAACTATTGATGCTTTGATGAAACTGGAGTTACCTAGCGGTGTGGAAGTAGAAATTAAAATCTGATGAAATTTCAGATTTTACAGTTGAAAGAATTGAAAAAGAAACATTAATATCTCGATATAATGTCAGGAATTATCGGAAAAAAAATAGGAATGACCAGCATGTTTGATGCCAATGGCAAAAATGTTGCCTGTACAGTTATCGAAGCTGGTCCTTGCGTTGTAACTCAAATCAGGACTAAGGAGAATGACGGTTACGAAGCCATTCAGCTTGCCTACGAGGACAAAAAAGAAAAGCATTCAACAAAAGCTGAAATCGGCCATTTCAAAAAAGCCGGTGTTACGCCTAAACGTGTTGTAGCAGAGTTTACCCGTTTCGAAATTGACCATCGTAAAACTTTTGGCGATCTGGTTAAGATTGATATCTTTGAAGAAGGTGAGTTTATCGACGTAGTTGGTACCACCAAAGGAAAAGGATTTCAGGGTGTGGTTCGCCGTCATGGATTCAGTGGTGTTGGTGGTGCAACCCACGGACAGCACAACCGTCTCAGGGCTCCCGGATCAGTTGGTGCTTCATCCTATCCAAGTAAAGTATTCAAAGGTATGCGCATGGCAGGTCATATGGGTGTTGAACGCGTAAAAATGATCAACCTGCAGATACTGAAAATCGTAGCAGAAAAAAATCTGCTCGTAATAAAAGGTTCCGTTCCTGGAGCTAATGGTTCATATGTAATTGTTGAAAGATGGAGCTAGTAGTATATAACATCAAAGGCGAAAAAACTGCCAACACGGTTACACTCAACGAAAGCATTTTCGATGTAACTCCTAATGATCACGCTATTTATCTTGATACCAAACAGTATCTTGCAAACCAGCGTCAGGGAACTCATGCTTCACTTGAGAAATCAATGGTAAGCGGAAGTACTAAAAAACTGAAAAAGCAAAAAGGTACTGGTGGAGCTCGCGCAGGTAGTCGTAAATCCCCATTGTTCAGAGGTGGAGCGCGTGCATTCGGTCCTCAGCCACGTGATTACAGTTTCAAACTGAACAAAAAACTTAAAAAGCTTGCACGCGTTTCGGCACTTGCATATAAAGTTAAAGAAAACAATATCGTGGTTATCGAAGATTTCAATTTCGAATCGCCTAAAACCAAAGCTTTTGTTTCTGTACTTGAAGCACTGAAACTCAACGGCCGCAAAACATTAATGGTGCTACCCGACAATATTCAGAATATTGTGCTTTCATCGCGCAATCTGAAGAAAGCGAAAGTAACCCGTGCCTGCGACCTTAACACATACGATATACTCAATGCTCAAAACCTGATCCTCCTCGTGAGTTCAGTTAACGAAATTGAAAAATCGTTCGAAAATTAGTAAATACCGTTAGCAGTAACACTTAAAATAAAATAGCGATGGGTATCATCATCAAGCCGATCATTACTGAAAAAATGACAGCCCTGGGCGAAAAACTGGGACGCTATGGCTTCGTAGTTGACAAAAATGCCAACAAAATACAGATTAAAACAGCTGTCAAAGAAATGTACGGCGTTGAAGTGGAAGAAGTCAATACAATGACCTATGCCGGTAAACGTAAGTCACGTTTCACAAAAAGCGGTGTTCTCAGCGGCAAAACCAATTCATTTAAAAAGGCTATCATCACATTAGCCAAAGGCGAATCAATAGATTTTTACAGCAATATCTAAGGAATAATGGCTCTCAAGAAATTTAAACCAACCACACCTGGTCAGCGTTTCAAGGTTATCAGCACCTTCGACGAAATCACCGCTTCGGTGCCCGAGAAAAGTTTGCTTGAACCTCAGCATAAGTCTGGCGGCCGTAATCACAGCGGTAAAATGACTATGCGTTACATGGGTGGTGGTAATAAGCAACACTACCGTGTAATCGATTTCAAACGCGATAAAGATAATATTCCAGCCGTTGTTAAGACGATTGAATATGACCCTAACCGTACCGGACGCATAGCACTTTTGTTTTATGCAGATGGCGAGAAAAGGTATATCCTCGCTCCGCAAGGTCTCAAAGTTGGACAGGAATTAGTTTCCGGTGCCGGTGCAGCTCCTGAAATTGGAAATACACTCTTTATGAGCGAAATTCCATTCGGAACAATGATTCACAATATCGAACTCCGTCCCGGACAAGGTGCCAAAATGGTACGTAGCGCCGGAGCATCAGCACAGTTGATGTCACGTGATGGTAAGTTCGCTGTTGTAAGAATGCCTTCGGGTGAAACACGTTTGATTCTGCAAACTTGCAAAGCTACTATTGGAATGGTTTCAAATGGCGACCACCAACTCGAAGTATCTGGCAAAGCTGGCCGATCAAGGTGGCTTGGCCGCAGACCACGTACCCGTCCTGTAGTAATGAACCCTGTCGATCACCCAATGGGTGGAGGCGAAGGAAGAGCTACCGGTGGACATCCACGTACTCGTAAGGGCACTCCTGCCAAGGGTTATAAAACCCGCTCGAAGACTAATGCTTCGAACAAGTATATCATAGAAAGAAGGAAGAAGTAATCTAATAAATAATACATCATGAGCCGTTCGCTTAAAAAAGGCCCTTTCATTGATTATAAACTGGAAAAAAAGGTCCTCGACCTTGTTGAAAGTAAAAAGAAAGTTGTAATTAAAACATGGTCGAGGTCGTCAACTATAACACCCGACTTTGTGGGTCAGACTATAGCTGTTCATAACGGGAATAAATTTATTCCTGTGTATGTAACCGAAAACATGGTTGGACATAAACTTGGAGAATTCAGCCCTACCCGTATTTTCAGGGGTCATGCCGGGAATAAAGGTAAGAAGTAATAAGACATAGCAACAATGGGATCAAGAAAACATAATACAGCTGAGCAGCGCAAAGAGGCAAATAAAACATCATATTTTGCCAAATTGAACAACTGCCCTTCCTCACCAAGGAAAATGCGGCTCGTAGCCGACCTGGTTAGTGGAAAAAATGTGGAAACTGCCATGCACATTCTTCAGCATACTCCAAATTATGCAGCCGAGAAACTTGGCAAGCTATTGAAATCTGCCCTTGCTAACTGGCAACAGAAGAATGAAGGGGTTCGAATGGAGGACAGCAATCTTTTCGTTAAAGAAGTTAAAGTTGACGAAGGACGTATGCTGAAAAGGGTTCAGCCCGCTCCGCAGGGTCGTGCGCACCGCATTAAAAAGCGTTCAAATCATGTTACTGTAATAATTGACAGTAAAGTGAAAAAAGAAGTAACTGAAATAGTAACTAAATAATCAAGCAGCCTAATGGGACAAAAGTGTAATCCGATCGGCAACAGGTTAGGTATCATTAAAGGATGGGACTCCAACTGGTACGGTGGTAAGAAGTTTGATAATAAATTGGTTGAAGATGATAAGATTCGTAAATATCTGAATGCTCGTCTGTCGAAAGCTGGTATATCACACATAATTATCGAACGTACCCTCAAACTGGTAACTGTCACAATAAATACCGCCCGCCCTGGTATTATCATAGGCAAAGCCGGACAAGAAGTTGATAAACTCAAAGAAGAGTTGAAAAAACTTACCGGAAAAGAAGTACAGATCAATATTTCAGAAATAAAACGCCCTGAACTTGATGCTGTAATTGTAGGAAATACCATTGCACGCCAGCTCGAAGGACGTATTTCATACCGCAGGGCTATAAAAACTGCTATTACTGCAGCAATGCGTGTCGGTGCCGAAGGAATGAAAGTTCAGATATCAGGCCGCTTAGGTGGAGCCGAAATGGCACGCCGGGAGCAATTCAAAGAAGGTCGTATTCCTTTGCATACATTACGGGCAGATATCGATTATGCTCTTGCTGAAGCTCAGACTACATATGGCAAACTTGGAATAAAAACCTGGATCATGAAAGGTGAGATTTACGGAAAAGTAGATCTCGTGCCTGGAACTGATAATTTGGTTAAAGACAATAAACCATCACACGGCCAGGGTCGCCCTGATCGTAAGGGTGGTCCTCGCGGAGATCGTGACCGTGACCGTGGTGGAGACCGTCGCCCAAGGAATAAGAAATAATTAAGGAATAAAGTACTCATCATCATATAGTTTTAGCGATGTTACAGCCTAAAAGAACAAAATACAGGAAGCAGCAGAAAGGTAAAATGAAAGGAAATGCCAAACGTGGATACGAATTGTCATTCGGAACATTTGGTATCAAAGCACTTGAAGAAGTGTGGCTTACCGGTCGTCAGATTGAAGCTGCCCGTCAGGCCATCACCCGTTACATGAAACGTGAAGGACAACTCTGGATTCGTATCTTTCCCGATAAGCCTGTTACAAAGAAACCTGCCGAAGTACGTATGGGTAAAGGTAAAGGTGCTCCCGAATATTTTGTGGCACGCGTTACTCCCGGCCGTTTACTTTTTGAGTTGGAAGGCGTGAGCGCCGAAATAGCTCAGGAAGCATGCCGCTTAGGCGCGCAAAAACTGCCGATAGCCGTTAAATATGTGGTTCGCAAGGATTATGAAGATAATTTGGCTTAATCTGGCTAACCGATAAAAAAGAAGTTGCCAACCGTATAAAAGAAGCAAAATGAAACAAGAAGTAATTCGTGAACTATCAACTCCCGAGTTGATTGAAAGACTCGACGAAGAGCGCATGCAGCTCAATAAGCTGAAAATGAATCATGCCGTTTCTCCACTTGAGAATCCTAACAAAATTAAAGCTTACCGCAGAACTGTTGCCCGTTTGGTTACTGAACTGCACAAGCGCAAATCCGAATCGGTAGTAGCTAACAAGGCTAACAAATAATAATTTTCACAGCAATGGAAGAAAGAAATCTCAGAAAAGAAAAAATCGGTCTTGTTGTAAGCAATAAAATGGAGAAATCCATTGTAGTTCAGGTAGAAAGGCGTGTAAAGCACCCTAAATACGGTAAATTCGTTAAAAAAACCTCAACATTTGCTGCACACGACGAAAATAATGATTGTGGAGTAGGCGATACCGTCCGCATATCGGAAACCCGTCCTCTGAGCAAAACAAAATGTTGGAGATTAGTTGAAATAATTGAAAGAGCTAAATAATTATGATACAGCAGGAATCAAGACTTACGGTAGCCGATAATAGCGGTGCTAAAGAGGTACTCTGTATAAGGGTGCTCGGTGGTACCCGCAGAAAGTATGCCTCAGTGGGTGACAGAATCATCGTTTCGGTGAAAAAAGCCCTTCCCTCAGGTAACATTAAGAAAGGAACTGTAGCTAAAGCTGTTGTGGTTCGTACCAAAAAGGAAATACGTCGTGCCGATGGTTCCTATATCAGGTTCGATGACAATGCTGTAGTTCTTCTCAACACTGGCGGCGAAATGATCGGGACCCGTATCTTCGGGCCAGTTTCAAGGGAGCTCAGGGAAAAACAGTACATGAAAATTGTTTCACTTGCACCTGAAGTGCTCTAATTTACAGAAACTATGAGTAATAAAGTTCATATCAAAAAAGGGGATAACGTAAAGATCCTTTCCGGCGATTCAAAAGGAAAAACCGGTAAAGTCTTGGAAGTGGAAATGGAAAGCTATAAGGCTATCGTTGAAAATGTAAACCTTGCAACCAAACATTCCAAACCAAACGCTAAAAACCCTAAAGGGGGTATCCTGAAACAGGAAATGCCTATTCACATCTCGAATCTGATGCTCGTTGATGCCTCTGGCAAAGCAAGCCGTATCGGACGCAAAAAAGATGAAAAGACAAACAAAACCGTTAGAGTTTCAAAAAAAACCGGGGAGGTAATTAAATAATGGAATATTCAGCTCGCCTAAAGGAAAAGTACCGCCAGGAAGTGGTTCCGGCACTTACGGAACAGTTCCAGTACAAAAATCACATGCAGGTTCCGAAACTGGTTAAAATTTGTTTGAACCAGGGCCTTGGAACCGCTATAGCGGATAAAAAAATAATAGATGTCGGTGTAGCCGAAATGACTTCTATCGCAGGACAGAAAGCCGTTTCTACCAAATCGAAAAAGGATATCTCCAACTTCAAGTTGCGTAAAAATATGCCTGTAGGCGTTCGCGTAACACTTAGAAGTGATATGATGTACGAATTTCTCGACAGGCTCATATCTATAGCTATTCCACGTGTACGTGACTTCCGCGGAATTAACGTAAAGGGTTTCGACGGTCGTGGTAATTTTACCATGGGGATTACTGAACAAATCATATTCCCGGAAGTAGTAATCGATAAAGTTGCTAAAATTAACGGACTCGATATTACCTTCGTTACCACAGCCAAAACTGACAAAGAGTGTATGGCACTGTTAAAAGAATTTGGTATTCCCTTTAAGAAATAATCCACAATATTATGGCAAAAGAATCACTCAAAGCGAGAGAGGTAAAAAGGCAGAGAATAGTAGATAAATATGCTGCTAAACGTGCTGCGCTTAAAGCTGCCGGCGACTATCTCGGCTTACAGAAATTACCAAGAAATGCTAATCCTATCCGTTTGCACAACCGCTGTAAAATAACCGGACGCCCAAAAGGATATATGAGGCAATTTGGAGTTTCGCGTATCAACTTCCGCTTCATGGCACTCGACGGTTTAATACCTGGTGTAAAGAAAGCCAGCTGGTAAAATAAACACAGAAACAATTAATTACAAGATACAAAATGATCACAGATCCGATTGCAGATTATCTTACTAGAATAAGGAATGCCGTGATGGCCAACCACAGGGTTGTTGAAATTCCTGCATCTAATCTGAAGAAGGAGATTACAAAAATCCTCTTCGACCAGGGCTACATCCTCAACTTTAAATTTGAGGAAGATAGTAAACCGGGTACAATTAAGATTGCACTTAAATATCACCCTGTAACCAAACAATCTGCTATTACACAGATTGAAAGGATTAGCAAACCGGGTTTGCGACGCTATGTTGGTAATGAGAAACTTCCCCGAGTCCTTAACGGATTAGGTATAGCCATAGTGTCCACATCACACGGACTCATGACTGATAAGGAAGCCCGTAACCAAAAAGTTGGTGGCGAAGTAATTTGTTACGTTAGCTAATTAATAGGAGGAAATAAGAATGTCGAGAATTGGAAAATTGCCGATTACGATTCCTTCCGGAGTTACAATCACAGTATCAGATAAAAACCTTGTTACTGTTAAAGGTAGCAAAGGCCAACTGTCACAGCAGGTTGATCCGGATATTATCGTTAAGGTTGAAAATAATGAGATGCTGGTTCAGCGTCCAACCGATCAACAGCGCCACAGATCAATGCACGGTCTTTACCGCTCATTGCTTTTCAATATGGTAAAAGGTGTAAGCGAAGGTTTTACCGTTAATCAGGAACTTGTTGGTGTTGGTTATAAAGCCACCGCTACAGGTCAGGTGCTCGAGTTAGCACTGGGTTATTCACACAATTTTGTCTTTGAACTTCCTGACGAAATTACGGTAAGCGCTCTGACCGAAAGAGGTAAAAACCCCATTATTACAATGGTATCGCACGATAAACAACTTATTGGACAGGTAGCGGCCAAAATACGGTCACTGCGCAAACCTGAACCATACAAAGGAAAAGGTATTAAGTTTGTTGGCGAAATACTGAAACGTAAAGCTGGTAAGTCAGCATCGGATAAATAATCATTGAGAACTGAATAATACTTTCGACCGATGTCATTTAAAGTAGATAAAGAATACAGGAGACTGAAAATCAAGCAACGCGTCCGTAAAACCATTTCAGGTTCGGCTGAACGTCCACGCATGACGGTTTTCCGCAGCAATAAGGATATTTATGTTCAACTTATCGATGACCTTACAGGTACAACGTTAGCTGCAGCATCCTCAAGCGCTAAAGGTATAGCGGATCAAAAAGTTACCAAAATAGAGAAATCCAAATTAGTTGGAAAACTTATAGCCGAACGCGCACTTGAAAGTGGTATTCTGGCAGTTGTTTTCGACCGTAACGGATATCTTTATCACGGTAGAGTAAAAGCCCTGGCTGACGCAGCCAGAGAAGGTGGCATCAAATTTTAATTACAGCTATGGCAAACGTAAACACAAATAGAGTAAAATCGAGCGATACCGAATTAAAGGACAGGCTCGTCGCCATCCAACGCGTTACTAAGGTTACCAAGGGCGGTCGTACCTTCACTTTCTCTGCAATAGTTGTGGTTGGAAATGAAAACGGAGTTGTAGGTCATGGCCTCGGAAAAGCAAAAGAAGTTCAGGCTGCAATCGCAAAAGGAATTGAAGATGCTAAGAAAAATTTAGTTCGTGTACCAGTTCTGAAAGGAACACTTCCTCACGAGCAATTAGGTAAGTATGGCGGAGCACTCGTTTTTATGAAACCAGCAGCGCCAGGTACCGGTGTTATCGCAGGAGGTGCTATGCGTGCTGTCCTCGAAAGCGTTGGTGTTAAAGATGTACTTGCTAAATCTAAAGGTTCATCAAATCCTCACAGTGTTGTTAAAGCAACTATTGAAGGCCTTTGCAAACTGAAAGATGCTCATTCTGTAGCTCAGCTGCGTGGCATCAGCATGGATAAAGTTTTTAACGGTTAACCACTAAAATTAAAGCGCGATGAGAAACGTGAGAATCACACAGACCAAAAGTGGTATTAAACAACCCGAACGTCAGAAACGTACACTACGAGCACTGGGCATAACTAAAATGGGTCGCCCTGTGGATCATGTAGCTACACCACAAATCGAAGGTATGATCAGAGCGATCAGCCATTTATTGAAAGTGGAAGAAATTTAATCGTAAATCCTTTATTGAAATTATATAACATGGATCTAAGTAATTTAAAGCCGGCAGAAGGCGCTACAAAATCTGAAAAACGAATTGGTCGTGGCCAGGGATCTGGACGTGGTGGTACTTCCACACGCGGACACAAAGGTGCCAAATCGCGTTCAGGGTATAAACACAAACGTGGTTTTGAAGGTGGTCAGATGCCTTTATACCGCCGCGTACCGAAATCAGGATTCAGAAATATCAACAGGGTTGAATATACCGGACTGAACATTGATGTACTTCAGAAACTTACCGAAACAAGTGGTTTAACCGAAATTACTCCTGAAATTCTCAGGGAAAACGGTCTTCTTGGTAAAAAAGACTTACTCAAAGTTTTAGGTCGTGGTATACTGAAAGCAAAAATCAGTGTTACAGCTAATGCTTTCTCTGAAAAAGCAATTCAGGCAATCGAATCCGTTGGTGGAACTGTTATTAAACTCTGAACTTAATGAAACGCTTCATTCAGACACTACAAAATATCTATAAAATCGATGAGCTTCGTAAGAGGATAGGCTATACTCTGGCCCTGATTCTTATATACAGGTTCGGATCGTATGTTACTATCCCCGGTGTTGATCCTCAGCAATTGATGAATCTTAAAAACCAGTCGGAATCAGGACTTTTAGGCTTGCTTAATATGTTTTCCGGTGGTGCTTTCAGTAATGCATCAATTTTTGCCTTAGGTATCATGCCGTACATCTCAGCTTCTATCGTAATTCAGTTGCTGGGAATGGCTATTCCTTACTTCCAGAAGTTGCAGAAAGAAGGTGAAAGCGGACGTAAAAAGATAAATCAAATTACCCGTTATCTTACTGTTATTATCACTGCTCTTCAGGCTCCGGGTTATATTGCTAATCTTATTTCGCAGTTGCCGGCGCAGGCTATTACTCCTTTCGATCCGAACGTTGTATCGCCACCTGTCTTCTTTTGGATTTCTTCAGTAGTAATTCTGGTTGCAGGTACTATGTTTGTTATGTGGCTTGGAGAAAGAATAACTGACAAAGGACTTGGAAATGGTATTTCACTGATCATTATGATTGGTATAATTGCCCGCTTGCCTTTTGCATTATTCAGCGAATTCCTTGCACGTATGGAGCAAAAAGGGGGTGGTTTGGTTTTATTTATAGTCGAAATAGCAGTTCTTGTCTTTGTTGTCCTGCTTTGTATCCTTTTGGTGCAGGGAACACGAAAAATACCGGTACAATATGCAAAACGAGTTGTAGGCAACAAACAATATGGTGGTGTTCGTCAGTATATCCCTTTAAAGGTTAATGCTGCCGGTGTAATGCCTATCATTTTTGCTCAGGCTATTATGTTCCTTCCACTTACTATTGCTGGCTTTGCTAGCAGTGAAAGCCTTCAAGGTTTTGCTGCAACATTTACAAACATACATGGCTTCTGGTATAATTTCACCTATGCCATTCTGATTGTCGTCTTCACATATTTTTACACTGCTATTACGGTTAACCCTAACCAGATGGCTGAAGATATGAAAAAGAACAATGGTTTTATACCTGGTGTGAAACCTGGAAAAAGAACAGCCGATTTTATTGATTCAGTAATGTCGAAAATTACATTCCCCGGATCTTTATTCCTGGCTCTTGTTGCAATTATGCCGGCATTGGTTAGTATGATTGGTGTTAGCTCGCAATTTTCTCAGTTCTATGGAGGTACCTCATTACTTATTCTGGTAGGTGTTGTCTTGGATACTTTGCAGCAAATAGAAAGTCACTTGTTAATGCGTCATTATGAAGGCTTGACAAAATCAGGTCGTATTAAAGGACGCAATGCTGCAGGAGCTTTTTAGTCAGTACTAAAACTGAAATAATGGCTCTGATCAAGACTGAAATTGAAATTGAAAAAATACGTACGAGTTCTTTACTTGTTGGAAAAACGATAGCGGAAGTTGCCAGGCACATCAAACCTGGAGTTACTACACTCGCTCTCGATAAAATAGCTGAAGAGTTTATCCGCGATCATAAAGCAAAGCCTGCTTTTAAAGGATATCACGGATTTCCTGCAACGCTATGTATATCGGTAAATGAGGTAGTAGTTCATGGGATACCCGGGAAACGCGAGTTGAAAGAAGGCGATCTTATTTCAATTGATTGTGGTACCATTATTGATGGCTATTTTGGAGATTCAGCATTTTCATTTGGCGTCTTGCCCATGGCAGTGGAACTGGAATTGTTGATGAAACGTACACACGATTCATTGCTTAAGGCTATTGGAATCCTTTCATCCGGAAAAAGAGTCGGTGATATAGGTTACGAAATACAAACCTATGTCGAAAGCTTTGGATACACCGTAGTTCGCGATTTAGTCGGGCATGGTCTGGGAACGAGCTTACACGAAAAACCTGAAGTGCCAAATTATGGTCGCAGGGGTACTGGCGTAAAACTGGAACAGGGAATGGTTATCTGCATTGAGCCGATGATAAATCTTGGAAGCAGGCAGGTTACTCAGGAGAATGACGGATGGACAATACGGACAATCGATCGTAAACCATCAGCACATTTTGAGCACGCTGTTGTAATAACAAATGACGGAGCTGATATTTTGTCAAGCTTCAATGAGATTGAGCAGGTAATTAATCCTGAAATATTAATAACGAAGTAATTAATGGCAAAACAACTTGTAATTGAGCAGGACGGCATAGTGAAAGAGTCACTAGGTAATGCTATGTTCCGGGTTGAACTTGAAAATGGGCATATGATCATTGCGCACATTTCGGGTAAAATGAGGATGCACTACATTAAAATTCTTGTAGGTGACCGAGTTAAAATCGAAATGTCGCCTTACGATCTCAGTAAAGGAAGAATAAATTTCCGATACAAATAAAGAATAATACACTTTAAGAAATAATTAAGGCAATGAAAGTAAGAGCATCAGTTAAGAAAAGAACACCTGAATGCAAAATCGTGCGCAGGAAAGGGAGAATTTATGTGATAAACAAAAAGAATCCTAAGTACAAACAAAGGCAAGGTTAATAATTGT
>Ga0075012_10002138_pt1 | contig 19562 bp, 17 predicted proteins | sample All_14_2_FD_71474 | JGI IMG/M metagenome (GOLD analysis project Ga0075012, IMG submission 71474) | Freshwater microbial communities in response to fracking from Pennsylvania, USA - Allegheny Zone_MetaG_DW_15 | ecosystem: Environmental > Aquatic > Deep subsurface > Groundwater > Drilled... | reverse complement strand
TGAAAGGAGCAACGAAGCCCTGTTTGACGTCGTCGAAGATGCCGATGTGCACCTCGAGACAACCCCCGAAACGGTTTGAGAGTCAAACCAGAAACCGTCCACCGAACCGGGTCAACTCCAGCTCTGCCATTTCCTCTGCCGTGAACACCCGCGAACGGGTGTGGAAGGCCTTGCCCTCGGGCCCTTCCAGCGAGAAGGTACCGCCGTGGCCGTCGATCACGTCGATGATGAGCTGGGTGTGCTTCCAGTACCCGTACTGCGAGGTGCTCATGTAAAAGCCGCAGCCGCCGATGTCGCCCAGGTGGACGTCGCCGGGGCCGATGGTCAGCTCGCCCAGCAAATAGCAGTTGGCGGCGCTGTTGTCGCAGCAGCCGCCACTCTGGTGGAACATGAGGCCATCCCCGTGCTTGGCCTTGAGCAGGTCGATCAGCTCAAGGGCGGCCGGGGTGGCCACCACTTTTTCGACCATCAGAAGAAGCCCAGTTTGCTTTCGCTGTAGCTGACCAGCAGGTTTTTGGTCTGTTGGTAGTGGTCCAGCATCATCTTGTGGGTTTCACGGCCAATGCCGGATTCTTTGTAGCCACCGAAGGCGGCGTGTGCGGGGTAGGCGTGGTAGCAGTTGGTCCACACGCGGCCAGCCTTGATGGCGCGGCCCATGCGGTAGGCCACGTTGCCGTTGCGGCTCCACACACCGGCACCCAGGCCGTACAGCGTGTCGTTGGCAATGGCCAGGGCTTCGGCTTCGTCCTTGAAGGTGGTCACGGCCAGCACGGGGCCGAAGATTTCTTCCTGGAAGATGCGCATTTTGTTGTGGCCCTTGAACAGGGTGGGCTGCACGTAGTAGCCGCCTTCCAGGTCGCCGCCCAGGTGGGCTTGGCCGCCACCGGCCAGCACTTCGGCACCTTCCTGCTTGCCCACGTCGAGGTAGGACAGGATCTTGGCCAGCTGTTCCTTGCTGGCCTGTGCGCCCATCATGCTGTCGGTGTCCAGCGGGTTGGCGTGTTTGATGGCGGCGACGCGCTTGAGCACCCGCTCCATGAAGGCGTCGTAAATGCTTTCCTGGATCAGTGCACGGCTGGGGCAGGTGCAGACCTCGCCCTGGTTGAAGGCGAACAGGACCAGGCCTTCGATGGCTTTGTCCAGGAAGCCGTCGTCCTTGTCCATCACGTCGGCAAAGAAGATGTTGGGGCTCTTGCCGCCCAGTTCCAGCGTGGCGGGAATCAGGTTGTTGGCGGCGGCCTGGGCAATCACACGGCCCGTGCTGGTGGAGCCGGTGAAGGCGATCTTGGCGATGCGCTTGCTCTGGGCCAGGGGCATGCCGGCTTCGCGGCCAAAGCCGTTGACGATGTTGAGCACGCCGGGGGGCAGCAGGTCGGCGATCAGTTCGGCCAGGATGAGGATGGAGATGGGGGTGCTTTCAGCAGGCTTGAGCACCACGCAGTTGCCCGCGCCCAGCGCAGGGGCCAGCTTCCAGGCGGCCATGAGGATGGGGAAGTTCCAGGGAATGATCTGCCCCACCACGCCCAGTGGCTCGTGGATGTGGTAGGCCATGGTGTTCTCGTCGATCTCGCTGATGCCTCCTTCCTGGGCGCGCAGGGCACCGGCGAAGTAGCGGAAGTGGTCCACGGTCAGCGGGATGTCGGCGTTGAGCGTCTCGCGGATGGCTTTGCCGTTGTCCACGGTTTCGGCGTAGGCCAGCAGTTCCAGGTTTTGTTCGATGCGGTCGGCAATCTTGAGCAGGATGTTGCTGCGCGTGGCGGCATCGGTCTTGCCCCATTTGTCGGATGCGGCATGGGCCGCGTCCAGCGCCAGCTCGATGTCTTCTGCGGTGGAACGGGCGGCCTGGGTGTACACCTGACCCGACACGGGGGTGACCACATCGAAATACTGGCCTTTGACCGGCGGCACCCACTGACCACCGATGAAGTTGTTGTACTGGGCCTTGTAAACGATCTTGGCGCCTTCGGCACCGGGGGCTGCGTAAATCATGGAGTCTCCTGGTTAGTGTTGAAACACCGCCGCTGGGCGCGGCAGGCCCCGTCCTTTTCTCAAGTTCTGTGCCATGTCAAAAAAATAGTTTTTGCCTTTGATTTGATTGAACTTTTTCCTTTGAAACCGGGAAAACCCGCAAGCCGATGCACCGTGTCACGCTGTGACAGCGGACACCACCTGTCACAGAATGGAACACCCCCTGTGACACCCCGGCAACCGCCATTGCCACGCCCTGGCGCGCTTCCTATACTGGCCGTCCGACAAGCGTTCCCAGCGCACCCGAGGGCCCCGAGGCCCCGGCCAGGAGACACATGAGACCGATCCCACAGACCACGGCCCTGCGCCAGGCCCGCCAGCAACTGCTGACGCACGGCGAATGCCCCAGCGGAACGATTGACGAACGCGTGGCCCGCTCCTGGCGGCGCAGCCTGGCCGCCGGCCTGCTGCCCACGGGCCGTCTCACCCCGGCGGAACACGCCAGCGGCAGTGGCCTGGCGCAGGCACTGGCCCGCCACCACGAGCTGCTGGCCCATTCGCGCCCGGTGATGGAATACCTGTTCGACCAGGTGCGGCACAGCCAGAGCGTGGTGATCCTGGCCGATCAGCGCGGCACGCTCATGCACACGCTGGGCGACCCGAACTTTCTCACCAAAGCAGAGCGGGTGTCCCTCACCAGCGGGGCGTCCTGGCACGAAAGCCACCGGGGCACCAACGCCATCGGCACCGCTCTGGCAGAGGGTGCACCGGTGGAAATCCACGGGGCCGAGCACTTTCTGGAGCGCAACGGCTTTCTCACCTGCGCGGCGGCCCCCATCGTGTCGGCCACCGGGCAGTTGCTGGGCATTCTGGACATTTCCGGTGACCACCGTGGCGGACACCCGCACACGCTGGGGCTGGTGAGCACAGCGGCCCGGATGATCGAAAACCGCCTGCTGACAGCCACCTGCCGCCGCCACATACGGTTGCACCTGCACGCCCATGCGGAAGGCATCGGGACGGTGGCCGAAGGCATCGTGGCCGTGTCCGAAGATGGCTGGCTGGTGGGCGCCAACCGCAACGGCCTGGCACTGCTGGGGCTGACGACGGCCCACATCGGCGGCACCGCCATCGACGCCGCGTTGGATGTGCAGTTGCCCCAGCTGCTGGGGCGGCACGCCCGCCAGCCGCTGCAGATTCACCGGGTGCACCGCCACGATGGCACGGCCCTGTGCGTGCAGCTGCAGCTGGACCCGTCGGTGGTGAGCCCCCCCAGCGTGCCCCCCCCTTCGGTGGCCGCGGCGGTCGTCACCCCACGCCGGGCCCCCATGGCCCGGTCGGGCGGCAACGGTGCGGACGCCCTGGCAGCGCTCGACACGGGCGATGCCCGCTGGCGCGCAGCCGCCGACAAGGCCCGCCGGGTGCTGGACAAACCGATCGCCTTGCTGGTTCAGGGTGAGTCCGGGGTAGGCAAGGAGCTGTTTGCCCGGGCCACCCACGACAGCGGCCCTCGGCGACAAGGGCCGTTTGTGGCCATCAACTGCGCGGCGATCCCGGAGCATCTGATCGAGTCGGAGCTGTTCGGCCACGAAGCCGGGGCCTTCACCGGGGCGCGGCGCGAAGGCCGGGTGGGCCGCCTGCGGGAGGCACACGGGGGCACGCTGTTTCTGGACGAGATCGGTGACATGCCTCTGGCCATGCAAACCCGGCTGCTGCGGGTGCTGCAGGAGCGCCAGGTGACGCCGCTGGGCGGGGGACAGGCTGTGCCGGTGGACTTCGCCCTGGTGTGCGCCACCCACCACAAGCTGCGCGAAGCCGCTGAAAAAGGCCTGTTCCGCAGCGACCTGTACTACCGCATCAACGGGCTGACCGTGCACCTGCCCCCGCTGCGCGAGCGAACGGACTTTGCCGCCTTGACACAACGCCTGCTGGCCGACCTCTCGCCCCAGCGCCCCGTGCAGGTGGAGCCAGACCTGCTGGACCGGCTGGCGGCCCACCCCTGGCCCGGCAACCTGCGCCAGTACGCCAGCGTGCTGCGCACGGCCTGCGCCATGCTGGACGACGAAGACACCCACATTCGGCTGGAACACCTGGCGGACGATGTGGCCGACGACCTGCACATCCAGCCCCTCCCCAAGGAGGTGCCCGCGCCAGCCTCCGCCACACCGACGGCCAAGCCACAGAGTCTGGAAGCCTTGTCGCTGGTGGCGATACGCCAGGCCGTGGAGGCCTGCGGTGGCAACCTGTCCCAGGCGGCACGCAGCCTGGGCATCAGCCGCCAGACGCTGTACCGCAAATTGCAGGCCTTGCCCCGCTGAAGCGATACCCGCTGACCGGTGCCGCTCAATGGCCCGGCAGGTGCGGGAGCAGCTCTGTCAGGTGGGCGATGCACACCACCTGCGCGGCCACATGGGCAGGCAGGCCCTGGGCCGGGTGCAGCGAGAACACCTGCATGCCTGCCGCCAGGCCCGCCATCACACCGGGCAGGCTGTCTTCCACCACGGCGCAATGGCCTGGGTCCACCCCCAAGGCCCGGGCCGCGTGCAGGAACAGGGCAGGGTCCGGCTTGAACGCGCCCAGGTCATAGGCGGAAAACAGCCGATCGTCAGGCACATGGTGGCGCAAGCCCGCCAGGCCCAGCGCAAGCTCCACCTTCTGGCGAGGCCCGTTGGTGGCCACGCAGTACGGCAGGTCCAAGGCCGAAAGCAGGGCATCGGCCCCGGGCATGGGGTTGAGGCCTTGCTCGAAACGGGCGTTCATGGCGGCGCGGGCGCCCTGCGCCAGCGCCTGCACGCGCTCGGGCGTGACGGCTTCGCCCAGGCGCTGCAGCACCCACTCCATGCCCACCGACAGGCTGATGCCGTGAAACCGGTGGTGGGCTTCTTCGCGCGTCAGTGCCAGCCCTTGCTGGAGGGCGAATCGGTGCAGCGCGTCGAGCCCGGGCCCCTCGCTGTCCACCAGCGTGCCATCGGAATCGAAAATCACGGCGCGGATGGGCGCCCTCATTCGGAAAGCCCGATCACCACGGCCGATGGCGAAAACACCGCGCAGGCCACATCGCCGGCGTGCCAAACGGCCCCTGGCGCGGCAAAGCCAGACCACACACCGCCACCCGACAGCTCCAGCGCCACTTCCTGCTGCCCTTCGCCACCCACCGTCTCGGCCACCCGGCCCCGCAGCCAGCAAAAGCCCCGGGCGTCCAACGTCTGACCTGAGGGCCGACCGGCACCGTCGGGGCCCACGGCCACGGCGGTGGCCTTGCACAAGGCGAGCACGCGCAGGCCTGGGCCCAACCCGAGCAGATCGGCGCTTTCGCGGGTGATGGTGGACAGCAGCCAGTCGCCCGACGGGGTGGTCAGGCCCACCGCCACCATGGTGCCCGGGCCGTGGGCCTGAACGTCCACCACCTGGCAAGGCACCTGGTTTCGCATGCTGGTGCGCAGGCCCAGCCCACTGTCGCGGGGCGCAGGGCCAATGCCATCGACCGCATGGCGGGCCAGGACCTGGGCGCGGGCCTGCGCCAGCTCGTCGGCCAGCGCCAGAAGGCGCAGGCCATGCGTGGTGATGCGCGCCCCACCCCCGCCATTGCCGCCGACGGAGCGGTCCACCAGCGGCAGGCCGCTGAGGTTGGTGAGGGTCTCGATGGCCTGCCACGCGGCCTTGTAGCTGATGCCCGCGTCGCGCGCGGCCTGGGAGATGGAGCCTGTCTGGCCCACGCGGCGCAGCACCTCCAGGCGCTTGTCGCTGGCGGCATGGCCCAGGGCCTCGTTCAGGGGATGGGAAAGTGGTGTGGCTGGCATGGCGGCATTGTTTCATGCAGCGCCAGTCGGTGGCCAGGACGTCCTCGGGCCTCGTCCGCACAGGCCAGTGACGTGTCACGACGGCCTGTGGGAATTTCAATCATTTTTGGCACTTTACGCAATACCATATTGCGATAACAGCTATATTTTTGATATTTCAAACGGCAAGCATGTGGGCCGCATAGTCGGCGGCGGGAGCGGTGTAGAGGTGGGAGGTGACCAGGATGTCCACCCCGGTGGCGGCGTAGGCCGCAGCGTTGTCCACGCGTATACCGCCGGCGGCGTTGATCACCAGCCGCCCGCTTCTGGCCTGGCGCAGGCGGGGCACCAGGTCGCCGAGCTGGACCGGGTTCATTTTGTCGAGTTGCACGCCATCGGCTCCGGCGTGCACGGCGGCCAGGGCACCGGCTTCGTCGTCGGCCTCGACCATCACGAATTTCTCGGGGCTGTGTGCCTTGGCGCGCCGCACGATGTCAGCCACCGTCAGGCCCGGCAGAAAAGCCTGGTGCTGCGCGAACACGAGGATGGTCTCCGACAAGCCCGCCCGGTGCACCATGCCCCCGCCACACAACACCGCGTACTGCTGCCAGCGCCGCACGCCGGGAAAGGCCTTGCGCGTGGCCGCCAGCTGTATGCCCGGGTGGACTTGGCGGGCGGCCCGCAGCATGCTGGCGGTGGTGCTGGCAATGCCCCCCAGGTACTCCAGCACGCTCATGCCCTGGCGCCAGGCCACGTGCAAGGCGTGAGCGCGGCCGTGCAAGCGCAGCACGGGCTGCTGGGCCAACAGGGCGGCACCGTCCTGGGCCAGCGGTTCGGCCTGCAACCCCAGGCTTTGCGCCATGAGCAGGCAGGGCTTGAGGCCGGCCAGCACCCCGGGCTGGCGCGCGGTGTAGGTCAGCGTGCCGGGCACATCGGGCACGTCCAAGGCACGCGTGGTTTCGTCGTGCAAGGGCATGTCTTCGGTGATCAGGTGGTCGATCTCGGCATGGGTGAAATGGATCATGGAAGCCTGTTTGGAGTGGAAACGGTGAAACAGCTCGCCCGTGTGCGCATCGCCCCGGTAAACCGACATCCGGGCCGCGTCAGGGAGAGCTGCAGCTGCGGCATGGACAGGCATTGGTGCACCTTGTTGGTGGGTTATTGCGAACTGTTATTCTATTTATGAACAGCGTGGCTATTCTTTTTTTGAACAACGCTGTGTCTTTTCACCACCCACTCACCTGGAGTTGCCCATGCGTTCCCTCGCCCGCCCCCTGTCCGTCGTCATGCTTGTGGCCATCGCCCACGCCAGTGCTTTTGCGGCGGAAGCCCAGGTGGCCGTGGCCGCCAACTTTGCAGAGCCGATCAAGGCCATCGCTGCGGTGCTGGAGAAAACCACGGGACACACCCTGAAGGTGTCCACCGGGGCTTCCGGGGCGTTCTACACACAGATCAAAAACGGGGCTCCGTTTGACGTGTTTCTCTCTGCCGACAACGAGCGCCCCGAAATGCTGGAAAAAGACGGCCTGGCCCAGCCCGGCACCCGCTTCACCTACGCCACCGGCAAACTCGTGTTGTGGTCGGCCGATGCCAGCAAGGTGGACAGCAACGGCGACGTGCTGAAGTCCCCCACGCTGGGCAAAGTGGCCTATGCCAACCCCAAAACCGCACCCTATGGCGCCGCTGCCATGCAAGTGGTCCAGAAACTGGGGCTGGGTGCCAGCATCACCCCCAAACTGGTGCAGGGTGAAAGCATTGGCCAGGCATTCAACTTTGTGAAGACCGGCAACGCCGAAGTGGGCTTTGTCGCCCTGTCCCAAGTGCTGCACGGTGGCCGTCTGAAAGAAGGCTCCGTGTGGGTGATTCCCCAGGCAAACTACGACCTCATCCGCCAGGATGCCGTGCTGCTCAAGCGCGGCACGGGCAATGAAGCCGCCCAGGCCCTGCTCAAGCTGCTGCAAAGCCCCAACATCAAAGACCTGATCCGCTCCTACGGCTACGACCTCTGACACCCCGTTCACCGTGTTCCTGTCCCCCGACAACCTCCAGGCGCTGTGGCTGACCTTCCAGGTCGCCGCCCTGACCACCCTCATCCTGCTGGTGCTGGGCACACCCCTGGCCTGGTGGCTGGCGCGGTCGCGGGGCATGGGGGCCAAACTGACGGGGGCCCTGGTGTCCCTGCCCCTGGTGCTGCCGCCCTCGGTGCTGGGCTTTTACCTGCTGGTCACGCTCGGGCCCAATGGCCCACTGGGTTCCGCCCTGCAGATGCTGGGTTTGCCTGCCCTGCCGTTCACTTTCGCCGGGCTGGTGGTGGGTTCGGTGTTCTATTCCCTGCCGTTTATGGTGCAACCCATCCTGAACAGCATGCAAGCCCTGGGGGCACGCCCACTGGAGGTGGCGGCCACGCTGCGCGCCTCGCCGTGGGACCGCTTTGTGCACGTGGTGCTGCCGCTGTGCCGCCCCGGGATCGTGACCGGGTGCATCATGAGTTTTGCCCACACGGTGGGTGAATTCGGTGTGGTGCTGATGGTTGGCGGCAACATCCCCGGCGTCACTCGGGTGGTGTCGGTGCAAATTTTTGACCACGTGGAAGCACTGGAGTACGCCGATGCACACCGGCTGGCCGCCGTGATGCTGGTGTTCGCCTTCGCCGTGCTCCTGACACTGCAGTTCTACAGCGCGCGCCACACGCGCCCCACGCCCACATGAGCGACGCACCGCTGACCCTGAAGGCCCACCTCGCCCGCGACACCTTCACCCTGGACGTGGACCTCCGCCTGCCGGGCAAAGGCATCACGGCCCTGTTTGGCCCCTCCGGCAGTGGCAAGACCACCTGCCTTCGCATACTCGCCGGGCTGGAGCCCACCGCCCACGCCCACGTGGTGGTGGGCGACGAAACCTGGCAAGACAGCGAGCGCGGCCTGTTCGTCCCCGTGCACCGGCGCGCGCTGGGCTATGTGTTCCAGGAGGCCAGCCTGTTCGACCACCTCACGGTGGAAAAAAACCTCCGGTTCGGCTTTGACCGCACCCCCCCCGCGCAGCGCCACCACCCCTGGGACCACGCCCTTGACCTGCTGGGCATTGCCCACCTGCTGCAGCGCAGGCCCAACGAACTCTCGGGCGGCGAGCGCCAGCGCGTGTCCATTGCCCGAGCCTTGGCCACCAGCCCACGGGTGCTGCTGATGGACGAGCCCCTGGCCGCGCTGGACGCGGCCCGCAAAGCCGAAATCCTGCCCTGGCTGGAGCAGCTGCACACCGCCCTGCAGATTCCAGTGGTGTATGTCACCCACTCGGCCGACGAGCTGATGCGCCTGGCCGACCACGTCATCTTGCTGGCACAGGGGCAGATGCAGGCGCAAGGCCCCGTGCAAGACATCCTCACCCGCACCGACCTGCCGCTCAGCCAGGGAGACGCGGCCTCCACCCTGATAGAGGCACGCATCTCCGGGGCAGCACCGGCAGACGGCCTGTGCGTGCTGGACTTTGGCGGCGCCCACCTGCTGCTGCCCCACACCCAGGCCCTGCAACGCCCCCCCGGCACGCCACTGCGCGTGCGCATACACGCCCGCGACGTGAGCCTTGCGCTCGACAAAGCCGCCCAGACCAGCGTGCTCAACATCCTGCCCGCCACCGTCACCGGGCTGTTGGCCGACGACACTGGTCAGGTGCTGGTGAGCCTGCAGCTGCAAGGGCCTCCCACACCGGTGCGCCTGCTCTCGCGCATCAGCCAGCTGTCAGCCCGAAAACTGGGCATCGCCCCCGGCATGCAACTGTTCGCCCAGATCAAAGGCGTGGCGCTGGTGCGGTAGGCCAAGAGAGGTCAGAAGGCCTCTTTTTCGGCTTCGAGGAAGGCCAGGCTGGTGTACTTGCCGATGTTGTCGGCAAAGCCTTGCATGGTCTGTGCGCGGGCGGCCACGCGGGGGTCTTTCAGCACCAGGTCTTTGGCTTTGTCCAGACCGATGTCGTTCTTCACGGCGTGGACACAAGGCTCCCAGATGCCTCTGAGGAAGGTGCCGTAGGTGCGCAGAATGTCTTTGCCCGCCAAGCCGTGCCCTGGCACCCAGAGTTGGTCGCCAGCGGCTTGGGTCAGGGCCTCGTAGTACTTGAAGGTACCGGGATAGGAACCGTCGTCGATGTTGGCGATCCGGTTGGCCATGGAAATGTCGCCAATGACCGTGACCTTGTCCTCGACCACCTCCACGCACAGATCGGAAACGGTGTGGGCCTGGCCGTAAAAGTGCATCCTGAGGGTGACGTCACCGAAGCGGAACACGTCACCGTTCTTGACCACCTGGTTGGGGGCCACGACCTTGGTGCCCAGGGTGGCCTGGTTGGTCCAGCGCTCCATCAGGCTGCGCCACAGATTGCCCTCGTGGCCTTTGATCTGTTCGGTGGTGACATCGAGTGCGTGAATGGGCAGGCCGGGGCCATAGACCTCGGCAAACGCATGGTTGCCCAGCCAATGGTCGCCGTGGTAGTGGCTGTTGAACACGGCCACCACGGGTTTGGGGGTGACCTTTCGGATCATGCGGATGGCCATCTGGCCGATCTGCAGCGAGGCCCCGGTGTCCATCACCACCACCCCCTGCTCGGTCACGGCGAACAGGATGTTGGCCATCATGCCTTTGTTCTCGGCGTTGGGAAATCCGTCCTGAGCAAAGATCATCCACACATGCTTGGACAGTTGCTGTGCGGGGATATCGGGCACGGGTGGGCCTTCGATGAAGTCGTTCACCTGCTCGGCAAAAGCGCGCACATCGGGCAAAAGCGACAGCCCCGCTCCCATGGCGGTGGTGCCTGCCGCCCCGGCCAGCCCCCATCGACCCAGACGGCTCAGAAACTGGCGACGCGCAAGGCCATCGGCCTTCGCGGTGGGGACGGGATGGGGGTTCATGGTGTTGTCTCCTGTGTCGGGAAATTATGCATCCATAAGCAAACAATGATGCAAATCCGCATCGTCCTGCTTGTAGCTGCCACGTGCCGACAGGAATCCCTTTTCAACTGCGGAGCGGTTCGTCGATTCGAAACACCGCCACGATCTCTTTGAGGCGTTCGGCCTGCTCGCGCAAGCTGGCAGAAGCGGCCGACGACTCTTCTACCAGCGCGGCGTTTTGTTGTGTCATGCGATCCAAGGTGCCGATGGCCGAGTTCACCAGCTCGATTTCGGCACTTTGCTCGCTGGCCGCCGAGGTGATTTCGCCGATGACATCGGTCACACGCTGGACACTGCTGACGATGTCATTCATCGTGGCTCCGGCGCGGTCCACCAGTTCGGTGCCCGCAGCCACGTTGTTCACACTGGTCTGGATCAGGTCCTTGATCTCACGCGCCGCCTGGGCGCTTCGCTGGGCAAGGTGGCGCACCTCACTGGCCACCACGGCAAAGCCGCGTCCGTGCTCACCGGCGCGGGCGGCCTCTACCGCCGCGTTCAGTGCCAGGATGTTGGTCTGAAAGGCAATGCCGTCGATCACGCCGATGATGTCGTTGATCCGGCGAGAGCTTTCGTGAATATCTTGCATGGTGTGAACGACCTCCGCCACGACCGCACCACCGCGACGCGCCACATCGGCCGCGCTGCTGGCCAGCTGGCTGACGGTGCTGGCCGCCGCAGTGCTTTGGCGCAACGAGTCGGTCAACCCTGCCATGCTGGCCGATGTGTTGACCAGGTTGCTGGCGGTTTCCTCGGTGCGGGAAGACAGGTCCATGGTGCCGGTGGCGATCTCGGCACTGGCCACGTGAATGCCCCCTGCCGCGTCACGCACGTGGGCGATCGACACCGACAAGGCATGCCCCATGCGGTTCAGCGCAGCCATCAACTGACCCACCTCATCGGGTGAACTGGGCAGGTGCGGATGGGTGAGATCGCTGGCTGCAATCCGCTCGGCGGCCTGAACGGCCCGGCGCAAAGGTGGCACGATGGTTCGCACAATGAAATAGCTGATGGCAGCACCCAGCACCACCGCCAACACACCCAATGTCCACAGCACACGCACCGCGTTGTCGTGAACATCCGACGCGGCCTGGGCCGATCGGGCCGAGCCCGCTTCGATGTCGTCGATCAAAGCGTCCAGCAACTTCAGCAGCTCGGCCTGTGTGGGTCGCAACTGGCTGCGGACCGCCTCCCCCGCCTGCTCCGCTTCGTCGCCCAGCGAATGCTCCACCACGGCATCGACCGCGGCCTTTGCCTGGGCTTCCACAGGGCCCAAGGCATCCAGTCTGGCGAGCAGAGCGGGATCGGGAAATCCGGTTTTGAGTGACTCTTTGGTCTTGGCAAATTGCTCGGCCACCGCCTTCATGCGCTTGAGTTCAGACTTCTTGAAGGACAAGTCGTGCTGCAGAACCACATCACGGATGGCCACGGACTGGTCTCGCACCAAATCGCGCATGGCAATGGCCAAACGCAGTTTCTGGGCGTCGCGGTTGACGATGGCGTCCAGGCTGTCGTCCATCACCGCCATCCGGCTGAGGGCAACGCCCGTGAGCACCAGCAACAGCAGCAGCAACACGCCAAACCCGCTGGCGAGACGCGCACCGATTTTCAGATTTCCCAGCACATTCATGGCAAAACCCCAGCGTTTGGCTAGCCGCCGAACCCAACGGCAAAAAGGCCCGCCCACGCTGCCTCAGCGTGGCGGGGGCCGAGAGACAACGGAAAAAGATCAGTCTGCGGTCACGCTGGCATGCAGCACGCCAATGACCTTGCCACCGTCGAGCACAGGGGTGGAAATTTGCACGCTTTTGATCTGGGTGGAAGGGTCTGGTTTGACATCGCTGTCGCTCCACGCCGCACCTTTGAGCGCATTGACAATCGGTGCCCGTGACGCGTTGTTGAACAGGAGCGCCTTGCTGCTGCCAGCAATCAGGTTGCCTTTGAGGTCACGCAAGAACAATTTGTTGATGTTCTTGTCTTCTTCCCATTTGATGATCTGTGACGCCACCGGCCCGGTGAGCGTGGCGGCGACAGCGGGGTCTTTGTCTTCCAGATCGTTCCATTTGGCATTGGTCATGCCGCCTCCAGCACCGCCTTTGGCGTTGGCGTCGCGCACGGCGGCCACCATGGCGGGGGCGGCTGCCCACTCGGTGAGTTGCTTTTTGTATTTTTCCACTTTGGGCTGCAAGGCGGCAGGCACTTCTGCGTGAGACATCAGGCTGACCGAGGCCAGCAAACAGGCCGCCACCGACAGGCTCACCGACTGGACCACACGCCGCCGACCGATAAATTGAAACATGCTTATCTCCGAAATTTCGTATGAACTGATGAACACCACAACCGCTGCCTCAGACAGCGGTTGCACCCGGTGAACATTCTGCTTTAACGAAACGCTTGGCGGCAGCGAGCAGCCAAGAGATTGCGATAGGTCAAACCCATCCCTGCCTCACCGCCCGAGCCGTGTCGCAATCTCGGCGATCAGTTGCCGGGCCAGGGCCAGCTTGGATGCGCGGGGCAACTCTCGGGCGCCACTGGCGTCCACCAGCAGCAAGGCGTTGTCATCCTGGCCAAAGGTGGCTGGACCGATATTCCCCACCAGCAAGGGCACGCCTTTTCGCTCGCGCTTGGCTTGCGCATGGGCCAGCAGGTCGCGGCTCTCGGCAGCAAAGCCCACGCAATACAGCACACCTTTGCGCGCCCTGTCGCTGGCGGCAACACCGGCCAGGATGTCTGGGTTCTCGACAAACGCCAGGGCTGGCACCTCGCCGCTGCCGTCTTTTTTGATTTTGTGGTCCGCCGGGGCTGCAGGCCTCCAGTCGGCCACCGCAGCTGCAGACACAAATACAGTAGCTGTCAACGCAAGCTCATCAAGCGCCAGTTGCATATTTTGTGCAGATTTTACATCGATCCGGCGCACCCCATAGGGCGTGGGCAGTGCCACGGGGCCGGCCACCAGGGTGACATCTGCGCCAGCCTCGTGCGCAGCCCGGGCAATGGCAAACCCCATCTTGCCGCTGGACAGGTTGGTGATGCCCCGGACCGGGTCGATGGCCTCGTAGGTGGGCCCAGCACTCACCAGCACATGCTGGCCTGCCAGCAGCTTGGGCTGGAAAAACGCGGTCAGCTCGTACAGCAACTCGTCCGCCTCCAACATGCGGCCGTCACCCACTTCCCCACAGGCCTGGTCACCCTGCCCCACCGGCAGCACGTGGATGCCATCGGCCTGGAGCTGGGCCACGTTGCGCTGGGTGGCGGGGTTGGCCCACATTTCCCGGTTCATGGCAGGCGCCACGATGAGAGGCACCGATTCCGCCGGGCGGGCCAGGCACATGAGGCTCAGCAGGTCGTCTGCCCCGCCGTGCAGCAGCTTGCTCAGGAAGTCGGCGCTGGCCGGGGCGACCAGGATGGCATCGGCTTCGCGGCTGAGGTTGATGTGCGCCATGTTGTTGCCCATGCCGCCCGCCTCCCGGGGGTCCCACTGGGAACTGAACACAGGCCGACCTGACAGGGCCTGCATCGTCACCGGGGTGATGAATTGGCAGGCGGCATCGGTCATGACCACTTGTACCGTGGCCCCGGCCTTCACGAGCGCGCGGCACAACTCGGCCGCTTTGTAACAGGCAATGCCCCCGGAGAGGCCCAACACAAGGTGTTTTCCAGCAAGGTCTTTCATGCGAGGCAATGTAGCAGGGGATGCACCGTGGAAAAAAGCAGCGAAGATGGACACCTGTCCCAAAACCCTTCATCCCAAAGATCCATCGATACACGGAGCATCCATGGCCATCCTCACCCAGCCCACCACACCTTTTGCCGCGCAGCAGCCCGGCACCTCCGGCCTGCGCAAAAAGGTCACCGTGTTCCAGCAGCCGGGTTATCTCGAAAACTTTGTCCAAGCGTTGTTCGACGTGTTGCACGGCGTGGACCAACCCGCCACCGGTCTGACACTGGTGCTGGGGGGCGATGGCCGCTATCACAACCGAACGGCCATCCAGACCATCCTGCGCATGGCCGCTGCCCGGGGCTACGCCCGGGTGCTGGTGGGACAAAACGGCATTCTGTCCACCCCGGCGGTCAGCGCTGTCATCCGCCGTCATGGGGCCAGTGGCGGCATCGTCCTGTCGGCCAGTCACAACCCCGGTGGGCCGGAGGGTGACTTCGGCATCAAGTACAACGCGGCCAACGGTGGACCGGCCCCTGAAACCCTGACCCAGGCGGTGTACGAGCGCACCCTGGCACTGCAGGCCTACTCGCTGAGCGATGCCCCCGACGCGGACCTGAACCGCCTGGGCTCGCAACCCATGGAAGACACCCTCATCGAAGTGATTGACCCGGTGACCGATCTCGCGTCCGTGCTGCGCGGGCTGTTCGACTTCGATGCCATCCGCGCCCTTTTCGCACGCGGGTTCCGGCTCCGGTACGACGCCATGTGGGCAGTGGGAGGGCCTTATGCCAAGGCCATCATCGAAGGCGAGCTGGGGGCACCTGCGGGCACGGTGGTGCACGCCGAACCCCTCGAAGACTTCGGTGGACTGCACCCAGACCCCAACCCGGTGTACGCCGAAGACCTGGTGACCCACCTGATGGCGGCAGACGCGCCCGACATGGGTGCGGCATCCGACGGCGATGCCGACCGCAACATGATTTTGGGCAAAGGCTTCATCGTCTCGCCGTCCGACAGTCTGGCGGTGCTGGCCGCCCATGCACAACGGGTACCGGGTTATCGCAGCGGCCTGGCGGGCGTCGCGCGCTCCATGCCCACCTCCACCGCCGTGGACCGTGTGGCCAAGGCGCAAGGCATACCCTGCTACGAAACCCCCACGGGTTGGAAGTTTTTCGGCAACCTGCTCGATGCGGACCGCATCACCTTGTGCGGCGAAGAAAGTTACGGCACCGGCTCAAACCACGTGCGCGAAAAAGACGGCTTGTGGGCGGTGCTGTTCTGGCTCAATCTGGTGGCGGTCACCGGCCAATCGGTGGAAGACCTGGTGCGCGGTCTCTGGCGTGAGCATGGGCGTTGCATTTACTCGCGCCATGACTACGAGGGCATTGCCTCCGACCGCGCCAACGCACTGATGGCCGGGCTGCGGGAACGGTTGCCCCTGCTGGGTGGACAAACCGTGGCGGGCCAGCGCATTGCGTGGGCCGACGACTTTGCCTATACGGACCCGGTGGACGGTTCCGTCAGCCAGCGCCAAGGCGTGCGCGTGGTGCTGGAGGACTCGTCACGCGTGGTGTTCCGGCTGTCGGGCACCGGCACCGACGGGGCGACACTGCGGGTGTACTTGGAGCGCCACGAGCCCGACGCATCCCACCACGACACACCCGCCCAGCAGGCCCTGGCCCCTCTGGTGGCACTGGCAGAGGCCGTGGCCCGCATCGCCGAACACACCGGCATGCCCCAACCGAGCGTGATGACCTGAACCCGATGGCCTTCAAGCCCTCGCTGAGGCCCTTTGCCCCTCCCAAAGCGTGGGGCCGTGCGGGGGTGCCCACTTATAATCGCCATTTCCACCTCCACGGGCCGCTGAGCCGCCCGTTTGCGACATGACCAAATTTGTCTTCGTCACCGGCGGTGTGGTGTCTTCGCTGGGCAAGGGCATCGCTTCTGCATCATTGGCCGCGCTGCTTGAATCGCGCGGCCTCAAAGTCACCCTCATCAAGCTCGACCCTTATCTCAACGTGGACCCGGGCACCATGTCGCCCTTCCAGCACGGCGAGGTGTTCGTGACCGATGATGGGGCTGAGACCGACCTCGATCTGGGTCACTATGAGCGTTTCATTGAAACGCGCATGAAAAAGGCCAACAACTTCACCACCGGCCAGATCTACAAAAGCGTGCTCGAAAAAGAGCGACGTGGCGACTACCTGGGCAAGACCGTGCAGGTCATTCCCCACGTCACCAACGAAATCCAGGACTTCATCAAACGCGGCGCGGGTTTTGGCACCGACGATGCGGTGGACGTGGCCATTGTGGAAATCGGCGGCACCATTGGCGACATCGAATCCCTGCCGTTTGTCGAAGCCGTGCGCCAGTTGAGCCTGCGTCTGGGCCCCAACCAGGCCGCTTTTGTGCACCTGACCTACGTGCCCTGGATCGCCGCTGCGGGCGAGCTGAAAACCAAGCCCACCCAGCACACGGTGCAAAAGCTGCGCGAAATCGGCATCCAGCCGGATGCACTGCTGTGCCGCGCAGACCGTGCCATCCCCGACGACGAGCGCGAAAAAATCAGCCTGTTCACCAACGTGGCGCTGTGGGGTGTGATTTCCATGCCCGACGTGGACACCATCTACAAAGTGCCTCGCGTGTTGCACGAACAAGGCCTGGATGGCCTGATTTGCGACCGGCTGCGCCTGAACACGCCTCCCGCCAATCTCAAGCGCTGGGACGATTTGGTGCACGAGGTACTGCACCCCCAACGCGAGGTCAGCATCGCGATGGTCGGCAAATATGTGGACCTGTCCGACAGCTACAAATCGCTGAACGAAGCATTGCGCCACGCGGGCATGAAGAACCACGCCAAGGTCAACATCACCTATATCGATTCCGAAAACCTCGAATCCGAACCCATCGAGCAACTGGCGCAGTTCGACGCCGTGCTGGTGCCTGGCGGTTTCGGCAAACGCGGGGTCGAAGGCAAGATCAAGGCAGCCCGCTTCGCCCGTGAAAACAAGGTGCCATACCTGGGCATTTGCCTAGGGATGCAAGTGGCCACCATCGAGTTTGCCCGCCATGTGGCCGGGTTGACCCAGGCCAACAGCACCGAATTCGAACCCGAAGGCGCACAACCCGTCATCGCACTCATCACCGAGTGGAAAGACGAGGACGGCACCATCAAGACGCGTGACGAAAACTCTGACCTCGGCGGCACCATGCGTCTGGGGGCTCAGAGTTCTGACGTCGCCCCCGGCACGCTGGCCCACAGCATTTACGGCCCCGTGGTCACCGAGCGCCACCGCCACCGGTATGAAGCCAACGTGGCCTACCTGGACCAGCTGCGCAAGGCCGGTTTGGTCATTTCCGCGCTGACCCAGCGCGAGCAACTGACCGAAATTGTCGAGTTGCCGCAAACCGTGCACCCTTGGTTCATGGGTGTGCAGTTCCACCCCGAGTTCAAATCCACGCCATGGGCTGGCCATCCGTTGTTCAACGCCTTCGTGAAGGCAGCTCTCGACCACCAGAACGCCAAGGGCTGACCATGCAACTCTGCGGATTCGACATCGGGCTGGACAAGCCTTTTTTCCTCATCGCAGGCACCTGCTCCATTGAGGGTTTGCAGATGTCGCTGGACGTGGCCGGGCAATTGAAAGAAGCCTGTGCAGTCCTGGGCATTCCGCTGATTTACAAGGGCTCTTTTGACAAAGCCAACCGCTCGTCTGGCACCACCGCACGGGGCGTGGGGCTTGATGCAGGGCTGGCAATCCTGGACGAAGTGCGCCGCCAGACCGGCCTGCCCGTGCTGACCGACGTGCACGAGGCCGCCCAGGTGGCCGAGGTGGCAAGTGTGGTCGACGTGCTGCAAACCCCCGCCTTTCTGTGCCGCCAGACCGACTTCATCCGCGCCGTGGCGCAAAGCGGCAAGCCGGTCAACATCAAAAAGGGGCAGTTCCTGGCCCCTTGGGACATGAAGAACGTCATCGACAAGGCCCGTGCCGCCGCGCGCGAGGTGGGCCTGTCTGAAGACCGTTTTCTGGCCTGCGAACGCGGTGTGAGTTTTGGCTACAACAACCTGGTGGCCGACATGACCAGCCTGGCCGACATGCGCCACAGCGGCGCACCCGTGGTGTTCGACGTGACCCACTCGGTGCAAAAGCCGGGCGGCCAGGGAACCAGCAGCGGCGGTGCCCGCGAGATGGTGCCCGTGCTGGCCCGCGCCGCCACAGCGGTGGGCGTGGCGGGCCTCTTCATGGAGTGCCACCCCAACCCCTCACAAGCCTGGAGCGATGGCCCCAACGCCGTGCCTCTGAAACACATGAAAGCCCTGCTGGAAACCCTGGTCACGCTGGATCAAGCCACCAAGCGCAGCGGCTTCCTGGAAAACCACTTCAACGCCTGACCCGGAGACGCCCGCATGGCCTACGGCTACCTCATTGTGGACATGAACATCACAGACATGGAGCAATACAAACGCTACATGGCCGAGGCCCCAGCCGCCGTCAAGGCGGCTGGTGGCGAATACCTGGTGCGGGGCGGCAAGTTCGAGGTGATGGAAGGCGAGTGGCAACCGGCCCGCATGGCCATGCTGCGCTTCCCCAGTTTTGACGCAGCCAAGTCGTTTTACGACGGCGAGATGTACCGCCAGGCACGCGCCAAGCGTGCGGGCACGACCAGTCACTTCAACATGGTGCTGGTCGAGGGCGTGGATGCCCCCGTTTGATTTGTCAATCTAGTTGAAGAGAAAGTGAAACCATGAGTGCAATCGTAGACATCGTCGGCCGCGAAGTGCTGGACAGCCGCGGCAACCCCACCGTCGAATGCGACGTGCTGCTGGAAAGCGGCGTGATGGGCCGCGCCGCTGTGCCCTCCGGCGCATCGACCGGCAGCCGCGAAGCCATCGAACTGCGTGACGGCGACAAGAGCCGTTACCTGGGCAAGGGTGTGCTGCGTGCCGTGGAGCACATCAACACCGAAATTTCAGAAGCCGTGCTGGGCTTGGACGCATCGGAACAGGGCTTTCTGGACAAGACCCTGATCGACCTGGATGGCACCGAAAACAAGAGCCGCCTGGGAGCCAACGCCATGCTGGCCGTGTCCATGGCCGTGGCCCGTGCCGCCGCAGAAGAAGCCGGCTTGCCGCTGTACCGCTATTTCGGCGGCACCAGTGCCTGCCAGATGCCCGTGCCCATGATGAACGTGGTCAACGGTGGCGCACACGCCAACAACAACC
>Ga0075012_10002137_pt1 | contig 19563 bp, 21 predicted proteins | sample All_14_2_FD_71474 | JGI IMG/M metagenome (GOLD analysis project Ga0075012, IMG submission 71474) | Freshwater microbial communities in response to fracking from Pennsylvania, USA - Allegheny Zone_MetaG_DW_15 | ecosystem: Environmental > Aquatic > Deep subsurface > Groundwater > Drilled... | reverse complement strand
GACTCGTAGTGAGCAATGCCACGCGCACTTCCGGGTCGCGGATCTGTTGTGTCCATGCAGTGATGCGTGGGAGCAGGCGTTCTTCCTGCGGTGGGATACGCCCAAGCAAATAGGCGGCAAGCAGACGAGTTTCAAGCGCGCCTTCGTCCCAAAGGATATCGGCGAGTTCGAGCGCGAAGTGCGGATTCTCTTCCGCTTTGAGGCGCAGTTCGTTTTGGATTTGAGTTAAGACAGCGGGGGGCGTGCGGTAGGTCTTGAGGTTTGAGCCCGGAGCGACATTCTCCACCGTGCGAAGCGTGTAATTGACGTAGAACTCCAAGATCTCGCGCAAATGCTTCATGAACTCGTCTGGCAGAAAAAAGAAATCTGCAAGGCGATTCGCTTGTTTGCGGAGGCGGGTCAGGTCGATGGCAGGCATAAGAGCAGTGGGTGGTGAATAGTTGGTAGTTGATAGTGAGTATAAATTAAAAAGTAGTGTTCAGTGGAATTTCTTACTTTCCACTGAACACTACCCACTATCCACTATCAATACGCTTTCGCGAAATACACTTTGCGCTTGCTGGGCTTACCGCAGACCACGCACTTGCCTTCTGCGTCTGGCTGGTGGAAGGGGATGTTGCGGGTGGTGGCTTTGGTGTCTTCCTTGACCTTCTTTTCGCATTCGGTCGATTCGCACCAATAGGCGAATGCCCAAGCATCCTGCACGACCTTCTTCAAGTCTTCGTAGTTATCGACATTGTGAATGTTCGCGTCGCGGTATTCGGTGGCGCGCTTGAGCAGGGACGCTTGCACGTCGGTCAGCAAGTTCTTGACCGTGTCCGCAATGCCTTCCTGCGAGACGAAGGTTTTGCCTTCCTTGCCGGGCTTGTCGCGGCGGGCGAGGGCGACGGTTCCTTTTTCCACATCCTTGGGACCAATCTCCACGCGGACAGGTACACCGCGCATTTCCCAGTCGTTGAACTTGAAGCCGCTGGAAACATTGTCGCGGTCGTCAAACTTCACGCGCACGCCCGCAGTTTTCAGTTCAGCGAAGAGGCGATCGGCTACTTCCATCACTTTTTCTTTTTCGGCGTCGTTCTTGAAAATGGGAACGACCACAGCTTGAATCGGAGCGAGGCGGGGCGGCAGGACGAGACCGTTGTCATCGCCGTGGACCATGATCATTGCGCCAATGATGCGGGACGAGATCGCCCATGACGTGGTTTGGGCGTAGGTCAGTTTGTTGTCCTTGTTCAAGAACTGGATCTCGAACGCCTTGGCGAAGTTATCACCAAAATAATGGGATGTGCCCGACTGCAAAGCACGTTTGTCCCACATCATCGCTTCAATGGATGTGGTGATTTGCGCGCCAGCAAAACGCTCGGTTTCAGACTTGGTGCCTTTCAGCACGGGAATGGCAGCTTCTTCAAGACAGAAGCGTTCGTAAATGTCGAGGATGCGGTACATTTCCTCTTTGGCTTCTTCTTCGCTTGAATGCGCGGTGTGACCTTCGTGCCAGTAGAACTCGGCAGTGCGCAAGAAGAGTTTGGTGCGCAATTCCCAGCGCATCACCGAACCCCATTGCACGATCAACAACGGCAGGTCGCGCCATGATTTGACCCACTTCGAGTACATGTGACCTATGATGGTCTCCGAAGTGGGGCGCACGGCAAGCTTCTCTTCGAGTTCCGCGCCGCCGCCGTGGGTGACGACTGCTAACTCCGGCGCAAAGCCTTCGACGTGTTCCTTCTCTTTTTCAAAGAACGACATCGGGATGAGGGTCGGGAATGCCGCGTTGACGTGACCGGTCTTCTTGAATTCCGTGTCCAGCCACGAACAGATATTTTCCCAAAGCGCCCAGCCATACGGCTTGACCACCATACATCCGCGCACGGGGGCGTAGTCTGCCATGTCGGAGCGCACAACCAACTGGTTGTACCATTCGGAAAAGTCTTCTGCTCGGGTGGGTAATTTATCTTCTGCCATTTTGACCTCGTTTTATCGTTGTAGGGGCGAGGTCTCCTCGCCCTTGTAATTTATGTTATTGGACAGCGTTTGCTATCCCAAATAATTTACTGCAGTTTTCACATCGCCCGCAAAGTATAACAAGTCTCTGTTCGTTACGGACATGTAATTCTCAAAATCCTTGAAGAACTGATCGAACGTGGACTGCCAACCTTGCCCGATCAGTATCAACGGCCTCCGGGGCAGAGATTCCACGATCATCAAATTCCACATCAGAGAAACCTCGGTCAATGTGCCGGGTCCGCCCGGTAAAGCGATTGCTGCATCGCAGTTATCGATCAGCCCGTGCAAGCGTTCATACAAGGACTGTCTGCGGATCTCTTCCTTGATCCACGGGTTCGGCTTGGACTTGCGCCATTCTTCAATATCAATGCACGTCACGCCAATGACATGTCCGCCCGCTTCGTGCGCTCCGCGTGAGACAGCTTCCATCGTGCCCATGTAACCGCCATTCAATACGGTATGTCCGCGTTGGGCGAGGAGCGAGCCTAATTCACGCGCCTCTTCGTATGCGGGTGTTCCTTCTTTCGGCTGTGCGCCACCAAATACGGTTACATTCATAAGATCACCAATTTACCAATCTACAAATTTACTTTTCTGTGTCCCAAGTTCTCGTTTTATTCTTCTCGATCTTCTTCAAAACCGCATCTTCAAGATCAATCCCAGAAACCGAAGCCAACTGTAAAAGATACAACATCACATCGGCTAGCTCGCTGCCCAACTCTTCGCGGTCTTTGATCTCTTCCGTGAATTGAAAATGTTCCAAAATTTCTGCAGCTTCAATGGAAAGCGACACTGCTAAATTACGCGGAGTCTGCGGGCGTTTGCTGTCTGCCTCATACCAGCCCTTCGACTTCACCAGCGCGTGCATTTGCTCTGTCAATTCTTTGATCGTCAAATCGCTCATCTTCACCATCCAATAAAAAACGGCTCACCAAGTCTGGGAGCCGTTTGGGCGCACTTAAGTGAACCTAGCCAGACCTGGAGGATGTACAGCATCGAGGGGATGGGTTCGGGTTCATTAACATGCGCAACATTATAAGGGTAAAATTGAATTTATGCAAAAGGATGACGTGCTTCGCCTCATGCGGGACCCAAACTTGATCCACCCCGAAAAGCTGACCTTACTCTCGAAGATTGCCAACCTAGCTGAAACCCTGAGCATGTCTTGCTACCTTGTCGGTGGCTCCGTCCGTGATCTTTTGCTGGGCAGACCCATCAACGACTTGGATGTCATCGTCGAGGGAGATGCAATTGATCTTGCAAAAAAACTGGTCGAAGTCTACGGCGGCAGGCAGACTGCGCATTTCAAATTCCGCACCGCCTTTTGGCATGTGCCTAACTCAGAACATGTTGTGGACCTCATTACAGCTCGCAGTGAAACCTATGAAAAGCCGGGTGCCTTGCCAACTGTCAAACCGTCCACGATCGAAGATGACCTTGCCCGACGAGACTTTACCATCAACGCCATGGCGCTGCGTTTGGACGGTGAAAGCTTGGGCGAAGTATTAGACCCCCTAGGTGGCGGAGCAGACCTCGAGCGGGGAGTGATCCGTTTTCTTCATCCAAGTTCATTTATTGACGACCCAACCCGCATCTTCCGTGCCATTCGCTACGAAACACGCTATGGGTTTTCCATCGAACCTGAAACCCTTTCTGCGATCAATGAAGAGTCACTAAAGGTCCTTCAATTATTGAGCGGTGAACGCCTGCGCAATGAATTGGATTTGATCCTTGATGAAGATGAGGCTGTTAGGATGCTTTTGCGCGTAGCCAGCCTGAGGGTTTTGGATGCCATTCATCCAAAGATGCCAGAGTTCAATCAAGATTATGCTGATTTTCTTGAGATGGATATCAATCTGGATGTTCAAGCTGACCGCAGAGCGATGGGTTTTATTTTGTGGTTCATGGACCTTTCTGAAGAAGATATTTTTTTGTTGGTCAACCGCCTGGACTTTTCAAATGAGATGTCATTGAACGTGTGGGCGGGTGCGCAGTTGAAGCGTAGTTTGCCACACTTGATTGGCGCAAGACCGAGCGAATGGACGTATGCACTTGAAAAATTACCATTACTTGCCATTTATGCCGTGTATCTGATTTCACGTGAGAATGCTTTATTGAGTTACATTTCGATCTGGCGACATGTCAAACCACGCACAAATGGTAATGACTTGAAAGCGATGGGTCTGCTGCCGGGTCCGCGGTTTAGTGAGATACTTCTTCGGCTGCGCTCCGCGTGGCTGGATGGTGAAGTGAGCAATGAATCTCAGGAAAAGGAATTACTTGCCAACCTTCTATGAACCTTCAACTCTATCTCGAATTTGCCACTTCCCTTGCGTATCACGCGGGGAAGATTACTTTAAGGTACTTCAACACAGGTTTGAAACCAGATCGTAAAGAAAACAATGACCCGGTCACGATTGCCGACCGTGAAGCAGAAGCCTTTGTCCGTGCGGAAGTGGAAAAGCATTATCCAAGGCATGCGATTGTAGGGGAGGAGTATGGTGAGAATGGTAATGGACATGCCTTCCGATGGATCGTTGACCCAATCGATGGGACGATCTCGTTTGTGCAGGGTGTACCGTTATATGGGGTGTTGATCGCGTTAGAGATCGAGGGGATTGTGAAGGTAGGGGCGGCGTACTTCCCGCCGTTGGATGAGATGTTAACTGCCGGAGATGGTCTCGGTTGTTGGTGGAATGGACGCCGCGCGCGTGTTTCGAATGTGAGCAAACTTTCAGAAGCCTGTGTGGTCACTTCTGATTTTCAACATCTCTCCGCCAAAATGAATGATATCGTTCCGCGCTTTGAAAAGAAGAATGCCTTACTCCGCACTTGGGGAGATGCATATGGTTATTTGTTGGTTGCCACCGGTCGCGCAGAAGTGGCGCTTGATCCGCGCATGGATGTGTATGATTGCGGTCCATACCCGGTCATTATGCAGGAGGCGGGGGGATTCTTCGGTTCATGGGATGGGACGGAGGGACATACTCATGGCGAAGGCTTGGCTTGTAACGCCGCACTCAAGCCCGAGGTTCTGCAATTGATGCGCGGAAGTTAAGTCGAATTTCTGTACGAAGAATCGAACCTAACGTATAATCGAGTTATGACCGAGGACAAAAGCAGCCGACTTCCGTACAGACTTCGAGAGCCCTTCCTAAGCAAAACGGAAGCGGCTCTTTTTCGTTTGCTGACCGATCTAATGGGCAATCGTTATGTGATCTGCCCAAAGGTGGCACTTTCAGATTTGTTCATGATCGTGCGTCCAAACGAGAACGTGCATTTCTTCAACAAGATCTTTCGCAAGCATGTGGACTTTCTGCTGTGTGACCCGAAAACATACGCCCCTGCGTTTGGTGTGGAGATCGTAAAGCCGATCGCAAAGGAAGGGATGCGCGAAGCGGATAAATTCCTGGCTGAGTTATTTACAGATGCAGGCGTTCCGCTTGTACACATCCCTTCGAGTGATAAATATGACCCTGGAGATCTGATCGCGTTGTTCCAGCTTGCTGTGGTGAAGGTTGGTAAAAGCCTTCCGGCAGATGCGCAGATCGATTCGGTGCCGAGTTGCCCAGTATGCGGCAAGATGATGGTGTTGCGTATGCATCGCAATGGACCGGATGCTGGAAAGAAGTATTACGGTTGTATTGACAGTCCAAGTTGTGCAGGGGTGGTTTCGATCGCTTAGTTCTGCCTTTTGAAATTTCGGGGTTATGAATAATGCTTTTTTAGTTCTGAGGCATATTTCATGCCGATGTTCTCTCTATTGTCTTTCAACCAATCTCTGAATGCGATCTTGCCGCGGGCGGGTTCTTTGGAGACCAATAAGTTTGCCATCAATCCGTCGACTTCTTCGGGGGTGAGGATCACATCGTTCACAAAGAGACTCAGGAATTGAGCCGCCAACAATGCGAGACGAGGAGGCATGGAGATCAATAAACGTTTCGCACCGATCGTATCGCCGACTAATTTCACCAATTCCTTGAATGTGTATGAATCGGGTCCAACCGCGTCGATCACATAGTTTTCTTTGCTGTAGACACCTTGCACAGCAAGGTCCGCCAGATCTTCAACATGCACCGGCTGAATGCCGTAGGAACCATCGCCGGGGATAAAAAAGAAGGGGAGACGTCTCAAAAGAAAAGCGATGTTATTGATGAGAATATCTTCGCCTCCGCCAACCAATACGGTTGGGCGCAAGATCGCGTACGGAATGCCCGACTCGATCACTGCCTTTTCATTGGCTGCTTTACCCCAATAGTAGGGAAGGTGCGAGTCCGCGGATGGATTGGCAATGCTGATGTGGACGATCCGTTTCACCCCGGCTTGGACGGCAGCATGTACCAAGGCTTTGGTGTTCTCAACCGCTTTGGGCTGGGTGTTCGTGCCTTTATCGAAACGTACCCAATACGTGTTGACCAGTACATCTGCACCGCGCAGGGTTTCCACCAACTCAGCTTCGTTCGCAAAATTTAGCGGATAGGCTTTGATCTTGCCGTTGAAGGGATTCGGTCGGTTGGGATGATTGGTAAGGGTGATGACCTCTTCTCCCTTTTCGAGTAAACGTTTGGCAATGTACTTGCCAGAATAACTGAATGCACCTGTCACTGCGATTTTCATTTTGTCTCAACTTTCGCCGGGCGCGGAACGAACAGCGCGAAGATCGAAACGACCATGCCGACACAGACCAGTGCAAACAAGAAACCAGCCAACGTTCCGCTGAGGCGACCGGCAACTTCGAAGAATAATTCTTCCAGATTGCTGGCTTCTGGGCGGTAATTTAGCGCGAGGATGGTTGGCAAACCGATAAGCAGGACATTTGAAAAGACGGTCCAAAACTGGGCGCGTTCTTCGGTTCCGCAAAGGTCTGTCAACACTTTGCGAAGATAAGGGCGGATATACGTCACGATGATCGATGTGAGGGCAATGGTAAGTAAAACTTGGACGAGAAAACTGATAATGGTGTTCATGTTTTTTTCCTTTTTATTATTTCAATACACTAAGAATTTTGGAAACGTTCGATAAACCAAGTCTTTCCAATTTGATCACGGCATTGGTCAGACTATCGATGGCATCAAAGAAATCTTGCAGGGCTTTTACCCGTTCGTAGAGAAACGCGATCTCTTCCTTATTACCTGTCACAGCGCCAGACTCAAGCTGTTCCAGTGCAGACCGTACACCCCCTAGCGCCCGGTCAAATTCGCTGTTTTGGCGTTCCTTCAAGATCGAGCGGATGGATGTGTAAAAATCGGTTTCGGCTTCGTAATAGTCTTTGCGGTCGCCAAGCTTGGACGAACGATGCACCAACCCCATGCGGGCTAGGGTCCGTACTTCGGTGCTGACCGCACCTTTGGTGAGTCCGGTCTGGGTTGTGATCTCATCCAACGCCAGCGGAGTGGGGGAGAGATACAGTACCGCAAAGATCGCGCCCATTCCTTTTGGGAAGCCCCAAAAACGGCTGATCTGGCTCAGGCTTTCAACAAAGTCTTTCTTGAGTTCTGGGAGTTTGGTTGCCATATATACCTTTATTTTAGAACGTTTAGTAATTACTAAATGAAGTATATAGTAGTCTCTTCAGAATGTCAAGGATCAAAAAAGCCGCTTTTTATAGCGGCTTTTGGATATATAACTATGGTTGGGGAGAAAACATTTGGAACAACTCAGCGCCAGATTTTCCCTGCGCTTCGTCAATATATTGTTGGATCGGTACTCGGAAGGTGCGATGTTCCGTTTCTGATTTTTCGAACCAGAATTCGACGAAACCATACTTGCCCGAAAGCTGTTCCTGGGGAATTTGCAATACGATTTCCATTACCTTGGCAAGCCAATCTCCGAACTCTGCTTCTTTGCTCAAGTCGTCCACCTGCAAGCGGACATAGAAATCGGTCTCCATCGGCAGGAAGGTAGATGTGCCATCGGCGCGGATGCAATCTTCGCCAAAAAATTCCACACGTCCGCTGGCGTTGGCGTTCAGTTCTTTTATGTCAGCATCAAAGGCATTGGTCAACTCAGGCGCATTGTGATACGCCCATTGATAGCCGCACTCCTGTCCTTGTGAGGCAGGAGGCTCAGTTTGCGGAGGCGGGCTTTCTGTTTCTAAAACAGGCGAAATGATGGGGTCCGCGGTTTGGGTTGTTATGGCTTCATTGGTATTGGAAACCGTTTGAATGGTTGCGAAGGCTGCCGCTGCTGTCAGGGCGATGCCAATAGCCCATTTACCTGCGCGCTTCATTATCTATCCTCCGCTTCCATCGTCAGGGGGAGGGGTGGCTTCAGGTTCACTTTGGTTCGGATCGGAGGTCGGAGCTGGTTCTTCTTCACCAGTTCCATCGCCGGGAACATTGGTGGCAGCAGGTTCAGTGCTTGAAGCCCCACTCTCGTCAAAGAAATATATCTCTTCACCATTTTCGTAGGTAGACGGATCAAATTCGTATTCTTGAAATTCATCGATCTGCGGATAACTTTCAAGATCAGGTAATTCCTCTAGAAATTCGCCCAACTCTGGCGCTTCATCCAGCCATTCTTGAACTTCATCTTGGTCGATTCCATCGAGCTCATACACCTCGCCATTTTCATCTACATAGGCAGATTCACCTTCAACGAGGTCAACCACTTCGCCATCTTCATTCACTAATTCACAGTGCCCTTCAAGGCATGCCGCTTGAACACGTCCGTTCGATGGGTTGTAGCTCACACTGAGCAAACTTCCACGCACCGAGGCAACCCCAGATGGAGTTTCCACATCAAGCGAACCGCCGTTCAACAGCACGAATACTTTTCCGAAAAAAAGCTCAATACTGGTCTTGGGTTCACCTTCAGTTTCTGTGATCGCCGACAACGTAAAGGAAGAATTAGGTGCAACACGAACGATGGTGTTTTCGGGTTTCAGGTCCAGGCGGGCGCGACCGTTTTCGCCGGTTTGCAGGCTGCCGCCTTGGGTGAGGACGAAACCTTTTTCTGCGGGGATGAACTCACCCTCAGACGTTGATTTCACTGCGACTTCATTCTCGAAATCAGACAAGACCGCCTCACGCTCCACCGACGCTTGGTCGCTGCTTTCCCCCGGCGCAGACTCCGCTGGGGCTGTTGGTGCAGCGTCCGGCGCGGACTCGGTTACAGCGGCAGAAGGGTTTGAGGTGCAGGCACCCAGCCATAAGGTCAAGAGAAGAAGCGCGGACGTGAGTCGTTTCAAGTTAGTTGCCTTTCAACAAGTCCGCCGCAGCAGATGACATCAATGCCACGCCGCTGATCAAGGCTTGTTCGTCGAAATCGAATTTCGGATGGTGATGGTTGTAGTTGAGATTTTTCTCCGCATTGGCAGAACCAATGAAGAAGTAACATCCATCTGCTTTTTCCTGCATCCAGCCCATGTCTTCGGCGCCCATGGTGAGATATTGATTGCTCTCAATGGCGGTGGCAGGGAAGATGGCTTGCGCTGAGCGTAGAACGTTTGCTGCGACCTTGTCGTTGTTGATGACGGGTGCTGTGACTTGCTTGATCTCGAACTCAACCTGGCATCCCATTGCGGCGGCTGTATGGCGCACGACCTGTTCAAAACGCTCATGCACCAATTTGCGGACGGCCGGCTCAAAGGTGCGGATGGTTCCGCTGAGTTCGGCGGTTTGCGGAATGATGTTGAAGGCAGTTCCCGAGTGAAGGGTGGTGACGCTGATGACCGCAGGCTTCAGCGGCTCGACATTGCGTGCCACGATGCTCTGAACGGCGGTGACAATTTGTGCCGCGCACACGATGGGGTCAATGGTCGTTTCAGGCGCTGCACCATGCCCGCCCTTGCCAGTGAGTTTGATGTGGAATATATCCGCCCCCGCCATGACAGGACCTTCCGCCACGTGAACCCAACCCAAGGGTTTATCGTTCCAGAGGTGAAGCGAAAGGGTCTTTTCCACTTTGGGACTTTCGAGCACGCCGTCGCGCATCATCATCAACGCGCCGCCGATCTCTTCGCCGTTGGTGCCTTCTTCAGAAGGTTGAAAGCAGAACTTGATATTGCCAGCCAGCTCGTTCTTGCGTTCGTTCAGGATCTTTGCCACGGTGAGACCAATGGCAGTGTGACCGTCATGTCCGCAGGCGTGCATCACGCCAGGATTTTCGGATGAATATTCCGCGCCGGTGTCTTCCGTAATGGGCAGGGCATCCATATCGAAGCGCAGGAGAATGGTAGGACCCGGCTTGGCGCCTTCGAGAAAACCGACCACGCCGGTCTTGCCAACGCCTTTGGTCACTTCGAGCCCGAGGGCTTCCAACTCCTTGGCAACAATGCCCCCCGTGCGGACTTCACGATAGCCAAGCTCGGGGTGTTTGTGAAAGTCGCGCCGCATGGCTTGGGTGTAAGGGAAAAGGTCTTGGGCTTGTTTGAGGAAGGGGTTTGTCATGGTTTCTCTCTCAATGGGATTTGAAGTCAAAGGTTGAAGGTCATCCAAATGGACTTTAGACCTTCGACAGGGTTAACCGTATTTCACAACGCGGAACTTCTCTTCATAGCGCGGATTTTCATCCGTGCTGTCTTCGGTGCGGCGGGACTTCATGCGCTCGATGAGCTTGTCCACATCCTGCACTTGTGACTTGTGCTGCAAGATGCCCTGCAGCTTGATCTCCCAGAAGTCTGTCACATCGATGGCAGTGTTGGGTTGATTGGTGAGGGAGCACCAGACTTCTTTGGGCATGTGCGGCTCGAAGCCTTGCGCGAGCAGATCGGGGAAGTAAGCGGTGTTGCCAGCCGCAGGGAAGACGGCGTCGAGCACGACCTGTCCGCAGGCGCGGTGGTCGGGGTGGTTGATACCGTATAAGGCAAAGAGATTTTGCGGGTCGCAGGTGACGAGGATATCGGGCTTGTGCTTGCGGATCTCGCGGACGATGTCGCGGCGTAGATTCAGGTCTGGGATGAGGTAGCCATCTGGCAGGTCCAGAAAAAGAGGCGGCTCGGCTCCGATGACCTTGGCGGCTTCGGCTTGTTCCAGATGGCGAATCCCGCACAGCTTTTCGGGAGTCATATCGGGCGTGGTGGTGGGGTTGAAGCCTTTGTCACCGCAGGTCAGCAAGAGGTATTGAATGGTGTGACCTTCGCGCGCCCATTTGGCAAGGCTGGCGCCACAAAAAAATTCTGGATCATCTGGGTGAGCCAGAATGACCAGAATTTTTTGCTTGGTTTCCCAAGTGTTAGTTTGCTCGGGCATTTTTGTTGTTCTTTGCTTTGCCGCAGGTGCAGCCGCCGCCTTCGTGACGGTCGCAAGGCGCTTCAGATTTTCGGCGCAGAGCTTCGAGTTCGTCCCACGGCTGGATCTCTTCACGTGTGAACGTGTGTTGTTGCGGGCGTTCGTTCGGAATTTCGATCAGCACAACGACCTTGTCGCTCATGGGCATCACGTCGATGACCTTGCCTTCGCCCTTGGGGGTGACTACGCGTTTGTTGCGCTTGGGCAGGGTCTTGCGAGCTTCAACATACTGCTCATATTCGTAGATGAGACAGCAGCGCAAGCGTCCGCACATGCCGGTGATCTCGTCGGGTGTGAGCGAGATGCCTTGTTCTTTCGCCATCTTGATGGAAATGGGCGAGAAGTCGGTTAGGAACTTGGAGCAGCAGCGGGTTTCAATTCCGCAGGCGCCCATGCCGCCGATGAGTTTCGCCACATCACGCGGACCGATCTGACGCATCTCGATGTGCGTGTTTGGATACAGGTCTGCCATATCTTTGCGCAGAGATTTGAGGTCTACCTTTTCTTCCTGTTCGGTACTGAACAGGAAAGCGAGGCGGGACCCGTCGTAGTTGTATTCGGCAGCAACGACTTTGATGGTATTGAGCAAGCCCAGTTCTGAAGCGCGGGCGCGGCAGTTGATCATGGCTTCGGTTTGTTTGTTGCGCCATGACTGCTGGAGGAGCAGGTCGCGCGGAGTGGCGCGGCGCTCTACGGATTTCCAGCCGCCTTCGGGTTTGGGTGGGGCTTCCTGTAAGACCTGCACAACCTCGCCGAGGTGACGTCCGCGGGAGGTATCGACGATGACATGCTCGCCTTTTTGAAGGTCTGGCAGAGAGGAAGAATCAAAGTGATAGATCTTGCCGATAGGGGTAAATCGTACACCGATAATGTTTTTAACGTCTGTTTGCATGGGCATAATTATACCTGAGACGTTCAGGCATCAGGAAGTCATAGAGCAAAAGTAGCAGACTTAAGACTTTGCGGGTAACGAAGAACGAACAGGACGCTGATTCACGCAAAAAACGCTGATTTTGCTTTTGTCAGCGCGATCAGCATTTTCTGCACCCCCAATTTGGGGTTAATGATTTTTACGATATTACCCGAACGTGATTCCCAGATCGCGCGCGGTGAGCACGATATCCGAGTCCATGGGCACCATTTTCATTTTACCGATGGCTTCTTCGATCGGCACATATTTGACGTGCGGCGGGTCGAGTGCGACCATGACGCCAGATTGCCCCTCTTCCAATCCGCGCACAGCGGCGGCGCCAAAGCGCAAAGCGGTGAGACGGTCGAACGAGGTCGGCGAACCGCCTCGCAAGAGATGCCCAAGCACTACAACGCGGGTTTCCTTGCCAGAAATGGCATGGATCTCTGCCGCAACTTTTTCACCGATGCCGCCCAAACGTTCGGCGCGCCCGGCTTCATGCTCCAAGACTGAAACGCCTCCGCCTGTGGGGGTTGCGCCTTCTGCCACCACAACGATGGTGAATTTGTTTCCGCTTTCTTCACGTTCACGGATCTTTTCCACCACCTTGTGAATATCATAAGGATGTTCAGGGATGAGAATGACATCTGCCGAGCCAGCCACACCGGCATGCAGGGCGATCCAGCCGGCGTAACGTCCCATCACTTCCACCACCATCACACGTCCGTGAGAGGCGGCGGTGGAATGAAGACGGTCGAGCGCTTCAGTGGCAAAGCCGACAGCGGTATCGAACCCGAAGGTGACGTCGGTCTTGTCCAAATCATTGTCGATGGTCTTGGGCACAGAAATGAGACGCAGACCTTTCTTGGCGAGCACATTGGCAATTGCCAATGAACCATCGCCACCGACCGTAATGAGCGCATCGATATGGTGCAAGCGGAATCCGCGCACGATCTCATCGGTGCGGTCCACTTCTTCGATGCTGCCATCGGGGCGTGTGATCGGATACTTCATGGGGTTGTTACGATTGCTGGTGCCGAGGATCGTCCCGCCGAGGTGGGTGATGCCGCGCACGCGCTTGCGGGTGAGCGGTATAAAGCCGCCGTCTGGATATTCTTCAGGCGAGAGAATGCCGTGGAAACCATCCAACACACCGTATACATCCCATCCGCGTTTGATGGCGGAAAGCGCCGCCGCACGGATGACCGCATTCAAACCGGGGGCATCACCGCCGCCGGTGCTGATCGCTATTTTCTTGATTGTTGTAGACATGGGAAACTCCTGCGATAAGGGCATATTATCCATTGATAAACGTTCTTATCCAACTTGTGGGATTTTGAAAACGATTATAGCCCCAAGCCATTAAGATGGACGTTAACACCGGGAAGTGTAGACAGAAATCATGCGAATGAGAAGAAACAAGTCATAAAAATTATCATTGAAGAGCAATTTTTCATCCAAAGATGGCTGGGGTATACTGGCATGCATGAGTAAGATGTCCTTCGATAAGATCGCCCTGTTGAGAATGGCATTCAACGGGCTGGCAGAAGACGAGCTGCAAGAAATGGCTGCGTTGACCGAAGTGCGCACCTATCCGGCGGAGCATGTCTTGTGCCACGAAGGTGCCTACGAAGAAACCTTTTATGTCATCGCTTCTGGCAACGCCGTCATCAGCAAACACATCAGCGAGATGGAAGGTGAACGGGTCTTGCGCACCGTCGGCAAAGGTGACTTGGTCGGGGAGATGGCGTTGATCCAGAATGCGCCGCGTTCGGCGACCGTGCGTACCATCAACGAATTGACCGTGCTCGAAATGGACAAGCCGCATTTCGAGACCATGCTGAGCCGCAGTCCGCACATGGCATTGGATATCATCCGCATCACGCTCGACCGTCTGCGTGAGAACGACCAGATGATGATCGCCGACCTGCAGAAAGCCAACAAGGTCCTGCGTCAACTCGACCGCAACAAACTTGAGTTCATTCAGGTTGCTGCCCATGAACTGCGCACCCCCATGACGGTGCTCAAAGGCTATGCTAACCTCCTCAACACTTCGCCTGAAATTCAAGCGAATGCCACACTCAGCACGGTGACAGATGGCATCCTCAAAGGCACCGACCGCATGCACACTGTGGTCAACACCATGTTGGATATCACCCGCATCGACAGCGAAGACTTGGTCTTGCGCGCTTCACCGATCTTGTTGAGGCAATTGATCATGGAAGTTATCAGCGGATTGACAAAACCCGCCTCCGAACGGACCATTGAACTGGTCCACGTCCCCGAAGCGGATACACCCCTCATCCACGGCGACCCAGGCTTGCTGCACAAAGCGCTGTACCACATGATCGTCAACGCCATCAAATACACCCCCGATGGCGGCAAAGTGACCATATCCACGCGCCCCGCTCAAATGGAGAATGAGACGCAAGGGGTATTGATCAGCGTGCAAGATACTGGCATCGGCTTGGACGTGGAGCATCACGACCTTGTCTTCGAGAAGTTCTATCAAGCCGGGCATGCCGCCATTCATTCCTCCGGCAGCACCAGCTTCAAAGGCGGCGGACCGGGCTTGGGCTTGGCGATCGTGCGCGGCGTGGCAAAAGCCCATCGCGGCAAAGCCTGGGTGGAAAGCACAGGGCAGGACGAAGTGAACTTACCCGGCAGCACTTTCTATTTGTGGCTGCCTGTCTGAAACAGTTTATTAAAAACAAATAGGACGCCGATGTACGCTGGGAACGCGGATTCTTAGAATTTTTATCCGCGTTATTCTGCGCTTGTCAGCGTCCTATTTCATTTGTATTCCTGACCGCTTCTACAACGGCTTTCGAAAGATCATATTGCGCCGTACTTCCTTGTAACCCAAGCCTTGATACAGACCCAGTGCGCCGCTGGGGTTTTCAGCATCGACACCAAGCGCGGTTTCGGTCATGCCCATTTCTTTGAACATGGCAATGCTATGGACGACTAAGGCTCGCGCCAAGCCGCGTTTGCGCCACGGTCTGCGGACGGAGATGGCTTCGGTGTAACCGCGTTTGCGGTTGTATTCACGGTTCTCCGCCGAAGCGACGAAGTTCAGCACCTGCCCGGCGATCTGGTCACCATCCCAGGCGACCTTCCACAGGCTGGGGTTGAAATCGGGGTCTTCCTTCCACTCCATGAATTGCTCAAAACTTTGTTCGTTAAAGCCCCAATGATCGCGGAAGGCTTCAGTGTGCGCCTCGTACACTGCTCGGTAGTCAAATTCCGTCACCGGGCGGATCTGCAAACCGGCGGGCAGGGGCGCATCGGGCAGAGGCTCGTTGATGTCGCGAGTCATCTCGAAGAAATAGCGGGTGGCGTGATAGCCCTGACGTTCGAGTAGGGCGATCCAACCTTCGGCGGTGCCGTTTGCCCACATGGAGAGGACTTTGGTTTCGGGTCCGGTGTGAGCCGCGGCGATCTGGCGCATACGTTCTTCGGCGTGTTGGAACATCGCCGTGCCAATTCCTTTTCGTCGCCATTCGGGCAGCAGAAAGCCGACGTAGCTATAGGTGAGCGTCATGCCGTCATTGAGCTTATCCCACCACACGCGGTTGTAGCCGATGACCTCGCCGTTCATTTCGGCAAAGAGCATATCGGTGTAGGGGTCGCTGTTGTTGAGGTGACTGTAATTGCGCTGCACATCTTCGAGCGAGTCGGTGCGTTCGATCTGATCGACGTGTTTACTGCCTTCGATGACCGCCAGCATTTTGGGGTAGTCGCTTTCCCCGGCAAAGCCACGGAAGGACAAACCCGGAATGGCAGGGGCGTTTTTTACTGGGATGTTCGTTTGTACAGTGGACATACCTTCTCCTTATATCGTTTTCATTATATACCCGCAGAAGAGAATGCTGAAACATGCAGAAAACGCTGATGTTCCGCTGTTGTCAGCGTAGATCAGCGTTTTTAGAAAACAAGGGATGGTAGAAACAGAAACGTTTGTTACTGCTCGAACTTTTCGACCCACTGAAGGTCGCGCTCTGCCTGCTCGATCTGACGGGTGAGGGCGGCGATGGTGGTTTCGCCTGCCTTGAGTTGGGCTTCGCGGTCGTACCGGGCTTTGCGGCGCTCACGGGCGGCGATATCGAAGACATGATCTACAAGTGCGGCTTCCTGCGGCTTGTTCATGCGCGGACCTCGCACCACCTGCGTGATCTCGCGCTTTTCTTCCTGCAACCTGCGCTTGCGTTGACGTAACTCTGCCAGCAGCACTTCCTTCTCTTCGGGCGATCTCGGCGTGAAATCCATCATATCCTGCAATTGGTTGATGGCTTTGTTCAAGCTGACCTTGGATGACTTGCGGTCTTCAAGCCGCTGCGCCAGTTCTTTTTCTTCTTTGCTGCTGCCGAGCAAACCGCCCAGCATCTTTTTCGAGCGTTCGTATTTGAGCTTCTCAAGGGTTTGGGCGTCGTTGGCGATCTCAACATCCATTTCGCGGAGGAGCGCTTTTAGCCGTTCGATCTCGGTCGTTGCCTGTTCGCCCCAGCCCTTTGCATCGGCGAACGTGGCAAGGGAGAACATAGCCGAAAGCAACTCTTGCAAACCTTCATCATAAAGAGCGTGGATGGCATTCATACGTTTATTCCTATTCCGACAAGGTAAACAGGATTTTAAACGAATAAACCCGTGGAGAATTCAAAAGTTCGCTGCTCAACAGCTAACAGATTTGTTTGGTCGTTATTGGCAGGCAGAGGTCTCCACTTGAACATTGGTGGGCGCTTCGCCACTGGGGTTGAATGCCGCCACCGTATAGAGATAGGAGCCGGGCGCGGGCGCAATGTCATCGTAGACTGTGGCGTTGGCGGGCAGGTCGGTGATCTTTTCTCCGTCGCGGTAGACACGGAAGCCTTCTTCATTATCGGCTTTGTCTTTCCAGAACAGGCTGATGCGCGTAATGCCGCCGCTGCAATCGTATTCATAGCGCAGGTCGCCAGGGGCGGGCAGTTTGCCCGTAGACGGGGTGCCGACGGTGGTGATCAGACCCGCGATCAGAACATAATTCCCTTGCGCGTCTTCGAGTTGATAGGTGGAATTGAAGGTGCCAGGCTTGGAGGGGGCGATCAACTGCAGGTTAATGGTGAGGCTCTCACCCGGTTGGACGCGATAGCCCTTCGGCATGACGGGGAATTTATCTTGCGTCGAAAGGCGCTCGCCGGATTCGTATCTCATCGTGTAGGTGTCATCCCACACACAGGTTCCGTTGTTTTGCAGTTCCCAGGTCATCACAAAAGAACTACCCGGTGCAAGCGGTTTTTCGGTTTGGACCTTGTCGTAGGTCACGCCGTCTCGTTCCCAGCGGGTGATCAAGTAACTGTTCTGGCATTCGGCGGGTTCAGCGGTGGTGCCGTCAATGGCAACGCCGGGGACCGGGGTAGAGCTGGCGTTGGCACTTGTTTGTGCGGTGGGGCTGGCGGCAGGCTTGGTGAGCACGGCTTCCACGGTTTGGGCGGCGGAGGTTGCCAGGGCAGAGCTATCTTGCGGGGCAGGCGCGCCGATGTTACAGGCGGCAGCGGCAAGGCTTAAGATCAGCAAAAACAGAAGGACGGGATTTTTTTTCACGATGGCTTCCTTTATAATTGGAAAAAATAAGGGTAGCTGGATTATAGCCCTGATGTCCACGTTGCCATGATGGGTCATTTTTCCTAGCAAGCAGGGGCAGAGCGAAATATCTATTTGTTTGAAAAGGTTTCAAGGTATGTCGTATTCGTATGTGATCGATTCTGATTTGGGTTTGGTCTATTATTTTGTGGCGGGCTATATCACAGCCAAAGAGCTGTTGGGGTTGGAAGCGGCGGCATTCAACGACCCGGCGCGCCGACCGAACATGAAGATCATTACCGATCTACAACTTGCCAGTGTGGATGTGGATATAGACAGCATAAAAGCCTTGCTGTCTAACAATCGCAAATTGACCCAGACTGGCTGGGAATTGGAGGCGACCGCCTTCGTCACTCCTAATCGCTTTTTGGTGTCTCTTGCCGATGCCTATGAGTTGATGGGAAATGATCTGCCGTTGAAGTTAAAGGTTTGCAGCACACTTGATGAAGCCGTGGAATGGCTGAACCTGAGCGAGTCAAAAGAACGCATTTTTGCCATTCATCAACGTTTGGCAGCTGATACCACTCCCAACCCTCATCATCAATAGGAACCTGCACATGGCGTTTTCCAATACCATCGATTCGGAACTGGGGTTGATCTGCTTTGTCGTCACAGGCTATATTACATTCAAACGTCTGCTTGAGCTGGAGAAGGTAACCTTCAATGACCCGGCACGCCGACCGAACATGAAGATCATTGCCGACCTGCGCCGTGCCAGTATTGATGTGGACCTGGACAGTATAAAAGGCATGCTCTCGAGAAACCGAGAATTGAACCAAACCGGCTGGGAGTTGGAAAAGACCGTGGTGCTGACCCACAGTAAGTCACTGGTAACTCTTGCCGAAGCCTACGAACTCATGGGTGGCAGCCTGCCTCTCAAGTTGAAGGTTTGCAAAACGCTCGATGAAGCCATCACCTGGCTGGAGTTGGGCGGCAATAAAGAACGAGTGCGTGCCATTCACCAACGCTTGATGGATGAAGTCGCAGCGAACCCCTAACCCCCGTTCATTTTTTCCCCTTTGAAAATTCATTTGCCAGCATGCGTGAAGCGACCGGAGCAGGGTCGTTCTCGACCGCTTTCAACGAGCGCGCGATCTCGTCGCCTTCCTGCATGATGGACTTCATCGTCTTGGGCAGACTGCTGATATTCTTGGAAGATAAATTCAGGCGCACTGCCGTGCCGGAGAACTTCGCCTCGTGATACTCCCTCGTATCGGGTTTGAGCGAAAGAGCCTTATCCCCGCTGACGATCAAGAACTTGCCCTCGTGCCCGCACAAGCGGCTGACCACAAAGAGACCATAGCCCGAATTCTGCCAGACGTCATAATCGCGCTTCTTGATGCCTTTATACATCTTGCTTGATATGCCCGGCATGACCGCCAAATTGAGCGCCTCGCGGTCGTCGTGGACCGTCAGGTGCGGATTTTGCGTCAACGTAGCGCGGACTCCCACGCCCATATCGAGGATCGCCAACTCCGCCTGCTTCTTGAGCGGATGATACTGGGCGCAATACGCCACCTCCGGCGATTGACTGTGCTCCACCACGTTGCGGATCATCTCTCTCAGCGAGTAAGCGATCACTTCGGTCGTGGCACCCAGTTCCTCTTGAGTCAAGATGCGGGCGAGCTGCTGCGAGCGTTCCTCGATCACATCCCCAACTTCCCTGGCATCACGGCGGGCTTGCTCGCGCAGTTCCTCCACCTTCAAGATCGTCACCGGCAAATAGGTATTGCTGCCTTTCGCCTTGCCGGGCGGATTTCCCACCTCGAAGCCGCAGCATTGATAAAAGCCCATGTG
>Ga0075012_10002136_pt1 | contig 19566 bp, 16 predicted proteins | sample All_14_2_FD_71474 | JGI IMG/M metagenome (GOLD analysis project Ga0075012, IMG submission 71474) | Freshwater microbial communities in response to fracking from Pennsylvania, USA - Allegheny Zone_MetaG_DW_15 | ecosystem: Environmental > Aquatic > Deep subsurface > Groundwater > Drilled... | reverse complement strand
GGCAATAAATCAACAGCTCTCTTCAGGGCTGTTTTTTTTTTGGATTTAAGTCCGTCGTCATATATTCAATAAAAATGCCAACTGGCAAAACAAGACAAAATGGCACAAATTTTATAAAATACGAATAAATCTTGTCATAATGGGTGACAAATGTTACCAATTTAACGGTTTTTTATTGCTATAAAACGAATTAATAGGTTAAGCTCTTTTGCCTTGTTAACTTTTCACTATCATAGCAATACGGATCAATGCGAATCACTTTGTACTTTCCCTTCAATAGTGTGTCAGCAGTGCGGACACAATTGTATGGTTTTCACTCACATCTCATAAAAACCACCTCCAATTTGAACGTTCAATTATTTTATTTTATATTTACATTTCTATTAAAGATATGTCCTACATTTTACCACATATCCTATAACAATATGTAACAATGGCTAGACGATATATATCCAAGAATATACTTGAAAATCAACAACAATTCATTCGCCTTATGGATGAATATGAAATTGATATATTCAGCATCAATGATATCGAATCAACACTAGACCATGAGTTTTCTAATCTCAATGAAATCATAGAAAATCTGATTGAAAAAGAATTCCTATCAAGAATAGAGCGGGGAAAATACTGCAGAACGAACTTTAGGGATGAAAAAGTAATTGGATGTTATTTGGTTGCAGATGGTATTATCTCTTATTGGTCTGCTTTAAACATTCACGGTCTTACAGAACAATTCCCTAACACCGTTTTTATCCAAACAATTAAGGTTAAAAGTGATAAAAGTGTCTTTGGTGTTCCATATCAATTCGTTAAAATAAACCCGAGAAAAAGAACCGGAATCCAAAAGGAAGGTTTCGGGAATCACCGCTATAGCATTACGGATAAAGAAAAGACTATAGTAGATTGTTTTGATTTACCTCAATATTCAGGAGGATATCCAGAACTACTTCGTGCATTTAATGAAGCGGAATTGGATCAAGACAATCTCATTGAATACTGCAAAGCAATCAACAATTTATCGGCAATAAAACGAATGGCTTTCCTTGCTGAGTTCCTGGAGAAAAAGAAACTTTCTCGATTCTTGAAGTTTGCAGAATCTAAGGTGAATCCAAGATATGTATTGATCGATCCTTTCGGACAAGAAGAAGGCACATTCAACAACAAGTGGAAATTGCGATTGAATATCTCAGAAGATGAGATTCGGTCGATTTGTAACAAGCAATATTGATGATTAGAAAAAGGGAAACCGAATTTCGGTTCCTTTTTACAAATGAAAAAAAGTGATAAGAAAAAAAGAAATAGAACAAAAGGCAGAAGCACAGAATGTACCGAAGTCAACAATCGATAAAGATTGGGTGCTAGGTCATTTTTTAGATGCTATCTATTCTGTTCCTGAATGTCGTGAAAAATTAATATTCAAAGGTGGTACTTGCTTAAGGAAATGTTGTTTTCCGAATTACCGTTTTTCCGAAGACCTCGATTTTACGTCAATAGATCCAACATTTGTATTGGATAAGAAATTGCTTACACAAATCACGGACTTTGTCACAAGTCGAACGGAGATTCCATTGTATATTCAGGAAATCTCAGAATTGAGATTCAATGACCAATTAACAGGATACAAAGCGATTGTGAAATTCTGGGGAGCAGATCATTCCTCTAACCAAGCACCACCGTCAACAGATCGATGGAGCACCAGTGTTAAAATAGAAATTATTCTATACGAACACATGGTTTTTTCATTTGAAAATAGAGAGGTTTTTCACCCATACACTGATGGTTTATCTGAGACACCTTTATTCGTTCCTTGTTATTCACTGCGTGAGGTTCTTGCCGAAAAACTTCGAGCACTCATTCAACGATCATATACTGCACCAAGAGATTTTTATGACATCTGGTATCTTGCTAATGATCAAACATCAATTGATTGGAACGAAATAAAAAGTGCTTTCCATGAAAAGATGAAATTCAAGAACCTTGAATTTGAAGGAACTCATCAAATGCTAAACGAGACTAACGACAAACGAGTGAAAGCAGCTTGGCAGAATAGCCTCGGGCACCAAATTCCTGGAGGAGCAAACCCCACGTATGAAGAGGTCAAAGAATTTCTTGTTACTCTTCTGGGTAAAATTTTTAGTGAATTTAAAGATGTTTTTAACTTAAGTAAACCCATTCAATTCAATCCTGAAAATCTTAAACAAGTTAGAATTCTGAGAAATCAAGGTGAAGTTTTACAAATAAAAAAAATCAACCTATTGCCATTATTTCAATGGAATCATCCAAAAGAATGGGGCAAAAAGCTCGTTGAAGAGCAAATAAATCTTCATATTGAGTGCATAAGCCAAACAGGTGCCAAGTACAAAAAATCATACGATCTAAATACATATGTTTCTCTAGTCAGCAAAGATCCAATCATTAACATGGAGAAACGGATAAACGTTCCAGAATCAATCGCAGATAAGGAAATAGGAGAAGATGAATTCCCAATGGAAATTCGTTTCGGAATTAAATCTAATAAAGCAAAATCGGAATTTGAAGTCGAAATAATCCTTGCTCCGAATAGGGATATTTAATCTCAGGAAAATTAATTATTAATCGAATTCAATATAAATGACCACACAACAATACATAGACAACCTCAATAAACGATTTCAAACAGGAATTTCTCGCGAGCAAGCATACCATGGCGATCTTCAATCCGACTACAAGGTTACATCTATTTTTCTACTCATATTAGCGATTTTTAGATTAAAAAAATACAAACTAAAAACAAATTAAAAAGCCGCAAATTTCATTGCGGCTATAATTTTTAAAGCTCAAATTCAATAAACTTCCCCCTACTCATTTACCATCACCTTCTGTCCAATCATTTCACCTATTTCATTCGTAATCACGATAAAGCACATTCCTTTGATAAGGCCATTTGCTAATACAATAGTATTTTTTCCTTCATTTAAATCCAACTTATTCTTCACTAAAACTTGTCCAAGTGAATTAACTACCTGAATCGAAACATCTTGTTGAAATTGAGATTCAATATGAATTATTGAAACACCGTCGAATTCACTTACATACATTGAAAATGATGCTTGCTCATAGTCTGAAATCCCTGCTGATTGGTTAACTATCCCGGTGAGATACTTTACATCATTGCCATTGTTGTCACTGTAAACCACATGAAATTTGCCATTCGCGTATGCAAGATCAGGTCTTGTTTGACTTCCGCTAAATATTCCTGTAATGGTATCTATATCATTCCCAAGACCACTTGTTCCAGTAACAGAACTAGTAAAGAATAACTTAGGTGAACTTGACACATATCCTTGCCAAATAATCCCCAAAGTATCTCCTTTCCCTGCGATAATAGGGAAATTCTGAGTATTCATATCCGCAGCAAACAATTGACGCTGTGTCCCATTTTGTTGATTGTTCAAATTTGTGGATCCAACATATACTTTCCCGTCGCTCATCCAAGTAGAAATCAAAGAATCTCCACTTATTACATTGGAAGGCCCGCTTGAAGGACAAGACATGATCATCCAATCCGTTTGATCTATTTCAGAGGAAACAGGGTAACTTGTACTGCCATCTGAGGAAAAGGAAGCCCACATATTGCGAATATTATTGTCATTATTTCGATACGTTAAAACATGTTGATTGCCTTCAGCAATTATAGTTGCAGGGCAACAGTCACATACAGTTCCTACTGCACCTAATGAAGGAATAATGGAAGGCATGTAACTTGTTCCTCCATTCATAGATCTGGTAACAGCATATTCTGCATTCCCAAAACTTGCATCCAATTGCATAAAGGCAACAACAGGATTTCCTCCTAATCCAACGGCAATTGTTGGGAAACGTGGGGTATCTGTTCCAATTTGGTCCACACGAACTGTATCTTGAAAAGTGACTCCACCATCTAAAGATCGAACTGTATACACTTTACTCGTTTGACTAAAATCAGTACTAAATGTCACAAAAACTGTATCCCCTGAAGAAGCTATTTCAGAACCTGCCCAACTTGCTATAAATGGTAATACTCCATTTGGATTAAGCGTATTCGGCAGGTTGAATGTTGCACCGTTCCATCGTGCAGAATATATTTTATTATTATTGTTGTTCATCCAAGAAACAACAGGAACATCATTTTCTGTTAAGGTAACTCTTGGATAAATATTGTTGTACATGCTTCCCATTGCAACACTGATTGGTGCACCCCAATCAACAGATTGACAATAAGAAATCGATAGCGAATTGATGCTTAAAATAACAAGTAGAATTTTTTTCATAGTGTAGTTTTATATGAATTATATGGTTTATTCTTTATTAGAGTTTATACTAATATACGTTTGTAAAATTTCATCAATGCGCATGCCTCTTTGTCGTTCCTTTCTTCAAAATGAACTCACTGCTGACCAAATAGGCACCACTTTTCACGATCTCTTCGCCTTCTTTTACACCCGAAAGTATTTCAATGTAATTGGCATTCTCGATACCCGTTTCAACCATACGCTGCTCAAAGGTAGTTTCATCTAATCGGACCCAAACTGTCTTCATTTTCTCCAAAAGAACTGCACTCTTTGGAACACTTAAAATACGATTTGAAGATTGCGCAGAATTCACATTTACGATCATACCTGGAACTAACAATTGATCTTTATTTTCCACTGACAAGCGCAACAATTGAACTTTCTTATTGCGCTCAACTGTTGGATTCAAATACACAAGTTTTCCATTAAAAACTGCATTAGGAGAACCTTCTGAATAAACCTTGAAATTTTGTATTCCATTCACCTCATCACCCTTATACACTTGAACTTCAATCCAAACAGCATTTAGATCTGCTAATTCGAATAGCTGAGTACCTTCATTGATATAGGCACCTTCTTTAATGCGAACATTGGAAACATATCCAGAACTTGGGGCATAGAAAGTCACAGTCTCTTGCACTTCTTTTCTATTTTCCAGTGCCATTAATTGCGCTGTTGTCAAGCCCCAGAGTTGTAGTTTCTTTCGAGAAGCAACAATTAATTTATCAATAAAATCACTCGAACCATTCATTTCTTTTTGCTTAAGTAAGGCAAGTAATTCTTTTTGATCGGCAGTTAGCTGTTCACTGTAAATTTCATAGATCGGATCTCCTTTTCTAATTTGTTGACCTGAAGTTGTAAAATGCAATTTTTCTATTCTACCACTAACTCTACTACTTATTGCACTTACCCTTTCTTGATCAATAGAAACAGTACCTAGCATAGCAGTAGATGGTAAAATCGATCTGTAATCCACCTTGTCGAAAGCAATTCCCGCTAATCGTTGTTGTTCAAGATTCAAAGTGATGGTGTTTCCCTTATGATCTTCATGACTCGTTTTTTGGGCTTCAACTTTTATTAAAGACATATTACAAACTGGACAAGACCCCGGTGTAGCACTTTTAACACTAGGATGCATCGGACATGTATAATAGGAACCCTCATCATGGCCTTGATGCTTATCTTCTTGATCTCCACATGCTGAAATCATGAATAAAATAGCCAGGATAAAAAATAAATACGTTCTACTCATGACTTAAAAATGTTTCACTGTCTGTTAATAAACCTGCCTCAATTGCAATCTCCTCATTTGGTTGCAGTCCACTGGAAATCACAACGTGCTTACCTGATATACCTCCAATAACTACTGAACGTAATTCAAAAATTCCGGAACCTTGTTTCGTTTTGCCTTTTCTTACCCATACATAGGAATTCAATCCGGTACGAATTACTGCTGATTTAGGAACCGTGAACTGTTGACTCGCATTTAAAGGCATTTTAGCACTAACTAAAGAATTGATCTTCAATTGATTTTTCTCATTTTTCAAGGGAATTCTAATACGAAGAAACCGTTGATCACGTGTTTCGAAAACCCTCTCAATAGTTTGAATCCTGCCTTCAAAAGAACGATCCGGATTTAACTCTGAGCTAATAGTCAAGGGCTGCTGAACCTTGAATTGTGTAGAGTGCACGGTAGGAACAGATAAGATGGCCCATACGGTAGTGAGATCATTAATAGAAAAATAAGTTTCTCCTTTGTTTACATAACTACCTTCACGCAATTGCTCACTACTTGGAGAATAATTACTTTCTTTTTTTGAGGCCGAACTCATTCCCATTGAACCCATTGAAGGATTATTCTCACTTGTTGCTGTCGGGCTAGTTTCGTTATCTGAAAAAATTACAAACCCGGAATGGGGACTATAAATCGTAATCCTTGAAACTACTTTTTTATTGCGCTCTAGGTTATTGATTTGTTGATCGGTCAATCCTAAAAATTTCAATTTGCTTCTGGATTGCTTTAGCATTTCATCATTCATTCCCTGTTCAAAAAGAAACAAATGTTCTTCTTGAGCTGTGTTCAGTTCAGGACTATATATTTCCAGAATCTTATCACCTTTAGCGATGGGCTGATAATCGTATTTGACATATATTTTTTCAATTCTACCACCAAATCGTGCTGAAACAGCTTTACTGCGCGTTCGATCAACTTCTATTTGTCCCTTTATAGCTAACTGTTCAATATCCTTTCCTGATTTCAATTTTACAACCGACTGCCGCGAAAGCACAAGCTTATTCGGTGCTTGGATTTGATGGGTCAAATCGTCAACTTTTAATTCGAGATCCATTTTACAGATTGGACAGGAACCCGGCTCAGATTGTTGTATCTGCGGATCCATTGGACAGGTGTACACTACTTCCTTTTTGTCTTGTTTAGAATGTGCTGAATGATCCTGATGCTCAGAACCTGATGTGCATCCAAACAACAAAATAGGAACAAATAAAATGAGCCAATTAACGTATTTCCTTTTCGTACTCATATTCGGCTTCTAATTTTAAAATCGTGAATAAAAGGTCATATTGTTCCAATTGCTTCATCAACAACATTTCCCAGGCATCTAAAAGAATAAATAGTTCTCCAGTATTTTGCTCATAAGCCAATAAGTTTACCTTGTAATTATTGGTGTAGGCTGGTAAAATCTCTTTTTCATAAAGATCATATTGACTAATCTCATTATTCAACATCACCAATTTTTCGGCTGCCATTCGCTTTGCCATCAATTCCATGGTTTGAATATCCGTTTCCATGGCTTGGATTTGAAAATCGATTGCTTTCACTTCTGATTTATACATTTTAGTTGACCAAGGAACAGGCAAGGAAAGCATTCCCATCAATGACCACTGACTTGGCATTCCGAGCATCTGCATGTGTTCAGCTTTTATACCGAAATCCGGACGAACTCCATTTTTCATGATTTGCTGTTCCAAGCGCATAGCTTCAATTGAGCGCCCCATGCTCTCAATATCACTCCGTGAACGAATGCCCGAAGTATCATTCAAAACAAGTTTGTATCGCTTAGGATTGATCGTAGAATCAATTTCAAATTGTGCATGTGTTTGCTCAACCATGAGCGTATTCAATCCAATCGTACTTTCTGATATAGCACTCAAATACATCAATTGCATGTTTTTCAATTCCGCCAATCGGGCTTTTGCCTTAAATAGGGTTTGCAGTTGAGACTGATTTGAACTAAATCTGGCTTCAGTTAAGGTGATCAACATATTAAGCAAGTTGGTGTTTTCTTCAATGACCAACAATTTACGTTCAGCAACATACCGATAATAATACAGTAATTTTGCTTCTTTTCTAAGATCATTTTTTGTCCAGTTTCGCTTACTCTCCTGAATAGTAGCTAACGAGTTAGCGTAAGCAGTTTTTGAATCCAACTTATGGCGGTTCGGGATCATTTGTTCGAAACTCACTCCAAACCCTGCTTGATTCATCGGATCATCTTTCATTTTTACCAGTTCCAAATCATAAGGAAAGCGCATAAGTCCGGCCGAAATTGTTGGAGGCATCCACGCTCTTGTACCTTCAACTCTCGCGTTCAACGCTTCAATGTTGTATTGATAGGAAAGCAGCAATGGATAATTGTTCTCAATTCTGGAAAGTACAGTATCCAGCGAAAGAAACGGTACATTTTGACCATTCGAAGCGAAACTCCACAGGAACATAAAAAGAAATAGATATCTACTTTTCATTCTTCTAATCTTTAATTTCTAACATAGTTACTTTTCCATTTTTTTTGATCTCTCGCTCTTTGGCCAATTGATAAACAACAGGCAATACGATCAATACATAAAGTGTGGAAGTTATCAAACCAAATACAAAAGGAATCGTGATCGGTTTCATCACATCGCTTCCCACGCCGGTAGATAATATCACGGGTAACAATCCAATCATATCCGCCATTACAGTCATTAATTTTGGCCGAACCCGCATTACAGCTCCGGAAAAAACAGCTGATTGAACGTCTATTTGAGTAAGTGCTGCATTTCCAGTATCCTCCACTTTATCGCGAATGGCTTCATTCATATACACCACCATCAGAACACCCGTTTCAACTGCGATCCCAAAGAGAGCAATGAAACCAACGGCAACTGCAACTGAAAAATTGACTTCAAAGAAATACATCGAATAGACTCCACCAATCAAAGCGATCGGAATACTCGAAAGTACGATTAGCATTTCTTTTGCAGAGTGGAAGGTATAGTACAATACAAATGCGATGATTATAAGAGTAATTGGAATAATTATTTTCAATCTGGATTCTGCACGTACTTTATTTTCATAGTTACCACTCCAATTAATAAAATATCCCTTAGGAAGATTCTTAAATTCCTTGTCGATTTTAGTCTTTGCTTCTTTTACAACGCTTCCCATGTCACGGCCACGAATGTTAAATAAAACAGTACCCCTTAACATTGCGTTTTCTGAATTGATCATTGGAGGTCCTTCTGTTATTTCAATGTGCGCAATTTCTGAAAGCGGAACAACACCATATTCACTAGTTTGTACCGGTGTTCGTTTTATTTCTTCTATGTCACTTCTAAAATCTTGCGCCAAACGCACAGAGATACTGAAGCGTTCTCTTCCTTCAACAGTATTTGTCACAGGCATTCCACCTAGCGCCATTTCTATGATCATGTTCACCTCCTCAATCGTCAAATTGTACCTAGATATTTCATCGCGGTCAATACGAACATCGAGGTATTTCCCACCAGTCAATTGTTCAACATAAAGGTCTGCTAAACCATCAATTCCCTTTAATGAGCTTTCAATTTTTCTGGAAAGTTCGTAGATCGTATCAAGGTTTTGACCATAAACTTTTACGCCTATATCTGTTCGCACTCCTGTGGAAAGCATGTTTATCCTATTTATGATAGGTTGGGTCCAACCACTTGTCACCCCAGGAATCTGAACTTTTTTATTCAATTCTGCAATCAATTTTTCAGTTGTCATCCCCTCTCTCCATTCAGCTTTCGGCCTTAGAATGATGATACTTTCGATCATACTCATTGGAGCATTGTCCGTTGCAGAATAAGCACGTCCTGCTTTGCCTAAAACATTCTCTACTTCAGGAAAGCTACTGATGATCTTATCTTGAACTTGGAGTATTCTTTTTGCTTCATTGTTTGAGACATCAGGTAAGGTCACAGGCATGAATAAAAGCGAACCTTCATCCAAGGGTGGCATAAATTCAGATCCCAATTGGATCACAAAAGGAATACTACCGAAAACGATCAACAAGGAAATTGCAATTACTGTTTTCTTCCAATTTTGACAAACTCTTAAGATTGGACTGTAGATTTTGATAAAGAAATTGGCAACTGGGTTCCTACTTTCCGGAATTAATTTCCCTTTCATCAAGGAGCGCAATAACATTGGAACCACAAACAGAGCCACGATAGCTGAACCGATCATGGTAAAGGTTTTCGTCCAAACCAATGGCGAGAATAGTTTTTTCTCCTGCCCCTCTAAAAATAGAATTGGGGAGAAGGAAATCAAGGTAATTAAAATAGAAAAGAAAACAGCTCTACCTACCGTTCGAGAAGACCGTTCAATAATTTTAATGCGCTCTTCGTCCGTTATTTCTTTTGTATTTCCTATACGTTCTTTTGCCATTATTCGTCAGTTTTTAATACAGCCTTTACAAGGCTTTTATATGCGTTTTCTGTCATTACAATTCCAGCATCCACGAGATCCCCAATTGCAAGAGCGATACCTCCTAAAGACATAATATTGAGTGAAATCCCAAACAGTTTCACCAACATGAAACCAATTAGAACGGAAAGCGGAATTGTGACTATTGCTACAACTGCACTGCGGATATGGAAAAGAAACAACAACACAACTAATGAGACAACAATAATTTCTTCAATTAATGCTTCTTTTAGGGTCGAAATTGCTGCTTCAATTAAATTACTTCTGTCGTAGGCAATCTTAATTTCAACGCCTGGAGGTAAACCTTTATCAACTTCTTTCATGCGTTCCTTAACACGATCGATCACTTCTTTGGCATTTTCACCATAACGGGCAACAACAACTCCTCCAACAACTTCTCCTTCACCATTCTGTTCGGTGATCCCTAAACGAATGTCACTGCTCATTTGCACATCTGCTACATCCTTTAATTTGATAGGAATCGTATTGGTCGAACTGACTGCGATATTTTCAATATCTTCAATTTCCTTTATATATCCTATACCTCGTATCATATATCCCATACGGTTCATTTCAAAGAGACTCCCACCTACATCACGGTTATTCGCTTTGAGCGCGTTAACCACATCCATGGTAGAAACATTGTAGTAGATCAATTTATGTGGATTAATACTTACTTGATACTGTTTCTGAAATCCTCCAAAAGAGGCAACCTCACTTACACCTTCAACATTCTGAAGCGCAAATTTCACATACCAGTCTTGAACTGCTCGTAATTCTCCTAGATCATAGCCTTCTCCTTCTAAGGTGTACCAAAATACGTGTCCTACACCTGTTCCATCCGGACCAAGGGAAGGTGTTACATTTTGAGGAAGTGCTTTCTGGGCATAATTTAATCGCTCAAGTACACGTGTCCTTGCCCAATAGATTTCAGCATCTTCATCGAAAATGACAAAAATGAAGCTCATACCAAACATAGATGATGCCCTGATGGCTTTCACATTTGGAATACCCTGTAGATTAGAAACCAAAGGATAAGTAATTTGATCCTCCATGATCTGAGGATTTCTACCCATCCATTCTGTATAAACGATTACCTGATTTTCTGAAAGATCCGGAATTGCATCAACTGGCGTTGTAAGTACAGACCAAATACCTCCCAATACAATCAAGAAAATACCGAGCCATACAAAGAATCGATTATGGGTTGACCATGTAATTATCTTTTCTATCATATCATTTTTTTAGTGTCTTTTTCAATTCAATCAGTGTCCATAAACCACCCAAACCATCAATAATTCCAAAGGATAGGAAATGCCAATCTGCTTGTTCAGTAATGTATAATCCAATTACTACAATCGGAGCGGCCAATCGTGTATGCACTGTTGCTCGCGCAAAGTCTAAATTTCCATTTTTTGCTGCACGCAAATAATAATACGATGAACAAACAAGCACAAATCCTAATAAATGGATCCATGCAGCACCTTCGTAAGGTAGTTCAAATAATGGTAAAATTGTTCCTGGAATAAACAAAAGAACACTACCCAATAATAATGAATACCAACCAAAAATCCATATACTTCTGTTCACTTTATTCATCATTTCTATTCATATAACTTAAGATAAAATCTACTCTTTCTTCCGGAGGCAAGACAGGCACAAAAACGATCGGACATGGAAATTGTTGATACACTGAAATAATCAATTCATGAATTCTCTTCTGATCTTCTTCACTTTCAAGCCGTGCGTAATCATTCGTTAATGGAAGTCGATCCAGAATAAACACATGCTTATAACAGTATTTATTACACTGGTCAATAAGTCTATCGTCATATTCTAAACCCAAAAATTGATAATATGCCAAAGCATCAGGTAAGGCTCTGTCAAGAAAAACAAGTTCATTCACATCAAGCGCTGCTTCCTGTTCTATTTGCATATTTAGAACGCCAAGTTGAAATTCCTTTTTGTTCTTTTTTATTTCTTCGACAGATTTTCCACTGATTTTTTGGGTATCGATATAATGTCGTGCATGTTCCACTGTCGTTTTATACCCTCTTTCTGAAAGTATATTTATAACAGTGGTTTTACCTGAACAAGGTCCTCCTGTTATTACATTCCAGTTCGTTATGATCTCTTTGTGCTCCATTTAAACTATCATTTATTCGAAATTTCAATAACTTGACCGATTTGAGGCAAAATAGAGTTCCAATGATAATCATGCTGTATTCTTTCCTTCAATCCTTCAGCACCTTCTTTTTCACTATGAACTATGAAAATTTTCTCTGGTTCATAAGTCAACTTATTCATCCAGTCTATTAATTCGTTTTGGTCAGCATGTCCTGATAAACCTTCAATATTTTCTATCGTTGCATTTACTTTGAACCATTTGCCGTAAAGTTTAATTTCTTTGGCTCCATCTAACAATGATCGTCCCCTCGTTCCTTCAGCTTGAAAACCTGCCAACAATATTGTCGCATTTGAATCTCCTAAATATTTTGTAAAATAAGTTAGAACTCTACCTCCAACAGCCATCCCACTACCAGCAATTATTATTTTAGGACTTGAATTTTCTAATAAGCTACACGTCTCTTCAAAAGATTTAATCAACTTAATATCCTTGCACATTTCAGTACATTCATCCATTGATAATTTATGCCAATCCGTATTTCTATGAAAAACTTCAAGCACATTTCTACCCATTGGACTATCCATAAAAACAGGGATATCAGTTAATCTACCGGTTTTTCTTAATTGCCATAAAAGATACATGAGCAATTGTGTTCGTTCAACTGAAAAACTTGGAATAAGAATTGTTCCATTTCGTTCACTGCTCTTATTGATAATCTCTTCAAGAGCGTCCATTGCAGGGCGACTCGGATGAAAACGATTTCCATATGTAGCTTCAATAAACAGTACATCTGCTTTTTCAGGCTTATTGGGTTCAAATAAAAGCGGGTCTACAATTCTTCCAATATCACCAGAGAAAACCAATCGTTTTTGATCGATTTCTAATTCAATAAAAGTTGCTCCCAAAATATGCCCATTATATTTGAATCTAAACTTTATCTTTTCAGTAAGGTAAACCCATTCATTTAGTGGTTCTGTGCGAAATAAAGGTATTGTAGACTCAACATCTTTAAGATTATATAATGCTAAAGCTGGATGGTGCTTTGAAAATTTATTTTTGTTTGCTCTATCGGCGTCTTCCTCCTGAATTTTTGCACTGTCTTTTAAAATGATCTCAGTTATTTCCATTGTAGGAATGGTACCAATGATTTCACCCGAAAATCCTTCTGAGACCAATCTTGGTAAATAACCCGTATGATCTAAATGTCCATGTGTTATGAGTACAAAATCAATTTCTGACGGAGGAAAAGTCAAAGGCTCCCAATTCAAGAGTCTTAGTTCTTTCAAACCTTGAAATAAACCGCAGTCTACTAGAATATTCATTCCTAAAGCTGATATCAAGTATTTTGAACCAGTGACCACACCGGCTGCTCCTAAAAATTGTATGCGTATAATTGAATTTTCCATAAGGTTTTTATTGATGTATATGATTTATTATTGATTCACATAATGCTTTGCATTCATCCAAAACTTTAGGAATTCTATCTTTTTCTAATCCTATCTCTTTTAATATGTTTGGATTGTGATTAATTGATCGACATAGGACATAATTCAAATCCAGTAATTTCTGTTTATCAATTAATCTCAAAGTAGTCAAACTTGTTATTGGGTACAATCCAGATTGATCAATCCAATCCTTCAATCCATTGTTTAAAGGGAAATCCCAGCTTACAAGCTGCATTCCCATACATACACCATATTTTTCAGCATCCGTGGAGAAACGAGTGTTTGTTATAACCCAGCCTTGATGAAATTTCTCTGAATGCCCTTCAAGACTTTTCCATTTTTTCTCTACATCTAAAAATCTGGATTGTATATAAAGTGGAATTTTAACATTGGAAACAAATCCTTGCTGGTTATGATACTTGCATTCTATCATAAAATGATGATTGTCTTTTTCTGCTATCACATCGATTTCATGCTGAACACAATGCCCCTGAACAATTTTACCAACTTCAGTGTTGTATCCTCTATATTTCAAAAGTTCAGAAATAAATCTTTCAAATGGAAAACCAGTTGGTCCTAATTCTAGGATCGCTTGCTTCAACTTGTATCTAGCCGCTAAAGGGCCAGAGGTGTTTTTCAAAAGTCGAAAAGCCTTTTTATAAATTTCTTTCGTACTCATCCCTTCAGAAAGTGAATCGACTATTTCATCAATAATAATATCAACTTGATCTTCATGAGCACCGGAACGATAAAGTGATTTACGCAACTTATTTTCACTAAAAGCTACTTTTAATCCGGAGGCTTTAACAATTAATATTTCTTCCTTTTTACTCATAGTATTGATTTACTTTTTAAGGACTGAACCCCACCTTTCTCATTCCCATTTTCCTTATTGAACCATTTTGTTTTTTTCAGTAATTCCATTGAAAAAGTTGATAAAACAGCTGAAACCAAGACAAGTATCCAATCCGATAGTTTTAAATGGCGCACACTTAACAAATCCCCAAATGGTTCAATAAGAGCAAGTAAAGCAACAATTGAGATCGTAAAGGCCAAGGCATACCACACATATTTATTTCGCGTTACTTCAGATTTAAAGATTGTTGAATCGTTAGAAGTCATATTAAACACATGGAATAACTGACAAAAGATCAATGTCATAAATAATATGTTATTGCATAAAATTGGATCAAACTCTTCAATCGAATGTAACCACTCATGACTCACAAGAACTGCTCCTAATGAATAAAATGAAATGATTCCTGCATATCCCCAAACTGCTAGCCATTGATTTTTATCAAGAAGTGGCAAGGCAGGGTTTCTAGGCATAGCTTTCATAACATTGTTACTGCCTGGTCCAACACCTAAAGCAAGTGCAGGTAGCACATCTGTAATAAGATTGATAAAGAGAATTTGTAAAGGAAGAAGCTGAAAATGAAGGTTTGTAAGCGAAGCAAAAGAAACAACCAATAATTCACTCAAATTACAGGATAATAAATAAATAACAAATTGCTGTATATTGCGAAAGATGATTCTTCCTTCCTTTATGGCGTGAACGATGGATGAAAACGAATCATCCTTTAGAATAAGATCGGATACTTCTTGTGCAACTTGAGTACCTCTTACGCCCATAGCGATTCCGATATCAGCCTTTTTAAGAGCCGGAGCATCATTGACACCGTCACCCGTCATTCCAACTATATGACCCTTTTCTTGAAGTACTTTAACCAAATCTAATTTCTGACTTGGACTTACTCTGGCAAATACAGCGGTTGAACTCCACAATTCCTTATCCACTTCATTCAATTCGGTAAAAGGTTTCATTCCAGTTCCCACAAGAGCTGTTGAATGATCAGATATACCCAATTCATTAGCAATATATAAAGCAGTAGCTGGATGATCACCTGTTATCATTTTCACATCAATCCCTGCTTCTTTACAATTCTCAATGGCTTCTTTTACGCCTTCAACAGCAGGGTCCAAAAAAGTAAACAATCCTATAAAGGTGAACTCATTCTCATGGTTTTCAATTGTCCCTTCTCCATTGAAATACGCGCCTGCAACTACTCGATGACCCTGTGATGCGTATTCTTCAAGTCGACCGAGCCAAAATTCTTTATCTTTTTCAGTCAACGTACTTTGACTTTCTTTTGAATATTTATGGGAACATTTATTAAGGACTACTTCAACAGCCCCTTTGATCAGCATAAACTTGTGTTCTCCCTTTGCATGCTGAGTTACCATATATTTTAGATCTGAAGAAAAAGGAATTTCTCCAATTAAGACATTCTCTTTTCTGATCGATTCAATATCCAATTTCTTAGCAAAGGCATATTTCAATAATCCTGTTTCAAGTGGATCTCCAATTTCTTGTATATCCGAATCTTTAAAATGAAGACTTGCTTTGTTACATAAAATTGCAACCATGTTCATCCAGTGTTCATTTTCTGTATCGTTCTCTTCGACTGGAAGTAGCTGATGAACCTGTATTTTATTCTGTGTTAATGTACCAGTCTTGTCGGTGCAGATTACTGTAGTTCCACCCAAGGTTTCAACAGCTGACAACTTTTTTACTAGAATTTTCATTTTAGCCAAGCGCATCATCCCTTGAGCTAGTGCTAAAGTTGATACAATTGGTAATCCTTCAGGTATTGCAGCTACAGCCAAGGCAATTGAAGTAGTAAACAGATCGATCATGTCTCTATCTGTAAAAATTCCAATTCCAAAAATTACGACAAGAAGAACTAAAGTGATTGCAATCAATTTTTTGCTGAATACCTGTAACTTCTTTTCTAAAGGTGTTGTGCTTTGATCAGAATGCTGAACAAGAAGAGCGATTTTACCTAATTCTGTATTCATTCCGGTTTTCACCACTTCAACAGTAGCATTTCCATTATAAACAAAGGTTCCTTTAAAAACTAAATCAGTCCTCTCAAGAATTGGTACCTCATCTGCGACTGCTAAATTGTTTTTTTCAATAGGCATCGCTTCTCCCGTCAAAGAAGATTCATTCACAGTTAGGTCGGAAGAGGAAATAATTTTACAATCGGCACAAATTATATCACCAGATTCCAAGTATAAAACGTCACCAGGAACAATAAATTCGGATGCTAATTCTATAATAACTCCATCACGATACACTTTAGCTTTAGCACTGGCAAGCTTACTCAATGCTTCCATCGAACGTTCCGCTTGGTATTCCATCCAAAACCCAATAATGGAATTTAAAAGTATAACAGCAAGAATTGCATAGCCGTCAAGATATTCACCCATCCAAAAAGATAGCGCTGTAGCAACTCCCAAGAGAAGAGTTAATACATTTTTGAATTGGGAAATAAATAAATAAAAAACACTTCGATTAGTATCCGATTTAATAGTATTAAATCCGAATTTCTCTAACCGTCTAGTCGCTTCTATGGATGTTAAACCTAATTCCATTTCTTCAATTTTGATTTTAATAATTGTGCATTTACAGCTACAACAATGGTACTCATGCTCATTAATACTGCTCCTACAGCAGGACTCAACATGATTCCCCAATTGTATAAAACACCCGCTGCTAATGGAATTGCAAGAATATTGTACCCAGCCGCCCACCATAAATTCTGAATCATTTTCGAATATGTAGCTTTACCAAATAGGATGAGTTTCACGATGTCATTCGGATTGGAATTAACTAAAACGATATCTGCTGTCTCTGCGGCCACATCAGTTCCAGAACCAATAGCAATACCAACATCTGCTTGAGCTAATGCAGGTGCATCATTGACACCATCACCAGTCATTGCAACAAATTCACCTTTTTTTTGCAGTTCCACAACTTTATTTAGTTTTTCATGCGGGAGTACATTCGCAAGATAACCGTCCATTTTCAATTCAGAAGAAACCCGTTGAGCCACATGTTCATTATCACCTGTCAAAAGAAGATTTTTTATGCCATGATGCCTCAGTATCTGAATAGCTTGAAATGATTCTTCTCTAATCTCGTCCTCCATTGAAAATAAAGCAACAATATCATCATCTACTAGCAAATAAACAACAGTTTTAGCTTCGATCGTTTCTTTATATTTCTTGTTTTTATGCAGCTTAAAATAATTCGGTCCAACAACTTTAATTTGCTTGTTATCAACAATACCTTGAGTGCCAAAACCGGGTAAATATTCAAAGGAATTTCCTTCTGGGTATATTATGTTATTTTCCTTGGCATATTCAATTATTGCAGAGGCAATGAAATGTTCTGAAAATTGTTCAATACTGGCAGCCAATCGTATTGTTTCATTGATTGTATAATCTGATTGTTGAATATCAATTTTAGTTAGTTTATGTGACCCTTTAGTTAAAGTTCCTGTTTTGTCGAAAATAACAGTGCTAATGAATCGGGAATTTTCAAAAGCTATCCGATTGCGAATCAATAACCCATTCTGAGCAGATAAACTGGTTGAAATAGAGACAACTAAAGGCACAGCTAACCCTAATGCATGCGGACATGAAATAACCATTACTGTAACCATTCTCTCTAATGAAAATGCAAAGGAATAACCTAAAAACATCCAAACTGCAAAAGTTAGGAATCCACCCCCAATTGCAACAAGTGTAAGCACCTTCGCAGCCTTGTCTGCAAAATTCTGAGTTTTCGATTTGGTTTTTTGTGCTTGTTCAACCAATTTAATTACCTGAGATAAATAACTTTCTGAACCTACTTTTGAAACTTGTATATTCAGAGAACCGTTGCCATTGATAGACCCTCCAATAACAGTATCCTGTATTTTCTTTTGAACAGGTTTACTTTCTCCGGTAAGCATACTTTCATTAAGATAACTTTCACCTGATTGGACAATTCCATCTACTGGTATTTTCTCTCCAGGTTTAACTAGGATTAAATCTCCGGGTTTCAATTCCGAGAGAGCAACATCAACAATATTATCAGTTTGCTTTAAATGTGCTATTGACGGCAACAGTTTCACTAACAGTTCAAGAGAACGTGAAGCGTTAGCCACTGATTTCATTTCAAAATAATGTCCGATCAACATTATATCGATCAAAGTCGCCATTTCCCAATAAAAATCCATTCCTTTTAACCCAAATGATACCGCTAAACTATAGCCCCAAGCAACAGAAATTGCGATACCGATAAGTGTCATCATTCCAATTGCCTTATACTTAATTTCATCATACATACCTAAAAGGAAAGGTTTACCTCCGTATATGAAAATAAAGGTCGAAAAAATGGCTAGGACAATCTTATCTCCAGGAAAGGAAAGATTAAATCCCAGCCATTGTTGGATCATATGAGATAATAAAAGTACAGGGATCGTAACTAGACTCGCAATAATAAATCTCCGTCGAAAATCATCAATATGATGCCCTTTGTGTTTGTCATGCCCACTTTGATTTTGAACATTGTTATCACTCTTTGCATGCATATGCAAAGAGTGATCGCCAGATTTATGAGGGTGGTCTTGCATTTTGTTGCTACCTATTACTTTTTACAATAATTATTGCTCGTGATTTTCATGATCATTTTGCCCTTCGTGTGCTGAATGATCCTCGAGCTCTTTTAGATCCATCTTGCACACCGGACATTTACCAGGTTGCTTGTACGTTTTTTCACCTTCACATTTCATTGGACATTGGTATGTCCCTGACTCATTATTTTGTTCTGTGTTTTCTCCATTTTTATTCTCTCCTCCGGAACATGACGAAGAGGTTGCTGTTATAAGAAGAAATGCAGTAAAAATTATCAAAACTTTTTTCATAGCTAAAAAATTAAATTGTAATTAAAAAAATAAATATTTTCAGTGAATTACCTTATATATTCGGTCGGTCATATTGACAACAGCCATGAAGCTGTTTGTATTTTTCGTCAGTTGATCTGAATTTGTCTGAATCATAACCTGCTCCAGCAATTTTCTTCAATACTTCATCAAGATTGGTCGCTTTTTGATCATAGGTTAC
>Ga0075012_10002135_pt1 | contig 19568 bp, 16 predicted proteins | sample All_14_2_FD_71474 | JGI IMG/M metagenome (GOLD analysis project Ga0075012, IMG submission 71474) | Freshwater microbial communities in response to fracking from Pennsylvania, USA - Allegheny Zone_MetaG_DW_15 | ecosystem: Environmental > Aquatic > Deep subsurface > Groundwater > Drilled... | reverse complement strand
ATTTATAAGACAGGCGTATGTAACATTTTCGTCAAAAAAGCGGATTTTTAAAAGCAAAACAAAATGAAGAACAGACCCAATTAGGAATTTTCAAATACTGATAATGTTCCATTAATGCGTAATTAGTTGGTTGTCTGCACTTGCTCGGTATGAAATGAATTGAGAGAGCTTAAAAACGACTGTTTATACCCAGTCTTTGATGCAACATTCCGTTCATGTTAAGGGAGTACTTTTGCTAAAGTATTCAGTACGCTACCGGAGTGTTAGCCGAGTTTTAGTCTTTTGCTATGGGTTTAAGGAAATGAAAAAGGCAGGAGTTACCTGCCTTCAATTTTTTGTAGTTGTGAAAATTATTTATTGGCTAATTGCGCCTCCAATGCTTTAACCTTTTCTTCTAGCTCCTTAATCTTTTGTTTATCCGCCTCAATCATACGCTCGTACAATTCGACTACCTTATCAGAATGCCCCTGATAGTATATCACGGCGTTTACAGAAATGGCATTGATAGAGCTATCGTGGTTATTTTGATCACGCACAAAATTGTTTATTGCGCGGTCTTCATCAAAGTGCTTTATCTGGTCAACGGTCACGCCTAAAGCGTTTGCTATTTGCTCCAGCTTTTCGTCATCTATTGTTTCGCTTTGCTCCATTTTAGACACGGCTTGCTGCGTTATGCCGAGTTGTTTAGCTAAAGTTTCCTGTTTGATATTGCGCAGTTCACGTATGCGAACAATGTTGCGCCCTATATGTTTTTGTTTTACGTCCGGAGGAGTTGATGACATAGCAGTGTTTTATTGGTTAGCAAAATACGACAGTAAACCGGCCCTTACAACCCCCTTGAGTTGTACTAAACAACCTCCGGGTTGTATTAACAACTGGCAGGTTGTAAAATACATATTGCAATATATGCAAATACCGTTAAAATACTCTTGCGGCGTACTTGCAAATTCTATTGGTTTGCAATATAATAAAACTATCGCCTATGGGGAGAGGTCAAACGGATGACCCAAAATCCGACTATCGCTATGATTTCTTTAAGCCGCTTTATTTCAATAGAAGCCACTATACGCTCGATTGCTATTGCAAGGAGCAGGATGATAAACTCTATTTCTTAGTTGAAATACAGGTTTTTCAAATAAGCGGCAAGGAGCTACTAATGATTGAGGAAAGGTCAAAGGGGGAATTAGAAATTGTATCTGAAACAGGGATTGATGCAGATCTGCGAAAAGAGATATTTAGCCTGATAAAAGAGCATAGCAAATACTATGGAAACAAATAACGGATACCCTGGTTTTGTCCATGCTCCGGGTGAACTAAGTTGTTTCAAGGTAGAAGGAAAGGTAGTTAGCATTTACATGCATGATGGGGATGTTATTAAGCATGAGCCGGAAGATACGGAGAGCTTTTGTTTATGGCTATTAGGGAATGGGATAAAAGACATAGAGGACGGGAGCATTTACAACGGTTTTTTATTGTAGTATGGAAGGTATAAATCAAATCACTATTGCCGCTATTGATGACCATTATTTACTAAGAACAGAAGTATGCAATCTGCTGGAGAAAATGGGGTTTCGCGTTTTGTTTCAGGCGGAGAACGGTCAGATAGGGTTAGAGAAAATGGAACAGGCAGACCCGCTGCCCGATGTTTGCATATTGGACGTTAGTATGCCGGTAATGAACGGATTTGAAACGGCGGAGGCGCTGCGGCAAAAATATCCCGCGCTAAGAATATTAGCCTACAGTATGAATAACGAGGAAAGAAACATAATAGGCATGTTACAAAGCGGCGCAACGGGGTATATAACTAAAGGCGGTGACCCTGAAGAATTAAAACGGGCTATTGAGACAATGCACGAAAGCGGCTGCTTCTTTAGTATAGAAGTAAGTAAGGTTATGCTGGCTTACCTACGAAGGGGTAAAGGTAATTCCGGGAAAAGAACGTATAAATACGGGTAAAAATACCGTGTTTTCCCCGTTGACTTTCTCAAAAACTTTTACCACCTTTCGGATGGCTCCAAATGCCTGTCTCCTGATAGACCCTTGAATAATTAACTACACACACTATGATATGAAAAGAGGGAGCTTTTTATTGGTGCTTTTGCTTTCCGCAAAAACGGGTCTTTGTCAGATACAAACACCGCAGCCGGCTGGTTTCCAGCCAGTAAATATTTCTACGCCGCGGTCTGCCGGTATGCCGCGTTATGACAACTATCCTTCAGTACCCTATCCGTCTCCTAACGGGCAGGTTATTATGGCCGCTACCGAACAAGACGTTATCAATCGCAGTAACAGACAAGGCAATCCCGCTATTTATGCTGCTGTATCGCAAAAACAGCAAGAGATCGACAGGTTATCCTGAGTACGGTGATAGTTGCCGTCAATGCTCAGTTCCTGCGAAACAAGTTGAAAGGAAACCGTGTAAAACCTGATATTAATCACAGTGGAAGCTGATAGCAATCATAGCTTGGTTTCCGAATACTTTATTTATTCGCGTTACAAGAATGGATATGAAACGATTCCATAAAATAAATACTGTCAAAGCCTCAGGAGAAATAGTGCCTTTTTCCGAGCAAAAACTCATACGATCCTTAAAAAAGGCAGGGGCGACAGAAATGCAGGTGAAAGAAATAGTTAGCAGCATAGAATCCCAGATATTTGAGGGCATCACCACGAAGAAAATCTATCAGTTAGCCTTTAACCAATTACGGAATCAATCCAGAACGGTAGCTTCAAGGTATCAGCTTAAAAGGGCAATTATGGAACTCGGTCCGTCCGGTTTCCCATTTGAAAAATATGTAGCCAAGATTTTAGAACTCCAGGGATATAAGACGCAAGTTGGAAAGATTGTGAAGGGCCAATGTGTGTCCCATGAAATTGATGTTATCGCTGAAAAAGACGACCAGCATTTTATGGTGGAATGTAAGTACCATAATCAAACCGGCACCATCAGCGACGTAAAAATACCCTTATATATCCAGGCACGTTTTAAGGATGTGGAGGCAGCCTGGAAAACAATTCCCGGTCATGACATGAAGTTTCACCAGGGATGGCTTGTAACCAATACCAGATTTTCATCAGACGCTATTCAATATGGCATTTGTGTCGGACTAAAATTAGTTGGATGGAACTATCCTGTCAATGCTGGCCTTAATGATATCATTGATGCTCTTGGTTTATATCCTGTGACCGCCCTTGCATCACTTACCAGAACAGAAAAACAGCAGCTTCTTAAACGGCAAATCGTCTTATGCAAAGAAATATGTCATAACGAAAGCATACTAGCAACTATAGGAATCAAGCCGGACAGAATAGTGAAAATTATAGAGGAAGGAAACATGTTATGTCATAAACTGATGAAGAATGGGCAACATTAATAACGATTTCATATTTCATGCTACTGCAATAAACCAAGCAGCGGAATTCCTAGATACAAATATCGACAAAGGACTAGATACAGCCGAAATTGAAGAGCGACTTGTGAAATTCGGTCCTAATATTATAAAACGGGAAGAAGCGGACAGCCCTCTATATATCCTTCTTAAACAGTTTAAGTCTCCTATCGTTTATCTATTGACATTTGCTGTGATCATGTCATTTTGGTTCAAAGAATGGCTTGACGGCGTGGCAATTTTAATAGTAATAATTATCAATGCTGTTATTGGTTTTTATATGGAGTTCAGGGCACAGCAATCAATGCTTGCTTTGATAAAACTATCATCGGTTCCGGCTAAGGTATTAAGGGGCGGAAACGTATATGAAATCAATTCGGAAGAAATTGTACCCGGCGATATAGTGTATGTAGAAGCCGGGGATATGGTGCCAGCAGATGGAAAAATATACAGGGCATCACAATTAATGGTTGATGAATCGTCTTTGACCGGAGAATCGGTGCCTGTTGAAAAAAGGGAAATGCAATTGACAGAAGGTGCGGTATTGGCAGATCGTACCAACATGGTATATAAAGGCTGTTTTGTTGCGAAAGGCAATACCTATGTGTTAGTTTGTTCAACAGGCATGCAAACGGAAATAGGCAAAATTGCAGCCCTAGTACGCACCTCCGTTCAGGCAGCGACTCCTTTAGAAGAAAAACTGGAAAGGTTTACCAAAAAGCTAATAAAGATCACCGTGGGCCTCGTTGTAGTCATTTTTATTGCAGGCTTGGTTAACGGACAGCCTTTGATTGAAATGCTGGAGACCTCGATTGCCCTGGCTGTTGCTGCCATTCCCGAAGGGTTGCCTATAGTAGCCACATTATCATTAGCCCAGGGAATGTTAAAGATGGCTCGCCACAACGTGATAGTAAAGAAACTATCTGCCGTTGAAACATTAGGCGGCACCAATGTAATATGCACCGATAAGACCGGAACGCTTACCCAAAATAAAATGGAAGTAGTGCTGGTTGAAACGTCCTCAATTAATTGGAGGGTAAATAATGTTTTTAAGGACAATAATGAACAGACGAACCTTATCTTGAAATGCGCAGTGTTATGTAATACGGCTTCCCTGAAAATATCCAATGATGGCATTGAAGAAACGGGTGATCCGCTTGAGATCGCATTATTGCGATTTGCTCACGAGCAAAAAACAGACATTATTGGACTAAGGACCGATTATATCAAAACTAAGGAAGAGCCATTTTCAAGCGACACGAGAATTATGGCTACTGCATGTCAACATGGAGATGGCCATATTGTATTTGCAAAGGGGGCTGTTGAAGAGATCATAAATCGCAGCTCATATATTTTGGAGGATAGCATTATACCAATGTCTGATGTCATAAGACAGAAATGGATTTCGAGGATGGAATCGTCTGCATCAAATGGCTACCGGATGATAGCAATGGCATACAAAGAGCCTGAAACCCTGGATATGGATATTACTGACAACTTAATATTTCTGGGCATTGTCGGCATGATAGACCCGCCCCGCCCGGAAGTACTCTCTGCTATCAGAGACTGTAAGACGGCTGGAATTAAAGTAGTGATGATAACGGGTGACCACCCTGCAACAGCACATAATATCGGTGTGCAGCTTGGCATTGCAGATGATAATGATAAGGTTTTGCTTGGAAAGGATATGAAGAATTATGAAGAGTTGGACAAACCTGAAAAGGACACATGGATCAATACTTCAATCTTTGCAAGAGTTAACCCAAAACATAAGTTAGACCTTGTAAAAGTTTTCCAGGAAGAACATTATATAGTGGGAATGACCGGAGATGGCGTTAACGACGCACCGGCTCTTAAAAAAGCAGATATCGGCATCTCGATGGGATTGCGGGGTACCCAGGTTGCCCAGGAAGTTTCTGATATGGTTCTAAAAGATGACTCATTTTCGTCTATTGTAATTGCCATACGCCAGGGACGCATCATATTTGACAACATTAAGAAATTCGTCACTTATCTTTTATCATGTAACCTGAGTGAGTTATTAGTAATAGCCATTGCCGCAGTTATGAACCTGCACTTCCAATTATTGCCCTTGCAGATATTGTTTATTAACCTGATTACCGATGTCTTGCCGGCGCTGGCCTTGGGCGTTACCAAGGGTGGGGCTGATATCATGAATTTGAAGCCGCGCCCCGCTATAGAACCTATTATTGATAATAAGAGATGGACATATATAATATTGTACGCCCTGGTAATTTCTATCACAAGTATTGGAAGTGTGTTATTCAATCACTATGCTTTTCACAAGGGTGCCCATTGGGACTCCGTTATGTGCAACAATATCCTGTTTTTTACACTTATCATAACACAACTGCTTCACGTGTTAAATATGGCAAAAGGAAATATTTTCAAAACTGAGGTCTTTAAGAACAGATATGTCTGGTATGCGATACTATCAAGTCTTGCTATCCTTTTGTCGTCGATGCAGGTGCCATTGATAAGAGAAGCTCTGGAAATAATAACGATGGATTTGCGCGAATGGGCGATAATATTATCCGGAAGCCTTACAGCTATGATACTTATTCAACTAATAAAAATAAAAGAATAAACATGACTTCTCAAGATGATATACAAATACAGTTTTTAGGCGCAGCCGGAAGAGTGACAGGCTCAAAGCATTTATTGACTTTAGGGTCGCATAATATTCTTATTGACTGCGGTTTGTTCCAGGGTGAGGATGAGAAACTAAACAATAAACCATTTGTTGTAGATCCTGCGACGATACATTGCGTCCTCCTCACACATGCACATCTCGATCATACGGGCTATCTACCTGCTTTGACGAAACACCATTTCAAGGGAAGAATATATAGCACGGCTCCTACATTGCAGATAGCAGAGATCATTCTAAATGACAGCGCTAAGATCATGGAGGAAGAACTGAAACAGCATGGGCATAAGAAGAGAGTTCCTGCTAAAAAACGATTGGACAACACTGCTAATGGGCATTTTCAATATACAACTGAAGATGTATCTGCTGTAACAGAGTTATTCTCGGCAGTAGCGTTGGATCAGTGGACTTTTATTACTGATGATATCTCCTTTCGTTACAGGTATAGTGGCCATATAGTCGGGGCCTGCTTTGTAGAAATTCGTTTCAAAGACAAATGGCTTGTGTTTTCAGGAGACATCGGTAGGCAAAGTGATTTTTTACTATACCCGCCGCAAAAGCCGGAAAGAGCTGATATTTTGGTTATGGAATCAACATATGGAGACCGGCTTCATCCCGAAGACACCTATCAACGACTGGCTGCGTGTATTAGCCATGCGGCCATTAAGGGCGGTACTATCATCATACCCAGTTTTGCCGTTGAGCGTTCACAAATGTTGATGTATTTGTTATGGCATATGAAAATAAGCGGGGAGATCCCGGATTTACCAGTGTACATGGATAGCCCTATGGGGAAAAACGTGCTGGAAATATTTCACCACAATGCTAAATGGCACAAATTGCCGCCTGAAGAATGCACGAAGATGTGTAACACAATTAAACGCATTAAGACAATCAATGAAACCTTCACAGTTATTAATAATAAAGAGCCTAAAATCGTGATTGCTGGTAGTGGCATGGTAACCGGTGGCAGAGTGCTTACCTACCTGCAATTTTATATAGAAAATCCATCAACCACGGTTCTACTGGCTGGTTACCAGGCCTTGGGTACAAATGGACGGCTGCTACAGGATGGCGCGAAAGAAATCATTATTCGCGACACTTCATACATCGTAAAGGCATCTGTAGAAACTATCGATGGATTGTCCGGCCATGCGGACTATAATGAGCTGCTGGATTGGCTTAGCTGCATTGAAGGCAAGCCGGAAAATATATTTATTGTTCACGGTGAGCCTAGAGCATCTGCATCTCTAAAAGATAAAATAAAGGAGAAATACGGCTGGGATTCCACCTTGCCGGCGTTAAATGAAAGCATTCGACTCCTTAGGGAATAAACGATGACGAAAAGTTTCCGGATACTAAGCGTAAAATAAGCAAGTCTTGGCGGTACTATCGATAAATAGCTGAAAAGCTGATTAAGATCATGGTTCCAACTAATGTCAGTCATTATTAAACCATGCGTATATAGGTATATTTGCATATAACAATGTCGAAATGACCACAGCCACTATACAAACTAATAGGGAAATTTCCGAAATGCTCAAGGCATTGGCACACCCCGTCAGATTAAACATTTTATGGCTGCTTAATAGAGCTCAAGAAAGGAAACTGACTGTTAGCGAGATACATGAAACACTCAACCTTACACAGCCAGAAACATCAAGACACCTGTCATTAATGAGGCTAAAGGGATTACTAGATTTCAAAAAGGACGGGGCAATGACCTACTATTTCATTAACACGTCAAATCACTTATGCAAGTCTCTGACAAGCTGTATTTGCTCACTTGATATATGAATTAATGCACGTGCTATACAAGATAATTCTCACAATATCAACTTTCTCCTTTTCAATCCGTTCATTTTCTCAAACGGCTAATGATATTCTTGGGGTCTGGCTGACTGAAACTAAAGAAGCCAAAGTCACTATATACAAGCAGGACAATAGATATTACGGAAGAATAACATGGCTAAAAAAAGCAGCGGAGCAAGATGGCACACCCATAACGGATAGTAAAAACAGAATAAAATCTTTAAAAACTAGGCCACTTGCGGGAATACTGATCCTTGACGGATTCGTTTTCGACAAAAATGAAAAGATATGGACTAAAGGCCGGGTGTATGATCCTACACTTGGAAGAAGCGCAGATGCAACGCTTACATTGAAGGATAATAGTACTTTAAAAGTAAAAGGTTACTCAAAAATCAGCTGGATATCTAAAAGCGAGATCTGGACAAAATCGAGTATATAATGAATTCCGCACACAAGAAAGTAAGGCTGCCATTATTTCGGATACTCCGTTTGTTGTTCAGGCGCAAAACGTTACGCAGCCATGATGCGTGGACCGGGGAACAGGTAGCAGAGCATCAGCAGCGATCATTGGATGCCCTGCGCAACCATGCTTATACGCACTCCGGGTTTTATAAGAGATTTCATTCCGGTTTGTTCGATAGGCCCTTGAACGAATTACCGGTACTGACTAAGAAAGAGCTAATGGCAAATTGGGATGCCATTGTAACGGACAAGTCACTTAAGATAGACACTATTCGAAAATTCGTCGAAAATTTGGAATACCCACTGTTGTATAACGGTGAATACATTATATCCACAACCTCAGGCACAACCGGTTTAAAAGGGGTATTTGCGTTCAATAATGATGAATGGCTGTGGGGGCTGGCATCACACGGCAGGGCTACCGAATGGGCAGGTGCGAAAATAGGCATATTCAATCGGGTAAAGATGGGGGTTGTTAGTTCCATAAAACCTTGGTGCAAATCGCTTTTGGTAGGTGCCTCAGTTGACACCCCCATCCTGCCGACTTTGCGCCTTGACTCCACAACGCCCATGAATGAGATTGTTAAACAATTAAACAATTTTCAACCGGAAATACTCGTGGCATATGCAGGAACGGGTAAGGCGCTGGCAAAACAACAAATAGATGGCCATCTCAAAGTAACCCCGAAAATGGTATTCACTTCCTCAGAGCTCCTTTCAAATCGAACAAAGGAAATGATCAACAGTGCCTGGGGTAAGCAACCATACAACGCTTATGCTTGTACAGAAGGTGCATTAATAGCCGCCGATTGCCAATACCACAAGATGCATCTTTGCGAAGACCTAGTAATAGCAGAAGTTGTTGATAAGAACAACCAACCAGTACCTCAGGGAGTATATGGTGACAAATTGCTGATCACTGTATTATTCAGCCGAACTATACCCCTGATTCGCTACGAGGTAAGTGACAATGTAATGCTTGCAGATAAATCTGACACCTGCACCTGTGGAAGGCCTTTTAGGATGCTTGCCGGTATACAGGGACGTGTTGAGGATATCATTTACTTGATGGGTGATAGCGGACGGCTCGTCGCCATTAAGCCGGATGTATTTCATGATGTGCTTGAACCCGCGCCTCTCGGTGGCTGGCAGATCATACAGGAAACATCATCTACCGTGCTTGTTTCAATCATTGACGTGCTTCCCGAGTATAATGAAACACAAATTATTGCCGATCTGACTAAACGTTTGGAGGGGCAGGGTGCGATAAATCCCAAGATACGAGTACAGATTGTCGAGAAGCTTCAGCAGTCAGCTATCGGAAAAATCCCTTTAGTAAAAGCATTAAAAAAGACCTCGTGAAACATACCGTACACACGCTAAAAGTGAAGTATCTGGGCATAGATACCTATAAGGAGAACATCATCTATATGAGGTCTGACTGCCATGTCTGTACTTCAGAAGGTTTTAAAGCGCTGACAAGGGTTGAAGTAAAAGCTAATGGCAATTCTATAATAGCCACGTTGAATGTTGTTGAATCAGAATTGTTAGATCATAACGAAGCGGGATTATCTAACGAAGCATTTAAAAGATTAGAAATTAATAACGGTGATGTTATTAGCATACACCACCTGAAGCCGGTTGAATCTATAGCCTTTGTTCGCGGGAAAATGTTTGGCAAACCATTTACTGAAGCCCAGCTCTTAAGCATAATGCAAGATATAGTTGCTGGCCGCTACTCTAACATTGAGTTGGCTGCATTTATTACTACTTGTGCCGACAGTAGCCTTTCATTAGATGAAATAATCATGCTCACAAAGGCAATGATAAATGTCGGACAAAAACTGGTATGGGATAAGGACATAGTCCTGGACAAGCATTGCATTGGCGGATTACCGGGTAATAGGACCACTCCAATTGTGGTAAGTATAATCGCTGCGGCAGGCTACACCATTCCTAAAACATCTTCACGAGCAATTACGTCACCCGCAGGTACGGCTGATACCATGGAGGTCATTACTGATGTAAATCTTGATTTAGCACAGATCAGGAAGACAGTGACTAAAGAGAATGGATGTCTTGCATGGGGAGGCGCGATCAAACTGAGTCCGGCTGACGATGTTATTATTTCTGTAGAAAAAGCGCTGGATATTGATAGCGAAGGGCAAATGGTAGCGTCGGTACTCTCTAAAAAAGCAGCGGCAGGCGCAACGCACGTGATTATAGATATACCTGTTGGCGAAACGGCAAAAGTGCGTACAAAGGATGATGCAGAACGGCTAAGCAATCATTTCAGGCTCGCAGGACAGACCATAGGCCTGCAAATAAAGACGATAATAACAGATGGAACACAACCTATTGGTAAGGGTATTGGCCCTTCGCTGGAGGCAATGGACATACTAGATGTATTACGCAATAATCCACATGCACCGCATGATCTGAGAGATAAATCCGTAGCAATTGCGGGAGCGCTATTGGATATGATTGAACCAAATGGAATGAACGGTACGAAAAAAGCGTCAGCAATATTAATAAGCGGACAGGCTTACAAGAAGTTTGAGGCGATTTGTAAGGCGCAAGGAGCGTTCAAGGAGCCACGGTATGCCCCATATTTCTATGAAGTATTATCGCCCGTTGGCGGCATCGTCACCAATATCAATAACCGCCAATTAGCTAAACTGGCCAAACTGGCAGGAGCGCCCATCTCGCCGACTGCGGGCGTGCAATTTTTTGCATCGCTAAATAAAACAGTAAAACAAGGTGAAGTGTTATTGAAAATTTGGGCGGAGACTACCGGTGAATTGGAATATGCAAAGGAATATCTTAATACGGTTCCACAAATGATAACAATAGAATAATGAAAAAGGTATTTTTCGGTTTGTTTGATAGTAAAAAGCTCGCCGCACAGTTATGCCGGATGTTAAACGGTGAATTGGCTGAATTTACATTACGGCAGTTTCCCGATCAGGAAACCTATCTGCGTATCGAATCATCGTTAGAAGGTAAGGAGTGCATAGTAGCCTGCAGCTTAAACCAACCGGATAGTAAGATATTGCCTTTATTCTATTTGTGCCGTTTATGTAAACAGCTAAATGCTTCCAGGGTTGTATTAATAGCGCCCTATCTGTCGTACATGAGACAAGATATACAGTTTCATCCCGGTGAGGCAGTGACCTCAGAACTGTTTGCTCAATTACTATCAGAAATGGTTGACGAATTGATAACGATTGATCCGCACCTGCACCGTAAACATTCGATGAGTCAATTATATAGTATTCCCTGCATCGTCCTGCATGCATCGGGGCTTATTTCGACGTATATTAGTGATCATATAAGCAATCCGCTTATAGTTGGCCCAGATAGTGAAAGCGAACAATGGGTATCACAAGTTGCCTTTTCTGCAGGTGCGCCCTACTTAACACTTGAAAAGGTTCGTAAGGGTGATATGGACGTGGAAATTTCAGCACCGGAAATTGCCGAATATAAAGGCCATACACCGGTACTCGTGGATGATATTATTTCAACGGCGCGTACAATGATAGGAACTGTCAGACATATTCATGAAGCGGGTTTGAAACCACCCGTTATCATTGGTGTACATGCCATCTTCGCCGGCAATGCCTATCAAGAGCTTCAGCAGGCTATTGTGGCTGATATTGTTACTTGCGATACTATTTCTCATATTTCCAACAAAATTAGTATTGCCAATTTAATTGCTTCAAATATTAGGCAGGAATGATAAACAGGAGTATTATATGGGCTTTGAAGAACAGGATAATTGTGTTGCTGATTTCAGCAGCAGTTATCGCCTACGGCATTTATGCTGTTAAAAACACTCCTGTTGATGCAATTCCTGACCTGTCGGAGAACCAGGTCATCATATTCACGGAATGGATGGGTAAAGACCCGCAGATCATAGAAGACCAGGTAACATATCCGCTTGTCAGCAACCTTCAGGGAATCCCAAAAGTAAAGAATATCCGCGCCAACAGCATGTTTGGCATGAGCTTCGTTTTTGTCATATTCGATGATAATGTTGATATCTATTGGGCCAGGACACGGGTACTTGAGCGGCTTAACTACGCACAGCGCTTACTGCCGGAAGGCGTCACGCCGACACTTGGCCCCGATGGTACGGGCCTGGGGCACATTTACTGGTACACCCTGGATGCTCCGGGTTATGATCTAGGGGAATTAAGGGCATTACAAGACTGGTATATAAGATTTGCCTTGCAGACGGTCGAGGGGGTTAGCGAGGTAGCTTCATTTGGTGGTTTTCAAAAGCAATACCAAATAGCCATCGACCCTGTAAAGCTGACCTATTATGGCGTGAGCTTAATGGAAGTGGTTGAAAAAGTGAAAGCAAGCAACAGTGCAGTTGGAGGAAGAAAGATGGAACAAGCAGACATGGGGTACATCGTCCGCGGTTCCGGCTATATAAAAGACATAAAGGAAATTGAGAACATATCTGTTAAAACGCTTAATTCAATTCCAATCAGGGTAAAAGACATTGCGGATGTACAAATGGGCGGTGAGTTGCGATTGGGCATTATAGACGAAAACGGTGAGGGAGAAAAGGTTGGCGGTATTGTTGTAATGCGTTACGGAGAAAATGCGAAAGACGTTATCGACCGGGTAAAAACAAAAATAGCTGATGTACAAAAAGGTTTGCCGGCTGGGGTAAAATTTAAGGTCGCCTATGACCGTTCCGACCTGATTGAAGCTACAATCACGACATTAAAAGACGCAGTACTTGAAGAGATAATCGTAGTCGCGGTTGTGTTGATGATATTCTTACTGCATGTGCGAAGTGCTTTAATAGTGATTATTACAATTCCCATGTCCGTGCTTATCTCATTTATCTGCATGAACTTGTTCGGGATTACTTCAAATATCATGTCGCTGGCAGGCATTGCACTTGCGGTTGGAGATCTGGTAGACGCGGGGATTGTAATGGTAGAAAATGCTATGAAGTCAATTGGTGAGGAAACATAAAATACTTAGTGATGACGAACGAAGAAAGAGAAAAACGAATTGAGGAGTCTTCCAAGTTAATTGGTAAGGCTGTCGTTAACTCTATATTGGTTACGCTGGTGTCCTTTAGCCCGATCCTATTCTTAACCGGGCAGGAACATAAGTTATTCTCCCCACTGGTGTGGACGAAAACATTTGCCATGATCGGTTCTGCGTTTGTCGCAGTGTTCTTGGTACCCGTACTGATGGTTATTTTCTTAAAGGGAAAAATTCGTCCGGAATCAAAACACCCGGTTTCAAGATTCTTCATAAAGTTGTATGATCCTGTTATAAGATGGTGCCTTAGAAGAAAAATATTAACGCTTACCTTAAGTGCAGCTCTGGTAATCGGCAGCATTCCTTTGGTATTAAACCTCGGCACAGAATTCATGCCTGCCCTGGATGAAGGCTCTTTGTTATTTATGCCGGTTACGCTCCCGGATGTTTCTAATTCAGAGATAAAGAGAATACTGCAGGTTCAGGACAAGATCATTAAACAAACGCCTGAGGTGGTAGAAGTATTGGGAAAGGCTGGCCGTGCCAATACTGCAACAGACAACGCACCTGTAAGCATGATAGAAACCATTATCCTGCTAAAACCACAATCGGAATGGCGTGATGGAATGACAAAAAACGATATCATTAATGAGCTTAATTCCAAGCTTCAAATACCCGGCGTAATAAACGGCTGGACACAACCTATTATCAATCGCATCAACATGCTGTCTACCGGCATTAGAACTGACGTGGGCGTGAAGATCTACGGACAGAATCTTGACACGATCAATAATCTCGCCCAAAGGTTTAGGAAGGAATTGCAGGGTGTGCCCGGAGTAGTTGACTTATATGTTGACCCGATTGTTGGTGGAAAATATATCGATGCCGTCATCAGGAAAGAAGAAATAGGGAGATATGGCCTCACTATTGATGATGTAAATATGTTCATTGAATCGGCAGTTGGAGGTGTCAATGCCACTACAACTATTGAGGGGAGGCAAAGATTTTCAGTAAATGTGCGGTTCGCCCAGGATTTCAGGCAAAATATAGAAGCATTGAAAAAAATGCCAATGCAGACAATGGAATACGGCCCAGTTCCGTTGGGCGCGGTAGCTGATATCAGGCTAGCCGACGGGCCGCCGATGATAACGTCTGAGGATGCTATGTTGCGCGGCACATTGTTATTCAATGTGCGTGACCGGGATTTAGGTAGCACTGTAAGCGCAGCAAAGGACAGGTTAGAAGCTTCCCTGAAAACGCTACCCAAAGGTTATTTCATTCAGTGGAGCGGACAATATGAAAACCAGGTGAGAGCCGAGAATAGGTTGAAAATAATTATTCCAATTGTGCTGGTGATCATCATGGTTATCTTGTATTTCACATTCAATACGATGAGAGAGGTACTAATTGTATTGACAAGTATACCCGTGGCATTAGTAGGCGGAGCCTATTCGCTTCATTTCCTTGGCGTAAACTTTTCTGTTGCAGTAGCTGTCGGTTTTATAGCGCTATTTGGCGTAGCTGTTGAAACCGGTGTACTAATGCTGGTGTACCTGAATAATTCTCTCGTCAAGAAAGGGCTTGTTCTTAAGGCACAGAACAAAACAATAACCAATAAGGACATCGAAGATGCGATCTATGATGGAGCGGTATTAAGGCTGCGCCCCAAGTTAATGACTGTGCTCGTGGATATTATAGGACTGATGCCCGTCCTGCTGGCTACCGGCACCGGAAGTGATGTGATGAAACCAATTACCATCCCCTTTGTATTTGGACTGATCACGTCTACGCTATTCGTTCTGATAGTGCTGCCGGTAATGTATTCCATCTTCAGAGAGCGTGAACTAAAGAAAAACGGTACTTTAAAATTAGTTGAGTTAAATGATTAAGTGTTTGGCAAATATTATCAAGAAGGCACCAGTCATCGTACTGCTGCTGACAGTAATACCGGGATTTGTTCATGGACAGGTGAGTACTCTTAACCAACTACTGGAAGCTATCCCTTCAAATAATCCGGGAATCAGGATGTACGATTATGACATCCGCTCTATGGATGCTGCCGCTAAAGGCGCCAAAAGCTGGATGGCACCAGAAGCAGGCGCGGGATTCTTTATGACACCGTATAATACCCAATATTGGAAGGCAATGGACGATGGTACCGGGACCGTTGAACCGGGCATGGGGCAGTTTATGATATCGGCCCAGCAGATGTTCCCTAACCCCAAGAAACAAAGAACGGAATATGACTATATGCGGGCTATGTCCACCGTTGAGCGCGAAAAGCGAAACAATGCCATAAACCAGTTAAACGCAGCGCTGAAAAAAAATTACTATCAGTGGCTAGTCCAAAAGAAAAAGCTCGCGGTATATGAGGAAAATGAAAAGCTGCTGCTGTTTATGGTGCAAAGCGCGGAAATAAGATACAAGAATGGCCTGGAAAAAATAAATGCTTATTACAAAGCTAAGGCGGCGCTCGGAAATATACAGAAGATGCGCATTATGGCAGAAAATGAAATAGAACAAAAAAGAATAGCCATTAACATTATTTTAAACAGGGATAAGTCTATTCAATTCGACATTGATACGGGTCTACAATTCAGGGATTATTCTGCTTATTCAGTTGATACGAACCAGGTCATATCATCCCGGAGCGATTTAAAAGCAGTAGACAGAGACATTCAGCTAAACCAATTGAGAATAGCCAATGAACGCGCTAAGCTACTACCGGAGTTCGGGGTGCGCTACGATCATATGATTGGCTTAGCCCGGCAACCAGCCCAGTTTACACTGATGGGCATGATGCGAATCCCGCTTGCTCCATGGTCTTCCCGTATGAATCGGGCCAATATGGAAAGTTACAGATGGAAAAATGAGAGCCTGCAGCAACAAAGGCAAATGGTCATTAATGAAGCAACTGGCATGGCAAGTGGAATGATAAGAGAAATGGTTGCAAGAAAACGGCAGGTTGAACTTTATGAACAGAAAATTATACCGGCTATTAAAAATAACTATTCAACATTCCAGATAGCTTATGAACAGAACACCGAAGAACTATTTATGCTTTTTGACGCCTGGGAAACACTCAATATGACACAGATCGAATACCTGGACACCTTACAGGAATTGCTGACTGCTCAAACCGAATTTGAAAGAATAATGGAAATTAAATGATGCACCTGGTCAGAAACATATTAATCATTCTTTCGTTTACTTTGGTATTAGTTTCTTGCAGAAACGCCACCGAAGAAAAACATATCGGGCATACTATGGAAAAGGTGCAGTACACCTGCCCTATGCACCCGCAGATTATAAAAGATGCTCCGGGGAAATGCCCGATATGCGGTATGGATCTTGTTAAAAAAGAAACCGTCGCGGCAAGGCATACAGATATTACGCTCGGTACTTTATTACAACCAACTAACGAGTATGTGGTATCAACAATTCCCGTCACAACCGCGCTATACCGTAATGAACCTATGGAGATCGAAGCCGTTGGCTATACGGCTTATAATACTGCGTCTGTAGGCATTATCTCATCACGTGTAACCGGAAGAATAGAGCGATTATTCGTCAAATACAGGTATCAGCCAGTTACGAAAGGGCAACGCATTATGGATATTTACAGCCCTGAGCTGCAAACCGCGCAGGAGAATTTATTGTTTATCTTAAAATATGACGCGGCTAATGAAAATTTGATAAATGCAGCCAGGCAAAAACTATTATTACTCGGCATGTCTAAAAACCAGTTGGCACACATTATAGCAGCCGGGCGGCCGGAGCCGACTGTTTCGGTCTACAGTAGCTATTCGGGACACATTCATGAAGCGTCAGATAAGGAACAAATGCAAACCCCTGGCATGGCACCAATGAATGAGACCGTTAGTCAATCTACAAAAGAGCTGAACATTAAAGAAGGTATGTATATTCAACGAGGACAAACGGTATTTTCAGTTTATAACCCTAAATACTTATGGGGTTTATTAAGTATATACCCGTCTGACCAGCCATACATAAAAGTCAATAATGAAGTGTTGCTTATTCCTGACGGGAACCAGGACAAAAGCTTCAAATCAAAAGTAGCTTATGTGGAACCGGTATTAAGGTCAGGAACCAAGACAATTACCGCACGAGTGACTATTGATAATAACAGTGAACAGATAAAAGTGGGAAGCCAGTTAAAGGCCAAAATTATAGCAGGGCCTCATAGCGGATGGTGGTTGCCAAACGAAGCAGTTTTGTCGCTTGGCATCAACAAAATAGTCTTTGTTAAAAAAGGAGCCGGTTTTGTCGTGCAAAAGGTGACCACGGGGCATAAACACCCTAAATGGATACAGGTTGTTGATGGTTTGAGCGCTAATGATTCTGTAGCTATGAACGCGCAATATTTAATGGATAGTGAAAGCTTTATTAGGATAAATGGCCAATGACATGAAACGGATTTTTTTCTTCATAGGTATATTATTGCTGACTCTGGGGTGTCAGGAGAAAAAGAAGGAAGCTAAGACCTCAGACATATACTATACCTGCTCTATGCACCCCCAGGTGATATCAGATAAACCGGGTAAATGTCCTATTTGTCACATGAACCTTATAGCGGTGCCCAGAGCAAAAAAATCTACAACCGATGAGATCATGCTTTCTGACCAGCAAATGCAATTGGGCAATATCAAAGTTGATTCTATCAGGAAACGTATGATAGGCAAAGAAGCTATTCTTACTGCCACCTTAAATATAGATCAACGAAACACAAATGCAGTAAGCGCCCGCGTAATGGGCAGAATTGACAGGCTGCATCATAAAAACATTGGCGACTATGTTAGAAAAGGAGAACCATTATTTGATCTATACAGCGAAGAATTAAATAATGCAAAACAGGAGTATTTGCTCGCTCTGGAAAAAAGAAAAACATTAGGGAATTCTGTTGTTGACTTCCAGCATCTCGTACAAAGCGCGAAAAATAAGCTACTACTATGGGGGCTGACGGAAGTACAGGTAAGGCAATTAGGGCAAGCTGACAAGCCATCGGTACATACAACATTTTATAGCCCGTATAATGGCTATATTACGGCGGTCGATGCACTTGAGGGACAGTATGTAATGGATGGCGGAACAATACTCCGCCTGGCAGAATTAAAAACCTTATGGGCCGAGGCTCAGGTTTATACCACACAAATGCCGCAAATAGATCAAAACACCATCGCAGAGGTACAAATACCCGGAATGCCTGGATTTCACGCAAATGGCCGCATTGAATTTGTAAATCCAGAAACAAATGAGGCATCAAGAGTAACACTGATACGGGTTACGGTACAAAACCAGGAGAATAAACTCAGGCCAGGTATGCCAGCCTATGTTACCATAAAAGGTATACAGAACGAAGCGATAACGCTTCCTTATGATGCTATAATACAGGACGGTAAGGGAGCAACGGTTTGGGTACAAACTGCCAAAAACACATTTAAGAGCAAAATGGTAATGTTAGGTGTTGAGAACAATGGTTTTGTAGAGATTACTTCTGGGCTTAATGCTGATGATGTCGTTGTTACAAGCGGCGCATATCTCATCAATAGCGAGTATACTTTCAAAGTAGGTACAAACCCTATGGAGGGACATCAGCATTAAATGCAAAGCCTAGAAGCAGATTGTTGGAAGGGATTGGGTACAATCAGATTGGCACTCGTGATTCAGTTGGTACGCAATTGTGGTACACGAACATTATAGGATCATCATCATTCCCACCTCATCAGCTAGAGAAACCGTTGCTATTTTGACATTCCTTAAAACGTCTATATCACAATTGCAGCCACCTCCTCGTTGGTGACGAAAACTTTCGCCTGCATTTGTTGTATAAATAGGTCGCCAGTTGAGCTCTTTTATTACATGCCGCGGAAGCGCAACAAGGTAGTTTTTATGCAATTTGGAAAGGTCATATGAAAACAATGCCTTTTGTCGACTCGCTTGTGTGAGTCTTCAAAGGAGGCGAAAACCAATGCGAAGACTAGGTGCTATCAACCGATTAATTCGCCATGATGATGATAGATCATCACAGATGGTATTATGACAATAGATAGCTACCTCAGGCTAGGACAGGGCGTCGAACTTAAGAGTATGATCTTAACTGCAGACAGTGACCTGTTTTGGGTGATAGAAGTCATTTCTGTGTATGATCCAAGTCACTTCTTTGCTGCACATCTAATCTAATTTTACTAGCAAATATTGTAACA
>Ga0075012_10002128_pt1 | contig 19605 bp, 9 predicted proteins | sample All_14_2_FD_71474 | JGI IMG/M metagenome (GOLD analysis project Ga0075012, IMG submission 71474) | Freshwater microbial communities in response to fracking from Pennsylvania, USA - Allegheny Zone_MetaG_DW_15 | ecosystem: Environmental > Aquatic > Deep subsurface > Groundwater > Drilled... | reverse complement strand
GGCAAGTTCCATGGCGTATTCACCGAGATGGCTGAAGGTGCAGCCGATAAAGGAGCTGTTGCGCAATCCCTTTGCAACAAGGGCTGAATCGAGAAACATGTGACCCTGACGGTACATGCCGTTGTAGGTGTCGAGGTCGCCATCGACGTACGCAAACGTGATGTCGCGGAAATGGAGGTATTCGATAAAACGGAGGTTGTTGAAGTCCGGGATGAATTCAACGAGGCGCGACTTCAGAAGCGGTGCAACGACCGTAACGCGGTTCATCTCTTCGTTGGGCATCGGGTAGTAGTAGAGCATGCCCGTCGTGCGGTTCAGATACCACTCGCCCGGTTGATCAAGGGCTTCAAAAACATTCGCGATGTAGTAGCGGAAATGCGTCTCCCAGGCATCGACGGCGCGGGAATGCGAACTGTGGAAACGGATCGCGCGGCGCTCTGGGATGATGTTGGTAATGCGATGGATCGTCGGTGTCCAGGAGCAGAGCAGGACGACATCACTGTTCGTGAGATTTGTCCAGCGGGGATCAATATCGTCCGCATAATACCGCACAGCCTGACGGGGATCTCCGCCAGGCTCACGACCCTCTGCGCGGAAGGGCTTCTCGCCCCAATTTGGTGTGCGCGCACGCAGGCGCGATTCGCCATTCACATAGAGCGTATTGAAGACCCATCGGTTGCTGCTGGCTTCTGGAATCGCGAGCTGCCAGTAGGGCTTGTTGGGAACAGGCGTCCACGTCCCTTTTAACGCAATGCCACCGCTGAGGATGGGCTTTTCCTGCGCATATGCCGCATAGGTGATCGGTGCAAGGGCTGTTCCTCCATCCTCGGGCGTAAACCGCAGGACGTTGGTGATCGCGTAGGTACCGCCACGGAAGTAGACCGTACAGGGAACGAGATTACTCGCCGTTGCAGCTTCGCGTCGGGCCTCGCGAAGGGCCTGTTGGGCACGTGTCAGCGTGGCAAAGGGGAGCTGCTTCGTGCCCGGGTTGGCATCGTTACCTGTGGGTGCGACAAAAAATGTCATGCCTGATTCCGGCGTGCATCCGCAGAGCAATAGGGCGAAGAATAGAGCGAAAAGAGGTGCGATTTTCATGGTGTTCCGTCTTTTGGCTGGATTTATTCTTCGACGCCCCAGTGCGTGTTGGGTTCAGCGCCGACCGTCAACGCCAACGTGCCACCCTTTTTCAATTCGGATTGATTGAACCAGTAGCGCGTTAAGGGTTGGCCATTGAGTATCGCGGTCTGAATGTAGGGGTGTTCGACGCGGTTGTTTGTGACTGTGATCACAAAAGTTTTGCCCGAGTAGTACGTGGGGCTCAGATGGATCGTGATTGTGTCAAAGATCGGCGCGGAGAGTTCGTAGCGCGGGGTTTGACGCGAACCGCCCTCAATGTCAAAGAGGCCCAGGGCGAGCATGGCGCTGACCGCACCCATCTGCCCCTGATCTTCATCGTCGTTGTACCCGCTCCACGGCGTTGTTCCGCCGAACGTCATCTCCTTCACTTGACGCGCCCAATACTGCGTGAGCCATGGCATGCCGAGGTGGTTGAAGACATAGGCCAGCTCAGTGCCCGGCTGATTGCCGTAATCGATCCAGGGGTCGGCATGGGTTTTGCCATTCGCATTGTAGCGACGGTCGCGTGCGCGCTGGAACTGTTCGTTGAGTCGTTTTGCAGCGATGGCCTTGCCACCCATCAACTGGGCCAGCGTATCGTAGGCATGCGGTGTGAACCAGGTGTAGTTCGCGCTGTTGCCCTCAACAAAGCCGCGTGCGGAAAAACCTTTGGTCACGGGTTCAAACTTCTTATACCATGAACCATCGAGTTCACGCGGACGGATATAGCCCGTTGCGGTGTCAAAGAGATTGGTCCAGCCGAGTGAACGCTCCGCAAAGAGCTTCGCATCGTCGGTTTTACCGAGCGCGGTTGCAAACTGTGAGAGGCACCAGTCCTGAAAGGTGTATTCCATGGTCTGGCCTGCGCCTTCGCGATGCCAATTTTTCCCTTCGCTGTGGAGCGGAACGTAATGGAGCTTCTCGTAGAAACGCATGCCGCCACCTGCGGGATTCGGGCCTGTCTCATATCCGGCACGGTCACGGATGCCGCCGACAAAGGCGTTTTTGCGTAGCCCCGCGTAGGCGGCATCAATATCGAAATCGCGGATGCCCTGCGCATAGGCCGAGGTGATGAAGTTACAGGCCTGATCACCCACCATCACGAACGTGTAATCACCGCCAGCCGGGCCGCGGGGAATAAGACCGCCGTTTTTATACATGTCGATGTAGGTGTTGCAGAAGCTGCTCATGACTTCAGGATAGGCGAGTCCCCAGAGATTCTGGATCGACCATTGCGATCCCCAGAGCGCGTCTGAATTGTGGTGCATGTGTAGCGGTTTGCCATCCGGACCGCGTTTGCAGAACCGGACGACAGGGCTGCTGCCAGTGTTGTCCAGATAAGCGCCATCGACGTCACTGACAATGCGGCGTCCGAGCAGGGCATGCCAGAGATCGGTGTAGAATTTGACGCGTTGATCGTGTCGGCCGCCCTCGACCTCAATGCGGCTGAGCCAGGTGTTCCAATCGTCCAGCGCAGCGCGCGTCGTACCATCAAAGTCCCAACCCGGTAGTTCCGTGGACATGTTGTTGCGCGCTGCAGCAAGGCTGGTGTAAGAGAGTGCCACTTTGAGTAGGAGCGGTGTCTTGGCGGATTCAGCAACCAGAAGCAGCGGTGCATTCGTGATACAGTCGCGGACCTCGCCCGCCACGGTTTTCAATGTTGTGGCGCGGTCAAGCTGGGCAATAAAATACGCCGTGAAAGGCTTAGCGCGGCGGGTGGTCGGTCCCATCACGACGAAGCCTTCAAATTCCGTTGGGGAACACTGTTTCAGACTGCATGCGAGAACCTTGTTTTCTTTGCCCATAGAGCGGTTGAGATCCATCAGCAGCGTCGAGGCATCGGTATAGCGATGGAATCCGACGCGCGTCGTGCTGGTCAGTTCAGCCGTCATGGCGCGGTCGCTCAGGTAAACTTTGTGATAGCCAGGCTTGACGACTTCATCGTCGTGGGAGAAGCTGGCCTTATTCGCCTCTGTCAGATCCTTGTCGACAACCAGCTGGCGTATCGGCAGCACGGGGATACCGAAGAGTTGCCAGGCGTGAATATGGCTGAAGCAGCGGATAAAGGGTTCATCGTAGAGATATCCGGACCCCCAGTCATTCTCAAGTGCTGTGTCGGGCGAGAGGGTGACCATACCAAAGGGGCGGCACGCGGATGAAAAATAGATCCAGCGCGAGTTTTTGGTGTCAATGCGTGGTTCGACATAATCGACTGGACGCAGCGCTGCACAGACATTCAGACCCAGCGTAAGACAGAAGAAAAAGAGTGCGTATTTCATAATGTTTTTTTCAGAATGTGACGATGATTCAGTATACGGGATAAAGATTCCTCGACGCAAACCCTTTTCGAAGGAATGAACATTTTCTTGCAGGGTAAGCAAAGCAGAGCCATCGATGGAACAGGAACGTAATCTGAGCGTTTCTTGAAAATCGTAAATAGGGTTTGCACAGTCTCACGGAAGCCGATAGAATAAAACGCAAATATCAGAGGTGTTTGGGGTGGTCAACAAGGAGTGAAACGATGAAACGTGTACGTGTTTTTTGTGTTGTATGGGCGTGCGTAATTAGCGGACTAGCGGTTGCCGATACGGTAACGTGGACAGGCGGTGGCGACAGTGATCTGTGGAGTTCTGCCGGAAATTGGGGTGGAACAGCTCTGGTTGGCGGTGAGGCCTTGGTCTTTGCCGGGACAACGCGGTGCACCAACATCAATGATTGGGCGGATGCAACGGCCTTCGCAGGACTTACCTTTGCCAGCGATGCAGGTGTTTTCAATTTGTCTGGTGCATCGATTACCTTGGATGGAAATCTCGTCAACAACAGTGCGCGTGCACAACTGATCAATCTGGGGCTTGTGCTGAATGCAACGCGCACCGTGAATGTGGCGGGGCATAACCTTACGCTGGCCGGGTCGCTCAGTGGCAGTGGGGGGATCACAAAGCTGGGAACGAATATGCTCTTTGTGACAGGGGATAACGCCTATGATGGTTTGACAACGATCAATGCCGGGGCTTTGCGCATCTCACATCCCCATGCGTTGGGATCATCGGTGGGCGGAACGATTGTGGTTGCCACTAATCGTCTGGAGTTGGCTGGGAATGTCATGGTGAGTGATGAGTCGGTTACGATCAACGGGAATGGTGGCAACAACAATGGCGCACTGCAAACGGTGAGTGGCAGTAATACGTGGGCGGGTCCGATTATAATTGGTACGTCGGATGCACGGATCGGCGTGACGCCGAGTAACGGTATGTTGGTCGTGTCGGGGGTCATCTCGGATGGTTCCAATACATACAGTCTGGCGGTTCGGAATGCTGACAATGGCGGTCCTACAGTGTTGACGGGGACTAACGCGTATAAAGGCGAGACCAAGCTGATTGTTGGGACAGTGCGTTTAGCAGGAGGCAATGATCGGTTGCCGACCAACACTGTGGTACGTCTTGGAAATGGCTCGAATATCTCAACCGCGACGCTTGATCTCAACGGGTGTAATCAAACCGTTGCAGGCATCACGCAAGATGGGACAACCATGACGCGTAAGATCATCAATTCGTCGACAACGCTCGTTTCGACCTTGACGGTGAATACGCGTGCCTCCTTCACCTATTCCGGCTCGCTTTCCGGGAACCTGAATCTTGAGAAGATGGGGACGAATCGATTGACGCTGAGCGCGTTCAACGATTTCACAGGCCAGGTCACGGTGCGCGAGGGTATGTTATACATCGCTGCGGTTTCGGCGTTGTACGATGCGACGCTCAATACCGGGGTTACGCCGATGATGGGTACTCTTGCCTTTGACACCAACACGGTAATCAACGTAGGCGGTGTCATCGGTTCCAACGATCTGGTGATGACGAACAGCGTAGGCGCTCCGATTCATCTGCGTGTCCGCGGTGCACAGACGACATCCTTTGACGGGCGGATCCTTTTGGGAAGTGATTTCACGAAAACGGGAGCCGGCGCCTTCACACTGAAGAATCCGGCAACGTACACAGGGCGCACCTATCTGCTTGATGGACGGTTGATCATCCCATCCGAGGATGTTCTCGGCGTTTATCCGGAGACATTTGTTCAGGATCAGATCGTTTTTGATGGCGGCACTCTGAGTTTTTCCAGCAACTTTGTCTTGAGTGCCAGCAACCGTGGAATCACGCTGAATGCAGGCGGTGCCAAGTTCGAGCAAACAGATGTGAACAGCACATTGACGATTTCGAAGAATCTCATCGGCAGTGGTGGAGTTGGAAAACTGGGTTCAGGGGTTCTGACATTGCCGGTGTCCAACGCATATGACGGCGTGACCACGGTTTCACGCGGTATTTTGCGCGTCGCCAATAACTATGCGCTGGGGAGTCCGCTGGGCGGGACAGTCGTCGAGTCCGCCTACCAACTGGAGCTCGCGGATGGTGTCTGCGTGATGGGGGAGACCTTGACCATCAATTCAGGAGGCATGACGACAACCCCGGTCCCGCCTTCTGCGCCGCAGGTCAACCGCGGTGCATTCCAAGCGGGTGTGAACGCGACAGCCGAATGGGCTGGCCCTGTGGTGCTGGCGAATAGTTCAACGCGTGTCGGTGCCCAGAATGGTGGGCATCTGATCATTAGCGGCGTTATTTCAGGCAGCAGTGCTGCCAATCCTTTGCAAGTGAGCGGTAATCCAACTGACCGGATGAAAGGCGTTGAGTTGCGCGGTGCTAACACGTATGCGGGTAAAACCGAGCTGGTACGCGGTGTTCTGGTCATGGGTGCGGAGAACACCCTGCCGTCCACGACAATCGTGAATGTGCACTGGTCTTCGGCGAACAGCAATGAATTTGCGCTCCTGGATCTCAATGGGTATAGTCAGCAGGTTGCGGGATTGCAGAATGCCGGGTACAGTGGTAGCTATGCAGTGATCACCAATCGCAGTGCAACGACTGCGACATTGACATTGAATCAGTCGATCGATACCGACTATAATGGTTTATTGCTGGGCAATATCGCGCTGGTAAAGGACGGGCCTGGAACGTTGATTCTGACCAATCAGAATGCGTATTCGGGAATCACCATGGTGAGCGGAGGGACATTGCGGCTGGCTGTGAATAACGCCTTGCCCGTGACAAATGCGGTTGTTTTCGCTGGGGGCACGTTGGATCTCACAGGTTCTGCGCAGACGCTGGGGGTTCTGAGCGTGATTGCTCCAAGCACGTTGCGCGTGAATGGTGGAACCCTGACGGTTCAGGCACAGACCCCGGATGAATGGAGTGGAGATTTGGTGGTGGAGGGAACGCTAGGGGCCACGACGCTGCGGATTCAGCCAGCATTGACATCCGCGCAGCTTGCACGCATTCGATATGAAGGTGGGTCGGTTGTGCAGAATGCAGCCGGATATATCAACAAGGCCTATGGTACGGCCATTTTGATTCAGTAATGCGCACTGGATCAAAATAATGGATGAGGGGGAATATCCCCTGTACGTGTTGCAATGAAGCGGAGGTGTTGAATGTATGGAAAATGGTTAGGTGTCATGTTCGCTTGTATAACGAGTGTGGTGTCAGCGCAAAGTTTGCGGACAGCAGGCACCTTGTTGGTCGATGTCTCGGCCGATGCGCTTGTCGCCAATGACGGCGATGCGATTGCGCAGTGGACAAACAGCGGTTCTTTGGGAGGTGCGTTCTGCGCTGTGACAAACAATGCCGGTGTCTGTTTCACCAATAACCTGCTTGGCAAGAAGGCTGTCGTATTTACCGCATCGGAGCGCAATGCGCTGACGAACAGTGTGGCAACACCGTCCTCCGTGACGGGCACCAGTGTATGGTCAATGGAGGCGTGGGTCTGGGTGGCATCGTTGCCCGCTGCAAAATCCGTTTATCTTTCGTGGACGCAGGATGCTGGAGCAAGCACGTGGGAATCATCGGGGGTATTGTTTCGCTACGATAGCGGTGCAGTTGCGCTTGATAATCTGAGTGCAGTCATCAATTATTCTCCCACTGTTCCTGTTGCAGGTGTGTGGCATCATCTGGCGCTTGTCCGCAATGCATTCAAGCAGGAAAAGCTCTTTGTGGATGGCAATGCAGTGACCTTTTCGTGGTGTCCTGATGCAGCGCAGGCGGGGATCCCGATCGCATTGGGGGCTGTCAAAAAATATGGAACATCAATGTACACGAATTTCTTTTCGGGTGCGTTGTCGCGTGTGCGGATCCATACGGGGATGCTCTCCGATCAGGATGTGTTACACAATTTTATGGCCGATGCCTTGAACTACAATGCTGCGACGAGTACGGTTTGGGTCAGTGGTTCCGACAATTGGAACGTTGCGGATCATTGGTCGAACAACGTTGTGGGCGTCTCCGCGAAGTCGGTCCGCATTTTGTCGGGAACGGTTGCGGTGACGAACAATGTTTCACCGGGTGTTCTGAACGGGCTTGATGTTGTCGGCGCAACGCTTTCTTTGGATGATCCGGCTGCGCGCATCGAAACAAAGGCGCCGTGTGTTGTGGGGCGCGATGCGGGCAACGTCGGTGCTTTGACGGTCTCGCGCGGCGCAGTTGCGGTCAATAATGCACAGGGACCTGCGGTGCTGACGCTGGCAATGGATGGCGCATCCGCGTCGTTAGCGATCGGTGGTTCATCGACTGCGGCTTCTGTGCTGGCTGCACATGTCCGCGCATATTCCGCAGCAACGGAAATTTACGTCAACAGCAACGGCGTTCTGGAGGTGGATGCAGTGGTGGCGGATGCAGTCACAAACGCGCCATCGATGACGGTGTCCGGCGGGACGATCCGCAGCCGGGGCGCACCAGCAGGACTGGGGCAATTCCATAATGTCCCCCTTATCAAGGTCTCCACAGGCGGGCTTATTTTCGATTCCGTTGCAACTTCAACGCAGTCGGTCTCCGCCGCGCTAATCCATGATGGTGCAGGTGCCGCGAAGGATGGCGGGATGCGCAAGATCAGTCCGGGCACGTTGATTCTGAGCGGAACCAATTCGTATACGGGGGATACGTCGGTTGAGTCGGGGACATTGACACTTGCAACGCGTTTGACGGACAGTCTGGTGTACCAGTTGGATGCTTCTACAAACGGGTTCTCGACGCTTCAATTGGTGGATGGATCGAACGTTGTCGCCTGGTCGGATGCCAATGGTTCGGGAATTGTGTTTGTGACCAATAAATCGGAGCGTTGCCCTGTTTATGATGCGACGCTTTTTGGAGGGCGTGGCGGATTACGTTTTCTGAGTGGCGATTCAGCTGAGACAACGATTATCCGTCTCGCGACTTCGCGTTTGTATCGCATGCAATCGGTCTTCATGGTGTTTTCGCCCGCGGCAAATAACAACCTTGGGGGAATTTGGGGTAAGTCAGAGGATGATTACGGGATCCGTCTCCAATCGGCTGCTGTCCAGCTTTGCGGGAACGGCAATGATTTTGCCTCGAGTGGTTGGAACTACACCAATGGTGCTCCCGGCACCGCGTTTACAGTTGGGCAACCATTGGTTGTTTCGGCAATCGCAGGGTCTGCACAAATGTGGCCTTCTGCAATTGGTAATTATTGGGCCAGCACGCAATTCCGACGCGGGTTCCGGGGCAGTCTTGGTGAGATCCTTGTCTTTGATCGGCGGTTGGATGAGACAGAGCGCCAAACGGTTGAGCGTTATCTGATGGCAAAGTGGCTTGGAACAGGGGTCATGCCGCAGTTCGATACGTCTGTTCTGCCGACCAATTCGGTGCTTAGCGTGCTTAACGGGGCTACGGTGAACCTGGGTGGTATTTCTGTCCAGCTCGCCTCGTTGAACGGCGCAGGTAATGTGGTCAACGGTAATCCACGATCTTCGACGCTGACGGTCGGCGGACTCAATGCGGACAGCTTGTTTGTGGGGAGTATCACCGGGAATGTCGCACTCAGCAAAGTGGGGTCAGGCAGGATCACATTATCAGGACCGAATCGCTTTACAGGTCCTGTGCATGTTGAAGCCGGCACCTTGCGGATCGCCTCTTCCATTGCGTCGATCACAGGGCTTGTCTATCGCCTGGATGCTTCGCTGACGAACACGTTTACAATGCTGTCGGATGGCACCAATGTTTCCGCGTGGGCGGACGCGAACGGATCCGGATTTTCATTTGCCGTGAGCGATACGGCGCAGTGTCCATTCTATGATCCTACGCTGTTCAATGGCCGTGGCGGGGTACGTTTTGGTTATGGTTTCAAGCGCTGTCGTATGGTTGGAGCCTCCGTCACGAATGCGCAGACTGTTTTCGCGGTTACCATGTTGCGCGATTTAAGCAATGATAACGGTGGTTTCTGGGGAAAGAACGGTGAGGATAGCGGATTGCGCGTGGGCGGTCAGAATTGGTTTTGGCCTGGCAATAATAATGACTTCCACTATGGCAATGCGGGCGGGGCTATCTATTTGAATGGCGTTATCTCCAATAGCATTGCTCCCCTGAGCATTCCCAGTCTGATTACCTCCGTGTGCGGAAGTCGCCAGCAATTTCAGCCTGCGCTTGGCGATTATTGGGGATCGTCCTCCTGGACCAATCGCTATTACCGAGGTGAAGTTGCTGAAATTTTAGTCTATGACCGCAAATTGCCGGATGTGGAGCGTCAAATCATTGAAGCGTCTCTCATGGCAAAGTGGTTCCCGTCGGTTATCGGTCCTGTTTTGCCGCAGACGATCGCTGTGACTGTGAACGAACAGGCGACGCTCGACCTGGTCAATAATGCGGTAACGCTTGCTTCGCTTGCAGGCGGAGGCGATGTGACCAATGGTGCTTTAACCGTGACTGGGACTGTTGCTCCGTCCGGTACGCTGAGCGTGCCCGATGCTTCGGTGTTGTCAGGGTCATTGGTGGTGAACGTTGCTGCGAATGGCACTTGCGATCACCTTGCGGTTGCAGGTTCCTTGGACCTTTCAGACCTGGCCTTCTTGCCCAGCCTGCCCGCAACATCGCCCGCCGTGCCTGCGTATACGATCATCACAGCTCCAGGGGGTATTACAGGAACATTCGAGAGCGCATCTGTGGCCGCTCCATGGCGTGTGGCCTATTCGGCGACCGATGTGCGGTTGGTGTATTTAAGCGGCACAATGCTTCTCGTCCGATAAGCGTTGATTGCGTGGTGGGCATGAAACAGCATGGCTTCCATTTTTCGACTGAATGCGAAGCCATACTCCTTTTACGTTTTGAAATTCAGGGACACATGATACAGTAGAATCATGAAGTTACTCTTCTTTTCGGATATCCACGGTGTTCCTGAGCGTGTTGAACGCCTTCTTGAACAGGCGACGCTCCTTCAGCCGGATCGCATGATTCTGTTGGGCGACGTGCTCTATCACGGTCCACGTAACGGCATACCTGAGCAGTACGATCCGGTCGGCGTTGCGACGCTGCTGAATGCACACAAAGAGCGGCTTTTGGCCGTGCGTGGTAATTGCGATTCCGAAGTGGATCAGATGATGCTGAATTTTCCCATGCTGGCACCCTTCTCCGAAGTGTTGACGGAGACACAGCGCTTCTTTCTGACGCATGGGCATCTCTGGAACGCTGCCCAGCTGCCGCCTGTTTCAGCGGGAACCATCCTTGTCCATGGGCATACCCATATTCCGGAATTGCGGGTGCTTCCTGAGAAAATTGTGCTTTTTAATCCAGGCTCGATTTCACTTCCCAAGAAGGGTTTTCCGCCCAGCTTCGGGTTTTTCGATGGCGGTGTGCTCACGATTCGCCGCTTGGAGGATGGTGAGACGCTAATGGCGTACGGCATTGCGTGAGTACGTCGGATAGGCGCGGTTCAACTTCATGGTAAAACAGCAGTGGGGTCCGCCTTTCTCATGTATTGCGCAACCGTTATAGGTTACGGTGATAAACACACTTAAAAGGGGATGACGATGCAGATTGACGATCACAAACGTGTACTCATTTTGGTTGCTTTTCTGGCTGTGGCGTTCACGATACGGGCCGAGGATCGCAATCCGAACACCGCGTGGATGAGCGCGGCTAAAATTGGAGTTTTTATTCACTATTTGCCAGGGGCTGGAACCTTTCGGGACGTTGAAACATTCGATGTGGATGGTTTGGTCCAACAGCTGGTTGCTCTGCGCGTGCGCTATTTCTGCATCACGCTCGGACAGAACAGCGGATACATGTGTTCGCCGAATGCGATGTATGAGCAACTGGCTGGCTATGCGCCTTCTTCGCGCTGTTCCTCGCGCGATTTGCCGTTGGAATTGGCGCGCGCATTAGCTCCGCACAAGATCCGTCTCATGCTCTATTTGCCGTGTCAGACCCCGAACAGCGATTTGCAAGCTGCGCGGGCTTTTGGCATTGACGATGGCAACCCCAAACCGCATGATCGCAAAGTGAACGCGGCCTTTGCCCGGATGTGGGCGCGCGTGATTGAGACCTGGAGCGTGCGCTATGGAGATCTGGTTTCGGGATGGTGGTTCGACGGCGGCTATGCGGGGTGTGGAATCAATGACGAGATCTGCGCGATTTACGCTGAGGCGGTGAAAAAGGGCAATCCCCAGGCGATTGTTGCCTTCAATCCCGGGATTTCCTTGAAGCGTGCGTACCGGGCCGATGATTACACGGCGGGCGAGCTGAATGAGCCGCTGACACAGCGCTGTGCAGATCGTTTTCTGGACAATGCCCAGTGGCATGTGCTGACCTATATCGGGAGTACGTGGGGCCGCAAGAATACGCGGTATACGGATCAGCAGTGGATCGACTGGGTTCAGGCTGTGACGGCCAAGGGCGGCGCGGTGACCTTTGATATGGGCATCCATCCCAATGGACTGCTGATCGATGCGCAGGTGAAGCAACTTCAGGCCATCTCACAGGCATTGCACTAAACGTGCCGGTATGTAACGAGGAGCGCATCATGATGACAATTAAGAAATGGTTTGCGGGGCTGTGCCTGAGTGTGCCTGTGATGCTGCTGGCTGCGGATGCGGAAGTTCCGACATTCGTGGGATGGCGAGGGCTGCATCGCGACGGCGTCTATGCCGAGACTGGGTTATTGCAGCAATGGCCATCTGATGGCTTACGCGAGCTGTGGGCCGTGACCAATGCCGGAAGCGGATATTCCAGTCCTGTGATTGTCGGGGAACGTCTTTATGTGACGGGGACGGATGCTGCGGAAAAACAGGAGATGTTTTCTGCATACACGTTGGCGGGTACGCGGATCTATAGCGTACCCTACGGTTCAACGTGGAAAGGCTCCTATCCCCCGGTACGGTCAACACCGACCTTCTATCAGGGGAATGCCTATACGGTCAGCGGTTCTGGCGAAGTGGTCTGTATCGATTGCGCAACCGGAAAAATCCGTTGGCAGGTGGATGGTCAGGCTGCATTTGATCGCGTTAATGGAAAATGGGGTGCCTGCGAGTCGCCGCTGGTTTTCGACGATAAGGTGATCTCTACCCCGTGTGGCTCAAAGGCTTACATGGTCGCCCTTTCGGCGCAGGACGGAAAGGTGCTTTGGCAGGTGCCTCCGATTGAAAAAGAGAGCGGGGGGTATATCTCGCCTGTGCTCATCGCGTATCGGGGACGGCGGCAAATCATCCAGCAGACGAGCAATTCACTGGTTGGAGTTGATCCTGACACCGGAGCCTTGGCCTGGCGGTTTACCGAGTGGCCTGCGCATACGAAATTTATTGCGCGCATCGTCTGCAATACCCCGGTCTATCGCGACGGCAGGATTTTTGTCTCCAATGGCTACAACCAGGGGGCGTTCCAGGTGCAACTCAGCGACGATCTGCGCGGCGTGAAACTGGTTTGGCGGAACGAGGATCTGGATACACATATCGGCGGTTTTGTTCTGGTCAAGGATACGCTTTACGGATCAAGTTGGATCAGCAACAGCAAGGGAAACTGGGTGGCTGTGGATTGGACGACGGGAAAGACACTCTTCGATACCGCTTGGCCTGGACACAGCAAAGGGTGCATTATTCAGGCAGGCGAACAGCTGATTGTTTACGAGGAATCGCGTGGAAGCATAGCGTTGATCCGTCCTTCGCGGGAGAAGTTCGATGTGGTTAGCGAATTTCGTTTCCGTTACGGATCAGGCCCGCACTGGGCGCATCCTGTTGTTCACGCCGGTGTTCTGTATGTCCGACGCGGTGCAGCACTCGCGGCCTACGTGTTAAAATAGGCATGGGGTGCAGCGGTGAATGGCACGGTTCTTTTGCGGATCCGTGTAAATGCGGTTGACGGCAGGGCGAGAATCGGTCATTCTGTGTAATATGTTGAAAGATGGTCATATACGCTTGTTGCCTGTTCATGTTGCCAATAAGATTGCAGCGGGTGAGGTGGTTGAGCGTCCGGCGTCGGTTGTCAAGGAGTTGATGGAGAATGCAATCGATGCAGGGGCAACGCGCATCGATGTCGTGGTTACTGCCGGGGGGCGCAAGCTGATTGAGATCCGCGACAATGGGTGCGGCATGTCGCGCGACGATGCGCTGATGAGCATTGAGCGCCAGGCAACCAGTAAGATCCGCGATGTGGACGATATTGAGCATATTGACACCCTGGGATTCCGCGGCGAGGCGTTACCCTCCATCGCCTCGGTTTCGCGCTTCATCCTGAAGACCCGGCGCGCGGAATCGGACGCGGGAACGGAACTGATCATCATGGGTGGAACCTTGCAGGAAGTGCGCGACGCAGGTGTACCGCCGGGAACAACGATTGAGGTGCGCGACCTTTTCTTTAATGTGCCGGCGCGACGTAAATTTCTGCGGACCTTCCAGACCGAACAGGCGCATATCCGTTCCATGTTCGTGATTCATGCGCTGGCTCATCCGCACATCGGCATGAGCTTAACGGCGGATAGCCGCGCGGTTTATCGCCTGGTGCCGGATTCAACGTTCGGCGAGCGTATCCGCGATCTCTTTGGCTCCGATTTCTGCTCGGATCTGCGCGAAGTCGACTACACGCATGGCACGTTGCGTGTCCATGGCTTTGTGAGCTTGCCGCATCAGACGCGGACTGACAGTAGCGAGCAGTATGTCTTTATCAATGGGCGTCCGGCCACTGCGCCGGTCATTGCCTATGCGTTGCGCGAGGCCTATCCGTCGTTAGAACGCAATCGCAAGCCGATTGTCCTGCTTTTTCTTGAATTGCCTCCGGAGCAGGTCGATGTTAATGTGCATCCCACCAAGCGCGAAGTGCGTTTTCATAAACCTGCGGAGATTCGCGAGACGATGATTCGGGCGATCAACCGTGCGCTGGGAATCACCGCGCATGCTGGATCGCTGGATGTTCCGGGTGACGAACCTGTTGATGCCGAAACAGTCCGCGCACACGCTGTGCCGTCGACCGCGCCAGTGGGGGAATCTCCTGTCATCGCGCTGCGTCCGGAGAGCCCGGCCTGTCCGCCTGTGTCGCGAACGGTCGCCTTTCCCTATCCGGTCGCAGAGCCTGCGCTGCGGCGTGACTATCCGGTTCCCGCAGTTCCGACAGGCCGCGGGTTAGTCCTTTTCCCTGAACGTACACGCGTGGAGGCGTCGGACGTGGCGCCGCTGTCTGAACCGCAGCCGATGGCCGCTTCCGATGCTGCGCGTGCAAGCGAATCCAGCAGTTCGCCCTGGAAATGGTGCCGCATCTTGGGACAACTGACGTGTGGCTACATCTTGCTGGAGACGAACGACGGATACGTTACACTCGATCCGAAGGCCGCCTTGGAGCGTATTCTCTTCGAACAGCTGATGGCTCCTCATCCAGCGGAAAGTCAGTTTTCACAGCCGTTGTTGTTGCCTGAGACCATCCAGTTACCGCCTGCGGATGCGGCGCGCTTGCGCAAACATCTGGCTGTGTTACAGCAGATGGGGTTTGGCGTAGATGCATTTGGCGAGAGCGACCATTTCGTGGTGGAGTCCCTGCCACAGCTGCTGGGCGATGTTCAGATCCGCGAACTGATCGGCAACATCGCCCACGATTTGGAGCATGCCGGGGTTCGTCGCGGCGCGGAGAAATGGCGCGAGGAGATTATTGCCAAGGCAGCCTGCCGTACGGCCATTGGCAAAACTATTCTGGCTCCGCAGGAAATGGAGGATCTGGTACGCAAACTGAGCATCACGCGAATGCCCTATACGTGTCCACGGGGCAAACCGACCATGATTTTGACCTCCATCCGCGAGTTAGATCGCAAGTTTGGTAAATAGTGGCATGGTAATTGCTGAAATTAATGCGCGAGGGAATTATGTCACATCCTGTTCACTATCCTAATTTTCAGAGTGCATTGCTGCAGCGCGGTGTCATTACCGAGGCTCAGCTGGAGGCTGCGCTTGTGGAGCGTGGCAATCTTCCCCTTGAGCGCTATCTGGTGCAGAGTGGCGTGGTGAACCCCGACGTCTTGATGTTGACGATTGCCGCGTACTTCAACATTCCGCCCATGAAGCTTCCGGCGAACTTTTCGCCATTGCCGGAACTCCTCGGATTGGTCTCAGATCGGCAATGGGGGCGGATCAAGGCGGTTCCCCTCATCAAGGTCGGAAACAGTTTGAACGTGGTCTTCGGCGATGCGTTTGATCTTCTGGCACAGGAGGAGTTGGCGCGACTGACGCAGCTGAAGATTGTACCGCTGGTTGCTTTTGAAAAAGAGGTCATGGATGCGTTGAACCGTGCGCAGGCCAAACTGGATGCGGAGAATCCCGGCCTGGCCATGGAAAACATCATGAAGAGCCCCGATGCCGAGATCGAGGTTTCCAGCGAGACACAGAAAGAAGAAAACATCGACAAGACCTTGGAGACAGCGGAGGAGGCTCCTGTTATCCGTATGGTCAACATGATGCTGGTTGAGGCATTGCGCACGGGGGCGAGCGACATCCATTTCGAGGCGATGGAAAGGACTTCCCGGCTTCGGTACCGTATCGATGGTACCTTAATCGAGCGTCCGAGTCCGCCGAAATCCTTGCACAACGCCATTGTCTCGCGCATCAAAATCATGGCTGATCTGGATATCGCAGAGCGCCGCAATCCGCAGGATGGCCGTTTTAAGGTCAAAGCGCTCAAAAAAGAGGTTGATATCCGCGTCAGCATCCTGCCGACCATTCACGGTGAAAAGGTCGTGATGCGTACACTCGACAAATCAAATCTGGCACCCAGTCTGGCCTCATTGGGATTGGACGATTTTGCCTTCAAGGCCATGCGGCATGCCATTGAACAGCCCCATGGGATTATTCTGGTGACTGGGCCTACGGGGTCAGGAAAGACGACCACGCTCTACTCCTGTTTACAAGATCTCAACACCCCTGATGTCAATATCGTGACCGCGGAAGACCCTGTTGAATACCAATTGCCTGGTGTCAACCAAGTGCATGTCAACCAACAGGTTGGGTTAACTTTTGCTTCTGTTTTGCGCTCCGTGCTGCGTCAGGATCCCGATATTGTTCTGGTGGGTGAAATCCGCGATAGCGAGACTGCCGATATTGCGGTGAAAGCCGCTTTGACAGGCCATTTGGTGCTGAGTACGTTGCATACGAACGATGCGTCCGGTGTGATTGCGCGTCTGACCGATATGGGGGTGCCGCCGTTTTTGATTGCCTCGTCGCTGATTCTGGCTCAGGCGCAGCGCCTTTTCCGCAAGCTTTGTCCCTTCTGCAAAAAACCGAGTGAGGTCAATCCCGAGGTCCTGAGAGCGAATCACATTGACCCTGCGGTCTTTGAAGGGGTTACGATCTATGAAGCCAATGGATGCCACAAATGCAACAACATCGGGTACAAGGGACGCGGGGCGATCATGGAGGTGCTGCCTGTCTCAGATGCGATCCGCGCAGCCACTGTGAAGGGGGCTAGCTCGGGCGTTCTGCGCGAGCTGGCCATCCAGGAGGGAATGGTGACGCTAAAGGATGCAGGTCTTTTAAAAGTACGTAACGGGTTGACTTCGTTGCATGCTGCATTGGAGGTTACAGGATCCGAATAGCGCTGCGCGTTTGCGCAAAGGGAGTTCAGCCGTTATGGCAAAAGGGAAACAGATTAAGGTTCAAGGTGTTGGTGTCATTCTCAAGAAAGAACTGATCCCATTCACGCGCCAGACTGCCAGCATGCTGAATGCAGGCATGTCGATCCTGGTCGCAATCAGCACGCTGGAGGAACAGTGCGAGCACCCTGGTTTTAAGGTCGTGCTGAAGGGATTGCGCGACAGCGTCGAGAGCGGATCACCCGTCTCGGACGGGTTGCGCAAGTTCCCGCAGATCTTTGATGAAATGTATGTCAACATGGTCGCTGCCGGCGAAAAAAGCGGCCAATTTGCTGCGGTCTTAAAACGGCTTTCCGTGATGCTCGATTCTTCGGCACGCCTCGTTCGCAAAGTCAAATCGGCCATGACCTATCCGACGGTGATTTTGGGTCTGGCAACCGTGATTGCCGGGGCGCTTGTCACGTTTGTGGTGCCAATTTTTGCGGAAATGTTTGCCGGGTTTGGCGCGAAATTGCCTGCGCCGACGCAATTCCTGGTGGATATCAGCACGTTTGTTCGTGCGCGCTGGTATGTTGTTGGGGGAGCGTTTGCGGCGCTGATTTTTCTTTATAAGCGCTGGATTAAGACGCCGGCCGGACTTTACAAGCGCGATGAATTTGTCTTGAAAATACCGATTTTCGGTCTGTTGATCCAGAAAGTTTCGGTTTCGCGGTTTTGCAGGCTCTTTGCGCAGATGCTAACCAGCGGGGTCCCGATCTTAGAAGCCATGGACATCGTGGCTCGCTCCATGGGCAATAAGGTGGTGGAGGGGGCGATCTTGTCGGCGCGCAGCGGCGTGGAACAGGGCAATACCTTGAGCGCTTCGTTGGAAGGCAAGCCCTGCCTGCCCGTGCTGATGATCCGCATGATCGCAGCAGGTGAGAAAAGCGGGCGCATCGACGAAATGTTGGAGAGTGTGGCAGATACGTACGATGACGAGGTCGAGAGTATGCTGGCAACCTTGACATCGCTGATGGAACCCTTTTTGATGGTCTTTCTTGGCGTGGTTATCGGTGGTATCGTTGTGGCTATGTTTATGCCGATCTTCAAACTGGGTTCTGTCGTGAGCAGTTGATTGCAGGCGGCGCCACATCACGACGCGTGGGATGTGCCGCGATCTCCGTCTGGACGCAAGGCTCTGCGTTTTTTTGAGAGTTGCAAAGCGCGTAAAAATCGCCTATACTACTTTCAATCTGTTTTCATGAAGGAATCTCATGTCTCGCATATTGATAGTCGATGACGAAGCGCGTATCTTGCTGTTGCTCCAGAGTTTGCTGAAGGCAAACGGATATGATGTCGTGTCAGCAAAGGATGGACTCAGTGCTCTTGAGGTTTTACGAAAGGAACCGTGCGATGTGGTCATTACCGATCTGCGCATGGCTCCGATGGATGGATTGACGCTCTTTCGCGAAATCAGGACGTTCAATACGGAAGTACCCATTATCCTGTTGACCGCGTATGCCTCCGTGGAGACGGCGATCGATGCCATGAAGAGTGGTGCATTCGACTATCTGACAAAGCCGTTTAAAGTGGATGAAATGCTGGCCACGGTGAAGCGGGCTGAAGAATTTGTTAAAACCAAGCGTACGGCTGCGATTATCCCTTCCGACGTGCCGTTGCGTTATCAATTTGAAAACCTGATTGCCAGCAATCCGACGATGCTGCAAGTGTGCAAGATGATTCAGCGCGTCGGCCCCACTGCGGCGACAGTACTGATCAATGGCGAAAGCGGTACGGGCAAAGAGGTGATTGCGCGCACGTTGCACAACACCAGCCCGCGCAAGGAGAAACCGTGGGTGGCCGTCAATTGCGCCGCGATTCCTGAGCACCTGATCGAGTCCGAAATGTTCGGCCACGTCAAGGGATCCTTTACTGGCGCTGTTGCTGACAAGGAAGGGCTCTTTGAAACCGCCAACGGTGGAACGCTTTTTCTGGATGAAATATCCTCTCTGCCCATGACACTGCAGGGGAAGTTATTGCGCGTCTTGCAGGAGAAAGAGTTGCGGCGCGTCGGTGATACCAAGAGCGTTTCGGTCGATGTGCGTGTCATTGCTGCGAGCAATTCCAGCTTGGAGAAATTGGTGGAGAACGGTGAATTCCGGGCTGACCTTTATTATCGCTTTGCCGTGATTACGCTGGATATTCCCGCGCTGCGTGATCGCGTTGAGGATATCCTGCCGTTGGCGCGTCACTTCATTTTCCTTGAAACCCCTCATCTGAAGGCCCAACCCGTGATTTCAAATGAGGCTGCGGATCTGCTGGTCAGCTATAAGTGGCCAGGAAATGTCCGCGAACTGGAGAACGCCATTAAGCACGCGATCACCTTCTTGCAGGAAGAGGATAACGTGATCACGCCGGAGTTACTGCCTGTCCGCATCGTCAATCAGGTCAATGAAAATGGTGGTGTCCGCGCATCGAGCAGTGCTGCCGTTGCCGGTACCGGGGCCACGAGTACGTCCTTGAAAGGCTTCCTGAAGCAAAAAGAGAAGGAATATCTCGAACAAATCCTGGCTTCCACGCAAGGGGATAAAGAGAAGGCCGCCCAGACATTGCAGGTTAGCC